>Ga0207684_10001199_pt1 | contig 28898 bp, 30 predicted proteins | sample KBSK5501metaG_FD_184342 | JGI IMG/M metagenome (GOLD analysis project Ga0207684, IMG submission 184342) | Corn, switchgrass and miscanthus rhizosphere microbial communities from Kellogg Biological Station, Michigan, USA - KBS K5-50-1 metaG... | ecosystem: Host-associated > Plants > Roots >...
CGGGGCATCGGTCGCAGCGCGCAGCGCGCCCGCGGCCGAGCGGATCGAGCCGAGCATGTCGAAGGCCATGGCCGACTCGTCGAGAGCGAGCGCGGCATGGATGGCGGTGGCATTGGTCTTGTCGAGATACGCGGGCTCGGCGGTCGCGAAGTAGATCGCCGCCGGGGCAAGCCGCGGGGCGCCGCGCAGGGCCGCCCGCGCCGCCTCCACGCCCATCGAGGTCGTGTCCTCGTCGTAGGAGGCCACGACCCGCGTGCCCTTCCCGCCCCCGCTCCCCAGGGCCTCGCCGATGGCCTTCCGGTCGAGGCGGAAGTACGGGAGGTAGGCGCCGTAGGCGACGATGCCGTTCATAGGTGGGACCGAAAATACCACAGATGGCGGCCGCCGGCGCCGGCGGCCGAGCGGGAAGCCGGCAGTCGCGCCCGGCCGACCGGGCGCGACTGCCGGGAACGGCGGCGCTTACGACTTCGGCCAGATCGCCTTCGCGGCCGCGATGCTCTCCGGATGCACCGCCACCGGGCGGCCCTTCTGCCACTGCACGATGCAGAGCTCGGCGCCCACCCGGCGGCCGTTCTCCTCGTACTTGACGCGGCCGTCCGGGAAGAACTTGGCCGGACCGTCCTTGAGGTCGATCTTGTGCATCGTCTCGCCCAGCTTCTTGCGGTCGGCGGAGCCGGTCCGCTCCAGCGCCTCCTTGAAGATCCAGACGTGCGCGTAAGGGAAGATCGAGTCGTGGCCAAACCACGGCTCGCCGGTCCTGGCGATGAAGCGCTTCTCGACGTCCTCCACCGCCCGGCCCGGCCAGTTGGCGAGCCCCACGATCATGCCCTCGAGGTGCTCCTTGCCCGCCACCTTCATCAGCTCCGGCACGCACCAGTGACCGCCGCCGCCGATCAGCGGGACGGTGGAGGGCGTGATCCCCCGCTCCGCGAACTTGTCGATCAGGAGCTTGTCGTCGCCCACGTTCGTGGACTGGCACACGATGAAGTCGGGTCGCCCGGAGCGGATCTTCTGCACCAGCGTCGTCGCGTCCGCCAGCGGCGGGGTGTAGACCTCGTCGGCCACGATCGTGAGGCCCAGGTCCTTGGCCACGTGCTCCCGGATGGGCTTCATGAAGCTCACCGACGAGGCCGAGTTGTCGCCCACGAAGGCCACCTTGGTCGGCTTCACGTTGGTGGCCTTGGTCGCGAGGTCGACGATGCGCGGCAGCAGCGCGGTGGACTGCGCCTCCGCGGTGGGGGAGGACTGGAAGATGTACTTGTAGCCGCGGCCGGTGATGAGGTCCGAGTACGACAGGGTCAGCCACGGCAGCTCCGCGCGCTCCGTCACCTCGGTCACCGCGAGCGTGAAGCTCGACAGCCAGCAGCCGATGCCGCCGACGACGTCGGGCTCCTGCGCCACCAGGCGCTGCGCCGCGTTCTTGGCCTTCTCCGCGGTGTCGCCGGTGTCGTAGAGCACCAGCTTCATCTTGGCGCCCCCCAGGGCCTTGATGCCGCCCGCCTTGTTCACGTCCTCGATGGCCATCTCGGCCCCCATCTGCTCGAGGATGCCCTGGCGCGCCCAGGCCCCGGATAGCGGGACTACCAACGCGATCTTTACCTCCTTCGGGTTCTGCGCCCGCGCGCGGCGGGTCGGGAGCGCCGCGGCGGCGGCGGTGGCGAGGCCCATCTTGATCGCGGTCCGGCGTCCAATCGGCTCAGGTGTCGTCATTCCGGTCATCCCCCTCGTTGGTTGTTTACGCTTCCGTCAGGCCGAGATACGAGCGGCGGACCCGATCGTCGGCCAGCAAGGTCTCGTACCGCCCCTCGAGGACAATGTGTCCCGTCTCCAGCACGTAGCCGTGGTCCGAGCGCTCGAGGGCCTCGGCCACGCGCTGCTCGACCAGGAGGATCGTCACCCCGTCCTCCCGGTGGATCTGCGAGATGCGCTCGAAGATCGTGTCGGCGATGCTGGGCGCAAGCCCCATCGACGGCTCGTCCAGCATCAAGAGGCGCGGCGCGCAGGCCAGGCCGCGGCCGATCGCCAGCATCTGCTGCTCGCCGCCCGACAGCGTGCCCGCGAGCTGGGCCGCCCGCTCGGCGAGGATCGGGAACAGCGTGTGGATGCGATCGAGGGTCTGCGTCCAGTGCGCGCGCCCGGCCTTCGGGTACGCGCCCATCTCGAGATTCTCGCGAACGGTCAGCGTCTTGAACACCTGCCGGCCTTCCGGGACGTGGGCGATGCCCAGGTGCGCGCGGTCCGACGGCCGGCGAGACAGCAGGCTCTCGCCCCCGAAGGTGATCGCGCCGGACGTCGGAGCCACGACCCCGCTGATGGTCTTGAACAGGGTGGACTTGCCGGCGCCGTTCGGCCCCACCAGCGTCACGAATCGTCCCTCGGCGACGGACAGGCTCACGTCCGAGAGGGCGCGCAGCCCGCCGTACGCCACGGAGAGGTTTCTCACCTCAAGCATCTCGGCGCGCCAGCCATTTCTTGCCGAGGTAGGCCTCGATCACGGAGGTGTCCTCCACGACGACCCGGGGCAGGCCGGTCGCGAGCACGCGGCCGTGGTCCAGCACCACGAACCGGTCGGCGAGGCGCATCATCGCATGCATTGTATGCTCGATGATGCAGATCGTCATGCCCTGCTGGCGCACCCGGGCCAGCACGTCCAGCACGTCGTCGCACTCCTCCCGACCGAGGCCGGCCAGCGTCTCGTCCAGCAGCAGCAGCCGGGGATTGCCCGCCAGCGCGCGCGCCAGCTCCATCAGGCGAAGCTGCTTGTTGGTGAGCTGACCGGCGGCCACGCCCGACCGATCGTGCAGCCCCACCTGGTGCAGCGCGCGCACCGCCTGGGCGATGGCCTCCCGATCGGACAGGCCGGCGCCGTAGGCGCCGACGATCACGTTGTCGAGCACGGGGAGGCGGGGAAAGCTGCGCACGACCTGGAAGGTGCGGCCGACGCCCATGCGGCAGACCTCGAAGGTCTTCTTGCCCAGCATCGGCTGCCCGTCGAGCCGGGCCGCGCCCTCGTCGGCGGCGAGCACGCCGTTCAGCACGTTGAACAGCGTCGTCTTTCCCGCGCCGTTCGGCCCGATGATGCCGAGGATCTCGCCCTCGGTGACCGAGAAGCTGACCTCGCTGACCGCGCGGAGACCGCCGAAGGCGCGCGACAGGCTCTCGACCTGCAGGAGCGGCCCCGCCGCGTGGGCCGACGCGCGACGCTTCAAGGCCGGGAGCGGAACCGGGTCAGGCTCCACGTCAGGGATCGGCTGCGGCACCTCCCGGTGAAACCAGCGGTCGCGGACGGTCCAGAACAATCCGTCGGGCGAGAGCAGCATGACCGCGATGATGGCGACGCCGTAGACCACACCCTGGATGCCCGGCAGATAGGTGCCGAGCTCGGCCTGCAGCGTCTCCGCGAGAGGGACCAGGATGGCGGCGCCGATCACGGGCCCCCACACCGAGGCCACGCCGCCGAACAGCGTGACCACCACCGCCTGGGCAGAGACCAGCATGCCGAACACGGAATCCGGCGTCACGACCAGCAGCACGCGCGCATAGAAGCCGCCGGCCGCCGCCCCCATCATCCCCGACACCACCAGGGAGCGCATCTTCCACAGCCGCGCGTTGATGCCCGCGGCCTCGGCGGCCAGCTCGTTCTGGCGGATGGCGAGCAGGGCCAGGCCGAAGCGCGAGTTCTCGATGATCAGCGAGACCACCACCCCGCCGACCAGCAGGAGGATCGCGATCAGGGTGTAGATGCGCGGCTCGCTGAACTCCATGAAGCGGAGCCCGTTCTCGCGGTGCATGGGCATCGACACTTCCTGGAAGCCCAGGTACTGCATCACGTAGAGGATGGCGAGCGGATAGGCCAGCATCGACAGCGCGAAGTAGTGGCCGCGCAGGCGGAACGTGGGGAAGCCGATCGCGATGGCGGCGAGCCCACCGATGACCATGCCGAGCGGGATGCCCAGCCAGGGCGAGAGGCCCCAGTAGATGACCGAAAGCGTGACCGTGTACGCGCCGATGCCGAAGAAGCTGGCGTGGCCGAAGGAGAGCTGCCCGCCGTAGCCGGAGAGGATGTTCCACGAGACGCCGAACAGCGCCCACACCGGCACCAGGGTCAGGATCAGCTGGTAGTAGCTGTTGGTCACGAACATCGCGACCACCAGGTAGACGAAGGACACCACGGCCAGCACCGTCAGGTTCCGCCGCAGGTGTGGGCCCGCGCCCTGTCTCATGCACGCTCCGCGGAGCGGCCGAACAAGCCCTGCGGCCGCAGCAGCACGATCATCAGGAACACGACGAAGATCGCCGCGTTCTGGAGCTGGGGCGGCAGGATCAGGGCCGAGAACTGCTGGACGAAACCCACCGTCACCCCGCCCCAGAAGGCCCCGAAGATGCTCCCCATGCCGCCCAGCACCACGCCCGAGTACATGATGATGACGTAGTCGAAGCCGACGAAGGGAGTGAAGGAGATGTACGTGGCCATCAATCCGCCCGCGACGGCGGTGATGCCGCACCCAAGGCCGAAGGCGATGCGGTAGGCCCGGTCCACGTCGATGCCCATGTAGGTGGCCGCCGTCGGATTGTCGGCCGCGGCCCGCAGGGCCTTGCCCAGGCGCGTGTACTCGAGCGTCACGTAGAGCACCACCGCGGCCAACACCGCGACGAAGAAGGCAACCAGCTTGGCCTTGTTCAGGAACACGGTGGCGCCGTGATACACCGGGCCGATGAGGAATGCCTCGGAGGAGAGCGGCGTGCGGACCGCGACGGGCGTGGAGCCGAACAGGATCTGCCCGCCGTTCTGGAGGATCAGCGAGATGCCCAGGGTGACGACGAGCTGGCCGAAGTGCCCCTCGTCCAGCGAGCCCACCGTGCGCAGGCCGGACACGCGGGAGATGAGGAACTTGTGCAGGAGCGCGCCGCCGCTGAAGAGCAGCGGCGCCGCGCACATCGCGCCGATGAACGGCCCCCAGTACGGGCCCAGGAAGGACAGCACCCGCCCCTCGCTAACCAGGTAGAAGCTCGCGAACATGCCCAGCATGAGCAGCTCGCCCTGGGCGAAGTTGACGATCCGCATGATGCCGAAGATGAGCCCGAGGCCGATGCACATCAGACCGTAGATGCAACCGATCGTGATGCCCGCGGTGACCGCGTTCAGCACGTTCTCGACGAGGATTTCCAGGTCCACCGCGCCTTTGCTTGCCTCCCCTGGGCTGCGGCCCGGGGGAGCTGGCGCGTCCTTGCGCAGCGCGCCTCCCGAGCACAACCCGGCGACTTTACCACGTCCGTGGCGAGCGCGAGGCGGCGGGGAGCGGGTGTCAGGTGGAGGAAGCCGGCCGGGGGCACCGGCCGGCTCGTGCGCGTTCTTCCGCTACGAGCGGCCGTTCAGCGCGCCGCCTCGGTCGGGTAGCCGTCGCAGGACACGCGCGGGTTGTAGTCCACGAACGTCCCCAGCGGGTTGTGCCGCCACGCCCACACGCGCAGCCCTTCCTAGCGTGGTCCTCGAAGGCCCCATCAGGAAAGAACCCGAGCGTCGTCCTATTCTGACGCCACAGGGCCTCCACAGCCCTCAACCTCACACTTCTCGGCGGAACGACCTCTACGAGACCTCTCGGCTAGGCGCTACTGATGCCATAGGCCAGGGTCCTCCTCGACTCCAGATCGAAGACATACAGGTCCTGCGGAGCGAACTCGAGCCCGACCACCATCCCCTCTGGAAACTCCTCCTCCCGAGCCGCCGTCACCACCTTCACCCGCGTCCCTTCTGTAGTCTCCACCAGAACCTCGTCCTCCAACCCCAGTGGCTCTCGCAGGAACACGCGCCCCGCGATTCGCTCAGGCCCCGGCGCCACCAACTGCACCGCCTGCGGACGGATCCCCACCTCCACGTGCTTCAGCCCTTGCAAGGAGGCGTGGTGCCGCGGCGCCACCGCGGTCTGCCGCCCCAGCAGCTCGATCGCTGGCCCGGACGGCGTCGACACGATCACCGCCGGCATAATGTTCATCGCCGGCGTCCCGATGAACGTCGCCACCGTGACATCCGCCGGCCGCCGGAACAACATCCGCGGGGGGTCGATCTGCAGCGCCCGTCCTTGGTCCATCACCGCCACCCGCGTCGACATGGTCATGGCCTCGACCTGGTCGTGGGTGACATAGATGATCGTGGAAGAGATCTCCCGGTGCAGGCGCAGGATCTCGGTCCGCATCTCCACCCGCAGGCGGGCATCAAGGGCTGAGAGCGGTTCGTCCATCAGCAGCACCTTCGGCTCCTTGATGATCGCCCGGCCGATGGCCACGCGCTGCTGCTGGCCGCCGGAGAGCTGGCCGGGCTTCTGACCGAGCTTGTCGCTGAGGCCCAGGGTCGCCGCCACCTTCTCCACCTTCTCGTCCACGCGCACACGGGGCAACCCGGCGATGCGCAGCGGGTAGCCGATGTTCTGGCGCACCGTCATGTAGGGGAACAGCGCGATGTCCTGGAACACCATGGCGATGTCGCGCTGCTGCGGGGGCAGGGCGGTGACGTCGGTGTCGCCGAACCAGATGCGGCCGGCGGTGGGAGTCTCGAGGCCGGCGATCATCCGTAGCGTCGTCGTCTTGCCGCAGCCGGAGGGGCCGACGAAGGTGAAGAACTCGCGCTCGCCGATCTCGAGCGATAGGTCGCGCACCGCGTGCACCTCGCGGGCGCCGCGGCCGAAGCGCTTGTCGAGACCTTCCAGCCGGACCGTGAACGCCATCGCCTACCCCGCCGTCCGCAGGCCGCTCAGCAGGTAGCGCTGCAGAAAGAACACGAGCAGGAAGGTGGGCACCGAGACCAGGACCGCGGCGGCCATCACCATGCCCCAGTGCACGCCGGTCTGCTCTACGAAGCTGGCGAGGCCGACGGGTAGCGTGAACATCTTGCGGTCGGTCTGCAGAAGGAACGCGAAGGTGAAGTCGTTCCAGGAGAGCGCGAAGGAGAAGATGGCCACCGACAGGATGCCCGGCCGGGCCGAGGGCAGGCACACCTGGCGCAGGGCGGCCAAGCGGCTCGCGCCCGAGGTCCAGGCGGCCTCCTCCAGCGAGAGCGGCACGATCTGGAAGTACTGCCACATGAGCCAGATGTTGAGCGGCAGGCTGATGGCCATGTGGGCTAGGATCAGGCCGGTGTAGGTGTTCCGCATCTGGAGCGCGGAGAACAGGATGTAGAGCGGGATGGCCATTAGCATGGGCGGGAACATGTAGGAGAAGAGCGTGCCGAAGGCGAACGTCTTCTTGCCCGGGAACGCGAAGCGCGTGAGGCCGTAGCCGGCCAGGGTGGCCGCGATCACGTTCAGCACGATGGCGCCCACCGCCGCGATCAGGCTGTTGGCGAAGTAGCGCACGAACTCGGTGGCGAAGAGCAGCTCGCGGTAGTTGCCCAGCGAGAAGTCGAGGCGGAAGAGCCGGTAGGGCGGTCTGAAGAGCGCCTCCCGGGGCGTGACGGAGGTGAGCAGCATCCAGTAGAACGGGAAGGCCACGAGCACCAGCACCACCAGGAGCAGGACGAGGGGCCCGGAGCGCTGGAGCCGGCTCACCGCCCCACCTCGATCTCCTTCGTGGGGTCGAACAGCTTGAAGTAGATCACCGCGCCCACCAGCAACACCAGGAACATCACGGTGCAGGCCGCGGCGGCCAGGCCGAAGTCGAACTCCTCGAAGGCCAGACGATAGGCGTAGAGCGGCAGCGTCTCGGTGGCCTTGAGCGGGCCGCCGTGGGTCACCAGCCAGATCGAGTCGAACTTGTTGAACATCCAGATCCCGCGCAGCAGCGCGATCACGATCAGCGTGGTGCGCAGGTTGGGCAGCGTCACGTCCCGGAAGGCGCGGAGCGTGCCGGCGCCCGAGACGGCGGCGGCCTCGTAGAGCTTGGGGTTGATCGATTGCAGCCGGGCCAGGATCAGCAGGGTGGCGAAGGAGCCGTACTGCCAGCCCGCCATGCCGATGACCGCCCACATCGCGGTGCCCAGGCCGCCGAAGAAGTTGATCGGCCGCGTCACCACGCCGGTCTGCATCAGCACCTGGTTGACGACGCCGTACTCCTGGGAGAGCAGCCACTGGAAGACCAGCGCCACCACGATGGACGGCAGCAGGTACGGCAGCACGAACAGGCTCCGCACCTGGTTGAGGCCCTTGAACGCGCGGTTCAGCAGCAGGGCGGAGACGAGGCCCCAGACGAGCTGGAGGCCGACGGCGCCCAGCGTGAAGACGACGGAGCGCCAGAAGGCGTTCCAGAGCTCGGGCTCCTCGAAGATGAACTGGTAGTTGGCGAGGCCGACCCACTTCATGGTGGGGTTGAAGGCAGTCTTCTTGAAGAAGGAGAGGGAGACGGCGTAGGCGATGGGGAGGTAGGCGATGACCAGGAGGAAGAGCAAAGCGGGCGCAGTGGTGGCTAGCACCCACTTGCGCTGCTCGGCCGACCCCCTCACCCTGCCCTCTCCCCTCTGGGGAGAGGGTTAGGAGACTCGCTTCATCTTCTTGCGGACCTGGGCGGCGGCCTCGTCCACGATCGCGTCCGACTTCATACCCTTGATGTTGCGCATCGCGAGCATCCAGCCGGCCAGGTTCTCGTTGTGGTAGAGGCCGATGTAGGGGTTCAGCTCCTTGCCATCCCAGTAGTAGAGCGGCACGCCCTTGGTCCAAATGTAGTCGAGGAACTTCAGCACGTCCATCCGCTTCTGGATCACCGGGTTGTCCTGGTACTTGCCCGAGTGCAGCATCTCGCGGCTGGCCGGGATGATGTGGAGCGGCACCGCGTGATACCAGGAGATGACGTCGGGGTGCTTCACGAAGAACGTGACGTACTTCTTGGCGCCCTCCACGTTCGACTTTTCCAGGATGTGGAAGCCCTGAATCGACAGATAGTAGGCGTCGGTCACCTTCTTCGGCAGCTCGAACGGCACGGTGGCATCCGCGATCTTCGGGTTGTTGGCGATGGTCTGGTCAAGCAGCCGCGAGCCCACGTAGTAGGACGACGCCGCCTTCTCGGTGAAGTAGGTCGACATCAGCTCGCCCCAGTTGTAGGTGGAGGCCTCGGGCGAGTTCTTGTGCAGCTCGTTCAGATAGTCGAGCGTCTCGACGGCACGCTTCTTCTGGTTCCCCTTGTCGAGCGAGACCTCGTACTCCTTCTTCCCCGCGTTCCACTCGAACCAGTGCACGTCGTTCTTCATGAACATGGTCTCGAGCAGCAGGGTGGAGGCGCCGGTCTCCGCCGATGGGATGATGCAGCCGTACATGTTGGGCGGGTCGTTCAGCGCCTTGGCCGCCTTGAGGTAGTCGTCCCAGGACTTGGGCGCCGCCAGCTTCTTGGCGTCGTACAGGTCCTTGCGGTACCAGCCGTAGGTGAACTGCTGGCTGGTCGGGATCGACCGGTCCGCGCCCTTGTAGATCATCCGGAGGTTCTCGGCCGTGCCCCCGGTAGCCTTCAGCACGTCGCCCACGTCGGCCAGCTGGTTCTCGATGGCCAGGTTCATCGCCTGCCCCGCGCCGTACCAGACGATCTCGGGCGGGGTGCCCGTCGCGATCAGGGTGGCCACGCGCTTGGCGATGTTGGCGAAGCCGGGGTACTCCATCGTGACCTCGATCCCGGTCTCCTTCTTGAAGTCCGCGTTGATCTTGTCGTAGACCGCGATGGCCTTCGGGTTCGACTCCTCCGAGACGAACAGCACCTTACTCTTGTCCGCGCCGCGCGCGGTGCGCACCAGCACCTGCGGGGCCACCGCGGCCGCGGCCGACACCGCCGCACCTTTCACGAACGTCCGGCGTCCGATGAACATGGGTCACTCTCCTCGTGAGGGTGGGGTTGCCAGCACGCGCGCCTTTAGCGCCGCGCGATCGATCTTGTTCGTCCCGGCCAGGGGCAGCTCGGGGACGAGGAACACGCGTCGGGGGTGCTGGTACGCGGGGCCGTGGGCCAGCGCCCACTCCTTCACCGCCTGCTCGCCGAGGCCGGAGCCCGGCCGCGCCACCACGAACGCGACGGGCACTTGGCCCTTCAGCTCATGGTCCACTGGCAGCACCGCGGCCTGCAGGATGTCGGGATGGCGCTCCAGCGTGCCCTCCACGTCGCCCGAGTAGACGTTCTCGCCACCGCACACGAACATGTCGTCGGTGCGGCCGACGAAGTAGTAGAAGCCGTCGCCGTCGCGCCGGCAGACGTCGCCGGTGTCGAACCAGCCGTCCTTCAGGCGCCGCGCGGTCTCCTCCGGCAGGTTGTGGTAGGCGGCCATCACGCCCGGGTTGCGCGTGAGCAGCACGCCCTCGTCGGGCCCGGGGTCGAGGCGCAGCTCGCAGCCGGCCAGCGGGTAGCCGATGGACGTGGCCGGGCGCGGCTTGCCCTCCGGGTGATTCGCGAACATCACCGGGCCGGCCTCGGTCACGCCGTAGCCGTTGGTGGCGACCGCGTTCGGAAACGCGCGATGCAGCGACTCGAAGAGCGCGGGCGAGGCCGGGGCGGAGCCGACGCCGACGAAGCGCACGGAGGAGACGTCGGTGCGGGCCAGCACGGGGTCGCTCAGGATCAGGTGGAACATGGTCGGCACGCCTGAGAGGCGCGTCACCCGGTAGCGACCAATGGACTTCACGTAGAGACGCTGGTCGAAGCGGGCGAGCAGGACCAGAGAGGAGCCGCCGGCGAGCCCAACCTTGGTCCAGACGAGCGCGTTCTTGTGGTAGAGCGGAGCGGCAACCAGGACGCGATCGTCGGGGATCATCCGCCGGGCCTTCACCAGCGCGTCGATCTGCCAGGCCTGGCCGGCGTGGGTCAGGAGCACGCCCTTCGGGCGGCCCGTCGAGCCGGAGGTGTAGGGCTGGAGGCAGATGTCCTCGGGCCCGGGCTCGACGGCGATGAACGGGCCGGGCTTGCGGAACTGAGCGTAGTCGGCGTCGAAGTCCACCGCCGGAACGTCGAGCGGAGCGACCCCCTTGTGCGCGGCGTCCCTGAAGATGAGCTTCAGGTCGGCGTCGCGCGCGATGAAAGCCAGGGCCTCGGCCGGGAGCTTGATGTTGAGCGGGACCGGGATGGCCCCGGCGCGCATCGTGCCGTAGAGCGCCTCGATGTACTCCGTGCGGTTCAGCGCGAGAATGCCGACGCGGTCGCCGCGGGTGATCCCCCCGGCCACCAGCCCGGCCGCTACCGCGTTGCACCCGGCATCTAGCTCGGCATAGCTGACCTCCCGGGGCGCGGCAGGCCTCGACAGGTCCACGATCGCCACCCCTCTCCCCTCAGGGGAGAGGGCAGGGTGAGGGGTGGTCCCCCCTACCAGCGCCCCGACGTTGATCCTCACGGAACGATGATGATCTTGCCGAAAACTTCGCGGTCTTCGAGGACGCGCATCGCTTCGCGCGATTCGGCGAGCGGGAAGACCTTGTCGATGATCGGCTTGATGCTGCCGCGCTCCACCTCCACCAGCAGCGCCTCCAGGTCCTGGCGCGTCCAGCCATTGGCCCCGATGATGTTGACCTCACGCCGCCAGATGTAGCGGATGTCGGTCTTCGGATCGAACCCGGCAGTGGCCCCACAGGTCAGCAGACGCCCGTGTCGGGCCAGCGTGCGCAGGCTCGGCACCCACGTGTCGCCGCCGGTGTAGTTCACGAGCACGTCCACGCCGTTCTTGCCGGAGATCTCCCACGCGCGCCTGGAGAAGTCCTCCTTCGTGTAGTCGATGACGTGGTCGGCGCCCAGCTCCTGGAGCCGCCGCAGCTTGCTGGCGGAGGAGGCGCAGGCGATCACCCGCGCCTTCAAGTTCTTGGCGATCTGCACGCAGCCGGTGCCGACGCCGCCGCTGGCGCCCAGGATCAGGACCAGCTCGCCCGGCTGCAGGTGGCCGCGCGTGATCATCATGCGGTAGGCCGTGCCGTAGGCGATGGGCAGCGAGGCCGCCTGCTCGAAGGTGACCGCGTCCGGCAGACGGATCAGGTTGTCGCCGTCGACCGCGATGCGCTCGCACAGGCCCCCGTTGCCGTGCTCGCCCAGCGCGCCCCCGTGCTTGATGTGCGGGTCCACCAGCACGCGCTTGCCCAGCCACTCGCGCGAGACGCCGGCCCCCACCGAGTGGACGACCCCGGCGATGTCACCGCCCGGGATGCGCGGCATCTCCACCGGCAGCCCGGGCATGCCGTGCAGCACGAAGATGTCGAGGTAGTTGAGGCCGCAGGCCTTGACGTCCACCACCGCCTGCCCCGGTCCGGCGGCAGGCTCCGGCCAGTCGGTTCGGAGGCGGATCTGCTCCAGCCCCCCGTGAGCGTCGATCGCGACAGCGCGCATTACCGGGGTGTCGCGTCCTTGGGCCGCCGCAGCTCGAACCGGAAGTCGCAGTGCGACGCCCCCTCCATCACGGTCTGCGTGCGCGTCAGCTTCACCGCCGGGTTGAAGCCCTCGACCAGCGAGAAGTCGCGGTTGCAGGAAAGCAGCCCGCCGATCTCCGGGATGCCGAGCGCGCGGTACATCTCCGCGTAGCGGCACCGCGTGACGTTGAACGAGAACTTCTCCTCGGTCTGCTCGAGCACGTCCATGCGGTAGGCGTCGTCCTTCTTCCACGCCTCCAGCGCGGTGGCGAAGTGGCCGAGGCTGTCGCCCCCCATGCGCTCCGAGAGCTCCTTGCCCTGCGCGCGCGCCACCTCGATGATGACCCGGCGCGCGGTCTCGAACACCTTCTCGCGCCCGAACTCCTCGCCCAGCGCGGTCAGCACCGGCATCAGGATGCGCGCCTCGATCTCGCGGCGCTTGAGCACGCCGATCTCGTTCAGGTTGTCGGGAGGCATCTGGGTGCTCACGATCTCTCCTCCTTGGATTGCGTGCCGTCCGGCGGAGTGCGCGGCGAAGCGTAGCACGCGCGCCCCACCGCGACCAGGGTGCCGGCCGAGTCGCGAATCTCCACGTCGGCCACGCTCACCGTCTTGCCCACCCGCACCGTGCGCCCGATCGCGGTCAGGTCGCCCCGGCGCGCGGGCCGCAGGTAGTCCACCCGCATGTCGATGGTGGGCACGCCCGCGCTCGTCTCGGTGATCACCGCGTAGTCCCCCGCGATGTCGGCCAGCGCGCTGACCACCCCGCCGTGCAGCCAGTCCGCCCCGTCGTGGCGCAGGAACTCCTCGCGGAACGGCAGCCGGATCTCAACCAGGCCCTTCTCGGCCCGCACCATCTCGAGGCCCATGAAGCGCATGAACGGCGAGTGATCGAAGCGCAACTCCCCGGCGGCCGTCGTCACGAGCCCGCCTCCCGCGCCCGTGCCTTCAGCGCGGTGCGGTCGATCTTGCCGGTGCCGCCCAGCGGCAGCGCGTCCAGGAACACGACCTTTCGTGGATGGGCGTACGGGGCCCCGCGCTCCAGGAAGAAGCGCCGCACGTCCTCCTCCGTGGTCCTTCCCGCTTCCCGGGCCACCACGAACGCGATCGGCACCTCGCCCTTGACGTCGTGGGGCGCCGGCACCACGCAGGCGTCTCGCAGGTTCGGATGCTGGAGCAGGATGTCCTCCACTTCCTTGGGGTATACGTTCTCGCCCGACACGTTGATCATGTCGTCGCGGCGCCCGACGAAATAGTAGTAGCCGTCGGCGTCCCGCCGCATCAGGTCGCCGGTGGCGAGCCAGCCGTCGCGGAACTTCTTCGCGGTCGCCTCCGGCAGCTTCCAGTAGCCCTTGGCCAGTCCCGGGTTGCGCGTGATCAGCTCGCCCACCTGGTCCACGCCCACCTCGGCGCCGGCCTCGTCCACGAGGCGCACGTCGCAGCCCGGGAAGGCCAGGCCGCAGGAGCCGCGCTTCTTGAGCCCCCAGCGCGTGTTGGTGATGGGCACCGGCCCCCCCTCGGTGAGCCCGTAGCTCTCGCCGATGGGCGCGCCGAACACGCGCCGGAACTCCTCCAGCAGCTCGTCGGGCACCTCGGCCGAGCCGCACATCGCGAAGCGCACGCTCGACACGTCGTGGCGGCCGAGCGCATCCTTCTCGGCGAGAATCATCTTGTACATCGCGGGCACGCCGGTCAGATACGTCACCTGGTAGCGGTCGATGGCGCGGATGACCTCGAGCGCGTCGAAACCGGGCAGGATCACCAGCGAGCCGCCCGCGAGCAGGAACGGCTTCACCGCGCCCACCATCGCGTTCTTGTGGTAGAGCGGCACCGCGATCAGCGCGCGCTCGGTGTCGTCGGCGAGCAGCGCCTTGCGCATGGTGTCGGTGTTCCAGATCTGCCCGCCGTGCGTCAGCAGCACGCCCTTGGGCTTGCCGGTGGAGCCGGAGGTGTAGGGCTGCATGCACACCTCGTCGAACGCAGTCGCGCGGCGGGCGACCGTGGGCGAGGCGGCGGCCACCACGTCCTCGTAGGCCAGCGCGCCATCGACCGCGGGCCCGTCAGCGATCACGTGCTTGATGGCCGGGATCTGCGCGGCGAGCGCGCGCCCGCGCTCGGCCAGCACGGCGGCCGCCACCAGCACGCCCGCCTCCGAGTCCTCCGCGACGTAGCGGAGCGCCTCGTCTCCCATGCGGATATTGAGCGGCACCGCCACCGCGCCGAGCCGCATCACCCCGAAGAGCGTCTCGAGGAAGCGGTAGTCGTTGTTGAAGAGGAGCGCCACCCGATCGCCCGCGGCCACGCCCAGCGCGGCCAGCGCGTTGGCCATCCGGTTGGAGCGGGCGTCCAGCTCCGCGAAGGTGAGGACGGTGTCGCCCTGGAAGACCGCCGGCCGGGACGGGGTGAGGGCCAGCGCGGTGTCGAACAGGTAGCCGAGGTTGTCGGGAAGCACGCGACTGGGCCAAATAGTGCCCCGCCGGCGCCGATCTCGTCAAGGCGGAGGTGACAGTCTACACTACCGGCCACACCCCACACACGGAGGAACGTCATGGTCCAGAAGCCGATCGCCTACGTCCAGGCCTCGTGGCACACCGACATCACCGACCACTGCCGGCGAGCGTTCATCGCCGAGCTGGCGCAGCGCGGATATGCGGCGGGCGACGTGGAGCTCTTCTCGGTGCCCGGCAGCCTCGAGATCCCCCTGATGGCCCGGAAGCTCGCCCGCACCGGCCGCTACGCCGCGGTGTGCGCCAGTGGCCTCGTCGTGGACGGCGGCATCTACCGGCACGACTTCGTGGCCCAGGCGGTGCTGCAGGGCATCGTGCAGACCTCGCTCGAGACCGACGTCCCGGTGCTGTCCGCGGTGCTCACGCCCCATCACTTCCACGAGCACGCGGTCCACGAGGAGTTCTTCAAGCAGCACATGGCCACCAAGGGCAAGGAGCTGGCCGAGGCCTGCGTGGCCATCATCGGCCAGCTCGCCGCGGTGGCGTAGGCGCGTCCCGGCGGCGGCGCCAGAGGCGCCATTCCCTTTTCACTTGACGCCCTCGGCACTAAGCGTTGCGGCGCGGGCGGCGGGCCGCGGAAAGACGCGTGCTGCGTGCGCCAGGCGGACCGTGGAGCGCGTTCGGCAACACAGCACTGAAAAATCACTCTCCCGCATGCGCTCGCCATGCTGGGGCGCTCTCCGGCCTTGCGAAACTCGGGGTGTAGAGTCCTTCCATCTCAAGGAGGGCTCGCCATGTCGATTGCCTCGCAACCCGTGCCCGCCCCGCCGCATCCGTTCGCCGACCTGGACCGCCTCGGGGACGAGATCGCCGAGCTGTCCGCGCACCTCGACGCCGCGACCGCCCGCCTGCTCACCCTCATCCGCGAGTTCGACGCGCGCGGCGGCTGGAACAGCGGCTTCTCCTCCTGCGCCGCCTGGCTCGGCTGGCGCGTGGGCCTCGACCTGGGGGCCGCCCGTGAGCGGGTGCGGGTCGCCCGCGCGCTCGGCGCGCTGCCGCGCCTGGCCGAGGCGCTGGCCCGCGGGGAGCTCTCCTACGCCAAGGTCCGGGCCCTGACCCGCGTGGCCACGTCCGAGACCGAAGCGCGGTTGCTCGCGGTTGGGCGAGCGGGCACCGCCGCGCAGATCGAGCGCATCGTGCGTGGCTGGCGACGTGTGGACCGGCAAGCCGAGGTGCGGCAGGCGACGCGGCAGCATGCAGAGCGGGGACTGCACGTGTATCCGGACGAGGACGGCACGGTGCTCGTCCGCGGCCGGCTCACTCCCGAGGTTGGCGCCCTGCTGATCCGGGCGCTCGATGCCGCCCGCGAGACGCTCTACCTGCGCACGCGCACCACGGCCGGCGTGACCGCAGCGGACCCCGCCATCGCGCCGCCGACCCGGGCTCAGCAGCAGGCCGACGCGCTGGCCTTGCTGGCGGAGACCGCGCTGCATCACGAGATCGACCCTGGCGCCCCGGGCGAGCGCTACCAGGTAGTGGTCCACGTGGACGCCGCAGTCCTCGCAGATCCCGAGCAACCCGGCCAATCCGTGCTGGAAGAAGGGGGCCACGTTTCCGCGGAAACGTCGCGGCGCCTGGCCTGCGACGTGAGCCGGGTGGTCATGCGGCACGACGACGAGGGGCGCTTACTCGAGGTCGGGGCCCGGACCCGGACGATTCCGCCGGCGCTTCGGCGCGCGCTGCTACATCGGGACCGGAGCTGTCGCTTCCCGGGCTGCCATGCACGGGTCGGAGAGGGCCATCACGTGCGTCACTGGGCGCAGGGCGGCCCCACCACGCTCGGTAACCTGGTACTGCTGTGCCGTCGCCATCACCACGCGGTACATGAAGAGGGCTACAGGGTCTCTCGAGGACCCGACGGCACGCTCGACTTCCGTCGGCCGGATGGCCGGCCGCTACCGGAGGTGCCGCCGACAGACCCGGTGCCCGCGGATCCGATTCATACGCTGCACGCGCAACATGCCGCGCTGGGACTTCGGCTCCACGCGCGAACGGCGTGCCCCGGGTGGCTAGGTGAGCGGCTCGACCTCGGCTGGGCGCTCGACGTCCTGCATCCGCGGGCCGTCGGGCCCCCGACGTGCTAGCCAGCGCCAGCGCTAGGCACGCGTCATCTCGAAGAGGAACCACGCGCGTCTCTGTCCCTCGTCGATCCAGTTCTCCAGCAAGCTGGCCGTCGCCACGTCTCCCACTTCATCGCATAGATCGTGCGCACTGCGCATGCTCAGGACCAGCGCTTTGTTGTCTTCCCACAATTCGCTGAGCATGTCCTTCGGCGAGACGTAGTCGGCGTCGTTGTCGGCGATCCGCTTCACCCTGGCGATATGGCCGATGGACCGCAGCGTCGTTCCTCCGATCTTCCTCACCCGTTCGGCGATGTCATCGGTCATCCCGAACAGCTGATCCCCATGCTCATCGAGAAGGAGGTGGTAGTCACGGAAGTGAGGGCCACTCATGTGCCAGTGGAAGTTCTTGGTCTTGACATAGATCGCGAACACGTCGGCCACCAGCGCGGTAAGTGCGCCCGCGATATCCTTTACCGCGTCCGGGGCGACGTCGGTGTGTGGTGTGAGGCTAGCCTCGCGACGTGCGACCAGCTCCGGTCTCGTTGCCTTGGACATAGTTTCCCCCCTGTTGCGTTGGACGATGTCAGCGCACGCGCCAGGGCACCATGCGCTTCAGGATCCCGTCCCGCAGGACCAGCGTGTGGAACAGGATCGCGGCGAAGTGAGCGAGGAACGTGAGGAAGAAGAGGTACGCGAGGACGGTGTGCGCCTTCCGCAGCACCGCATACAGCGTGGCGCTGTGTGGAAGGATGAACGGAAGATGGAGAGAGCCGTAGAGTACGATCGGGTAGCGCGCGGCCGATAGCATCCCCCAGCCGACCAGCGGCAGCACGAGCATCAGCCCGTACATCGCGAGCTCCGACGCCGTCGCCACCCGACGCTCCGCCTCCGACATCGAGGCTGGGAACGGCGGAGGCGGATTCAGGCGGCGGTTCACGAAGCGAATGACGACGAGGACGAGGATCGCGATGCCCAGCGGCCGGTGAATCGACACCAGCGCGTGGTAGTCGCCCAGCGAGACGACCATGGTCATCCCGATGCCCAGCATGGTCAGGACCATCGCCGCCATCGCCCAGTGCAGGAGCCGCGAGAGCGCGGGGAATTGACGCGGCGGGGTCGGCATGTCACTTCCCCCCACGGACGTCGGCGGCGGTGATCGCGCTCGGTTGCTTCGACTCGCCTTCACGGCGGGTGAACGATCGCGAGTACACCGCCGAGCGAGCGCTGAGCAAGGGATCGTCGGACGGCGCGATGCCCGCAGGCAGGACCAGCGGGTCGAAGTTGATGTCCCTCGCGCGACTGGTCTCCTCGGCCTCCACCCGGTCGAGCGTCAGCGTGCCCACGTCGACCCGCTCCCGGTCCGGGGGCCAGGCGACGGTGGCGTCGCCGGTGGGATCGCCGGGCTGCCCGATGGTGAGGATGAGGTGCCATCGCGGCGGCTGGCGCTGCACCTGCGCGATCAGCGCGTCGAAGAGATAGTTCCGGTCCCGGGATCCCGGCGCCGCACTCGCGGCCTCGAACGGCTGCGCGGGCTCCAGCCGCCAGCGGACCGGCACCGTCACGCCCGCCGAGCTGGTGAAGCGAAACGCGTTCAGGGCATGGAACGTGGTGTTGTCGAACCCCGATGCGATCGGCTGGCCCTTGATGACGGCCAGGACCCGCACCGTCTCGGGATGGCGCTCGAGAAAGGCCTTCATGCCGGCGGGATCGGGCTTGCCGGTCGCAGGATCAGGCGCGGACGCGACGAGATTCTCGTAGAACGCCTCCGGGGTCCGGAACGGAAACACCGGCAGGTTGATCATCGCGGTCCGCCACATCTCGCCGTCCGGCAGGCTGAACTGGAGCCCCAGGCCGCGCACCTCGTCGGGCGCGTCGGCGACGTCGGGCCGGCCGCCCGACAGCGAGAAGCGGCCGATCACCGGCACGCGCCCGGGCCGGAAGACCACCGCCTTCGAGAAGCGCGCGCCGGCACCGTTGCTCTCGAAGAACCCGGACACGCCCACGCCCTTGGCATGATTGCGACGGAAGCCGGGGTGGACGCCAGCCACGTGCTCGAACGCGTCGGTGATCCGCGCGGGCGTCAGCGCGCCCGGGGTCAGCCACCCACCGAGGAAGGCGTACGTGCCCAGGACCGCAGCGAGGATGAGGCCGACCAGGGCGAGCCGGACCAGCGTGCCGGCCGGGCCGAGGCGCGGCCGCTCCGACTCTCCTGGTCCTTCACGGTCGGCGGTCATCGTCCATTCCAGTCATGGGTGGCCTGTCGTTCCGACGCGGTCGCCCGCGAGAGGGGTGGCGACGCCGAAGACTTTCGCAAGAATGTGCAAGCGGCCGGGCGCCCCGCGACCGTGCTAGCCTCCAGCCGATCTCACTCACAGGAGGCCATCGGCCATGGACTACCGCGACTACCAGCACCTCGTCTTCGAGCGCCGGCCGAACGGGGTGGTGCTCATCACGCTCAACCGGCCCGAGGTGCTGAACGCGACCAACGACCGGCTGCACTGGGAGCTGACCCAGGTCTGGCTCACCCTGGACGCGGATGACAGCGCGCGCGTCGCGGTGGTGACCGGCGCGGGCCGCGCCTTCTCGGCGGGCGGCGACCTCGACATGGTGGAGGCCAACGCCCGCGACCCGAAGCGCATGGGGCGCACGCTGCGCGAGGCCTCCGACATCGTCTACAACATGATCAACCTCGACAAGCCGGTCATCTCGGCGATCAACGGGGTGGCGGTGGGCGCGGGCCTGGTGGTGGCGCTCCTGTCCGACATCAGCATCATCTCGGAGACCGCGCGCTTCACCGACGGCCACACGAAGCTGGGGGTGGTGGCGGGCGATCACGCCGCGATCGTGTGGCCGCTGCTCTGCGGGATGGCCAAGGCCAAGTACTACCTGCTGACCAGCGACTTCATCGACGGCCGCGAGGCCGAGCGCATCGGCCTGGTCAGCCTGTGCGTGCCCGCCGCGGAGGTGCTGCCGAGGGCCTTCGAGGTGGCCGACAAGCTCGCGACCGGGGCCCAGCAGGCCATTCGCTGGACCAAGCGCTCGCTGAACAACTGGCTGCGCATGGCCGGTCCCATCTTCGATCAGTCCATCGCGCTCGAGATGCTCACCTTCATGGACGAGGACGTGCGCGAGGGCGCGGCCGCCATTCGCGAGAAGCGCCCCCCGCGCTTCCCCTCCGCCCGCTGACCTCCACCCTCTCCCCTCAGGGGAGAGGGCAGGGTGAGGGGTGGGTTACCCCGCCTGCACCGCGGCGATGATCTGCGCCGCGTGCTCCTCGGCGTGCTCGCCCATGCGGCGGGCGAGGAACTCGATGGACATGACGCCGTACTGCGGGTGGGTCCCCTCGCGCGCCCACTCCTCGTCAGGCACCGCCTCGAGCAGGCGCGCGAGCTGCTCCTGCTCGCCCACGAAGGTGTCCAGCAGGTACTCGACGCTCTCGCCGCGGGCCAGGCTGGCCGGGCGGTAGGCCTCCTCGTCGAAGTCGGCGAAGAGGGGCGCGGCCTCGTAGAAGAGCCGGCGCACCCGCAGCCCGTAGACGTGGACGATCACGTCGCGCAGGTGGGTCAGGGTCTCGAGCGCCGACCACTCCCCGGGGCTAGGCGCCACCGCGAGCCGCGCGCGGGGCGCGCTCTCCACCGCCCGGCGGACCAGCACCGCCGACGACCGGATCCGCTCGATCACCGCGCGATGCTCGGGCGTCATGCGCGAAAGTCTACACGACTCCACTCCTCATTGTCATCGCGACGTCGGCGCCCCGGCGCGCCCAGCGGAGCCGGACCACCTCGCCGATCACGATCGTGCACGGCGGAGCGAGGTGCGCGGCCCGCCGCGCGATGTCGGCAAGCGTGCCGGTCACGACCTCCTCGCCGGCGGTCGTGCCCCGGCGGATCACCGCGGCGGGCGTCACGGGTGCGCGGCCGGCGGCGAGCAGGCGCCGCGCGATCTCGGGCAGCGCCGCCGTGCCCATCAGGACGACGATGGTGTCGACCGCGCCCGCGAGCCGCTCCCAGTCCACGCGTCCACCCGGCTTGGCCGGATCCTCGTGCCCGGTGACCACCGCGAACGAGGACGCGACGCCGCGATGCGTGACCGGGATGCCGGCCGCGGCCGGCACCGACACCGCCGAGGTGACGCCGGGCACGACGTCGAAGGGCACGCCGGCGGCGAGGCACGCCCGCACCTCCTCGCCGCCGCGACCGAACACGAAGGAGTCGCCACCCTTCAGGCGGACGACCAGCCGCCCGGCCAGGGCGTGGCGCACGAGCAGCGCGTTGATGGCCTCCTGCGGCACGCAGTGGTTGCCCGCGGACTTGCCCGCGAAGATCTGGAGCGCGTCCGGCGGAGCCTCGTCGAGGAGCTCCGGGCTCACCAGCTGATCGTAGACCACGACCTCCGCGCGCTGGAGCCAGCGGAGCCCCCGCCGCGTGATCAGCTCGGGGTCGCCGGGGCCCGCCCCCACCAGCACCACGCGCCCGCTAGCCGCGCAGTCCATCCAGTAGGCGCTCCCGCGCCGCGTCGAGCCGGTCGGCCCTGACGAGCGCGCGGACCTCGCCACCCAGCGCGCGCCGCCACCGGTCCCAGGGCGCCGGGCTGCCGCGATCGCGCAGCGTCCGCCGCGCGTCCGCCGCGACCCGGGCGAGCGCCGCGTAGTCGTCCCGGTCGAGGAACGCGCCGAGCTCGTCGCGGACCACGCGGGCCAGCGCGGGGCTCGCGCCGCCGGTGGAGACCGCGACCGTCAGGTCGCCGCGCGTCAGCACCGCGGGGAGGATGAAGTCGCAGTGCGCCGGATCGTCGGCGGCATTGATCAGCACTCCGGCCGCGCGTGCGTCTCGCGCCACCTCGGCATTGATGAGCCCGTCGTCGGTGGCCGCGAAGACGATCGAGTGGCCGGCGAGGTCATCCGCCCCGTACGCGCGCAACGTCAAGCCGATCCGGCCTGCGCGCGCCCAATCGAGCAATCGCTCCGTCGCCGACGGGCCCACGACGGTGACCCGCGCCCCGACCTCGAGGAGCCCGTTCACCTTGCGCTCGGCCACCGCCCCCGCGCCGACCACCAGGCAGCGGCGCCCGGCCATCTCGAGACAGACCGGGTAGTACGCCATCAGCGGCCGGCGACCATTTCCCCCGGAATCGACGCAATCTCCGCGGTCGCGGGCGCGGGCACCCGCTTGCGATACGTCAGCTGAAGCGCCATCCCGGTGAAGAGCATGCCCCCCACGATGTTGCCGAGCGTCACCGGGACCTGGTTCCAGAGCCACCAGTCGCGGACGCTCACCTCCGCGCCCATCATCATGCCAGCCGGGATCGCGAACATGTTGACGACCGAGTGCTCGAAGCCCTGCGCGAAGAACGTGAGGATCGGCAGCCACATCGCGGCGATCTTCCCCGACGTCGACTGCGAGGTCATCGCCATCACGACGCCGAGCGTGACCATCCAGTTGCACAGGATGGCCTTGGCCACCGCGATCACCACCCCGTGCCCCCCGAGCTTCGCGTAGGCGAGGGTCTTGGCCTGAGCGACGGCTACGAGCTGGCGCGCCATCTCGGAGTCGGGCGCGACGGTCAGCGTGAAGAGCCAGGCGTAGAAGAGGCTGCCGACCAGGTTGCCCGCGAAGACCAGCCCCCAGTTGCTCAGCAGCTCGCCCAGGCCGATGCGCCCGTCTCGCACCGCCAGCGGCAGCAGGGCGAAGTTGCCGGTCACCAGCTCGAGCCCCAGCAGCACGATCATCACGAAGCCCACCGGAAATACCAATCCGCCCACGAGGCCCACGTGGGTCTGCAGCGTGGCGGTGAACGCGAGCGTGGTGGCGAAGCCCAGCAGCGCGCCCGAGAGGAACCCGCGCACGAGCAGATCGCGGGGGGCGAGCCGCGCCTTGGTGGCTCCAGCCTGCACCATCTGATCGAGCACCGCGTCGGGTTTGACGTAGGACATGTTCGGGTTGCTCCTTTCGCGCGTCGGCCGCCGTTATTCCTGCACCGTGAAGCCCGCGCCGTCCGGGACGAGCCGGAAGGTCTTGAGCCGGAGCTGCGCGTCGGTGGCGCAGGCGCCGGTCCGGAGGTCGAAGCGGTAGCCGTGCGCCGGGCAGACGACGGCACCTCCGTCCAGGGCGCCGGCCGCCAGCGCGGAGCCGGCGTGGGGGCACCAGTTCTGGGTCGCGTAGAGCTGCCCCTCGCACCTGAAGACCGCGATCTCGGTTCCGCTCACCGTGATCGCCTTGCCGCTCCCCTCGGCGATCTCGTCGGGGCGGATCGTCGAGACCGGCGGCGCCGCGCGCTCGGGAGGTGGCGGTGGGGCCGGGCTGGTCGGCTGGAGCATGCGGATCTGCCGGCGCACGCGGTCGAACTCGCCGAAGCGGACCAGCCCCTCCAGCACGCGCGGCAGCTCGTCGCAGGGCACGCTCTCGAGCACCTTGACGCCCTGGCTCGCCTGCGGACCCGAGGCGCCTCCCATGAAGACGTCCACCGCGTCGACCACCTTGCCGTCGACCTTGGTCCGGGTGCCCAGGAGCCCGATGTCCGCCACCGTGTGGTTGCCGCAGCCCGCCGGGCAGCCCGACCAGTGGATGCGCACCGCCTTGGTGGCCGGCACCTTGCGCTCCAGCGCGCGGGCCACCTCGAGGGCGCGGCTCTTGGTCTCGATCACGGCCAGGTTGCAGAACTCGACCCCGGTGCAGCTCACCAGGCCCCGGAGCACGCCGGGCGGATCGTAGCGGAGCGTCCTGAGCAGCGGCTCGGCGGTCATCTGGCCGAGCCTGGCGTCGGGCACGTTGGGGACGATGACGTTCTGGTCGACCGTCAGGCGGCTCTCGCCGGTGCCGTACTGCTCGGAGAGGCGGGCCAGCTCGAGGAGCTGATCGCCGGTGACGCGCCCCACCGGAACGAGCAGCCCCACGTAGTTCAGCCCGGGCTGCTTCTGGCGGAAGACCCCGACGTGGTCGGTGGACTGGGCGAGACGCTGGTCCGCGCCGGCTTTCTCGAGCCGCCGCCCCACTCGCGCCTCCACCGCCTCGCGGAACCGCGCCTCGCCCCATTCGTCGAGCAGGAAGGCCAGGCGGATCTTGTTGCGCGCGTCGCGGGAGCCGTGGTCGCGGAACACCAGCACGATCGCGCTGCAGATCTCGGCCGCCGCCTCCGGTCGCACGAACACGTCGAGCGACGAGGCCACCCGGTAGCCGCCGGAGCCGTTCTTGCCGCCGACGAGCACGTTGAATCCCTTCACCTCGTCGAGGCCGGAGGTCTTCACCGCCGGCACCAGGGCGATGTCCTGGGTCTCGGAGTGGGTGCAGTTCTCGCGGCAGCCGGTGATGCCGACGTTGAACTTCCGCGGCAGGTTCGTGTAGGCCTTGTTCCCCACGAACATCGCGGTGAAGGCCCGGGCCACCGGGGAGGCGTCCAGCACCTCGTTCGGAGTGAGGCCGAACGCGGGGCAGCCGATGATGTTGCGGATGTTGTCCATGCCGGTCTGCAGCGTGACCAGCCCGACGTCGAGCAGCCGGTCCAGGATCTCCGGGACGTCCTGGATGCGGATCCACCGGAGCTGCACCTGCTGGCGCGTGGTGATGTCGACCAGCCCCCGGCCCATGCGGCTGGCGAGGCCGCCGATGGCGCGGAGCTGACCGGCGGTGGTGACCCCGTTCGGGATGCGCAGCCGCATCATGAAGTGGCCCGGGGTCTGCTTGCGGATGAACACACCCCACCACTTCAGCCGGTCGAGGTCGCCTTCCTCGATCGACTCGAGGCCGAGCCTCGCGTAGCGCGGAATGTCCGCGCCCACGTCGAGCCCATCCTTGCGCGCCTTCAGCTCCTCGATCTTGTTCATGGGCTCCTCGGCGATGAAACACGAACGGCGCCGTCCGTTCAGGACAGGCGCCGTCGCCTACGGATCCCGGCTTCCAGGGCCGGGCCGATCTTCGTGTGTCTCAGGCCATGAGGGCAACTGCCGTACCAAGCGGGTGGGCCAAGGACAAGTGGCCGGAACTACGTATTTCACGGTATTCGGATCGGGCGAGGAGAGAGCCCGGCTGCCAAATCATCGAGCATCGCGGGTCGAGCTGCCGAACAAACAGGCGGCGTGCGGCGGGGCGGGTCAGACCTGGCCGGGAATCCCCGCGTCGCGGTAGGCCATGAAGACGTCGGAGGCGAAGCAGGCGAAGATCACCTGGCGGATGGACCCCGGCCTGGCCGTCGCGGTCCGGACCGCCTCCACCGCGATCCGCGTCGCCGGGTCCAGCGGGTAGCCGAAGATCCCGGTGCTGATCGCCGGGAACGCCAGGCTGCGGAGATCGTGCTCCTGGGCCAGCAGAATCGAGGAGCGGTACACCGAGGCGAGCAGCTCGGGCTCTCCCGCCGCGCCGCCCCGCCAGAGCGGCCCGACGGCGTGGATGACGAACCGGGCCGGTAGCCGGAAGCCCGGGGTGATGCGTGCCTCGCCGGTGGGGCAGCCGCCGAGCGCGGCGCAGGCCGCGGCCAGCTCGGGCCCCGCCTTGGCGTGAATGGCGCCGCAGACACCGCCGCCGGGCGCGAGCCGCTCGTTGGCCGCGTTGACGATCGCGTCCACGCCGAGCGTGGTGATGTCCGCCATCCGCACGACCAGCTCGAGCATCTACCCACCTTTCTCGAGATCGGACGGCAGCGGAGCGGCGACGAGCCAGTACGCCCCGGCCACCAGCACCGTGCCGCAGGCCACGGTGAGCGCGAGCCGCCGGCCGTGCCACAGGCTGGTGAACCAGTGCTGCAGCTCGGCGGCGAGCACGTTCGCCTTGCCGCCGTAGAGCTCCATCTGCCGCAGGTACTGCTTGGAGTCGGTCAGCTCGTCCGAGGAATCGTCCGGCGCGCGCGCCGCGGCGACGTAGATCGCCAGCGCGGCGATGAGACCCACCGCCAGGATCGACGTGGTGACGAGGAGCGCGCGCCGGTCGGCCACGTGATGACCTACGGGGTGAAGCCACCGCGCCGCAGCACGCGGTAGCGAGCCGGGGTCAGGCCGAAGGCGGCCTTGAACACCCGTGTGAAGTGCGCCTGATCGGCGAATCCGGCCTCGCCGGCCACGTCGGCCAGCGGCCGCGCTTCGAGGATCAGCCGCCGCGCCAGGTCCAGCCGGCGCATCAGCAGGTAGCGGTGCGGGCTCGTGCCGAACATGAGGCGGAACTGGCGGGCCAGGTCGTAGCGCGTGAGGCCGGTGATCGATTCCAACTCGGAGGAGTGGACGACGCGCGCCCGCTCCGCGTCGAGGAATTGCCGGGCGCGCTCGATGACGACAGCGTCGACGCGCCGCGCCGGCACCGGCCGGCCACCCGGCCCTTCGCCGGCCAGCAATCCCTCGGCCAGATCGGCGATGAGGCCGTCGGCGCCCAGCGGGTCGAGCGGAGATGCAAAAGCTCGCCGGACGGCCCGAGCGAGGAGGCCGTTCTCGGACACCGGCTCGCGCACGAACGGCAGCGGGTAAGGCCGCCCGCACAGCGACCGGAGCGCCTCGGACATGTGCCCAGGCTCCACGTAGACGATGCGGTAGCCGAAGCCGGCCTCGGTGCCGGCGCGCCCGTCGTGGACCTCGTCCGGGTGGAGCACGACCACCTGCCCCGGCATGCTGATCCGGCCCGCTCCTCGGTAGTCGAAGGCCTGGACGCCCCGATCGGTCAGGCCGATCGCATAGGTGTCGTGCCGATGCTTCGCGTAGGCCGGGCCGGCGAACCACGCGCGGAACCGCTCCACCCCGCCCACCGGCCCTTCGCTCGCGATCCAGGCGCTCGCGTCGAGCCGGCACGATCGTTCAAGACCTTCGCCGCCCGATCTGGTCTGCTCAGGGCGCATGGAGGTGAGCCATGACGACGGAACAGGCGGTGGCCTTCCTGATCTTCGCGGTGGTCGCAGCGGTGACCCCGGGGCCGAGCAACGTGATGGTGACGACGGCCGGTGCGAACGCGGGCATCCTGCGGGGACTGCCGTGCCTCTTCGGGGTCACGACCGGCATGGGGCTCATGATGTTCCTGGTGCCGCTGGGGCTCGGTAGCCTCGTCCTCGCGCACCCGCTGGCGCTCCGGGTGCTCAACTGGGGCGGCGCTGCCTTTCTCCTCTGGCTAGCGTGGAAGATCGCCACGTCCGCGAGCCTCGATTCGACGGTGGCCGGCGATCCGGTCGGCTACGTCGGCGCGGCCGTCTTTCAGTGGGTCAACCCGAAGGCGTGGCTCGTGACCGCCAGCGCCGCCGGGACGTTCCTCCACGCCGACTCGGGCAGCCCGGTGGTGCAGGCCGCGTCCCTCGGCGGCCTGTTCGCGCTGGCCGCGCTGCCGAGCGGCTTCGTCTGGCTCGCATTCGGGGCCAGCGTCCACCACGTGCTCGGGACCCGCCGGCGGCTGCGCGCGTTCAACATCACGATGGGGGTGCTGCTCGCGCTCTCGATCGCCCTCATCGTGCACTAGCGCCCCTTGAACTTCGGCGGCCGCTTGTCCTTGAAGGCCTGCACGCCTTCCTTGTGGTCCTCCGTCTCGCGCACCACCGCCATGTGGGACGACACCAGGTCGAGGTGCGTGCGCAGGTCGAGGCGCATCGACTGGTAGACGAGCCGCTTGATCATTCGAACCGGGATCTGCGGGCCGTCGGCCACCCGGCGGGCGAAGGCGTAGGTCTCCTCCGCGAGCTTGTCGTGCGGCACCACCCGGTTGACGATGCCGAGCTCGAGCGCCCGGGGCGCCTCGATGAACTCGGCGGTCCACAGCAGCTCGAGCGCCCGGGCGGTACCGATCAGGCGCGGCAGGAAGTAGGTGTCGCCGTCGCCGGGCACCAGGCCCACCCGCACGTAGCCGGTGGAGAAGCGCGCCGAGTCGGAGGCGATGCGCATGTCGCACATGAGCGACATGCCCATGCCCGCGCCCACCGTCACCCCGTTGATCATGGCGATGACCGGCTTGTCCATCGCCTCGAGCGTCTTGGGGATGCGGTGGATGTGCTCCCAGAGGCCGTTCTTGTTGTCGAGCGGGGTGGGATCGCCGGTGCCCATGCGGCCCACGTCGCCGCCCGAGCAGAAGGCCTTCCCCGCGCCGGTGACCACCACCACGTTCACGTTCGGATCGTGCTGGGCCTCGTGGAGCGAGGACGCCCAGCGCTCGATCATCGGCCCGGTGAAGGCGTTCATCTTGTCGGGCCGGTTGAGCGTGATGGTCGCGATGCGGTCCTTCACCTCGTAGAGCAGCTCGCTATCGGTGGCCACGGTGCGTCCTCCGGTGGATGCGGGGGTGCGGGGTCAGTCCTTCGGCAGGCCGAGCACGCGCTCGCCCAGGATGTTGCGCAGGATCTCGGTGGTGCCGGCGCGGATGCCGCTGCCACGCGCGAGCAGGCAGTAGAACTCCCACTCGCCCTCGTCGGGCGCGTGCGCGCTGCCCGCCTTGATCTGCGAGTAGGGGCCGATGATCTCGGTGGCCAGCTCGGCCAGCTCCTGGTCGAGCAGGCTCCAGAAGAGCTTGGAGGTCGAGCCCTCCGGCCCCGGCGCGCCGCCGCGCAGGATCTTGGTGAGGCTGCGATAGCCGTTGAGCTGCAGCACTCGCTCGCCGATGGAGAGCGCGGCGATCTTCTGGCGCACCACCGGGTCCTCGGAGGCGGGGCGCCCGTTCTTCATGGTGCGCCTGGCCAGCGCGAGCAGCTTGTGCAGCGCGGTGCGCAGGCTGATGTGGCGGATCATGGTGAGCACGTCGCGCTCGTAGGCCAGGGTGGTGAGGGCCACGCCCCAGCCCTCGTTCACCTTGCCGACCACGTTGGTGGCCGGCACGCGCACGTTCTCGAGGAAGACCTCGTTGAACTCCGCCTCCCCGGTGATCTGGCGGAGCGGCCGGATGGTGAGGCCGGGGCTCTTCATGTCCAGCAGCAGGAACGTGATGCCCTTGTGCTTGGCCAGGGTCGGATCGGTGCGCACCAGGAAGAAGCCCCACGCGGCGACGTGGGCCATGCTCGTCCACACCTTCTGGCCGTTCAGCACGTAGTGGTCGCCGTCGAGCACCGCGCGGGTCTGGAGGTTGGCCAGGTCGCTGCCCGCGTTGGGCTCGGAGAAG
>Ga0207684_10001200_pt1 | contig 28861 bp, 26 predicted proteins | sample KBSK5501metaG_FD_184342 | JGI IMG/M metagenome (GOLD analysis project Ga0207684, IMG submission 184342) | Corn, switchgrass and miscanthus rhizosphere microbial communities from Kellogg Biological Station, Michigan, USA - KBS K5-50-1 metaG... | ecosystem: Host-associated > Plants > Roots >...
GGCGACCAGAATGGAGTTAATAGGAATAACGAAATGCGGATTGCTTTGCGAACTAAAAACGAATGAGAGCGTAGCGCCGGCCGTAAGCACGGCCCAGTTTGTAGTTGTATCGAGCCGGTTGCGCCAGGTGTTCGAGCGTTGCACCTCGCCGCGATAGAAGTGGATCATCGCGGTATTGAATTCCGCAGGCGACATGCGACGCATCTGAGCCGCGGGTGTGTGTGCAGCTCTGTCTGGGCTCGCGGGTTCAGACGGCGACGCCGGTCGCAAGCGGCCGGTCATTCTGTCGCCCGATAGTGATCCGGATCCTTTTTGCTGAGTTTCGGTGGTCATTTGGTGGACCGTGACTGCGGGTTCGCCGAATTGTAAGTGCGGGTCTCGACTCCGAAAAATAATATAGCACGCACTTAACGTTCACTCGTAGCTATGTGCGCGTCGAGTGATTGTCTGGGACCGCGGGCGTCCCGCCCGCCCCGACGTACATTACCCTCAACTCACATTACTCGCGTCTGCCGAACGGGCCCAGACAATCACTTGATCGGCGCACTTCAAGCTGATCACCACTGCATAAAAACACTCGCTTGACAGTGTTTGAGCGCGACACCTATAGTTAAATTTTCCGCTGTTTGACGCGTTTGTTTCCATCATGACCGCTGCCGGGGAAAGAGAATTGGATTCGTATTGGATGCGCCAGGCAGTCGCCGCAGCCTCTGAGGCAAAATCGCGCGGCGAAGTTCCGATCGGCACAAGTATCGTGCTTGGCGAAACGGTTCTCGCGGTTGCGGGAAACAGAACGCGTACCGACGGTGACCCCACTGCGCATGCGGAAATCGTCGCGCTGCGAGAGGCGGCAGCGAAGGTGGGTAACTACCGGCTACCTGAGGCGGTTGTTTATTCCACGATTGAACCTTGCGTAATGTGTGCCGGCGCTTTGATACAAGCACGAGTGAAAAGACTCGTGTATGGCGCGCGCGACGAAAGGGCCGGAGCGGTTGAATCGCACTTCCGAGTTTGCGACACCGATTTCCTGAATCACCGCATTGAAGTTACTGCCGGCGTGCTTGAAGAAGAATGTCGGGAGTTGATGCAGGAATTTTTCCGTGCGCGGAGAAAGAACAGTGATGAGTAATGAGTGATGAGTACTGAGCGGGGAGGTTCGATTTTCACTCATTACTCATGACTGCTTTTAGTTGATTTCGGAGAGGTCGCATAGTGGCTTAGTGCACCGGTCTCGAAAACCGGAGTGGGGGAAACTCCACCGTGGGTTCAAATCCCACCCTCTCCGCCAGTTTGATTTCGGATTGCGGATTTTAGATTGTGGATTGGTAAAGCTACTTCCGCAATCCGAAATCCGCATTCTGCAATCGTTGGAGAGGTGCAAGAGTGGTTGAATTGGCAGCACTGGAAATGCTGTGAGCGGGAAACCGTTCCGTGGGTTCGAATCCCACCCTCTCCGCCAGCAGTTATCGGTAGCGTGATTAAGCAAAGTAGAAGGAAGCTTCGTCTATGACATCAGCTAGTAAGCGTCGCGCCGGCTTGCGGTTCATCCTTCAGACTTCCGCCTTCATCTTTGTCTTCATGGCGGTTGCCGCATTGCATTTGGTCGCCGGTCAGTCGCGTGTCAAAACTCGGGCCCGCGCATCCATCTGCGGTAACCCGCTGGTTACGTGCAAGACAAGTGTGACCTTCGAGCCCCACGATTTGCAGTTTCGCGTACCGAAAAATTCAGTCATCTTTGACACCGAACTGTTCTATGCGGTCATACTTAAGAGCATCACGGTTGCCGACTATGATTGCGAAAAGTTCGTCCCCGAAAGCGAGCGTTTGGCGGCGCAGGCTTTGTTTCCGGACCACAAGGTATTTAGTTCTCGTTGCACCGAGGCCGGCAGCCTGTTCTATACAACCATAGACGACAAATACCGGATCATGGCCGTCTACGGTGGCACCACGCCAGCCGAGTCAAAACGTGTGCTTGCCGCAGTGAAAGCAACAGGAAAATTCCCCGGAGCCTATGTGCGCAGGATGCGAACCGGCTTCAATGGGACATAGAACCTCGGTAGTGTCCTAATCTGAAACCGCTCACCGTGGTCTATGGTGCACGCTTGTCCGCTTAATTATTCCAAACATCGCAGCAGTGTGATATAAGCCGAATGCCCAGTGTTTAATCAAAGAAATTTGGTTAGGGATTGTGCGGAGCGGGGCTAGTCAGGATGTTGCCCGACGGGGCTTTGCCCAGACTGCCCCGCTATCCATTTCCACGCTCACAAAATTCCCTCCAGGATTCAAATTAGCCCACTATCCACGCGCTTTTGTCCCCCAACCTCAGAAGCGTTATGTGTGCCAGCGCACGGACGCCGCTTTTCTACCCGTGATATAAGACGCTTCATGAGTACCACTACCCTAATAATTATCATCCTCGTAGTTCTTTTAGTCGGCGGCGGCGGCTGGGGCTACTCCCGCCGGGGGCGATAAGAGCTACGCAGGGCCACCGAATATCAGTTGAAACCGCATCGTGACGGTAGTTTGTCCGATTGACTACTCCGCCCTATGTGCGTTATCGCACAGACCCTGCAACAAAGGCCCTTTACTCTAGACTATCCAACCTAACGGGCCACCGCTCGGCAGCGAGCAACACTCTGAAAGGCTACCCCTATGCAGTCTACAAAGGGACGCATTCTCTGTACTGAGGATGACGTTGATACCCGCGAACTGATTGATTTTGTTCTGACCCATTATGGCTATGAAGTAGTCTGCTCAGAAGGGAACACTCAGGCTATTGATCTGGCAAAAACCCAAACCTTTGATCTGTATCTGGTAGATAACTGGATGCCAGGTTTTTCCGGTACGGAACTTACCGAAAAGTTACGTCAATTCGATCTAAAGACACCCGTTCTGTTCTACTCCGGAGCTGCGTACGAAGCCGACCGGGAAGCAGCCCGCAAGTCGGGTGCTCAGGGATACCTGGTTAAGCCGGCAAGCGGCGAACAGTTGATAGCCGAAGTGACACGACTGATCGCAGAATCCAAAACCAATTCACCTGTCGAGATTGCTGCGAACCGTGGAGGCATGGTGCGGGCGATATAAAAGAAAACAGGAGGAATAGAATCATGAAATCACAAATTTCAATCGTTAAATTACTCGCATTAGCAATGACTCTAGCTGCCCTCCTCGTCGCGTCTTCCGTGCCAGCCGTCCCGCAGACCGAGAAGAGCCTGTACGAACGGCTTGGCGGTGTCTTCGCTATCGCCGCGGTAGTTGACCACTTTAGCGACGCGATTGTGCTAAACCCGATCGTGGGAAAGAATTCGAAGAACCCAGCCCTCAGGAAATGGCACACGAAGAACTTGGACAGGTTGCCGGGACTCAAGTTCATGCGAACCCTGTGGGTTTGCGAGGTAACAGGCGGGCCGTTCAAATTCTCGCCGACAAAGCCCGGTAAAACTCATTTGGGCCTTGAGGAGGCGCATCGTGACCTGAAGATTTCCCCGGCGGAATTCGACGAGGTCGCTGCGGAGCTAGGGCGCTCGCTTGACTTCGCTAAAGTGCCTGCCCGTGAGAAAGCAGAAGTTCTCTCAGCTTTCGCAGCGCATAAGGACGAAGTAACGGAGGGCTACAAGCCGAATTGATTGCCCGACAGGCGTTCCACACCTTCCAGCTCCGCAATGCGATCCATAGGTAGGCCGGATATAAGAAACTCAATCGAGGGGCCAACTCCAAAGGAGAACTTGCTTGGGCTCCTTCCGGGGTTACCGTTCATGAGGTGGTGACGCCCTTTCAATTTGGATACTACCTAGAACCTTCGTCAGACGCGGTTTCCCCCCTCCATCTGTTAGAATAGCTTCTCGCCTTACATCAAACCCCCGCCAGGACAGGCAGCAGTGCTTGTTTCTAATTACGAATGGATGAGCAGGAAATGCCCGTCCGCGCGGAGTTTTTTATGGACGACAAATTAGCAACAGATGAAGCCAGGCGCTCGGTGCAACATGAATCGGTAAAGGCGCAGGTCGAGGGTGAAGTGCAGGCGGAGATTGCGGACCGCGCCAGCCAGGGCCCACCACCGGGTGAGGCAGCAAAGATTGACCAGGTCGCGGGCCAATTCCGTTCCAAGGCTGTCAATGAGGTGGTCAATACGGAGCGTGAAGTTGAACGCGGTCGCGGGGCGGCGCGAATCTCGCAAATAATCGATTACATTTTCTTCGTGATCTACGCGCTGTTGGGGATGCGGTTTCTGCTGGCCTTGATGGCCGCGCGCAGCACCGCCGGCTTTGTGCAGTTTATTGTGACGGTGACGAACCCATTTTACCTACCGTTTAGAGGGATCGTTGCGAGTCCTTCAACCGATCAAGGTCACACGCTCTTGCTGCCGATTGTAGTAGCGCTAATCGCCTACATGTTGCTGCATCTCGCGATCAACGGACTGCTGCGAATGGTAGCGCATCGCAAGACGGCGATTTAGGCAGGACAATAATTCCTGGCTTGCTAAAGACTTTCGCACTTTCACCGGCGATGAAAGAAAGCGACCCTAATGAAAAACGGGGCTGCTGAAACTGTCATTTGACAATCCGCCGCCAGCAATTCAAGATCGCAAACGTTTTTGACAAGTTATCAGACTTCGGGCTCCGCACAACGCAGCGCCGGTGAACCCCGCCAGGCCGGGAACGGAGCAACGGTAACCAAGCGCGCGTGTGTTGCGGGTAAGTCCGGAGTCTGGCCAATTCAAATAGTGATGAGTTACGAGTGATGAGTCATGAGTTTGAGCACGCGCCGCAAATTGTCGCGCGCTCAAACATCGCTGGTCTCACGCTTCCTAACTCATCACTCATAACTCAGCACTCATCACTGTTTTCATGACCTACCAGGTAATCGCACGCAAGTGGCGCCCGCAGACTTTCGACGAGGTCACCGGGCAAGAGCCGATCACGCGCACTCTGCGCAACGCCATCGAGCACCAGCGACTTCATCACGCCTACCTTTTTTCGGGCGCGCGTGGAGTCGGCAAAACCACTACCGCGCGTTTGCTGGCGAAGGCTTTGAATTGCCATAAGGCAAAACAGCCCACGGCCACTCCCTGCCGCACCGACGACCCCGACGCTTGTCCATCGTGCAGCGAAATCTCAGAAAGCCGCTCAATTGACGTGCAGGAGATCGACGCGGCTTCCCACACGGGGATCGATAATGTTCGCGAGACCATCATCGGCACTATCGGCTTCGCACCCGCGCGCGACCGCTACAAGATCTTCGTCATCGATGAAGTGCACATGTTGTCTACCAGTTCGTTCAACGCGCTCTTGAAGACGATTGAAGAACCGCCGGCGCGCGTGGTTTTCATCATGGCTACGACCGAGCGGCACAAAGTGCCGGAGACGATTCTCTCTCGTTGTCAACAATTCGAGTTTCGCACGATCGCCACTGCCAAAATTTTCGATCGACTACGGTTGATTGCCGGAGCGGAAAAAATCGCTGTGCCGGATGACGCGCTGCGTGAGATTGCCCGCTCGGGCGAGGGCTCCATGCGCGACGCGCAGTCAAACTTTGATCAGGTAATCAGTTTTGCCGGCGCGAAGATAAAGAAAGAAGATGTCGAGATGGCGCTGGGTGTAGCCGGCGCCGATATCCTGATCCGGGTGGTCAATGGAATCGCAAATCACCAGCCGGCGGAGGCCCTGGCCGTCGTGGACGACGTGGTGATGCGCGGCCACGACCTGCGAAATTTTTGTCGCGATCTGCTGGCCCACTTTCGCGACCTGCTGGTTTCCAAGGTTTCCGGCAGCGATGAGCTACTGGAGTCGGCTATCTGCGATCGAGACGAGCTCGGGCGACAGGCGGCGCTGTTTTCCGAAGCTGACCTGGTGCGCTTCTTTCATTCGCTTGCCGAAACAGAAACTCTTTTGAAGACCGCGGCGCACCCGCGTTACCAGTTGGAAATCGGCCTCGTGAAACTGATGGAAATGCGCCGGCTTGAACCGCTGAACCAGCTGCTGGAACGGCTTGCCGCGCTCGAAGAATCGGTGCGCACCGGCAAAGCCCCCGCGGGAAGTTCAGGAACGGCGGCAAGCCGGGGAACCGCGTCGGGAGCTTCCGCCGGAGCAAGGCCACCCGCAGCTGCTTCCGTGTCCAGATCCGCACCAGCTGCTTCCGCTTCATCGTCCTCGGCGAGTCCGGCAGAGACTGCAGCAGGCATGAGCAAGACAGCCGCTAGCTCCGGCGCGGCCGCGGGTTCATATTCCGCGACAGCAACGAAAACTGCATTGGCGAGTGAAGCGGATCCGGCGACTGCCTCCGAGCCTACTTCCGAAATTGAACAGATCAAAACAGCCCTCGGAAGCCGGCGCAAGATGTTACTGGTAACCGCGCTCGACGCCGCTCGGCAGGCGGGCATTGAAGGCAATGAGCTGTGCCTGGAGTTTGCGCCGGAGACACGAACCTACCGCGATACGCTCGCGAAAAGCGACAACGTCAAAGTCCTGCGTGAAGTTTGTAAAGAGATTACAGGGCGCGACCTCGGCGTGCGCTTTGTGGTGAGCGATCCGGAAGCGAATGCTGCTGCCAGTGACGCTCCGCCGTCAAGGGAAGAAATCGAGCGGCGCGATAAACAGAGCCTGCGCGAACAGGCCGAAAAAGATCCCACCGTCCAGCAAATGCTCAAGACGTTTCGCGGCGAGATTGTCGATGTGAAGCGGGTGGAGCCGGCCAAGTAAAATTCAGTCTGCTCGGGCTATCTCACGAATCTCCACAAAAATCAGCCGGTGGTAAAGCGGTTTTTGACTGTAGAAATCAAGACCGGCACCAAGGGCGCCGTGTGCCGGTCTCTTATGCGCCACGTTCACCCTATGACGTGGCGCCACGCGACACTTTTAGTTTCCGTCGAAACCAAAGTGTTCGCGGACCGAGGAGCACGCCGCTTTTTCGTGCACCTCCGGCCATCAAGATCGTTGAGCGCTCTCAGGCTGCGCCAAATCGCGGCGCGAGCGGCGGCGAATCGGAGTACGCTCTTTCAATAAGTCCTTCTGTCTAGATTCCAGGATGTACGCCAGGGCCTGATAACTCATTGATAACGACGCCGCGGCGCGCGTTAAACTTCCATTCGCTTTCCCCAGCGCTCGTTGAATAACCCGGCCCTCAAACCTCAAGACTTCACTTTGCAAATCGACCGGTTTGTTAAAGAGGGCTTCGATAGGATCTTCGGCAGCGGCTTCCTCTCCGCCCAGTTCACTACGTGACCTGATGATGACTTTTCTGGCGACTGCATTCAGCCTTAACAAAATATCCTGACTTTGAGATTTCGAAAGCCAATCACTTGCGCGATCGTAGGCGACGTAAAGAGTCTCAACTGTAAGGTCATCCAGTTCCTCAAGCATCGTCAGGGCCGCGAGCCCGGCTTTGTTGAGCGCACCCACCTGATGAGCTACTTCGATGGCTTTCTGAAATATGAACTGCGCCGGCTCGCTACGCTTGAGTCGGGCGAGAGCGATGCCTTGCGTCACCAGGGCGTCGGCAAGAAGACACTGATGTCCGCTTTTTTCGAAGATGCGCACTGCGTTACGCGCCACGACCTCCGCTTCCTTAAACTTCTTTTCGGCAATGAGAATCTGGGCCCGCGTATCGTCAAATTCTGCTGTTCGCTTCTTATCGCGGACAAGAACGCTGATTCGACGAGCTTCGGCAAGATATCGATGCGCTTCTTTGAAACGAGAGAGATTGAAAAGGATGAGAGCTACGTTGTTCTTAACGCTGGAACGGAACGTACTGTTCTTAGCAAGCTTGAAATGGTGATCGGCTTTTTCAAATTCATCGATCGCGCGACGAAGATACTCGGCTCTGTTTCCAGAGCTGGCGAGATGACGAAGGACAATTGCAAATTCGTTATGGTAGTTTCCCTTGGTGGTGTGATTAGTAATCTTATCAAAAAGGGACGCGTTCTCCGTAAGAATCCTTAGGGCTACATCGTATCGCGAGGCAGTCCACTCGACAGTTGACAATAGAATTAGTGCTCTGGCTCTCGTATTCCCGCCAGCTGTGAGTCTTTCTAGCGCTTCAGTTAGCACAATCCGTGACTCATTTAGTTCTCCCTGGCGCCAATAGCAGCGAGCAAGTTCCACCCGAGCAGCAGCGACCTTCATTACATCGCCGATTGATTCGTAGAATGTAATGCTTTCGGTTATCAGATTCTTCGCCAACTCTTGAGCTTCCTTTACGTCATTCTTGCTACCAATCCATCCGGTCAAGATACCCATGCAGAGCAACACTTCCGCGATAACTGAGGGATGGAGCCCCTGCGTATCCGGGCGTACGCCAAGTCCTTTCCATAACTGACCCATTACGTCGCGAGCCCCTTCGTAATCACCCTTATCTTTAAGTGCTAAAGCGGCTTCACACCTGCGGAGCGCTTCCTCATTCGCTGGAAGGTTGGAAATGTTTAGCTTTGGCGAGGATATCTTCATGTGAGCTACGCCTTTCGAGTGAGTGTAAGAAAGCCTGCAACGACGCGGGGATATTAGCCGCGTCACAGACGGGTTGCAACAATTTCCCGAAGTTGCTCTATTCTTTCTGATGTAAGAACTCTTGCATCCCTCAAATCTACAAGGAGCAACTTCAATGAAGCATTTTCTAATGGTTGGGGTTTTAGTCGGCTTGCTTGCTGTATCAGCGTTTGCTGGCGATTCATCAACTAGTGGTTCTCCCGCACCGGCGCCGACTGGGACACCCGGAACAACAAGCACGGCTCCAGGCGACATACCGTCTGACGGCAAGTCCGAGCTCTCAAGCGACGCGCTGTCGGCCTTACTGTCAGTGCTCAGCTTCCTGGCTGTTTAGAGTAAGAAAGTCGATAGCTACTTTCGTCTAAGCCTCAAGGCTTAACGATGCGCTTTGGTAGTTATCGTGTTTTTACTTTCCCGGTAGGTTCTACAATTCAAGTGACAATAGCCGCCTCACGGCAGCAGGGGGTGGTGTGTCTCAAATAGCTTTGCCTCAAAAGTCAAAATGCATTTATTTGGCAATGGGGATTTTCATTAATGCCCCAACGGGGCTACGGGCCTCCAGCTCAGGGTTGCCGCTTCGGCTACCCTGGGAACTGGTAAGAAAAGAAATTTCAACCGCAACGCGGTTGCGTCGTTTTCTCAGAAAGAAATGCAGAAAGCAGACGCAACCGCGTTGCGGTTGAGGACAAGATCGCTTTCTTTACCGCAGGGTAGCCGAAGCGGCAACCCTGGGCTGGAGGCCGTAGCCCCGTTGGGGGCATCACTGAGAACTTTATCGTAGTCGTAAGGGGGAATTCCGACTTCTAAGGTAAAGCCGTCTCAAATCCCAAAGCGGTCAGCAGGTTCAAGTTAAGATTTTGAACCGCTAAATCTCTGAACAAATTTGCAGATGTCGTCGTATGGAATTTCGTAGTTGACTTAAGGGGGGCACGAACGATGCGCGATCCATTTACCGCAGGACTTCTGAGTTTTATTGTTCCCGGCGTAGGGCAGCTTTACAACGGCCGCATCCTCGCTGGAATACTCTGGCTAATCATCACGCCCGGCTTTTGGATTGGTTCGGGCGGCACGCTCGGCTGGATCTGCCACATCATTGCCGCCTACACCGCATACTCCTACGCCAAGGATCATCGGATCCGACATGCGTACTAAATGAGCGTGCACGAATTGAAAGCGGCGAGCCTCAATAAAGAAACTCGCCGCCTCTGGGCATGACCTCTGTCCTCACGTCGGTCATGTAATCCGCCTTATATTCAAAATCAACCCAAAAAGCAATAGGTCTAAAATTTCGCGCCAATTCGAAAAACTGCTGCACGGCCGCACCTGTTATTGGCTGGCAAGGCAAACGGGACTGGCACACACGACTATCGCAGGTATGAAGAACGCGAAGAAGATCAATTACCGCCCGCTCGACAAGCTTTGTGAGGCGCTTAAGTGTGAGCCGGGGGATCTGCTTTCAAGGGACCACTCATCTCTGCCACACGATCCAGAACAGCTTCTCTAACCATATCCCTGAACGACTTCCGCTTCGTCAAGGGGATGCGGGCGGTGCGAATCCGGCTATCGTGAAAATGGATCGTGTATTCGCCCATGCCTTTGGTGAGCTCTCCGACGTGTAGCGCAAATGGGATTGCCTTTTCACTCCAGAGCTCTTCCAGCACCTGTTGGGCTTCGGCTTCCAACGTGAGAGGCTCACGCACTTCATGTGTGCCCTGTGGTTTGGGGGACATTGAGGTCTTTCCTTGCTGGGGCGTCTTGTCTTTACTTGGGCGTGAGACATGAATCATACACCTGAGGACACTGAACGCCTAATTGACCATTACCCTGGGAAGCGAAAGCGAGGAAGCCGAGGGAGATCTTGTTTGCTGTTAGCGCGGTTGGGTCAGTCGGACGCAATGTTTACAGACAATCTTGTCTAATGGCTGGGTGGGCGTGGAAGTTAGTCCGGTCCTCAACTTGACTCTAATCGGACGTACTTTCAAACCGCAGACAGTGCGATTCGATCGCGGCTGCATGAGGTGGTAGACCGAACTACCGAGACTGACGGCGTACATGTTCGGGTTTATATCACCAATCGAAACGGGCAACAATACATTCATAATAAGTAGGCGTTCCGCCCGGGGAGCACGACCAATGGTGAATAACGGTTTCATTATCCGGTAGTACCTCGTGATATTCTTTCCCCATCGCTACCAACGTTAAAGAAGAGTTACCTGCAATCCTGAGCGCGGAAAACCCGTTGCGCGCCGGGATGCGCCTTGAGCCAACGGCGCCGCCTTGTGCCATGGTTATCTTCGGCGCCAGCGGAGATCTGACCCGTCGCAAACTGTTCCCGGCGCTTTATCGTCTCGCCCAGCAACGCCTCGTTCCCAGCGAGTTTGCAATCCTCGGCACGGCCCGCCAACCACACAGCGATGATGAATTCCGGGCGGCGATGAAGGCAGCCATCGCGGAGTTTGGCCCCGACGACTCACTGGATGAAAACGCCTGGCAGAGTTTTGCGAAGCGAATTTTCTACCTCGGGGGTGACTTTACAGACGCGGCGCTTTACCAGAAGTTAAAGACTAAGCTCGAGGAGATTGACCAGGAATACGACACTGGAGGCAATCGCATTTTTTATCTCGCCACTGCGCCTGACAACTTCGGACTGATTGCCAAACAACTGGGCGAGGCCGGAATCGCGCGGCCTAGATCAAACAAAGCAGCGGGAAAAGCAAACGCAAGTGTGAAACGGGCTGCGTCCACGAAGAAACCATGGACGCGCATCATCGTCGAGAAGCCCTTTGGCCGGGACCTGGAAAGCGCGCGCTCGCTAAACAAGACGCTGGCTGCAGTTTTTGATGAGAGTCAGATCTATCGCATCGATCATTACCTCGGCAAAGAGACCGTTCAGAATCTGCTGGTCTTTCGTTTTGCCAACAGCATTTTTGAGCCGCTCTGGAACCGGCAATATATCGATCACGTTCAGATTACCAATGCCGAGACAATCGGTGTTGAGGGCCGCGGCTCTTACTACGAAACGGCCGGCGCCCTGCGCGACATGATTCAGAACCACGTCTTTCAGGTGACGTCGCTGATTGCGATGGAGCCGCCGGCGTCTCTGTCAGCCAACGGCGTAAGAGACGAGAAGATCAAGGCGATGCAGTCTGTGCGTCCGATTGACGCCGCCGGGATTGATAAATTAGTAGTTCGCGGACAATACGGACCCGGCACAGTGCTGGGAGATACGGTGGTCGGTTATCGCGAGGAGCCGGGTGTCGATCCCAATTCCTCGACCGAGACATTCGCGGCCCTCAAACTGTATTTCGACAATTGGCGCTGGTCCGGCGTTCCTTTCTATATCCGCTCGGGAAAGCGTCTGCAGAAGCACGTCACCGAGATCGCCATACACTTTAAGGAAGTGCCGCACCGTCTGTTCAACGATTCTGATTCGCCGCTGCAGCCAAACGTGCTCGTGATTCGCATTCAACCTAACGAAGGAATCAGCCTGCGCTTTGGTGCGAAGCTGCCCGGTCAGGCGCTCAGAATCCGCTCGGTCAACATGGACTTCCGCTACGGTTCGTCTTTCGGGGTCAAACCGCCGGAGGCTTACGAGCGCTTGTTGCTTGATTGCATGCTGGGAGATTCGACGCTCTACGCGCGCCGCGATATGGTCGAACGTGGTTGGGAGATCGTGACCCCGATTCTGGAAGACTGGAAAAAGCCGGCGCCGGACTTTCCCAACTACGAAGCTGGCTCGTGGGGACCGCAAGCGGCTTTTGAATTGATCGAACGCGACGGTAGGGATTGGAGGAAATTGTGAACGTTGGTCTTGGGACTTTGGTCTTTGGAACTTTGTACTTTGAGCTTCGAACTTTGAACTTTGTACTTAGACCTTTGCCGTTTGAGTAATGCTCAAAGGAAGACAAGGTTCCAAGTTCAAAGTACAAAGCACAAAGTACAAAGTTCCAAAGACCAAAGTCCCAAGACCAAAGCCTGTTTTACTGTATTATTTGATGCAAATCCAACTTGAGAAAACTCTGGACGTAGAAGTTGTCGAACGCGAACTGGCGGAGCTGTGGCAAGAAACCGCTCGCGATCCTAACGCCGACGCGGAGACTGCCGTGTTGCGCGCGCGTGTTGCGAACCTGCTGGTTTATGTTTCGAATGATGCAGCCCTGGACGACCTACATCAGATGTTGGGCGAGCTGACCGCGGTTCATCCCAGTCGCGTGCTGGCAATGCTGGGCGCTCGAGAAGCAACCGACCAGGATATCGAGATGTCGGTAGAATCGATTTGTCAGACTGATAAGCGCACAGGCGCTAAGCGACTTAGCTGCGAAGAAATCACCTTGAAGGCCTGCGGAAAGTTTGTGGTTGAACTTCCGAGTGCGGCACTGCCGCTGCTGATGCCGGATCTGGCTACATTTCTTTGGTGGCGCAACGCTCCGCATCTCTCCGACAAGGTGTTAGACAAACTCCTGCGAGCCACTGATCGGCTGGTTATTGATTCGCTGGAGTTTGCAAATCCTCAGGCTGATCTCCGCGAGACCAACAAGCTGTACAGCACGAAAGACTACGACCATGTCGGCGTTAGTGACCTCAACTGGGCCCGGCTCACTTTCTGGCGCGAGCTGCTCGCGGATTTTTATGATGTGGCAGCGTACAGAACGTGGCTCGACGATGTTGACTCCGTACAAATTGATTATGTTGCGCATGAGCCGGACGAGTCGTTGGCGCCCCAGGCTTTGCTGTTCTCCGGCTGGCTCGCGAGCCGGCTGAGATGGAGCCTGATGGAGGAATCGCCGGTTCAGGAGGACAGTCAAACGCTGTCGTTCAAATTTGGATGCGAGGCTCGTGATGCTGGCTCCGCTGGACAGCGCGAGATTCAACTGAGGCTCACGAGCGTAGAGCGAGGCGAGCGAAAGCCAGGCCGCCTCGTGCAGGTAGAATTGCGATCGAGTCTCGAAAAAGCGGGTTCTTTCAAAGTAGCACGCAGCGACGACAATCTCTACGTTTTGGCCGAAGCCAAACTGGGACGACAAACTCACCGCGGTCGCGTCTTGCCTGTTAGAAACCGCAGCGCCGCGCAGTTGTTAAGTCGTGAGATGGAGATTCTCTGCAACGATCAAATCTACCAGGAAGCTATAGCCGTGGCTGCAAAGATGATCGATGCGTTGCTGTAAACAGGGCTCGAGAGGCAAAGCGGACGACTGAATAATGACTACCAGATTCCGCAATCTTCAGCCGTCCGCTTCACGGACTTCAACTCGGGCTGCTGCCAATCCCAGCGATGAATCGCTGGGCTAATTTCAGTCGTCCGCTAACGCGGACTTAGACATGCCGAGTCTTTCGTGGACAGCCACATGCTCAGATGATGCGTGGCTCACTTTGGATCGTAACGGCAACGGTACGATTGACAATGGGAAAGAACTCTTCGGTGACGTTACACTGCAGCCCGAGCCGCCGGCAGGTGAAGAGAAGAACGGCTTCCTTGCTCTCGCTGAGTACGACAAGACGGCAAACGGCGGTAATGGTGATAGTCTAATAAATCAGGCCGACGCTATCTTTCCTTCGTTGCGCCTATGGCAAGACACAAACCACAACGGTATCTCGGAGGCGTCCGAGCTGCACGCTTTGCCGGAACTTGGGCTCAAGACTTTAGACTTGGGCTACAAACAATCGAGACGGACTGATCAATACGGCAATCAGTTCCGCTATCGAGCTAAAGTCAAAGATATTAACGATGCCCAGATGGGACGATGGGCGTGGGATGTGTTCTTAGTAAGTGCTCCCTGATTTGAGTAGCAGATTTACGTCAGGCTAGTGTGAAACACCCGCAAGCTAGCAAGGTTTGCGGGTGTTTCGCTTTTGAGTCCGCCTTAGCGGCGACAGAGATCTTTAACGCGCGGATCTGTCGCCCGTTTCACAGGCTCAAATTGTTTTGTACGATGTTACCCAGGGTTCCGCTTCGCTCCACCCAGGGCTTTATGCTTCCGCCTGCTCCGCAGGCTCGTGAGATGCTGGAACTGAAAATGGCCGCACCTGCCAGATGGTAGCGCCTACCGGGGGCTTGCGCCGACCACGTGCTAGGGTCGCAATGGCTTTCTTGTCGGTGGAACAGCGCGCGGGATGTCGCCGTCGTCAACCGCATTCGCGGCGTTTTGTGGTTGAAGCTTTGGAGCGCCGCCCCGTAGAGATGGCGGAAGTCTTGGAGTCGGAATACTGACGGTGGCAATCGAATCGGTGCGTCGCAGGATTGCGCCGCCGCTCCCGGCGACCCAGAGATTAGCGCCACCGCGGTAAGCAACGGAAAAGAGCGGCGCGCTGGTGATGGTTGGTTGCTGCTCCCAGGTGGCGCCGGCATCTTGCGTGTGAATGATTCGACCCTGCTCGCCGGTTACGAGCACGTCGTCGCGTCCGGCAACCGCCACCGCAAAGAGGTTCGTGCTGAGGCCGCTTTCCATGTCTTTCCAGGTGACGCCACCGTCATCGGTACGCAGAATGATTCCGCGAGAGCCAACTGCGTAACCGCGCAGCCCATCGGCAAACGTCACCGCATAAAGCCATTCTCGCAAGTTCTTATCAACCCGTTTCCAGGTCTCGCCGGCGTTTTCAGTGCGCAGGATAGTGCCGTTGGAACCGACGGCGACGCCGTGTTGCGGATCGGTGAAGCTCACGTCTTCCAGCCAATTAAGAGTATTTGTCTTTTGCGAGCGCCAGGTTTGCCCGCCGTCTTCCGTATCCATGATCAGTCCGCGCGCGCCCGCAATCCAACCGCTCTCAGGTGAAACGAAATCAACGCTGAATAGATCTTCCTTCGCTTCGACTACGACCGGCTCCCAGAGGACACCGCCATTCATGGTACGGAGAACTGTGCCTCTGTCGCCGACTGCGAAGCCGACCTTTCTACTCACAAAGGTGATCGAGTTGAGCCGGTTAGCAGTTCCCGACAGACGGACGATCCAATTCTTGCCACCGGAACTCGTGAAAAGTATTTTCCCCCGCGAACCGACTGCCCAACCATGAGAGTTATCCATGAAGAAAATGTGAGATAAATCTTCGCGGCCGCCTTCGGTTAAGCGCCGCCAGGAAAACCCGCCGTCGTCCGTGCGTACCACCAGACCGTCAGCGCCGGCAGCCCAGCCCAACGTCTCATCCGCGAAGAACAGAGTCGTGAGTTTGGGAGCGGTGCGAACGTTGACCGGCAGCCAGATCGTGCCGCCGTCGCCGGTAGTCAACACCACACCACCGTCGCCCGCGGCCCAGCCGTGCATTTCATCCGTGAAGACAACTGAAAGCAGATCGGTGGTCACCAACACGTTCAGATTTCGCCAGGTCGCGCCGCCGTCATCCGTTTGTAGTATCGTTCCCTGATAGCCAACCACGACCGCGCGTTTGGCGGACACAAAAGAAACTCCGGTTAGGAAAAGGTTGCCGAGTCCGGCATATGGCTTCCATTCGGCGCCGCCGTTGTTGGTCACCAGTAACGTCCCTCGCGATCCAACTGCGATGCCGGACTTCGCGTCAAAAAATGCCACCGAGAATAAATGTGACGACGTGTTTGTGATTTGCGGTTTCCAGGTGACGCCGCCGTCCGTGGTAGCGATCAGTGCGCCGAAGGTGCCGACGGACCACCCCAGCATTGGGTCCCCTGGAGCGAACGTCACCGCGAACAAATGATCTTTGGTGCCGGTTGTTCTGGTCACCCACGTGCGTCCACCGTTTGCGGTCGTCATGATCACTCCGCCGGCTCCGGAGATAACCGCGCGCGCCTTGTCTTTAACGTAGAGACCATAAAGTGTAGTGATAGCCGGCGATAATTGCGGCTGCCACTCGAAGCCTCCGTTACGCGTGCGCAGGATCGCGCCATCGCTACCAACGGCCCAGCCGGTTTTCTTGTCGGCTGCGAACCTGACTGAGTTAATCGTGTTGCCCTGCGGCAGTGGATTCTGCCACTCCCAACCCGAAGGCTGTGGCTGCTGCGCCGCGTGAGAGATAGGGAGCAGCAGCAGGAGACAGGCGCAGCTCAGGAAAGTGGCGGCAATTCGCCCCTTAAGTGAGGATCTCAATCTGTTTATTAAGCTGGGCAGAGTCATAGGTCGGGCGGTTTCTTACAAAAGATTCTTCCAGTAAGGGCGAAAACGTATTCTCGGGGAGACGTCAGGTTAACGGAAGGCAGAATTATAAAGATCAAGCCGCATGAAAGCGAATTAGCCCGAAACGAGGGGGGACTCAAGATCGAAAGTCCCAACCTGTGAGATTTTCAATGTTGTCTCGCAGATCCTACTTGATGGTAGGTGGGCGATAACCGCGTTCGACGCGCCAGCCCTGCGAACTGTGTTTTAGTTTGGCGATAGTGAGCGCGTGAGCTTGTCCGCAGGCAAGCCAACGCGCGCGCAAGTGGCGGTGGCCGCGATTGGTGTTGTCCTTGGCTACAAAAAGCTCGCCGCTCTCCGTTATGGTCGATGCTTCCTTCATCTCCAGCTCAACGGCTTCGGTTAGAGCCGTTTCCGCTAATCCGGCGGCCGGAATTAGGTCCGTATATTCTTCGGTAAAACAAATCTGAACATATGCGGCGGGCCAGTCACAGGTCACCGGTGAAACAACCAGCGCGCTAGCGACCACCAGCTCATTACCCTGGCAGTCCAACGCCAGACCCGGTTCGACAATAATCTGTCCCGCCTCAACTATTACCTTGAGACCGGAAACTATCCCGAACCCATGCAGAGCGCGGTTATGTCTCTTCAGCTTTTCGCGAAAGTATTTTTGCTCGAGCTCAAAGCTTTCCGCGGTCAGGATCTGGCCGGTAAAGAAACGAAGTCGTTTGAGAGATTCTGATTCAGCCATGCGTTTCAAACTTCCTCGCCCTCGTCAATAGCCAATGCTCCGGTTGTGCCGACTCTGTCTATCGCCGCGCGAAGAATCTCTTCATCAACGCGACCACTGGCAGCGATGCGGCGAGCCGCCTTGTCAACAGCTTCCTGAACCAGGTCGCCATCATGCCCGCGTATCCATTCCCATTTCACCTTATGTCGCGTCGCCGCCTTGTCCAGACGCGCCCACCATTCGTGATTCGTCTTGCGGCGAAAGCGCCCGCTCATTGTTTCTACGACGTAACGCGAATCAGTGAAGAGTTGGACGCTACACGGTTCCGTCAACGCTTCCAACCCCAGAGCTGCCGCTGTTACTTCCGCTTGTTGGTTGGTTGCGTGACCAAGATACTCACCGACCGCGCGCCAGACGCCCTTGAATCCAAGCAAAGCCACCGCTGCCGCACGCGTGGAAACTTGCCCGTTGCCGAGACTGGAGCCGTCGCAAAAAATGGTTACTGACTTCATAGGTGTGGCGGAATTTGATAACCGCGGACGTTTCCTCCAGGAGAGTTGCCGAACCCGGAGTCTCATGAACTGGAATTCTCCTCGACCCAGGCGAGGGTTATAGTACCAGAGCACTCGTCTGGGTCATTAGCGTACGATGACATGCAATTAGTCGCGCAGATTCTTATTGGTCGATTGGCGCGGATGTCATGGGTTTACCGGTTAAACTAAGCGGAGTTCATTATTATCGCGTCGCAGGGCGATATATTTTTGCGGGCGACCTCTTTATTGCTCGTAGCACAATATATTTCTTTCCGGCGGTGGATTTACAGGAGCAAAGAGACAACGCCACAAAGCACCTTCCTCATGAAATAGGTCTGATAGTCTTGGTAGTAATGTATCTACTTCAGAATCTGAGCTCATCCTCATCCCGCGATTTGTGGGAAGAAGGCATGTCAGAGGGGCAGTTCCAAAAGAAAGCTGATGCTCACATCGCAAAATTGAAAGAGCAGCGCAAGAGTAAAGGCTTTGCCGAGTCGTTACCTCTACCATTGCGTGTTAGTGCAAATGAGTTGTCGAATATGAAGTTGAGTCTGTCGGGCAAGCTCTCGTTTTTCGCCCAATCTGATAATCACGACTTCAATATCGGATTGAGAAGAAGGAACCGGCTGCGTGACGCCCTGTGGGAAGCCGGTCTTCTGAAACTATGAAGGATCGCAGTGTTGAAACTCATTTTGACTTCTGTTCTCATCTGAAGTCGTCAATCACCCCAGGAGGATTCCATGAACATGCAACGGAGACGTTTTTTCAAGAGTTCAATAGCGCTGGGCGTGACCTGCCTGATTCTCTGCACCCCGCTAACTTCTCAGGCCTGGGGAGCCGGCGGACACATGATGGTCGCTCAGATCGCCTTCGCCCGGCTCAATCCCAGAGCGAAGGCACAGGTCAAAGCGCTTCTGGCGCTGCCGATAAATCCCGCTGCGATATCGTCCCAGAGCACAGACTTCGTTAACGCAGCCCACTGGGCCGACGACCTGCGGCCGTTTCCGGAGTTTGATAGTTTCAAAGAACTTCACTTCATCGACACCCCGTTTTCGACGGACGGAACGCCTTTACCAGAGTTGCCCACTCCTAACATCGTCACTGCTCTGGAGGACAATGTAAACATACTTAAGACCAGCACGGACAAGAACGCGCAAGCCCAGGCGCTCAGGTTAATCATTCACTTTGTCGGCGATATTCATCAACCACTTCATTGCGCCACCAGAGTCGACAAGACTAATCCCTACGGGGATCGCGGCGGTAACCTGGTGTCGATAATGATTCCCGTTAAGAACGGCGAACCAAAAAAAACCAACCTTCATAGTTATTGGGACGGTGGCATTGGCGCCTTTCCGCCGACGGGACCAAACTTCGCGCCACCACCGCTCAAACAGATTCCCGCGGCCGCCGCCAGAGCGAAGGCAGGAAATCCCGCCACTGCACGCGGAGTCAATCTCAAAGACCCGGCGAACTTCAGCGGCTGGGCAGACGAGAGCTTTCAACTCGCGAAGACCGTGGCTTATAAAGGGATAACAAACGGCGCTACGCCGACAATCAGGTACAAGAGGAAAGCTTTGCAGGTTGCTAACCAGCGCGTTGCCTGGGGAGGCTATCGGCTGGCCGCGTTGTTGAATTCTATTTGGCCGTAAGAGCTTCAAGTTCAGTTCTTCTTTGCGCACCTATGCGCAATTAGACACTACCCACCTACTCATAAGATCGTACCGTCGCGTATTAGCGAGTGCAGCGGCGGTATGTTACGTAGTTTGGCGGCTTCCTCAGGAGACGACTAAGATGAAAACAAAACTTGAAAAAGAAGTACGCTTCTTGAAGGTCTACGCGGTTGCGGCCACACTTTTCTGCGCTGTGTTTCTACTATCAGCCTTTGCCACGCAAAGCGCGAAGCAGAAGTTTGAGGAGATCGATGTCGAACGCATCAACATCGTGGAAAAGGATGGCAAGCTAAGAATGGTGATTTCGAACCAGGCGCGTCAGCACCCCGGTATTGTTAACGGAAAAATCATTGAGCGAAAAGGACCGCGCCCACCGGGAATCATTTTCTTCAATCATTTGGGCGACGAAATGGGTGGTCTAGTTTTCGGCGACAACGGCGGCAATGGACATTTCGGCTCGTTCACTTGGGACAAAGTTAGGAACGACCAAACAATGGGCTTTAGGTACTTAGAGAGCGACAACGGAACTTATCAATCCGGGTTGGAGATGTGGCAGCAACCCAATATCCCGTCTGACGTCATGTTAGCCAAATACGAAGCCGCAAATAAGATCACAGATGAAGCTAAACGCAAAGCCGCCATCCAGGCGATGGTTGATAACAACGAACTCACCACGAACCGGCTTTTTCTCGGTAAACGGCGCGATAACTCGAACGAACTATTAATGTCCGATATTAAGGGAAAACCGCGCATCAGAATGCGGGTTGCGTCAGACGGAACGCCGAAACTTGAGTTTTTGGACGAAGGAGGTAAGGTCATTTACAGCTTACCTAACTCTTCCAGCGCACCAAACCCGTAATTACGATGACGCTGTAGCTTTTATCCTTGACGCAGTAACGTCCCCTCCTGACCTGATCGCACAAAAATGTCATCTCGTACCAGGCCAGACGAGGCCAGCCAAAAGCAGCAGCAGATTGGCGCATTTGGCGATGTTGCTTTTGACTTTTCCAGAATTGAAGAAGGAAAAGGGCGCTGTAGGCAACGCTTTGATGTCAATGGACGCTAACGAAGAAGTGACGAAAACCTGGACTGAATTGGTGGCACAAGAGATCGTCGAGCCTGAGGAGGACGGCAAGTTTGAGTGAGGAAGGGCGGTTTACTCGTTCACCTTCAGCACTGCAAGAAACGCTTCCTGCGGAATCTCCACGCGGCCGACTTTCTTCATGCGCTTCTTACCTTCTTTCTGCTTCTCGAGCAGTTTGCGTTTGCGCGAGATGTCGCCGCCGTAGCATTTCGCAATAACATTCTTGCCCATGGCCTTCACCGTTTCGCGCGCGATCACCTTGGCGCCGATGGCCGCCTGAATTGGAACTTCGAAAAGCTGACGCGGGATTAACTCCTTCATCTTTGTGGCCAACGCGCGACCCTTCGCTGCCGCAGTATCTCGATGCAGGACAAGCGAGAGCGCATCGACGGGCTCGCCGGAAACAAGCACATCAAGCTTGACGAGATCGCTTTCCCAGTAACCTGCCAGGTGGTAATCGAGTGAGGCGTAGCCGCGCGAAGTTGATTTCAAACGATCGTAAAAGTCGAGCACGATCTCGTTGAGCGGCAGTTCGTAAGTCAACATCACACGATTCGAGGTGATGTACTCAAAGCCCTTCTGCTGACCGCGCTTTTCTTCGAGCAAGGCCAGGATTCCACCGAGGTGTTCTTCAGGAGTCAGGATAGTGGCGCGTATCGCGGGCTCTTCAATTTTCACAATGCGACCGGGGTCAGGCATTTTTGCGGGCGAGTCGATCTCCGTAACTTTGCCGTCGGAGGTGGTGACGATATAACGCACGCCGGGCGCTGTCGTAATCAGATCAAGATCGAACTCACGCTCCAGACGTTCCTGCACGATCTCCATGTGCAGCAGACCGAGAAAGCCGCAGCGAAATCCGAAGCCCAACGCCGTTGACGATTCCGGCTCATAAAAAAACGAAGCGTCATTCAGGCGCAGCTTATCCATTGCATCGCGCAGCTCTTCGTATTGGTTGGTATCGATGGGATAGAGTCCCGCGAAAACCATGGGCTTGATTTCCTGATAACCCGGAAACGGTTCTTTGGTCGGTCGAGCTGCTTCGGTAACGGTATCGCCGATTTGCACGTCAGCCACAGCCTTAATGGACGCGGTAAGAAAACCGACTTCGCCGACGCTCAACTGATCAATCGGTGTTGGCCGCGGGCGATTCACTCCCAAAGTTTCCACCTGGTAATCGCGCCCGGCGTTAAAGAAGCGAATTTTCATTCCGGGCCGAATCGTGCCGTCAATAACGCGAAAGAGAACAATCACACCGCGGTATGAGTCGTACCACGAGTCGAAGATAAGCGCTTTCAACGGCGCATTCGGGTCACCCTTTGGCGGTGGCACCTCGCGCACAATTGCTTCCAAAACTTCCGCCACGCCTACGCCAGTCTTGGCGCTGGTGAGAATAGCGTTGTGAGTTTCGAGGCCGATGAAGTGTTCGATCTGTTCGATGGCTTTTTCAGGTTCGGCCCCGGGCAAATCGATCTTATTGATGACCGGAATGAGTTCCAGATTATTTTCGATGGCGAGATACGTGTTTGCCAGCGTCTGCGCTTCGACACCCTGTGAGGCATCGACTATGCGCAGCGCTCCTTCGCAAGCTGAAAGTGAGCGCGAAACTTCGTAGGAGAAATCGACGTGGCCGGGCGTATCAATCAAATTCAAAACGTATGACTGCCCGTCCTGTGCTTTGTAGTCGAGTCGCACGGCGTGCGCTTTGATCGTGATGCCGCGCTCGCGCTCGAGGTCCATATCGTCGAGCACCTGAGCTTCCATATCGCGTCCGGTGACGGCACCGGTCAATTCGAGCAGGCGATCGGCCAGCGTCGATTTGCCGTGATCGATATGGGCGATGATGGAAAAATTGCGAATGCGTTCAGGATTCATTAAGGAAGTCCGGTGACTTAACATAACAAAAGGCGCGCTAAACCGCACGCGCGCCTGTTTTGGTCAAGTCGAGAGAGACGACTGCCTTAGCTTCCTCAGTTAATCGTCAATGTGTGCTTCCAGGTAGGCCCGCGCGCTCTCCTCCGTATTGACCGAGTTAATGAATTCCTGGTTTCTGTGAGCCCATTCGGCATGCTCTTGAAGAAACTGTGCATAGTCCGGGGCTACACCGGTGTCGGTGATAAAGCCGAGCTTGCGCATCACCCTCTGCATCATCACAGTGTCGTTGGCAAAACTCGCAGCCATGAGCAGTTTGTGCTTGTCATCGTCGGACATCGATGATGAAGAACTTGATGAGTCAGAGTTGGTGTTCAGATTGTCATTGCTGTTAGATCTTGAGTTGGAGTTGTAATTCGAATTGTAGTTGTCGTTGGAATTGCGGTTTGGATTGTAAATGCCCGGCGCCTTGATGACGCCGAAAACAATCAGGAGGGCCACAGCAATCACAACCACAATCAAACCAAGACAGCCCGCACCGCCACAACCCAGCGCAATTTTTGCGTTTCTATTCATAGTTTCCTCATGTAACGCAAACTGTTAGTTTGCGATCCTTTTTTTGACCAGTAGCCCATCGTCCGCAAACTGACAGTTTGCGTTACTAACGAGTCTTCATCCAGGCGATACAGGACTGGAGATGATAGCGCATGTTTTGCTTTGTGTCGTGATGCAGCGAACCGTGTCCGGGCAAGACCCACTCAAAATCGTAATTCGCCAGCGTTGCCATTGACTCCGTCTGTTTGGCCCACGAATACCAGGCGACGCTTGGAAAAGCCGTCAAAGTCTTCCGAGTTGGCGACCAGGCCAGATGATCTCCGGTAAAGAGAAATTTGTTCCGGTACAGAAATACCACGTGGCCGCGGGTATGGCCGGGGGTGGGAATGATCAACACGTCCTCATCGAGGCGCACTGCTTCGTCGCCTTCAATGATCCGCTCGACGCCGAGGCGCGCCGCCCCGTCGTCAGCGTGCATGATTCGTTCGCAGCCAAACTTCTTTCTAAACAACTCATGATCCGCGATGTCATCGCGGTGCGTTAACAGCATCTGTCTGACGCCGCCAAGCTCCTCAATCCGTTTGACCAACTGTGTGGCAAACCGAGGTGAATCGACCAGCAGGTTGCCGCCGGCGTTTTCCGGCCGAACAATTAGATAGCTCCAGCCGCCAAAACTCGATTCCGAAGTGAACCCGCAGAAGTACACATTCTCGGCAATTGGTGAGGGAAAGGCGTCGATGCCGATGTGCGCATTATGCTTTTCCTTAGTTCCAATGGAGCCGGTTGGACAGGCGACAAGCGCCATCATGGCCAAGCGCGTATCCGCGTCGCTTTCAGGTTGATGATAGACGCTGCACTGCTCACCGTGGTCTCTGAAAATTCCGGGAGCGAGTTGGCTGCACGTGTCACAGTCGATGCAGGTTGCGTCGACAAAGAAGTCTCCGGGCACGTTTTCCGGCAAGCGCTGTTGGATGTTAGCCATATGAAGGGACCATCTGGTTAGATCATCGCTCAAGCAACTGCGCGGTTCAAGTCGCCGAACAGTCCTACAAAGTTTCTGAGCAAATCGCTCAGTCCCGGAGGGACCGAATGTTTATAGACTCCTCCAGTCTTAAGTTTCTTCGCTCCGGCGGAGCGAAATGTGAGATTCGATATACGCATCTACCAGTACATTGCGCTCCGCTGGAGCGTCAGACATTACCTGGGCAGTAAGTCTAAAGACATTTGGCTCCTCTGGAGCCAGCGCGCGTCATCTGCTTGCTTACTTATCTCTCCCTGACTAAGATCTCGATTCGCTATCCATGTCGTTCCATTCCTACAAGTCCTTTTCAGGAGAAATCATAATGCGCACTTTCCGAAGTTTGCTTGCCGTCCTTTGCTTTGCCGCGCTGGTCGCGTGGGCTTCCGCAATCTCCACCGCTCAGGAGTCGGCTTCGAAGACAACAGAACTCATTCCCGCAACCACAGACATCTCGGTGGGCCAAAAGGTGAAGTTCACTGCCTTGGTCAAAGATGCGGAGGGAAACAAAACCGACGCCCGCGCAACGGCGTGGTTTGCGGCGCCGTTTGATTTGGCTGCAGTTGACGAGTCGGGCACGGTTTCGTTCTTTAGCCCGGGAGAGGTGCTGGTAGGCGCCGTGGTTGGCGGCAAGGCAGTGCTTACAAAAGTGATGGTCAAGGTTGGACCCGTCATGCGCATCGATATCGAACCAGTGAAAACGCCACTGGTAATCGGAGCAAATACTCGACTCTCGGCGACAGCCCGGGGCTCCGAAGGAAATCCGCGCAGCGACGCTGTCTTAAGCTGGACCTCCAACAAGCCTGACGTAGCAACGGTGGACGGAGCTGGCGTCGTGACTGCAATCTCTCCGGGACGGGCGACAATCAGCGCGTCTTCCGGCAGCGGTAAGGGCAGCGCTGATTTAACGGTGGTCAATAGCACCCTGACCGGGCTATCCATCGAACCGAGATCGAAAACCACGCGAACGGGAGATGTGGTGCGTTTCAATCTTCATGCAACCAGCGGCCAGGCCGACAACAACGCGGTACGCTGGACGGTTAGTGGTCCCGCCGCGACGATCGATTCCGATGGCGGTTTCGTTGCCGAGCTGCCGGGCGCGTATGTAATCACCGCGGCGAGTGGGCGGCAGGAAGCAATTGCTTCCGTGGTCGTGACGCCGCGCGATGCCGAACGCACGCTTCAAGTAGTCGGTCGAGCACCTATTAAAGATTTTGAGGCGGCGGAACAATGGCTAATGGGAAACTATGCCTACCTTTCGACCATCTCCGACAAGTTTCTCGTCTATGACATTTCAGACCCGACCCATCCGAAACTTACGGACACGATAAAAGTCGACGCGCGACTCGTTAATGACATCAGCACCACGGCCGACGGCAAGATTCTGGTCATTTCCCGGGAAGGCGCATCCAACCGCAAAAACGGCATTGCCTTTTTCGACACCTCCGATCCTGCACACCCAAAGCCAATTTCCGAATATACAGAAACTGTTACCGGTGGCGTGCACAGCGCGTTTGTTGACGGGCATTACGTTTACCTTACGGACGACGCCACAGGTTCAATGCGCGTGATTGACTTCGCCGATGTGAAGCATCCGAAAGAAGTAGCGCGCTGGGAGGTTCCCAGCGCGGTAGCAACGACAATAACCACTGCTGAGGGTGAACGGGAAATTGTTGGTCGCTACCTGCATGATGTGCAAGTCAAAGATGGTTTGGCTTATCTCGCTTATTGGCGCGATGGTTTGGTAATTCTCGACGTGGGCAATGGCCTGAAGGGTGGCAGCCCGGAGCACCCGCAGCTCGTCAGCCAGTTGCGCTTTAATCATCATGAACTTTACGGCAATGGCTGGCTCGCGGGAACGCACTCAGTTTTCCGTTACAAGAATTACGTTTTCGTTGGTGACGAAGTGTTTCCACCAATCTTTGATATTCACGATCGCAAGCGCATTCCGGTGCGCGGCGTCGTGCATGTCGTGGACGTGGCTGACATCAACAATCCGCGAAAGGTTGCGGAGTATCCCGTGCCTGAAGCCGGTGCGCATAACATGTGGGTCGACAATGATGTGATGTACATGGGCTATTACAACGGCGGCGGGCGCGTCGTTGATGTCTCAGGAGAACTGCGGGGCGATCTCTACCGGCAAGGTCGTGAAATCGGTCGCCTCTGGGCTGGTGATCCGCAGGGCTACCGTCCCAATTTGCCTTTCACCTGGGGCGCGCAGCCGCATAAGGGTCTGATCTATTTCAACGACGTTCATAGCGGAATATGGATTGTGAAAGTTGGGGAGCTAACTGAGAAGGGATCGACGACGGCACCGGGGCAGTAAAACAGGAGCAGGAGCAGGAGGCAGGAGCAAACGGTGTGCAAGGTCAATTGGAGAAGCGCTCTGGGTGAGCGATCATTCCGCCCAACATACGCCCTACCTCTTCATAACCTTTTCTCAATTCTAATTGTCGACGCTGTGAGAGATAGCCACACTCATTCGCGAAGTCCAACCATACCTGCGTTTCGGTAGCCTCTCCGTCCGCATCCGCCATCTTACTCACGAACATTTTAGGATATCGCTTCTTTCGATATCCCTCCCCAATATTGCTCGGAACACTTCGAGACGCGCGCCGGATCTGATCTGTGAGTGAATACTTTTCTTCGGGCGGGAATTTCCTGGACTCGTAGAAGATCTCCATAGCTAAATTGAACGAGAGCTGGTAAACCTTCAAGTCTCTGAAGCCTCCGGAGAAAGACATGGTTAGGATCTCGTTGTTGTTAACCGCGGAGCAGATGCGCTTCCGCTCAAATTTTAGAACCAGCAGAGGAAGTATCTCGTGGATGATGATGTAATGGAAGTGAGGTCAACCAGGGACGACTTTGTAGTAATGCAAAAGGACTTGCAGGCGTGGACTCACTATCAATTTACCTGCCGACTGCTCCTGCTGTCTGCTCCTAAGTCAGATACCAAATTCACTGATCAACCTGTGCAAGTAAGAACGGCTGATCCCAAGACGTTTCGCCGCCGCCACTTTGTTTCCACTCTCTGCTTCAAGTGCCTCTACAATCAAACGCTTCTTCAAGCCTGTAACCGCACCTTCAAAAGTTTTTTCATTAGGTACACCTTCAGCCGGTAAGACGTTCTGCATTTTTTCCGGCAAAAACTCGAGGCCAAGGGTAGGCTGGCGATCCAGCAGAACCAGTCTCTCCATCAGGTTTTCGAGTTCGCGAACGTTGCCGGGCCAGTCATATTCATTGAGCGAGTCGATCAATTCCGGACCCAACTGCGGCGTCGGGCGGCTATGCTTTTCAGCTGCTTTGGCCGCAAAGTGAGCCGCTAAACCAGGGATGTCTTCCCTTCGCGAGCGCAACGGCGGCAACACCAGCGGCACCACATTCAGGCGGTAGAAAAGGTCACGCCGAAAACTCTTAACGTTAACTTCGCCTTCCAAATCCCGACTGCTGGCGGCTATCAGACGAATGTCTACGTTCAAAGTCTTCGTGCCGCCGACACGTTCAAAAGCACGTTCCTGCAAAACACGCAGTAGTTTCACCTGAACGTTCGGCGACAACTCAACAACCTCATCGAGAAACAGAGTGCCGCCGTCAGCCAACTCAAATCTTCCCATGCGCGCGTACGTTGCGGACGTGAATGCTCCCTTCTCATGACCAAACAATTCCGACTCAATCAAAGTCTCAGACAGCGCGGCACAGCTCACCGCGATGAAAGGACGATCAGCGCGCTGGCTTTCTTCATGGATAGCGCGCGCCAGCATTTCCTTTCCGGTTCCGTTTTCACCGACGATCAAAACCGTGGCACTCGTGTTGGCAACCGCTCGAGCCTGCTTGAGCGTTTTCTCCAGTGCCGGACTCAACCCAATCAAGCGACCAAACCCGCGGGCGCCAACAAGCTCGTCATGTAGACGTGCGTTTTCGACTTCGAGACGGCGCATGCGGGCCGCCTGGTTCACAATGTGAAGCACCTCGGCACCATCGAGCGGCTTTTCGAAGAAGCCGTAAGCGCCACGCTTAACTGCTTCCCGGGCTGCGTTCTTTTCGTCGGTGCCGGTAATCACAACTACCTGCGCGGGCGGTTCGGTGGCGCGGGCAGCTTCGATAATTGCCAGCCCTTCGCTTATGTCTTCGAGCCGAGGCGGCAAGTGTAAGTCGCTGATCACCACATCGACAGTTTCCTGTTGCAGCAGCTTCATGGCTTCCGTGCGACCAGCGGCTTCAAGCACGCGATAGTCGGAGTTGAGCGTCCACGTGAGTCCGCGACGCACAGACTCATCGTCGTCAATTACGAGGATTGTTTCTTTGAGCGCAGCTTCTTCGGATTGTTTTGGCTTACTCATCTCGTCGAATTTCGTGCAAACGAATGCGAGCGTTCTCGGAACGATTGAACCGACTGGATTTCGTTAACTGTGAGACTGATTATGCGACTTGCCTTCGCGGCGCTTGTCGACGATGGCTGAAGGTAGCACGACCTTAAAGGTCGTACCAGTACCTTCTACTGAATCGACAGTGATTGCTCCACCGTTGGCAACAACTACCTCTCGGCAGGTGTAAAGCCCAAGACCGACACCGCGCTTCTTAGTGGTCGCAAAGGGACGGAAAAGCCTTTCTTGAATAAATCTCTGGCTCATCCCCTCGCCAGTGTCGCTTATGCTAAAGAATGGCTTGCCGTCATCAGTTGTGCCCGCCGCGATGCTCAACGTACCGCTCTCCTTAGTCATTGCTTCACGGCCGTTGATAATCAGGTTCTCAACGACCTTTTCCATTCTTGTCAGATCAACCAGGGCGAAAAGGCTTTCGGGAAGATCGATCTTAATCTCATGCTTGTTGCTCGCTGGCTCGGC
>Ga0207684_10001201_pt1 | contig 28860 bp, 25 predicted proteins | sample KBSK5501metaG_FD_184342 | JGI IMG/M metagenome (GOLD analysis project Ga0207684, IMG submission 184342) | Corn, switchgrass and miscanthus rhizosphere microbial communities from Kellogg Biological Station, Michigan, USA - KBS K5-50-1 metaG... | ecosystem: Host-associated > Plants > Roots >...
TCTGAAAGAAATGGGAGCCTGAATTTGACACATATCCTCGCCATTTTCTTCTTCTGACGCATATCTCCCCGTTTTGGCGAACTTATGAGTCAAACGACACCATGATTGGCTTACCAAGCCGCTCAATACCTTTCGTATTTTGAGTTGGGAGGAACTCCAGCCACTTACCATCATCCCGCTCTACCGCGATCTGGATGCCCAGAGGGGAGCAGAGTATGCCAAGTATGAGTACGAGGCGGACCAGGGCCGTGTGGTCGCTGCCCAGCTCTGTCTGCGCGATGCAGGGTATACCATCCTCCCAGCTCTCAAGGAGAGGGAGCGCTTCCAGGTCTCCTACGAACGTGACTGGGATCGATTTCGCGTCTGCGCTCCGGGAGAGCGCTTTGCTGAAGCAAAGGTATGGACGTGCCAGGAACTTCTAGCTGAGGCACTGCGCCTCAGAGCAAAGCGTGCTGTATCTGAACAACTCGCACTGAGCGCCTGAAACGGTCCGTTTTTCAACCAGTTGCGCCGAAGCTTTGCCTCTCGTGATCCTCCCATGTATGATGGGGCTTCAACCAGTTGGGACGAAGCTACTCCCTCCCTGTCAAAAGGGCTTCAACCAGTTGCGCCGAAGAACCTCATCTTGGAAGCATTTAGCCGCGCTCGGTGCCGATCAACCGGGCCAGCCCCAGGGCAATCAGGATGATGAGTCCGTTGGCAGCGTCGATCCAGAATGTCTGGATCTGCGAAAGGATCAGGATGTTTTGGACCAGGGCCAGCAAGATGACGCCTGTGAGGGCACCAACCATCCGCCCGCGGCCGCCTTCGAGGGAGATCCCTCCAATGACGGCAGCCGCAAAGACTGAGAAGATGAGGTTGTTGCCCTGGCCGGCGGTGACCGCCACCACCTGTCCCGCCGTCATCAGGCCGGCGAGAGCGGCCAGGAGGCTGGCGACGATGAAAACACCGATGCGGATACGGTCCACGTGGATGCCCGCAGCCCGTGCCGCTTCCGTGTTACCGCCGATGGCATAGATGGCGCGTCCGACCCGGTGATACCTCAGGAAGAGCGCCGAGAGCAAGAAGATCGCACCGGTAACCCAAACGGAAACGGGCACGCCAAAGAGGTACTGCGAGCCCAAATAGATGAACTCGGCGGGCAGGTGGTAGATGGTGCGCCCACTCACGATTCCCACCTGAATGCCGGTCAGGAGGATCAGCATGGCCAGCGTGAAGATGAAGGCATTGAAGCCCAGTTTGATCACCATGAAGCCATTAAAGGCTCCGACAACCAGTCCGACCAGCAGGACGACCGCGATACCGAGAAATGGGTTCCAATTGGTGCCCAGACCCTGGCCGTCCTTCGAGACGATCAGCCAGGCTCCTACCATCGGCGCCAGACCATACGTCGCTTGAAGGGACAGATCAAACTTGCCGGTCAGCAGGATTAGTGACTCGGCCACTACGACGGCGCCTAATGCAGCGGATTCTTGCGCAACATTGATGAAGTTATCCGCGGTCAGGAAGGCCGGATTCACAAAGGCGCCGACGACCAGGAGGAGGACGATCACCGGAAGCAGGGCGAGTTCCCTGATCCAGTTGGCTACAATGTGCCGGCCATGGCGCCGCAGTGTCCCGGCGATCGTCTGCCCCGGCCGGTCGACCGGACGCTCGACTGTCGACTTACTCATCACGATTCCCCCTTACTGATTCCGATTCCCCTGGCGCGGAGGCCAGCTCGAGGCCCTCGACCGCAGCGATCAGCTCATGCCGGTCCCAGGGAGGCTGACGGTACTCCTTGACCAGTCTACCCTTGACCATGACGAGCAGCCGCGTGCAGATGCGCAGATCCTCAAGGTCGTCGGAGACCAGCAGCACCGCCGTGCCGCCATCGCGCGCCGCGCCGATCACGTTGAGGAGCGACTCTTTAGCGGCCACGTCAACGCCGACCGTCGGCGTAACCGCGACCAGCATCGATGGATGCGGGGCCAGCGCTCGCCCGACAACGACCTTCTGCTGGTTCCCCCCACTCAGCTGTTCGACCCGTTGGTCGAGGCCGCTTGTGACGATACCCAGCTGTTCCACCTGGCCTGCCGCGACCCGGTCGCGGCTGGAGCGCGAAACGATCCCCCAACTCGATAGACGATCGAGGAGGTATAAAGTCAGGTTTTCGCCCACCCCGAGGTAAGGAACGAAGCCACGCGCATGACGGTCCTCAGGCACATACGTAACACCTTGTCGGAGGGTTGCATTCACCCTACCCGCACGGATCAGTTTGCCATCCAGTTTGATCTCGCCCGAGACCGGCTTCACTAAGCCGACTACGGCGTCCGCAACGGTCGCTGTGCCGGAGCCCTGCAACCCGACCAGGCCGACGCACTCGCCCGGGCTCACCGAAAAGCTCACGTCCTGCACCGGGCCCAACGTGGCAGGAACATGTAGGTGTGAAATTTCGAGCCGCGGCCGAGCCGACGCGATGACTCGCAGCGGGGCGGCGATCTCCGTCGCCCGCTCCGGGGCGACCCCGACCATAGCCTCGATCAGGCGGTCCTGCTTGATCTCGCCGACCGGCGTGCTCAACACACGCTCGCCGTCGCGCAGCACGGTGACCCGGTCGCACACCTCATAGATCTCCTCCAGGTGATGGGAGATGTAGAGGATACCGACCCCGCTCCCCTTGAGCCTGCGTATCCTTTCAAAGAGGCGTTCGATGGCGGCCTTCTCCAGCGATGCTGTGGGCTCGTCGAGGATCAGGAAGCGCGCGCCGACTGAAAGTGCGCGGGCAATCTCGACCACCTGGCGCTGCTCAACGGTAAGGTCCCGCGCGAGGCGGTTGACGTCCAGGTCGAAGCCCCAGTCGAGCATGACCTGGCGTGCACGGGACCGCACGGCACGCCAGTTGACGATACCATGGTCATCCCCTGTCGCGCGATTGAGGAAGATATTCTCGGCGACCGTAAGGCTTGGTACCACCATCGACTTCTGGTAGACGCACGCAACCAGGCGCTGCCAGGTAGCGCGATCCGACAGGGTCGGTGCAGCCTCAGCCCCGAGCCTGACAACGCCGCGATCAGGCCGGATCAGGCCGGTGAAGATCGCCACCAGGGTGGATTTCCCGGCGCCGTTGCGCCCAACGAGCCCGTGGCATTCACCAGCCCCGACGTCGAGTGATACGTCGCGCAGCGCCTGGGTTTCGCCAAAGGCTTTCCAGACCCCCTGCGCCACACCAACGGAGAGCAGGACTGCGGTCGACCCTTCGTTCACAGGTTCCGACTCTCCGTTCATAGGTTCCGGCACGATTTCAATCCTCCATTCACAGGTTCCAGCACATCCCAAGCGCGATTCTCTTAGGAGCCGGACTTCGCGTTGCCCCAAAGGTTCGGGTCGTTGACGTTGGTGCTGTCCACAACGGGCGCCGGCAGGGCGTCCTCAAGGTTGCCTTGCAGTGAGACAATCGTGCTGCTGTGGTCGGTGGACTGGCCGGCAGAGTAGGTCTTCCCCTCGAGCGCCGCCCGCGAGTAGAAGACTGCATACTGCGCGTAAGAGTTGGCCGGCTGCGAAATGGTCGCGTCGAGCTTGCTAGAGCGGATCAGCGCGTGCTCATGCGGCACGCCGTCGTTCCCGACCAGGACGATGTGCGATGAGCTGCCCACCGGGGTGAACTTGCCGGCGGCCTGCTCGGCCGCGAGAATGCCGTCCTCGGGAGCGCCCCACTCGACGTAGATGCCCTTCAGATCCGGGTACGTGCTCAGCGCTGTCTTGGCGTCGTTGACGGCTGTCGGCGTGTCCCATTTCGTTGCGTACTCGACGGTCTTGAAGTTCGGATAGCTCGACTGGATAATCTTGTTGCAGCCGTCCGTCCGGTCCTTACCGTTCAGGGAGGCGAGATCCCCCTCCAGGATCGCGATGTGGCCGCTGGTGCCAGTTGCATGCGCAGCGATGAACTTGCAGGAGTTCTGGCCATATAACACATTGTCGGCGCGTACGATCATGAAAACCTTACCGCTGCTTGGCGCGACGTCCACGCTGACCACGGGGATGTTCTTGCTGGCGGCGTAATCGAGCGCAGGCGCGATCGCGGCACTATCCACCGGATTGACGATCAGCGCCTGGGCGCCTTCCTGGATCAGCGTGTGGATGTCCGTAATCTGCTTGGCCGCGTCATTGTTGGCGACCAGCGGACCGATCAGCGTGGCGTTGTACTGAGCCGCGAACTTTGTCTGATACGAAATATAGTTAGTCCAGAAATCGGTGTTGTTGAAGGTCAGCGAAACGCCGAGCTTGAAACTCGCGCCCGGTGCGAGTGTACTTCCTGACGCCGGTGTAGAGCCCGACGTCGATGTAGAGCCTGACGTACTACCGCACGCCACCAGGACTGTCGCGACGACGACGAGCGCACCCAGCGCTCGTAGACGACCTGCGAACTTCGATTTCATAGTTTTCTCCTCCCGGGGATCGGATTCCGACACGCGAACTCTATGCTTCTTTGAGAGCGTATCGTAACCTGGTTTTCCCGGCCGAATGGTCCTCTCAACTGCCACAGGGGCATCACTATCGCCGCTTTAAGGAACTCCCCACGATAAGTCGGGGGACTACAGCAGATGCTGAAGGTCACAGAAGCGGCACGTCCGTTGCTGGAAAGCCCCGAAATCGGGGGTCACGAAACGCCCTCCTTTCCTTCTAAAAATATATCTGCCAAAACGCCTTCCTTCGCATGCCGGATATGCCTGGCCAGGCAATCCGCTGCCTCATCAACATTTCCCGCGAGCAGAGCCAGCAGGACCTGCTCGTGGTCATTCAAGGCTATCTCCATGCGCCTGGGGTAGAATGTGTCTTGCATCTGAAACATAGAGAGCTGGCTGCGCAGCATAGAAAGGCTGTGGATCAGGCGCCCATTGCTCGATGCGCGCGTGAGGAGCATGTGGAAACGGATGTCTACCTGGAGGAAACGTAGTACGGGGTGCGCATCCAGTTCCGCACGAACAGCATACAAAGCCTCGAGATGCGTCTTGAGGTCTTCCTGGCTCAGGCGAGGAGCCGCAAGGCGAACGGCTAATACCTCCAGTGCGCCGCGCAGATCGTAGATTTCGTGAATATCCTGGGTAGTGAATGTGCTCGTCCAGAAACCACGCCGGGGATCAGAACGCACCAGCCCTTCGTGAACGAGGCGCTCCAGGGCCTGGCGCACCGGCGTGCGGCTCATTCCCAACTGCTCAGCCAGAGTGACGTCAGAAAGTCGCTGTTCCTCGCTCCCGCCGATCATGATGACGCGCTTCCAGATCTCTTCATAGGCGTAATCAACAACAGTAGGCATGGCCGTGCGCTCCTGTCCCCAGAGCAGATTAAATAATTCCGCGCTCAGACTCTCGTCAAATACCTCTGCCACTATGCCCTTCTTCTGGTCATGTGTTCCTGTTGAGATAGAAGTCATCTCTGGTTGCTCCTACCGGTATTCAACGCCATGTAACTACCGTTCGCTTAAAGCGGTTTGTAGCTGATCTTCTTGTCCAGGTTTGTGCTTTGGCATCAATCCTGAAACAAAGCTCTTGATTTTCCAAGCCATGTACTGTATTCTGTATACAGAATATAGTATACTCACTCGATCCTGAATAGTCAAGAGTTTCTGACGGCTCTAGTAAAAATCGGGTGTCGGTGGGGGTGAAGGCAGAGTATAATTGGGGCAAGGGTGGCTGAGTGGTGCGGGGTTTGCCCTTGCGGCAGAAGGAGAAGTGTTGTGGCGCTCACTATTGTTGGTGTCCAAGCATACGATATTCGTTTCCCCACGTCGCGGACTCTGGCCGGTTCTGATGCCATGAATAACGACCCGGATTATTCCGCGGCCTACGTGGTTCTGCAAACCGACCATCCCGCGGGTCTGGAAGGGCATGGTTTGACCTTTACCATCGGGCGTGGCAACGAGGTTTGTGTCGCAGCGATCCGGGCGCTGGCGCCACTCGTCACCGGGCGTACCCTGGAGTCGTTCACCAGTGATATGCGCGCTTTTTGGCGGCATATCACTGGTGACAGTCAGTTACGCTGGATCGGGCCAGAGAAAGGAGTCATCCACCTGGCAACCGCTGCAGTTGTCAATGCGGTCTGGGACCTCTGGGCCAAAGTCGAGGGCAAGCCGCTCTGGAAGCTGATCACCGATATGGAACCGGAGCAGCTGGTCTCTTGCATCGATTTCCGCTACATCGTCGATGTCCTGACCCCTGATGAGGCACTAGCCTTGCTGCGCCGCCAGGCTCCGGCCAAAGCGCAGCGCGAGGCCGAGATGCTAAAGCGTGGCTTTCCTGCCTATACAACTGGGGCCGGCTGGTCGGGCTATAATGATGAGCAGATGCGCCTGCTTTGCCACGAAGCGCTGGGCAGCGGATGGCGACACTTCAAACTGAAGGTTGGCCTGAGCCTGGAGGCCGATCTGCGCCGCGCGCGCATCATGCGCGAAGAAATTGGGCCGGAGAACACACTGATGTTCGACGCAAACCAGGTGTGGGAGGTGAACGAGGCCATCGCCGCAATGCAGCACCTGGCAGACTTTGATCCCCTCTGGATTGAAGAGCCCACCAGCCCGGATGATATTCTTGGACACGCCGCAATTGCACGAGCAATCGCGCCGATCCGTGTTGCCACGGGTGAGCATGTGCAGAATCGCATCATCTTCAAGCAACTATTTCAAGCCAACGCCATCGGCATCTGCCAGATCGATGCCTGTCGCGTCGGTGGGGTAAACGAGGTCCTGGCTATCCTCCTGATGGCCGCCAGGTTCAACATCCCGGTCTGTCCTCACGCGGGCGGTGTTGGCCTATGCGAATATGTGCAGCATCTTTCGCTCTTCGACTACATCGCCATTAGCGGCTCGCTGGAGAACCGTATGATCGAGTATACACCCCACTTACACGAGCATTTTGTGCATCCGGCAATTGTCAAAGGAGGGCGCTACGTGCCCCCAAAAGCGCCGGGGTATAGCGTGACGATGTATCCCGCATCGATTGATGCCTACTCCTACCCCAATGGGTCGGCGTGGGTAGGTGAAAGGGGGTAGCTATGGTCAGGTTTGGACAGGTTATAGGGCTGAAGTCGGACAAGATCGAAGCATACGAACGTCTGCATGCCGCCGTTTGGCCCGAAGTGCTGGCGATGATTTCCGTGTGCAACATTCGCAATTACAGCATTTTTCGCCATGGTGAGCTACTCTTTGCCTATTTTGAATACATCGGCGACGATTATGAAGCTGATATGGCGAAGATGGCTGCCGACCCCAGGACGCGCGAGTGGTGGACGTGGACCGAGCCGATGCAGGCACCCCTGGAGACGCGGGCATCCGACGAGTGGTGGGCCACGATGAAGGAAGTGTTCCATACGGACTAGCAACGGAAAACGCTCTTTAAGTATAATGAACCGAAATGCGTATCATCGGACGAAAGACGAGCTGGTAGTTCAGAGCATGGTGCGCAACGTACAAGGAAAGGAAACATGAGTGTTTCGCTTAGACAAGAAAATCGCTTTCGTAACAGGGGCCGGGTCGGGCATCGGAGAGCAAATCGCACGGCTCTTTGCGCAGCAGGGTGCGCACGTCATTCTCACCGATATCAGAGTGGATACTGCGGAGCGGGTTGCCAGTGAAATTCAAGCCGCAGGGGGGAGTACACGCGCGCAGCAGCTTGATGTAGCGGAAGAGTCCCAGGTCAAGGCTGCGATAGAGCGGGTTGCTGCTACCGAAGGTCGGCTCGATATCCTGGTCAACAATGCCGGCATCAGCCACGTTGGCACTATCCTGGAGACCAGCCTGCAGGACTGGGAGCGCGTGATGAGTGTGAATGCGGGAGGCGTCTTCCTGTGCGCACGCGAAGGGGTGCGGCAGATGCTGGCACAGTCCCCGGTCGGAGGCGTGATCATCAACATGTCCTCGGTTGCAGCCACTATCGGTATCGAGCGGCGTCTGCCCTATAGCGCGAGCAAGGGGGCTGTACTGGCACTGACTCGCTCGATTGCCATCGATTTCGTCACGCAGGGGATTCGCTGCAACGCCATCTGCCCCGGCACAGTACATACGCCGTTTGTGGAAAGCTACCTGGCCCAGCATTTCGCCGGTCACGAGGACGAGGTGCGCCAGCAACTTCACGCTCGCCAGCCCATCGGACGTATGGGGCGACCTGATGAGATCGCGTATGCTGCGCTCTATCTGGCTTCGGACGAGGCGGCCTTTGTGACAGGCTCGGCGCTGGTCATCGATGGTGGCTGGACAGCTAAGTAAGGAAAGTAGCAGGGTATGCCCCCTCAGACAGAACCATTCTCACGGCGACTGCTTGGCTCGACGGGTCTGCAGGTGACGTCAATTTGTATTGGGACAGCCCCGCTGGGGAGCATGCCGGAGACCTTCACCTACGAAGTTCCCGAGGAGCGCGCCCTGGCCACGGTTCGTGCTTTCTTTGCGGGTCCCTTCAACTTCCTCGATACTGCTGCTTCCTACGGTGATGGTGAGAGTGAGCGCCGAATTGGAATCGTGCTCGGCGAGCTTGGCGAGCTTCCACCCGGCTTTGTGCTGGCAACGAAGGCCGACCGCGATTTGCAGACAGGCATCTTTACGGGTGCACAGATGCGGCGCAGCGTTGAGCGCAGCCTGCGCCTGCTGGGCCTGGAGCAACTGCAACTCGTTTATCTCCACGACCCTGAGCATATCTCCTTTGAAGAGGCCATGCAGCCAGGTGGTCCCGTCGAGGTGCTGCTGCAATGTAAAGAAGAGGGTTTGATTGCGCACCTGGGTGTTGCCGGTGGCCCAATCGACATGATGATCCGCTTTGTCGAAACTGGCCTCTTTGAGGCGGCTATTTCGCATAACCGCTTCACGCTGCTGAACAGAGAGGCTGAGCCGTTCTGGGATGTGTGCGTGCACCGGGGAGTCGCAGCAGTAAATGCTGCTCCTTATGGGAGCGGTCTCCTGGCGAAAGGGCCAGGCGCCTATCCACGCTATATGTATAATCAGGCGTTACCCGAACTACTTCGACGCGCCGAGCAGATGGAAGAGGCCTGTGAGCGCTATAGCCTGCCATTGGCAGCAGCAGCACTGCAGTTCTCGCTGCGGGATGCACGAATTGCATCAACGATTGTTGGCATGACTCGTCCTGAACGACTTACAGAGACGCAAAAGCTGGCGCAACAGCTGATCCCGGATGAACTCTGGGCTGAACTGGATTCCATCTACCGGTCCTGAAAAAGGTTGCATTTTTACGAGAGGATTTACCTTTTCTGTTTACGAGGCCGATAAATCGGCGAAGTGCCCGATAAATCGGCACCTACTTATTGTGTCCACCTTGATAAAGAGAGGATCCGTGTCTATGGCCGAAGCGCTTCCTATTGTTGATGCGCATGTGCATTTATGGAATCCCGAGCAGTTCAGTATGCCTTGGCTGTCGGACATTTCCCGGATAAATCGGCCCTATGGATTGCAAGACTACCGCGAGCAGACGCAGGGTCTCCCAATCATAGCGATGGTCTATATCGAGGTGGGTGTCGATCCGCATGAAGCGTTGCGTGAGGCGCGCCATGTCGTGGATCTTGCCCGAGAGGAGCCGCGTTTGCAAGCGGTCGTTGCTGCGGCTCCGGTCGAGCGCGGCGCAGCAGTTCGCGAGCACCTGCGATCCCTGGTAGCCATCTCGCCTCTCATTAAAGGAGTCCGGCGCAACATCCAGGACGAAGCTGAGCCGGATTTCTGCCTGCGGCCCGATTTTGTCGCGGGAGTGCATCTGCTGGCGGAGTTTAAACTGTCGTTTGACCTCTGTATCAAACACTGGCAATTGCCATATGTCATTGAACTGGTTCGTCGCTGCCCGGATACAGCCTTTATCCTGGATCACCTTGGGAAACCAGACATCAAACAGCAGTTGCTCGACTCATGGCAGGTAGATCTGCGCAAACTCGCTGAGTTGCCGAACGTCGTCTGTAAAATCAGTGGTATGGTGACCGAGGCCGACCATGAAGGCTGGCTGCCTGCCGACCTGGAACCGTTCATCAATGTCGTGTTAGAAGCCTTTGGGGAAGAGCGCGTCCTGTTCGGCAGTGACTGGCCCGTTGTCTTGCTTGCATCTCCGTATCGTCGCTGGTACGAGACGCTAGGAGCTCTCACCTCGCGCTTGCCGGTCTCAGCCAGGCGCAAGCTATGGGCTGAGAACGCACAGCGTATCTATCGAATGCGTAAATAAAGACGCAATCGACCTATTTGGCCCCCTAATCTCCATCCCTCAGCACATGCATTACCTGATGTCCAGGAGATTTTGAATGAGCTTAAGCGGCTCGTTGGATCGCGCCAGGATGAGGAGGCGATCGCTACGATCCGGTGACGTTGCAACTCTGTACATTACCCAGATTGAAGATGCGGTTCAAGACCGGTTGGGTGTTGCCGCAGTTGGGGATCAACACGTCCTGGTTCGCGCCTGCCGATGGGTCGTAGAGGGTGGCATAATCCCCGTAATCCTGATTGCCCTGTCCTGGTCCGAGCGACAGGTGCTGCACGGCTGAATCGGGCAGATCGCGCCCGAAGTTGGCGAAAGCCAGCATCTCCTGTTCGCTTAAATCGGTGTAAACCTTGCCCTGCAAATCCGCGATAAGCTGCGTAAGATGTGTTGCGACGTTTACTAGCATCAGTTTCTTTTTGAGTGCTGACAAAACCTGCTGTTGGCGTTCGGTACGTCCGATGTCACCTATCAGGTCGGCGTACCGCGAGCGCACATATTCCAGCGCCTCCTGCCCGTCCAAGTGCTGTGGGCCGGGCACAAGATAGAGTCGCTGGTAAGCGTAGGGGTCGTTGGAGTTGCCAGTATCATCAACGATGGGGTGAGTTACGTCGATATCCACGCCTCCCAGGGTATCGATCACACTGGCAAAGCCGCTCAATCCTACCCAGGCATAACGATCAATGGTCATGCCGTAATCTTTCTCCACCGTCAGTCGTGCCAGGCGCACGCCATCATCAAAGTTGTTGTGCTGTGTCGCGCCAAGGAAAAACGCCTGATCGATTTTGTGCATGCCGCCCACTCCTGGCACATATACCCACGAGTCGCGTGGAATAGACACCAGGCTGACGCTATGATGTGTGGGGTCAATATGCACGATCATCATCACCTGGGTCAGCAATGCAGGAAAGTTGAATTTGCCATCGTTATCGCTGCCCAAAAGAAGGATGTTCCAGGTGCGTCCTATCACTGAGCTCGTATCTGCGTTGAGCACCGGTTCATCTTTTCCCCGACTGACGGGGCGAATGAATTTCGTAATTGGCTTCATAAAAGTGGCGTTGACATAAGCGAAGCCGAGAATACCTCCGCCAATCATTAGCAGGAGCAAAAAGAGCGAGAGCATAATACAGGTCGGGCGCACTCTCCGTTTCCTATCCTTTTTCAAATGATCAGGCACGCCTTTTGCCTTTCTCGACTGGTCTACAGGGTGTCGGGCAATCATAGTCATGTGCGATCTTTCTGGCAGCCCTGTAGATCAGAAAGGTCCCTTTTGTCGAGCAGAGCTCCTTTGAGGTTTGCTCCGCTGAGATAGGCCGCGCTCAGAGTCGCCCTGGTGAGATTGGCTCCGCTAAGGTCGGCTCCGCTCAGATCGGTCCCCCTGAGAGTGGCTCCGCTGAGAATTGCGAGATAGAGATCGGCCTCCCTGAGGATCGCGATGGAGAGGTCGGCTCCGCTCAGATCAACCCCGCTGAGATCAGCCCCGCTCAGCGTTGCCCCTTTGAGGTCAGCCCACCTGAGGTCGCTATCACTGAGTACTGCCTTGACGCACTGTGCCCATCTGAGGTCGGCCCTGGTGAGATTTGTCTCCCTGAGATTCGCACCGTTCAGTGTTGCACTTCTCAGGCTGGCAGCCCCGAGGTCGGAACCCCTGAGGGTTGCTTCCCTGAGGTCGGCTCTGTCGAGGTTTGCTCCTCTGAGATCGGCTTCCCGAAACGTTGCCCTGGTCAGGGTCGCACAGTACAGGTTTACCTCCCGGAGGTCGGCTCTGTTCAGATTGGCCCCGGAGAGATCGACCCCGCTAAGATTGCCTCTGAAGAGATCGGCCCTGCTCAGGTTCGCCCGAGAGAGGTTCGCCCCACTCAGATCGGTTCCCCTGAGAGTTGCCTCGCTCAGAGTTGCTCCGCTCAAGTTCGTCAAGGTGAGGTCCGCTCCATAGAGGTCCGCTCCGCTCAGATTGGCTTCTCTGAGGTTCGCCCCATTGAGCGTAGCCTTGATGAGGTTGGCCCAAGAGAGGTTGGCCTCGGAGAGATCAACTCCACCCAAGTTCGCTTCCCTGAGGTTCGCCCTATTGAGCGTAGCCTTGATGAGGTTGGCTTGAAAGAGGTTGACTTCGGAGAGATCAACTCCGCCCAGGTTCGCTTCCCTGAGGTTCGCCCCACTGAGATTCGGTCGATTCTCAAGATGCTTTGCTCTCCACGTATTCCAGGCACGTGGACCTTTCTTGAGAAGCTTAAGATGGTGTCGGTCTGCCACGTGGCTACCTCCTCTCCTGCCTGTCGCGCTCATTCTGTGATGAAGAAAGAGCCCACAAGGGCAAATTGGTAATCCGCCATAGGTCCTGGCTCTCCGCGTTTTCGCTGGTTCGGCAGACTCTCTGGCAGGATACTTTTACACGTATACATGCGTCGTCTTATCATAACGATAGACAGGATTGCCCCTGTGGAAGCTCAAATTACCGTTCAAGTTCGTCAGCCAGATGAGCACCTGTGTGCAGGATGGCAGATTGAGCGGATAGCCCCAGTGCTCGAGCCCGCAAGAGCCGGTTATCCCAAATAGCCAGGCACCACCATCATCATCGATCGTATTGGGCAAGAGTTGGTCACACGCAAGCGCGTTCGGGTCGTATGTATTATCGACCTGGAGATCGCAAGCGCGCAATGACATGCCGTTCAGCGAAGCATTGGGCCCAGCATAGGGGTAATGAGCGAATCCTGCGATTTGCTTTCTAGCAAGCATGGCCTGCGCCCACACCCAGGAACCAGCACGCACCGGCATGGTCGTTTGGACAACAACGCGTATCTGTGTATCTCGAGCGATACGCACCGTCAAGAAACAGCCGCTAGAACAATCAATGGCCGCCTGTGGTTGGGTCGTGATATGAATGAGGGGTGTTGGTAAGAGCTGCGGTGGCGAAGTGGGATCGACTTTGAGAACGACACCGCCTACTGCTACCAATGGATATTGAGGTGCGAGCCTGATGATCATGCCAGGTTGAAGCCCATGGCAATCTTGCCCGATCAGACTATCAAGCGCATTCACCGTGTTTGGATTGGCATCACTGAAAATCTGTCCCGCATCGGCCATTCGCATCTGCATCGTAAGAATCTCGTCACAAGATTCGTCAGCCTGCACAGTATAGAGTACGACACCAGCTTGCGGCAGCGATGTTGGAAAAGAGGGCAGCGGCGTCGGTACCGGCGATAGCGGAGGACCCGAAATGTCATAAAAGAAGTTTGTGATGGCGGGTAATAGACGTCGACCATCGCGCATTCCGTACTGAAAAACCGGTACCACAATAACAAGCACAAGAGGTGCGAGGATGAGAAACCGCCAGGGTATGACATGCATGATAGCCCGTAGATTTTCCGCAGGCGTATGACGTTGATGAATACGACCGGACACCGTTGCCTCGAATCTTTCAGGACTTCGTCCACGAAATAGTATCACAACGCTACAATGATCCAGGCCATCCCAGGCCCCAATCCGTCCCGGGAACGCCCTTGATATACCAGTCGGTAGTGGTGATGCCTTCGGGATATGAAACCGTGCGCTGAACCATTCCAGGCGGAACGATGAAGTTCGAGGGGATATGTCCCTGCTCAGCCAGCAACATGCTTTCGTGCCAGATAGGACCAGCGCCGGTTACACCGATCACGTTGAGCATTGGCGAGTTATCGTTATTGCCAGCCCAAACACCCATCACGTAATCAGTGGTATAGCCGAGCGTCCAGTTATCCGCAAAGTTCTGCGAGGTCCCGGTTTTGACGGCTGACGGATAGATCGTGCCGGGGTTCCCCTGGTTGCACTGCGCCTGAGTGTTCCTGTACAGGTAGAGTGCACTGCACGCTCCGAATTCGAAGGTACGCGCCTGGTTATCGCTCAGCACGTTGGACATCAGATACGCCACCTGCGGGCTGATCACGCGCTTGCCGATGGGAACGAAATGATAGAGAACGTGTCCCTGCGTATCGAACACGGTATCGATGGCATGAGGCTGCATGCGCACCCCTCCGTTAGCGAACACGCCATAGGCCGAAGTGATGTCGAGCAAGTGAACGCCGAGCGTGCCCAGCACCATCGAGTAGTTGGGCGTGCCATCGTAACTGCCGATACCCATCTCTTGAGCCGTGTGCAGCGACGCTTCGACGCCCGCATCATAGAGCACCTTGACGCCCGGCACGTTGAACGAGTTTTGCAGCGCAGCGCGGATGGAGATCAGACCGTGATAGCCCAGGTCATAGTTGTGCGGCGTATACGACGGCAGGTCGCAGCACATGGGGAAGCTTGTCGGCACGTCCAACACCGGCATGCCGGGACTGAGGCCCTGCTCGAAGGCCGTGGCATACACAAACGGTTTGAAAGCCGACCCTGGCTGGCGGTAGCCTTGCGAAGCCACATCAAACTGTCCATACTGCGGGTTGTTAGGATTGACATTGCCAAGCAGGACGCGAATGTCGCCGTTATGGAAGTCGATCAACACTTCGGCGGCATCGGTGAGATGGTTCGTCGTGGATAATGCAGCCACATTCTCCTGGGCGATCTTGAGTATCTTGTTTTGCAACGGCAAATCGAGCGTGGTGGAGACGACCAGGCCGGACCGCGACAGGTCGGAGAGCCTGACGTGCAGGGTGGTTGTCAATTCGCCCAGCGCGTAGTTGACAAAGTGCGGTGCGAGGGTATTATTAATGATTCCCGGGTGCAGGAACTGTGGACTCTGTGCCTCGGCGAGCGCCTGCCGTACCTGTACGGGCGAAATATAGCCTTGCGAGTGCAGTTGATTGAGAACGGCTTCCATGCGTAAGAAAGTCGCTTGCGGGTGCAAAAAGGGATTGTAGAGCGTGGGATTCTGGGGAATGCCAGCGAGCGTGGCCGCTTGCGCGATATCCAGTTGGGCTGCCGCCGTAGCTTTGGAGGTATCATGCACATCGAAGTACACGAAAGCAGCAGCTTCGGCCCCATAAGCCATATTGCCATAGTAGGTCGTGTTGAGATACATATCCATAATTTGCTGCTTGGTGTAGTATCGCGTTGCCTGCGGGGCCAGGATAATCTCTTCGAGCTTGCGCATAATTGTATCTTGATTGCCGACTATGGCGTTTTTGATCAACTGCTGGGTGATGGTGCTACCGCCGGCCACAATGTGCCCCTGCGACAGGTTCGACAGGGCTGCGCGCACGATGCCGGTAATGTCATAACCAGGATTCGTCCAGAAATATTGATCTTCGATGGCAATTTCGGCATGAACCAGGTTGGGCGAAATGTCGTTGAAAGGTTCGGAGACCTGGAGTCCCTGGTCAACTGCTTCGTAGATCGGTGTGCCATGAGCATCGTACATCCGCAGGCTATCTTTCGGTAGGATGTCAGCCAGTGTGGCGATATCTCCCTGGTAGCGCAGGCCAACTGCTTCCGTGAAACCCGTGTATCCAACGAGTAAGCTTCCTGTAACAACCACGAGTGCAAGGATGACAAAAGCCATTGGTAACATTGACCAACGCGTCCCCAGACGGTCGGTAGCTGCATACTGCTGATTGCTGCGGCGCAATCTCTTCCGCTTCAGATGACGCCGCAAATGCCAGCCCCTGGAATGGAGCGGGCGATGAGGAACATCGTAGGAGAAGCCGTAGGGAGCGGGAAGCGGTCGATCAACGGAGCGCTGCGCGACTGCGGCGTGGTTCCGCGGCTGCAGTTTAGCCGTAGTTTCTGGTTGCTGATTCGTTCGCATAGTGATCCCCTCTATTGAACATCCCTGCCTCGCCAGGAGAACGAAGATTTATACCTTGTACACAAGGAGAAGAGGAAAGTATTGCAAGCAAAAGGTAACTATTCAGTAGGGGTGCAGGGGGCGCAGCCTCCCTGCCGGGGTTCGGGGCCCGCGCATCTGGGGGATGCAACAGCGGACTCCCGAAAAACTCCTTTTCCATTGTTTCGCCGTCGCAGGCGGCAAGAATGGAATAGTTGAATAGTTACGTATTGGTGAAAAGAATTTATCTATAAATAGCGTATTCACGGCGTTAACTTCTATCTAGAAATGAATTTTCGTGCGAAAGCGAAAAGCTAAACAGTAAAAAGCTGCTTTTCTTTTAGGGCAGTCGGATTCTCATAACGAATGAGTGACGTTCCTGGTAACAATTTTCTCGAGAATAGCGGTTTGTATTTCTATACATGATGTAGCATAAGTGCAATCATAATTTATAAGCAGGAAACGGGAGAATTGTGTTCTTTCTTGCATACAGATCTTCCGCACTACCTGAAAAGTACGCTCCTCTTCTCTCCTTTCAAACACCTGGACAGGCTCTCATCACCTAAGCCGACAAAAAGCACAATCTGAATCAAAACAGACATTAAACAATAAAGCCTCCTCTGAAGCCAATCCAGTATATGGTCAAGATGAGCTTTTGATCCAAAACAATAGTATAAGTAAACAGTACTAAAAATAATGCGACGTGATACCCCCATCAACGACAAGCCAGGCCCCGGTTGTCCAGGATGACTCATCAGAGGCGAGGTAGAGAGCCATATAGATAATGTCGTTCATTTCTCCAAAGCGGCCCAGGGGGACGGTTGAGACGTAGATTACGTGCCTCTTCACTTGTCCACAGGGCACGGAGTAGAGGTGTCTCGATGGGTCCTGGGCAAATGGCATTGCAGCGTATACCATGCTTGCCATATTGTACTGCAAAAGATTTTGTCAGTGAAAGCATGCCGCCTTTGGAGGCAGTATAGGCGTCTTGTGGCACGGTACAGCCCATAAAGGCTACGAATGAGGCAACATTAATAATGGAACCTCTGTTTTGCTCTACCATGTGCGGTATTATGTACTTTGAGCAGAGAAAAGCGCTCTTCAAATTCACATCCAGCACCCTATCCCAGGTCTCCTCGGTAATGTCGGTGACACTTCCATCATTCGAGGGCATAATACCCGCATTATTATAGAGCACATCAATATGACCAAATGCATCGATGGCGGTGCTGACCATGTTTTTGACATCGTTTTCTTTCGCGGCATTGGCTGCTACAAATATGGCCTTGCTGCCGGTATCACGAATCTTGCGAGCAGTCTCTTCACCCGCATCTGTAGCAATGTCAGTAACTACGACACTTGCGCCCTCACGCGCGAAGAGTTCTGCTGCGGCCCGTCCCATACCACTCGCGGAGCCTGTGATAATTGTTACTTTATCTTTGAGTCTCATAATATTCCTGCTTTCCTTTCGACTAGCCTGAGCATTCAGCGCTAGACGTCTATCGAGTATTTTACAGCGAAGCAGCGTTAGTGAGACGGATTGGTGCCAGCACAGCGCGTTGGCAATGCGAGTAAGTGGAAATTAAAAACGTCTTACGAGGTCGAGGTACCAGTACGGCATACGTTTGCGCAATAGCGGTTTGCTACGTACCACGTTGCCAGGAATACTATCACGAATATCGTAAGCAAGCTCGCCAGTTAGCGATCCGGCCATTTCCCCAGGAGCATATTGTAGCGGCGTAGTCGTCGAACGCCTTCCTGTGCGCTGTTCGCGCGTGTCAATAGTCATCATCGATAGTGTTAGCTCTTCGTCATCTGCAATGACCTCTACCCATGGATAGTAAGGAAAAGAAGGCGAGTAAATGCCACTATACCCATTGGCGCGTAACTCATCTAACTTTCCGCTCCAGTTCGCCACAGCTAAATATACCTGGTGTTCAGCGGCCCTTACTCTCCAGATTAGAGAATGAGTTGGATCAAATTCATCGGGCGCAACGGGCCGTTCAAATTTGATACTCGATATACCCAGACCAATGGAATCGGGAAAGTTCAGGAACGTTGGCGCACACACCAGATCTGCTCCTTTACCGGCAAGTACGCGTAAGGTTTCTGGAAAGAGTACATCGTACCCGGTTGCCAGACCAATGCGACCGATTGGAGTATCGAACGTTGGTAATCCCAGGTCGCCTGGGTTGGCCCAAAGTCGGTCATTGCGTGTCAGATGTATTTTTCGATATTTCCCATATATACCTTCTGGATCAATGAGCAAAACTGTATTGTAATACATAGGGGCTCGATTTATCGCACCCTCGTCCTTGCTCTTTTCTGTAACCTTCTCTGCAACTCCCAATACCAGGCTAATCTGGTATTCATTCGCCAGCGCAACCAGTTCATCGATTTCTAGTCCAGGGATCTCAATAGCTCCAGCTTGAATACGGGCTATCGCCTCAGGAGTTACTGTATAAGTACCTAAAGGGCATGGCAACATCAGTTCGGGGAGAACCAGGACATCCGGTCGTGCCGGTGCATGGTCATTCAGCAGTGTCTCGAGTGTATCTCGCAAAAATGCCATTGGTCTTGATCGATCCAATCTTACATTTTCAAGCTCAGCTTCGCGTCCTCCAAGAAATGCTTGCAGATCAGCTTGCATAATGCCAACACACGAAAGTTGTCCAGCAGGAAGCTCTCCCATTTCATAGAGACTGTGATAACGGAGTGGCTCCCAGAGGTAGGTATTGTTGACCAATGTAATATACTCTGCGGGTTGACGATCAGCCAGCCTATCGCCAATAATTTCTTCCTGGCTCCTTCCCCACTTCTTATCGCGACTACGGGTCAAATCCACCTCGCCGTAGACAATGCCTTCACCACTATCGAGGTAGTCCTGGATAGCTCCGTCCGGGTCGATTACACAACTTCCGCCACTAAACTGTACACCGCGTTCGATGCCATAGCGGTCGGCAGCAATAAAGTACACCCCATTCTCAAACGCGCGTGCCATCCACCAGCTACTGGGACATTTTTCTTCCAGCCAATTCGTCGGGAAAAGTAATACATCTGCTTTGCGCAATGCGGGGATACGTGCTGCCTCGAAGAAAGAAGCGTCCTGACAAATGAGGCCTGCAAGACGGCCCAGGGGCGTTTCCCACACTGGCATATCCAGGTCACCATCTCGTGCCCAACGTGGTTCAGAGATATACGAGTGGATTTTACGATATGTCCCAATCAAACCCTGCGGACCGATCAAGACCATAGAGTTATAGTATACATCCGTGGTTGGATCGACTTCGGCAAGGCTAACAGCGATATAACTGTCATATTGAGCTGCGAGTCGCTGAAAACGGTCGGTAGTTGGGCCGGGGATAGGTTCAACATAAGGGGCAATTTCTGTACGAGACTCCCAACAATAGCCCGTTGTCGCCATCTCTGGTATGACGATCAAACGTGCATTATGCCGGGCAGCCTCCTCCACGAGATGGAGCAGGTCGGCCACATTCTTCTCTTTTTGGCCAAGTGTGGGCTCATATTGAATGGCAGCTACCCGGTATCGAGTATACGTGGGCGCAGGTGTACTCATGGTCATTCCCCTCAGTATCCTGTTAATTGAAGCTGGATCATCTTGAGGATGAATTAACCATACCATTTGACGCAATGAGCGTCAATAGTCAAATTTACGTTATTCCACTTTTCAGCATAGCTACTTTACCTATCCAGCTTCAGGAGGAGGTGGGTCAACATCGGAGAGGTAGTGTTCCCCAAAATGCTTGATCGCCTCCATAATGTCGATGAGTGCCAGCCCTTTCTCCGTCAGACGATACTCGACCCGTGGGGGAATCTCGAGGAAGGCCTGCCGCTGCACAAAGCCGATCTCTTCAAGCATCTTGAGCCGCTGCGACAGCGTCTTGGGGCTGACATTGCCCATTGCCTCCAGCAGTTCACCAAAACGCTTGGTGCCAGATAGGAGAGTGTAGACGATCAGGAGCGTCCACACATCGCCGAGCAAACGCAGAGCGCGGCCAACTGGATGGGTGGCACACGTTTCGAGCTGTTCAGTTGTCTGTGCATGGATAGGTACATTCATAGCACAAGTGTACCATATTTACTGCTGAAACACAACTTCCTTGACAAGAGGAACTTTCTGGGATATCCTTAATTCCATATGGAAAGTAGGGAATGGAAAGAGCACGAAAAAAATTGACCGTTCCTTTTCCACAGAGAATCTGATTATTTCGTTTTCAATGGAGGAAATGACATGACAACACAGAATGAAGCGCAAGCCGGAACTCAAAGTCGCTGGCAGTTTGACCCCTTTCACACGCAAGTCGAGTTTGCCGTCAAGCACCTGGGCATGATGACGGTGCGCGGTCACTTTGCCGAGGTCAGCGCGACCGGCACTATCTACCCCGACAACCCCGATGCGTCATCGGTGGACGTCACCATGGAGACGGCAAGTATCCGTACTCACAACGAGACGCGGGACAACGACCTGCGCTCGTCGAATTTTCTGCAAGTCGACCAGTATCCGACGGTCACCTTCAAAAGCACCAAGATCGAAACGACCGGGAAGGATCGCTACAGCATGACCGGCGACCTGACCATCAAGGGCAACACCCGGCCGGTGACGTTTTCCGTGCTGAAGTATGGGGAATTCAATGACCCTATGATGGGTCACCGGATTGCCTACAGCGCCGAGGGCCAGATCAACAGGAAGGACTTCGGCCTGACGGCCAACATGATACTTGATGGCAAGTTGGTCGTCGGCGAAAAGGTCCAGATCTTTATCGAGGGCGAATTCGTCGAGCAAAAGCAAGGGTAAACTGCCGACGCCGGAGGATAACAGGATTGGTCATGTCCATCTGCATGTGGCCAACCTCGACGATGCCATGCACTTCTACCATGACCTGCTCGGCTTTGAGAACAAGGGCCTTGTCCAGGCCTATCAGATGGGCATGGTCTCCGCTGGCGGCTGGTCGGTAGCTTTTGCTGTCTTCAGACCCATGGGTTGTCTTCACCAGAGCTGACCCAGAGGCATAGGTATCGCATTGCTCTGTACCATGCCTGAGCAAACGCAGTTGAAAGGAACGTGATTCATGGCAGTCACTATGAGTGTAGCTCTCCTTATTCTCCGTCTGGTGGCTGGACTGACGCTGGCAGCGCACGGCACGCAAAAGTTTGGCTGGTTCGGAGGTGCGAGTTTCCCTAAAACGATGCAAGGGATGCAAAAACAGGGATTCAAACCGGCATGGTTCTGGACCAGCCTAGTGATTCTGGGGGAAGTTGGTGGTGGCCTTTCCCTGGCGATTGGGTTCTTGACGCCACTGGGAGCAGCCGGGGTCGTGGGCGCGATGTTCATGGCGATTGTCAAGGTCCATTGGAAACACGGCTTCTGGAACAGGGATCACGGCATAGAGTTTCCGCTGTCATTGCTTGCCTCAGGCGTGGCCATCGGACTCATGGGACCCGGAAACTATTCGCTGGATGTCCTCTTTGGGATAGCCCTCCCGGAGGCGCTGCTGTTCGCTGTGCTTGCCGGCGCTGCCTTGCTTGTTGATGTTATCGGACTCTTCATCAGCCGTCCAGCTGCGCTCGCGACCCCTGAGGGCGCCTCCAGATCTTCCTGATGAGGCACTCGGCCAGCGAATCAGTTTAGATGATAAGAAAGGGATAAATCCATGAAAGTTGAGATTTGGTCGGATGTGGCCTGCCCCTGGTGCTATATCGGCAAGCGCCGATTTGAAAGGGCGTTGGATCATTTTGCGCATCGCAATCAGATCGAGGTCATATGGCGCAGCTACCAGCTTGACCCAGGTGCCCCCCGCAATCCAGGGAAAAAGGTCAACGAGATACTCGCGAGCAAATACGATGTGAGTCTCTCGCAAGCCGCGGCTATGAATGACCGGGTGAGCGCGATTGCGGCCCAGGAGGGACTGGAGTATCACCTTGAGCAGGCCCGGTACAGCAACACGTTCGATGCCCATCGACTGATCCACCTGGCGGGCACCCATCACCTACAGCAGGACATGGAGGAACGACTTTTCAAAGCGTACTTTACCGAGGGGACTGCGCTTGGTGAGACCGAGGCGCTCGTGCAGCTAGCTGCTGAAGTAGGGATCGATGCGGACGAAGCACGCGCCGTGCTCGCCAAAGATGACTATGCTGATGAGGTACGGGCGGATGTGCAGAGGGCGAGAAGATTGGGGATTCGAGGGGTCCCGTTTTTTGCCATTGACGAGCAGTATGGGGTGTCAGGTGCGCAACCGTCTGAAGTGCTCAGAGAAGTGCTTGAGCAGGCATGGGCCGCAACCCACCCACACGGAGTATTAATACAATGACCCCAACTAACGACAGGAACCAAATTCCGGCAGCTACAGTCACGACGTGGGAGATCGATCCCAAAGCATCACGTGTTGAGTTCACAACACGTATGCGCCTCATGTTTCTCATGAAGGTGAAAGTACAGGGGCGCTTCACTGATGTCAGTGGCACGCTCACTGTGGACGAGCGCGAGCCAGCCAACTCGCAGGTCATCGTCACTATCGGCACCGCCAGCCTGGATACGAAAGCAGCGGCGCGCGATAAACACCTGCGCTCAGCGGACTTCTTCGAGGTCGAGCATTACCCAACGATGACCTTCACCGGTCGGCGCATCGAAGTACTTGACCGTGCGGCTGGCCACTACCGCGTCACGGGTGCGCTCACGATACGTAATGTGACCCACGAAGTAAGTCTTGATGCCTGGAACATCTCTCCGCAGGCGGCAGGGGAGAAGCCAAGACTCATGTTCAATCTCATGATGGTACTCAACCGTCGCGACTTCGGATTGACCTGGAGCCGTCCGCAACAGAAGATCGCGGACGAGGTCAACCTCGCGCTCAGTATCGAGTTCACCCCGGTCTCTTCTGCTGCCTAAAGAACTCCTGCATGGGGCCCGTTCTGGTACCCAAGGCCGCGTGGACCACTTTGCCCTTGACAGATTGTTTTAACAGGGCTATAGTAAACCGGTAGCTTACTGATCGGTAAGTAAGCTATTGATGGCACAATGAGGAGCTTACGTGTGACCCAGGTGAAGAAAAAAATGGGCGAGGAGAGCCAGCCAGCGACAGGCGACCGCGAAACCAGGCAGCAAATTCTTAAAGCCGCCAGGCAACTCTTCCTCGCCAGAGGATACAAGGGCGTTTCCATGAAAGATGTCGCCGAGGAAGTGCAGGTCACTTCGGCGGCTCTGTACTATCATTTTCCAGATGGCAAACAGGATCTCTTCTTCAGCGTCATCCAGATGATGCTTGAGGAATGGACACGGGGAGCAGTACTCTCCACAGCGTCCGCGCAGGGACTGCGAGAGCGGCTGACCAGGCTAACGCAATACCTGTTCACCCTGCCCCTCGACCGTTTTTCAATACTTATACGCGATATTCACGAAAACGTGCTCGATCACGGAACAAAGCGTACGATAGTGTTACAGATCCGGGACACGTTTTCGCAACACGTTACCGACATGTTCCAGCAAGCCATCGAAGCCGGTGAAATCACCCAGGATATACCTGCCTCGCTGCTCGCGTCTATGTACGAGGGCATGAGTATCTCGGTACTGCGCGATAAACACATGTCGATGGGGGGAACCGAGAACGTAGATTCCGGACAGCTATCGGCCTTTGTCGTATCTGTCTTGCTCGAAGGCATTGCCGGTACAGGCGCAAGCACATCCTAATATCGTTCCTGGCAGGGATACATTGATCGTTCAAGTGGAGTTGGCATCTACCGGCTTCACTTACTAAACGATAAATAAGTTTCTGCATCTCTTTCTGGTAACAGAAACTACGATCATAGTATAGAGGAGTTTGTCATGTCGTTTCTTGCTAGGCTCAGCCTCAGGAATCGGAGTCTCATAGCCCTGGCCACGATCGCCATCTTACTAATTGGCGTGTTTGTAATCCCATCACTCAAACAGGAGCTCTTCCCCTCGCTGGATTTCCCGGCCATCTCGGTCGTTACAGTTGACGCCGGGGCATCCCCCACTATCGTCGAACACGATGTCACCAACCCGTTGGAGCAAAGCATTCAGGGGATAGCGGGCATTCAACAGCTGACTTCGTACTCAAACGAAGGGGTCTCCATTATCGTCGTCCAGTACAACTTCGGCACCGATACCAACCAGGCGCAGCAGACGCTTTCGCAACATCTCAACCAGGTGCAGGCAAGCCTGCCATCTGGCCTGACGCCACAGATCCAAACCTTCAGCGTTAATTCATTGCCGGTCATCCAACTGGCCGTCACGTCGTCCGAGGACCCCATTACACTTGCTGCGCAGGTCAAACAGGACGTTGTGCCGGTCCTACAAGGAATCGACGGGGTTGCCAGCGCCAACGTGACCGGGGTGGAGCAGCAGATTGTAGCCGTGACATTGGACCTCAAAAAGGTGCAGGCAGCGGGACTGACGGTGAGCCAGATCGAAGGTGTACTGCAGGCCAATAACATCACCCTTCCCGCCGGTCAGATCACCTCAAACGGGCAGACGCTGCCGGTCCAGGTCGGCAACACGTTCAACTCCATTGATGATCTCAAGCACCTGATGGTTGGTGTGTCGGTCCCACGCACTTCTAGCAGGTCACAGGTCTCTACTGGAACAGGAACCGGCACTCCCTCGCCACTTCCCACAGGGACACCGGCATCAACGGTGAAACCAACGCCCATCACGCTCGGTACTGTCGCGACAGTCGAACAAACCCTCGCACCCTCTACCTCGATTACACGCACCAATGGGAAGCCAAGCATTGGCATCGCCATTACTAAAACCAACGATGGCAACACCGTCTCGATCTCACAGGCTATTCAGGAGAAGCTTCCAGCACTCCAGCATACCCTGGGGAATGGAGCGAAGATCTTTGTGGTCTTTGACCAGTCGCCGTTTGTCAGGAGTGCGGTTAATGGACTGGTCACAGAGGGATTGATCGGCGCGGGTTTCGCCATCCTGGTAATCCTCGTGTTCCTCCTCTCGCTGCGCTCGACCCTGGTCACGGCGATCTCCATACCCCTTTCCATCGTGATCGCCCTTATCGGGTTATGGGTGGGCAAGCTTTCGCTCAACATTCTGACCCTGGGAGCGCTGACAATTGCGATCGGGCGTGTGGTTGATGACTCGATTGTGGTGCTGGAAAACATCCATCGTCACCTGGGACTGGAGGGCAATAAAGACAAACAAACGACGATAATCAGCGCAGTACGCGAGGTGGCGGGCGCTGTCACTGCCTCAACCATTACGACGGTCGTTGTGTTCCTTCCCATTGCTTTCACCGGCGGCTTTGTGGGCGAGCTGTTCAGCTCATTCGCCATCACCGTGACGATTGCCCTGCTGGCTTCGCTCTTTGTCGCGCTCACCATCATCCCGGTGCTGGCCTACTGGTTCCTGAAAGCGCCGAAAGCGTCTGCGCAAGAGGGACAAAAGGAACAAAAGAGGCAGCCAGCGCAAGAGAATAGGACGCTCTTGGAAAGAGGGTATGTGCCGCTGGTGCGCTGGGTGACAAGCCACCGCCTCATCAGCATTGCGGTCGCGCTGGTCATCTTTTTGGGCTCCATTGCCCTGGTGCCTCGCCTGGGAACGAACTTTTTCGACAATTCCAGCCAGAACACCTTCACGATCACGCAAACCTTGCCTGCGAGCAGCAGCCTGCAACAAACCGATCAGACTGCCCAGCAGGTTGAAGCGGTGCTCGCCAGCGTTCCAGGCGTTCAAACCTACCAAATGACGATCGGGTCCAGCGGGACGTTCGCCAGCTCATTCAGCGGGGGAAGCGGGTCGAACAGCGCCACCTACGCCGTGACGACCGATCCCAACGCCGACCAGACCACCCTGCAGCAGACCGTCCAGGATCGCCTGCATCGGCTTTCGGGCGTGGGAACTATCACGCTTAGCGCCTCCAGTCAAGGGTTTAATAGTTCCAATCTGGCGGTGAACGTCCAGGCATCCGACGATCAAACACTGCGAGCCGCGACGCAACTGGTGCTGGGTGCCGTGAAACAGGCACCGAACACGACCGATGTGACCAGCAATCTCGTCGATGCGTCGCCACTGATCAACGTGCAGGTCGATCCCACCAGGGCACTGCTGCACGGCTTGACGGCCGCGCAGGTTGGCCAGGAACTACGGGGGGTCTATAGCGGTACGACAGTGACCAAAATCACGTTTGGCGGAACTCAAGAGGATGTGAACATCCAACTCGGCACGCCTGCCGATACCGTGCAGGGGATGCAAGCCCTGCTGATTCCAGGTCCGACCGGCAACGTCAGGCTGGGCGATCTTGCCGTTGTGACGCAGATCAACGGCCCGGCCCAGATCACGCACCTGGGCGCAGTTCGCACCGCGACAGTGAGCGCGACGGTGACGAGTTCCAATGTCGGGGCGGTGAGCGCGGATATGCAGCAACGTATCAACAAGCTCAGCCTGCCAGCGGGCGCCACCGTTTCACTGGGCGGGGTGACCGCCAGCCAGTCGCAGGCCTTCCAGGGCCTCGCCCTCGCGCTGCTCATCGCAATTCTGCTGGTCTACCTGGTAATGGTGGCAACCTTCCGCAGCGTCATCCAGCCGCTTATCCTGCTGGTTTCGATCCCGTTCGCGGCAACCGGCTCGATCCTCCTGCTGCTGGCAACCCACACAGCGCTGGGAGTGCCGTCGTTGATCGGTTTGTTGATGCTCGTGGGCATCGTAGTAACCAATGCCATCGTATTGCTCGACCTGGTGAATCAATACCGGGCAAAGGGACTTGATGCGCGCAGCGCCGTTGTCGAGGGAGGCCGCCGCCGCCTACGACCCATTCTGATGACGGCCATTGCCACCATTCTCGCCCTCCTGCCTATGGCGCTGGGCCTGAGCAAGGCGGGCGTCTTCATCGCCGGTCCGCTTGCCATCGTAGTGATCGGCGGACTGACCTCCTCGACCATCCTGACCCTGCTGCTTGTGCCGACGCTCTATGTGATCGTTGAGGATATCCGGGGACGCTTCAACAGGGGTCACGCTACGCCGCCAGCGCCACCTGCAAACGGCGAGGATCTGGAATCGCAGAATACACAGGGACAGACCGCGCTTGCTTAGTTCAACAGATGATCTGTGGGTGCAGGGGGCTGAGCACAGTGGCGACGTGTGCGTCACCACTGTGCTCCACACTATTCCTCTCTTCTCATAAGGGAGCGAAATGCTCGTGCGGATTCCTCGTCCATATGGTAACTCTCGGCGTCAGTAGGGAAGGCTCCAGACTCGATATCAGCGAAGAAATGTTCAAGGGCCTCAGTAGCTATATCAGCCAGGTGTGTATATTGTCGGACAAACTTCGGCAGCCGACCATGGTGCAAACCTAACACATCGTGGTAAACCAGCACTTGACCATCACAATATGGCCCTGCACCTATGCCAATGGTGGGTACCGGCACTTCCTTGGTGACAATCCGGGCTACTATATCGGGCACGCCTTCCAAAACTATAGCGAAGACACCGGCCGCTGCTAAAGCGCGTGCATCTTCTACCAATTCTCTCGCTGCTTCGACCCTCCTACCCTGTACCCGGTAACCGCCCATGGTATGAATTGATTGTGGAGTAAGTCCAAGGTGTCCCATAACTGGTATCTCGGCGGCAAGAAGCGCTTCAACCATGGGTAACCGTTTCCGTCCGCCTTCTAATTTCACTGCTTCAGCCCGACCCTCACGCATTAAACGTCCCGCATTGCGGACAGTTTCTTCTACTGAGATGTGATAACTCAGCCAGGGCAAATCGCCTAACACCAGGGCATCTGGTTTTGCGCGTGCGACCGCAGCAGTGTGATGCACCATTATATCTACCGTAGCAGGAAGTGTATCATCAAAACCCAGCACTACATGGGCTAGCGTATCGCCTACCAGAATAATATCTGCTCCTGCCCTATCAGCAATTTGTGCTGATGGCGTATCATAAGCCGTTACCACCTTGAGCTTTGGACCGCCTTTGCGGGCGAGTATCGCAGGTACAGTGACTTTGTCCCGCATAAAATCGTTCCTTTCACCCTATTCATAAACTATTCGTTGACTGAGATGCCAATATCCCAACTGCCATCTGTACGCATGAGAAAATTATCAATCAAACGGGCTGGACCAACCCTCGCTGCGATAAGCAGCAATGCCGGGGCACGCAGTACATCTAATTGCATAAAACTGTCAGGTTCCCGAACCTCTGCGTAGTCCAGGCGTGCGCGTGGCTCCTCTACAATAGTACTGGTCATTACTCTGATCACAAGTGACGCCTCTTTATATAAGTGAGCATCGAATTCCAAACGGCCAGCCTGCAATGCTCTGTAAAGTACGGTTGCGGCAGCGCGTTCTTCCGGATCAAGATAAGCATTCCTGCTGCTCATCGCGAGTCCATCTGCTTCACGTATTGTCGATAGTGTGCGTAACTTCACAGGGAGATTGAAATCAGACACCATGTGTGAGATTACTGCTACCTGCTGCGCATCCTTCTGACCAAAATATGCCTGGTGGGGCAGTATAATCTGAAATAGTTTCAACACTACAGTTGCTACGCCACGAAAGTGTCCGGGGCGGCTGGCTCCCTCAGCCTCTGTGCCAAGTGGTCCTGTCGGGTCAACATACGTCACGAAACTGGGAGGGTAAATCTCATCAGGAGTTGGAACGAACACAATATCTACGCCGAGATACTCGAGCAAATTCAAATCACGTGGCAGGTCACGTGGATAGCTAGCCAGGTCTTCGTGCGGACCAAATTGTGTTGGGTTAACGAATATACTCGCAATAAGTATTTCGTTCTCTTTTCGCGCCTGGCGTACGAGAGAAAGATGTCCCTCGTGAAGATATCCCATGGTAGGAACAAATCCAACTTTTTTGGAGCTAGCGCAATTCGAGCGCTCAGCCACCATCTCCCGGATT
>Ga0207684_10001203_pt1 | contig 28825 bp, 14 predicted proteins | sample KBSK5501metaG_FD_184342 | JGI IMG/M metagenome (GOLD analysis project Ga0207684, IMG submission 184342) | Corn, switchgrass and miscanthus rhizosphere microbial communities from Kellogg Biological Station, Michigan, USA - KBS K5-50-1 metaG... | ecosystem: Host-associated > Plants > Roots >...
TCGGTCTGCCAGTAAAGAGGACGAATGTCGCCCAGTTGCCCGCGCTCCACATCGAGCACACCGGCGTGCGCCTGCATGGCATAGTCCTTGTAAGTGATCACGCCGACATGGTTCCCGTATTTGAGGGAACGGTTGTAGTAGAACTCGGCAAAACGGGTGAGGTTGGGACGGATCGAAGCTTGCCCGATCCACCAGTCGAAGAACACGACATCCGGATGATATTTTTCTACCAGTTCCGCGCTGCGCGCCAGCCAATCGTCAGGCCAGGCGGAGGAAACATAGGTGAAATCATTAGCGATAGGATCGAGCCAGGGCGACAGCCAGTTATGGGCCGGGCCGTAGAATGCGGCGTATTGCGGATCATTCACATCGGAAGTGATTGCGCGGCCCACGCCGAGGAAGAAGTTGTGTTCGACGCGATGCGAGGACAACCCGAAATGCAAACCTGCCGCCCTGACCGCCTTTGCCAGTTCACCGGCGGTGTCGCGGTGCGGTCCCATTTTGACTACCGTCCAGTCGCTCAGACCGCTGTCATACATGGCGAAGCCATCATGGTGCTCGGCCACGGGTACCACGTATTTCGCGCCCGACTTCTTGAATAGATCCGCCCATGCGACGGCATCGAAGTGCTCGGCTTTGAACATGGGAATGAAGTCTTTGTAGCCAAACTTGTCCTGGGGTCCGTAGGTCGCAAGGTGGTGCTTGTATTCTCGAGACCCCTCCGTGTACATGTTTCGTGGATACCATTCGTTGCCGAAAGCGGGAACTGAATAGAGTCCCCAGTGAATGAAAATCCCGAACTTCGCATCCTTGTACCATTCAGGCGTCTCATACTTCTGAAGCGATTCCCAGTCCGCCCGGAAGGGCCCCTGGGCATTGACGCTGTCCACATCTTTCAGCAGGGTGGCGCGCTGGGAATCATATTTGCTGCTCGCCTTCTGCCATACCTGATCGATGACCGCCGGATCCTGCGATGCGGTCGGGGCGGTGGCGTTCTGAGCGTACAGGCCGGAAAGTGCAAACAAGACGGTCACAGCAATGGAGATTCTGAGAATGGAGTGTGTCAGCAATGAAAAATGGCGTGACATGACGTTCTTTCCTTTTATCCAGAAATTGCCGTCACCATCCTGCGGGACGGGTTGAAACGCGTTAACCCTCGACAGTAGGTGAAGCGTCTCGCCGGCGGAGTCTGGCCCAGACCAGTCCGTAGAGGGCTACAAACACAAAACATATCAGCGGCACTACGAAACCAGTGCGCATGGAATGCTGATCCGCGATGCGGCCCATGAAGGGCGGGCTAATGGCGCCGCCGACGATGGACATCACAATTAGCGATGAGCCGAACTTGGTGTGTTCGCCCAGCCCGCTGATGCCGAGGGCAAAGATGGTCGGGAACCCTATGGACATAAAGAAGAACGAAGCGAACATCGCATACATTCCAGTTTTGCCACCGCCGATGGCAATCGCAACTAACACCACATTCATGACCGAATAGGTTGCAAGCACGCGCTCCGGCTTGAACTGGCTGATGACCGCGCTGCCACACATACGCCCGACCATGAACAGAACGAACCCGATGGCACCCAGCCACCGCGAGGCCTGCAAGCGGGTCACCCCCGGATCATTCTCCAGAACGTAGTTGACGAAGAAACTGAAGATTCCGGTTTGCGCCGCCACATAGAGAAACTGTGCGGCCACGCCGAAAGTGAAGTGCTTGCGCCGAAACAAGTCCCAGTTCCTGGAGACAGTCAGGAAAGCAGCTACATATGCGACGATCAGCAATCCGTATTTCACCGGCTGCAACAATGCCTCGTTCATGTGCAGCAGGGTCCACACCAGTCCCAGAATCGGAGCAATAAAGAAATACAGCAGCCCGCAGACCGCCGCCAAAATGATGGCGGTCCCAGCCTGTTGCCCACCTGTGGGCTTGATCCGTTTTTTTCCGGCGGCCGCTGCACGGCTTTCATCTTCGGCGTGTAGGTCTGGGATGTTCGAGATAGTAAAAATGACGAGCAGCAACACTACAAATATCCCAATCCCGATGTAAGGCGTGGTAAGACCGGCATTGGCATTGGCCCCGTCGGCGCCAGAAAAAACAAAATACCCACCTACGATCGGCCCAAGAATCCAACCCAGGCCGTTCGTTGTTTGGGCGATGTTGATGCGCGTAGGCCCGCTTTCCGGTGGCCCTAAAACCGTGGCGTAAGGATTGGCGATCGTTTCCAGGCAAGTCATGCCCGCAGCAATCACGAACAGGCCCAGCAGGAATGCCCAGTACGTGCCGATGTTGACGGCAGGAATAAACCAGAAGGCGCCTGCGCCGATTAATGACAGCCCCACAAGGATCCCGCCTTTGTAGCCGAATCTTTTGGCGAGCAATCCAGCAGGAATGGCCATCAGGAAGTAAGCGAGATAGTTGGCTGCCTGCACTAGACCGGATTGCTCCTTATTTATCCGCAGCGTGTCCTGGAAGTGCTTGTTGAGGATGTCAATCATCCCGTTGCAGAAGCCCCACAAAAGGAACAATGCGGTGATCAGTACAAAGGGAGTCAGCAGGTCCCGGCCATCGGCAGCGCGAAACAAAACGCCGCCGCGCGCACCGGAACTGGCTGGCGTAGTTGATTCGCTTGTGTATCTGTTCATAGTTGATCCAGAGACACCAGAATCTTCTTGAACTTTGACGGACCTTCGCTCCAGGAGCGCAATGCGTTTCCGGCTTCTTCCAGAGGAACGGTCAAGCTTACGGCCTGATCCACAGGAAATTTCCGCGCCTCCAGCAGCTTGATCACGGCGTGGAAATCCTCCGGCAGGGCATTGCGCGATCCCATGACGTCCAATTCCTTTTGTACAAAAAGCTTGCTCTCATAGCTCACAGGTTCCTTGGCATATCCGATGTAGACCACCCTGCCTGTGAATGCGACTTCTTCGACTGCCGCGCGGAATGTCGCGGGTGATCCGATAGCTTCTATCACGACATCCGGACCGCGTCCTTCTGTCAGCTCGAGCAGGCGGTTGTGCAACGGTTCCTTCGCGCTGTTGATAGCATGGGTCCCGCCGGACGCCAGCGCCAACTGGAGTTTGTCATCCTCCACATCAACGCAGATGGTGCGAGCTCCGCGGGCATTCGAACCGGCCACGACGCCGAGCCCTACTCCGCCGCAACCAAAAATCGCCACCGTATCGGACCCGGCGACCTGCCCGCGCGCCACCGCGTGAAAGCCCACCGTGAGCGGCTCAACCAGGCACAACTCCTTCCACGAAAGCCTGGCCGGATACAGCTTTTCGCGGGGCATCGCGATGAATTCGGTGAGCGCACCGTCCCGCTGCACGCCGAGAGTCTGGTTGAACTGGCAGGCATTCGGACGCCCCCTCCGGCATGAGGCACAATTACTGCAGCTGGTATAGGGGGAGAGAGCCACATCTGTACCGGCGGGAAGATCGCCGTCCCCCTCCATGATTGTGGCTGATACTTCGTGGCCCGGAATTCGCGGAAAAGACACGAGCGGGTTTAACCCGCGAAAAGAATTCAAATCGCTTCCGCAGAATCCCACCATTCGCACCTTCAACAACAGTTCTCCAGGGCCAACCACCGGCTCCGGAATGGCCTCGATCGATGCCTGGCCAGGCTTTTGCAGCAGGAGTGCTTTCATGGTTGAACAGGACTTTCGGGAACACGCAATTAAGGCCGCTTCTTGCGTTTTGCAGCCATCCGTTTTCCATTACTGGTCCTCATTGTGGCCCGAAGCTGTTTCTCTGCCTCAGCATTCCAGTAGCCACACACCAGTTCAAAAAATACCGAAGTATACGGAATGCACATGCTGGTCTTGATCAGCAGCACACGGAACATCTGGCCGACGCGGTCCAGCCTGGAAATGATCTCTTCGTGCGGCAGGACGCGCACGTCCTGTCCCTTCAGGATCTGTTCGAGTTCTCCCCGGTAAGCAGTAACACCACGGACGTCGGCCTCCGAAACGAAGTTCAATTCCTGGTCGGTGTAGACAGTCGGCTTGATGTGCCGGCATTCCCCGAGGAGGGCGAACGTCCTGGCAAGCACAGCCGTCTGTTCTCCATCCGAGACGATGGTCTCCACGCCAGCGCTGGACTGGGCCGGATAAGCCGAGTCGGCGATGACAATCCAATTGCGATGGCCGTAGAGAGGCAGCCGGTCTTTCAGGACCCCTTCCCATTTTGAGCTCATTTCGAAATCAGCTCCTCGTCGGAACAGACCGCCACTTTGCCGCACTTCCCCGAAGCCATCAGGGCATAGGCGTCGGCAGCTTTCTCCAGGCCAAAGCGGTGCGTAATGATGTCGGCGGGATGAAGATTCCAACGCACAAGACGCTCGACCAGTTCATCCATGAGCCACGTCGAGGTCACCCATGAGCCATAAATAGTCTTTTGATCGTGAATAATGTCTGGAGAAGGATTGAACTCGACTGTGCCGCCTTCGCCGACAAAGGCAATCCTTCCCCACTTGCGCGTGGCCCGAATGGCGGTCGCTCGGGCGGCGGCGTTTGCCGAGCAATCGAACGCCCGCTCGACCCCGTAACTGTGCGTCAAGTCTCGTACCGCAGCGAGGTTGTCGGGGCCGGATTTAAGGACTGAATCACACAGCCCGAGGGATAGCGCCAATTCCAGGCGCTCGGGCACGACATCAATACCAATGATCTGCTGTGCGCCAAGCTTACGGCACAAGGCTGCCGCGGCTAGCCCAACGGGTCCGAGGCCCGTGATGAGCACAGCGTGGTTACCGCTGACCCCGACTTTCTCGATGGCTTCGTAGACCGTTCCGAAGCCACAGGCGACTTGTGCGCCATCGGCATAAGAAAGTTCGTCGGGAAGAGCGATAAGATCTTTCTCTTCCGCGATCATGAAATCGGCCATGCCGCCGTCCCGCTGCCAGCCGTAGGCGCGGCGGTACTTTTCGCTGGTGCAGGAAATCATGTACCCCCGGCGGCAATCATTGCAGACTCCGCAGCCGGAAATGTGATACACAATCACGCGGTCACCGACGGCAAAGCGACGGCAGCCCGGGCCGACCTCCACGATCTGCCCGCTGGGCTCATGGCCCGCGATTACGCCTTGATATCCTTCCGGGCCTTTGCCGAGGTGGTCGTGATAGATGCAGCGGATATCCGAGCCACAGATGGTTGAGGCCTTGACTCGGAGGAGCACTTCGCCATGCGCCGGGTGCGGGACCGGCAGCGTCCGCAACTCAACGTGGTCATTTCCGGGCAGGTATGCGGCCCGCATGCTTTGTTCACTAGTCTGCATACTGGTGGCTCACGCCGACGGTGCGGCTGGAGGCCTCACGGGGGAGTAATCTCTCCATTCACGTCCCAGAGATCCTCCCAGGACTGTCCCTCTTTCCAGAGAAACACCTGGCCTTTGATCAGCCGGTTATTGCGATCAATGGTGCTGATTTCACGCATGTCAGTTTGCGTTAATGGATCGCTAACCACGCCTTCCAGATTGCTGAGGTAATGGCTGCGATTCGCAGAAAAAGGAATCGGCACCTGCCCGCGCTGGATTGCCCACTTGATGCAGACCACCGCCGGATGCACGGCGAGGCGATTCGCGATCCTTACAATCACCGGATCCTGCGTAGCAACCGTGTCTTCTGCAGTACGGTCCCGCTCGGGCCGCCCCGGTGAACCTATCGGGCAGTAGCCTACAGGGATCACGCCGTTGGAGCGGACAAACTCGAATAACTCGGGTTGCTGAAAATGGGGATGCAGTTCCATCTCATTCACTGCGGGCTTGATGCGTGCGTCGCGCAGAACCAGCTTGAGTTTGGGGACGGTCATATTCGAAGTCCCAATATGCCGCACCAACCCCAAGTCAACCAATTCTTCCATCTTGCGCCAAGTCTTCATGAAGTTGGCGTGCAAGTACGGTTTCGCATCCTTGCTGCGGGAAGTCACATCACAACCGGGCGGGTGGAAGTTGGGGAAGGGCCAGTGCACCAGGTAGAGATCGAGGTAGTCCAATCTCAAATCCGCCAATGACTGCTTGCAGGAACGAATTACCTCGTTTTCTCCGTGCTTGTCATTCCACAACTTGGAGGTAATCCACACCTGTTCGCGCCGAATGGAGGTGCGCCAGACCTTCTGAAGCGCATATCCAATCTGCGCTTCATTGCCATACACAGAGGCGCAATCAAAATGACGGTATCCAACTGCGGCGGCGCCTTCCACAGCAGCCGCCACCTCGCTTGCTACAACATGGTCAGAACCAAACGTCCCCAGGCCGATGGCGGGCATCCTGGCACCTGTGTACAGAACTCTTTGGGGTACAAGCGCAGGATCAACCACCACCCCGTTCACCACCGACCCGTTATGAACCTTCATGCTGCAGACCTCATTCCGCTGCAAGAACTTCCGTCCGCACCGTCGCTCTTTGACAAGAACTGCGGTGCACATGGCACAGGAACGATAATCGGTACAGTTATCGATGTCAATGGGTCAAAAAGGCTGGCTTATGGGGACCAGCAGGCTTCTTGCCGGATTACCTGGCCTTCATCCAGCCCGCGTTGGGAACGAGTCCTGCGGCTTCTCTAGCTACGATCAACTGGTCTGCGATAACGTTTAAAAACTTTTCTACCAGGCCGTTGGGCCAGTAAATCTCAAGATCGGCGGATTTTGCCGCGCCCAGCCCAAAGTGGAGGCGAGGATCGTTTGCGGAGTAGAAGCTGCTCTGGCTCAGCAACTGCTGCGCCTGTTTCTTCCCACCATAGTGGGCCACCACCCGCGCTCCGATAGCGCTGCGGTTGGATTGGGTTCCGATCAATTTGATCTTCAGCCAATGATTGTCCCCGCGGACATCGTTACGCAGGAGCGACGGTGGTTCGTTTAGATTGACGATCAGGATGTCAATGTCACCATCATTGTCAAAATCCCCAAACGCACACCCGCGACTGCAATGGGGCTCCACAACGCCCGGCCCAGCTTCTTCAATCAATTCCTCGAATTTGCCGTTGCCCAGATTGCGGAACACGACCCTCGGGCCTTTGATGGGAAATTGGGGCAGTTTGTTCTCGATTTGCGGATAGACGCTGCCCGTAGTCATAAACAGATCGGGCCAACCGTCGTTGTCGAGGTCTACTATTCCCGCGCCCCAGCAGATGTAGCGGGTTTCCACGCCGATGTTGGCTGCCCTGGTCACATCCTCAAATTCTCCGGCGCCGTTGTTGTGATATAGCCCATTCGTATCGTCCGAAAAATGTGTTTTAAAAATGTCCAGATGCCCGTCCAGATCGTAATCGCCCACACCTACGCCCATGCCTGCCTGCTCCAAGCCATCCTCGCTGAGAGCGACGCCGCGCAGGACGCCTTCTTCGCTGAATGTCCCTTTTCCACTATTCATGAGCAACAGACTCGGAGTGGAATCACATGCCACATAGATATCTGGCCAGCCGTTCTCGTTGAAGTCCGCGGAAACCGCGGTCATCCCGTAGCTGCCATGCATCTTGGAAATTCCGCTCGGCTCGCTGATGTCGGTAAATGTTCCATCGCCATTGTTGCGATACAAAGAGTGGTAGGCGAGAGGCAGTCCCCGAGGGCCGCACTCCACCGGAATCCCTTTCCAATTGCAGTACCGGTTCTCGCCGGGTTTGGGAACGCGCTTTAAATCGAATTCAAGATAGTTCGAGACGAAAAGGTCGAGATGTCCGTCACGGTTGTAGTCGACGAAAGTACACCCCGCTCCCCAACGCGGCTTTCCATTTACCAGACCGGCGTGCTTGGTAACATCGGTGAACGTGCCATCCCCATTGTTGCGGAAAAGCTTGTTCTGTCCGTAGTAGGTGCAGAACAAGTCTTCAAACCCATCGTTGTTATAGTCGCCAACGCAGACAGCCGATGCCCAGCCCACATCCTGCAGTCCCGCCTTTTCGGTCACATCGGTAAACGTGCCGTTGCGGTTGTTCTTGTAGAGCCGATTGCTGGTTCCTGGAGGCGCACCCGTCAGCCGCGTTCCCGTGAGCAAGAAAATATCTATCCAGCCGTCGTTGTCATAGTCGACAAAGGCACAACCGCAACCGATGGCTTCCAGAATGTACTCGCTGCGGTCGGGATTTCCATATATTACCGGCTGCACCAGGCCGGCTTCCCGGGCCACATCGACAAATTGCGCATTGAATGGGCGCCCCGACGGGGCCGGTTTGGCCTGTGGTTTGACGCCGCGAGAGGCGCTCCCCTGCGCCAACACTCTCCCGGCGGCTGCAGCCATGGCGAGAGCTACAAAGGCGCGGCGGGACAGAACTGTGGGAGCCACCGGGCGAGTTTCCGGCAACTACGGCAGACAAGTCAATGGCAACTTCACCCTGCTAGCGCTGCGGCCAGACCAATCCTCGACTTCCTATATACTTACTGGCTGAAAATTATGAGCGTGCGAATGAAAGACATCGCCAAAGACCTTGGCGTATCCGTGATCACCGTTTCCAAGGTTCTGCGCAATCATCCTGACATAGGGGACGAGACCCGAGAGCGGGTATTGACCCGTGTGAAAGAGCTTAACTACCAGCTGAACATGGCCGCACGCAGCCTGGTCACCGGACGCACATATTTGGTTGGGTTGGTGGTTCCGGATCTCCTCCACCCGTTCTTCGCCGAAATTGCCAAGGCTCTTTCCGAGGTCCTGAGGAAGAGCGGCTATTACCTGATTGTGTCTTCATCCGATGAAGATCCCGAACTTGAGGAGCAGGAAATCAACCACTTGCTGGCACGCCGCCTCGACACCTTGATCATCGCCTCTTGTCGTACGACGGTCGATTTGTTCTTCCGAATTCAGAACCAAAAAATACCGTATGTGCTGATCGATCGCTGGCTGCCCGGTCTCTCCAGCAACTTCGTCGGCGTAGATGATGAGGCTGTTGGAGTACTGGCCACACGGCATCTCATCGACACTGGCTGCAAGCGGATCGCTCACATCCGCGGACCGGAAACCAGCCCGGGAATCCGCCGTCTGCAAGGGTATAAGCGGGCGCTGCTGGAAAGCGGGATGAAGATTGTCGATGATTACATCATCGCTGAACGCAAAGGCGATGTCGAAAGTAAACAAAGGGGCGCAGAAGCAATGAGCCAACTGTTGGCCCTGAAGGCGCGACCCGATGGTGTCTTCTGTTTCAATGACCCGCTGGCGATGGCAGCGATCAACTACGTTACGAAGCAAGGACTGCGCATACCCGATGACATCGCCGTAGTGGGCTGCGGAAATCTTCACTACGACGATTCGCTTCGGGTTGGGCTCTCGAGTATTGACCAGCACAGCCGCCAGATCGGGGAAGAAGCCGCGCGCATCACGCTGACGATTCTCAACTCCAAGCTACCGCCCGCTCCCGAAACTGTCGTGCTACAGCCGGAACTGATCGTTCGCGAATCCAGCCAGCGGCGTCCAGCCATGAATCCGCGACCGCGGCCACGAAGGCGGAAATAAAACGCCGAACCACTGACATCAGAATTAATGTCAACAGATTCCACTCTGAAGAGAATACAATTCAAAGGAATTTGCGATACAGTTACCGCTACCCTAAAGCGGGATTACAGCTTCCTATGAATCGCAGAAGATTCCTTGCGTCCAGCGGCGTAGCAGCCTTCGCCACTCTTGTCCCTTCGGTTTCTCGCTTTGCTTTCGCGGAAGTTCCAAACAAGACATTTGAATGGAAAACCAACGAACTGATTTTCACATTTGAGGTGACGGCGGGAAAGCTGCGGCAAAAGCGCGTGGTTCAGGCTGGCGCGCCGCTTGGCGCCGGGGATTCCTCGGGCGTCGAGGTGGCCCTTCAGTGCAGTGGAGAGAACTCTCCCGATCAGGGAATGAAGTCCGGCATGGGGCAACCCGGTGCCCGGCTTATTTTTGTCGGCACACGTGAGGAATCCACTCCTACAGGTGAGCGCTTAGTATGCACGCATACCGACCCAGTCCTTCGACTGGATGTGGAATCGTTCTACGAGTCCTTTGCTGGAGTTCCTGTAGTTCGGCGCTACACGAGGGTCAGGAATACTGGAACGTCGCCGACGGGCATCGAATTTCTGAGTTCCGCCATGCTTCACGGATTGGCTGCGCCACAGGATTATGACCGCGAGTTGCGCATCCACCTGGCTGTGAATAGCTGGATGGCGGAGGGCCAGTGGCACACGCTTCGCCCATCCGAGATGGGCTTTGTCGAAAATGAGCGCACCAGTTGGTCGGAAGCGCAGGCCGGAAGTGTTGGTAGCTGGTCCAGCGAACGCTATCTGCCAATGGCGATGGCCGAAAACACGACTCTCGGCCTGATCTGGTTTTGGCAGATTGAACACAACGGCTCCTGGTATTGGGAAATCTCCAACGTATCGGCCCGCAACAACTATGCTGACGATGTCTACGCCTACCTCGGTGGGCCCGATGACTTGCACTCGGCGGCTTGGAAGAATCTGAAGCCCGGGGAAACCTACCAAACTGTTCCTGTAGCAATCGGTTGTGTGCGCGGCGGGTTTGGCGAGGCGGTTGCGGCCTTGACCGGTTACCGCCGCGTTGCCTGCGTGAAGCCGAGCAAGACTAACTCTCGCTGTCCTGTGATTTTCAACGACTACATGAATTGTCTATGGGGCGATCCGACGGAAGCCAAGGAGTTGCCGCTCATCGCCGCCGCCGCCAAGGCGGGTTGCGAATATTTTGTCATTGACGCCGGGTGGTATGCGGAGGCGAATGAGGATTGGAGTCAGACCATCGGCGCGTGGGAGCCTTCAAAAACGCGCTGGCCGCATGGTCTCAAGTTCGTGCTCGACCAGATACGGCAGGCAGGCATGGTCCCCGGACTGTGGCTCGAGCCGGAAGTGGCCGGAGCAAAGTCGGTACTGGCGCAAAAGCCGGACAACTGGTTCCTGATGCGGCACGCCAAGCGAGTGTTCAAAAATTCGCGGCTTATGCTGGATTTCCGCAACCCGGAGGTGCGCGCTTATCTCGACCAGGTGATGGCGAGGCTGGTACACGACTACGGTGTTGGCTACATCAAGATGGACTACAACGTTGATTCGCTCCAGGGCACTGAGATCAATGCCGAGAGCTTTGGGCAGGGTCTGCTCGAACATAACCGCGCACACCTGGCGTGGCTGGAGAGCATCGCCAATAAGTACCCGGACCTAATCATCGAGAACTGTGGCAGCGGAGGCGGCCGCATGGATTACGCCATGCTAAGCCGTCTCCAGATGCAGTCCATGACCGACCAGGAAAACTATTTGAAAGTACCAGCCATCCTGGTGGGCGCTTCCGCGGCCGCATTGCCGGAGCAACTCGGAATCTGGACTTATCCGCTGGCCAACGCGGATGCCGACCAGGCCAGCTTTAACATGGTGACGGCGATGCTTTGTCGCATTCATCAGAGCGGGCGCCTCGATTCCATAGCTCCGCAAGTGTTGGCGCAGGTTGCCGAAGGGATCCGGGTTTACAAAGACGTTCTCCGTAAGCACATTCCCGAATCAGTGCCGCTCTATCCTCTCGGAACATCGGACGTCACCGATCGCACCGCGCCCCTTGCATTGGGAATGCGATCTCCGCAACAGACTGTGCTCGGAGTGTGGAGAATTGACGGTCCGGCGGTCACAAAGATTCCGTGGGCATCCCCTGAAGCGAAGCTTCTCTACCCGACTGACCTCGGCATCAAAGTTGCGGTTGCGGACGGCAGTTTGAACGTCGAGTTCTCGCGACCGCACATGGCTTGCCTTATCACCGCATAGGCCTACTGTTTTACCTGGACCTTGCACGACGTCAAATTCCTCTCGGCGGTCTTTGCCGGGAACTTCGAAGGTAGGAAATTGGGCGACCGCTCAGATACAGCCCTGCGCTCATATAAGCGGATTGCGTCGATACTGAGCGCTGTGAGCTTCGCCGCTTCTCCAATCTGGATTGTGCCTGCGACGGCTGCTGAATGTTGAATCATGTTTGAAGGATACACTCTGGACCATGGTCTAGAGTCAAGAGAAAAAATGGGGGGCGTTCGCGCGCGACCAGTGTCGTCTAGATGGGCACTGTTGCACCGACGAAACCGCAACTGTCTTCACTTCCACAGCTACCCGCAGCCAAGAAACAGCGGCGCCGCAATTGAAGTGCCACGTTGACCAGCCCGATCATCACCTCGCACTTCCACCAATGGTCCAATCACGGCCGCAAACTCTCCGCCGGAATTGATGCCAAAGACGGACACTGCGACCGCGATCGCAAGTTCACAGATGTCGGCGGCAGCGGTGAATGCCAGTGTGGTGGTCTTGGAGGAATCCGCACTCTGAACTTGGGCATCATGCCCAAAGAGCACCCCATATTACTGCCGTCTCAAAAGCATCTGACCCCGGCAAAGTTCCCCGAGAGGGACCGTTTGCGGTATTCACAGCACTCACATCTCAATTCCTGGAATAATCTGTCCTCCCGGCGTTGCCTCAAGTCAGAAAGAGAAAACGCGCCAGATGAAGAGAAGAAGATATCAATACGGATGTCTAACCAGGAAGCGCAACAGTCTCAGCGAAGATGTATGGCAGTTTCGCTTTTACGAAACTACACCCGAAGGTCACCGCAGCCGCCGTTCGAGGATCATCGGCACTGTGAGGCAATACCCCACGCGGACGGATGCTCTGCGGGGCGTCGAGCCATTTCGGGTTTGGTTGAATTTGGGCCATCGCTTCGGACGACCAATCACGGTCGGCGCTCTCGCAGCTCGCTTTATGGAACAGGAGCTGCCACAGCGACGGCATGCAACCCAACAGTCCTACACCTCCGCCCTTAATTGCTGGATTCGTCCTCAGTGGGGCGATCACTTGCTGGAACAAGTCACACCGGTTGCGGTGGAGCAATGGTTACGGTCGCTGCCGCGGGCGCCCAAAACCAAACTCAACCTTCGCAGCGTGTTTCACGTTCTCTACGGACACGCACTTCGCTGGAGTTTAACGGATCGCAACCCCATTGCTCTGGTGCGGCAGAGCGGTGGTCGTCGCTCGATCCCCCGCATTTTCACGTCCGAAGAGATCAAGCTTCTGCTCGCACAGCTAGTTGAACCATACCGAACGATGGTTCTGGTTGCCGCTTGTCTTGGTCTCCGAGCCAGTGAGATTGTGGGCCTACAGTGGGGTGACTTCGATTGGGACACCCTCACTGTCCTCATAAGGCGAGGTGTTGTCAACGGCAGGTCTGGCGATACTAAGACTGAAGCTTCACGCAAGGCCCTTCCCGTTGATTCCCGCCTGGCTGAGGCTCTGCTGCAATGGCGTAAGAACGACTTGTACAAGGGAGCGGAGGGCTGGGTGTTCGCAAACCGAGTTGGGAAACCTTGTTCTCAGCAGAACATTCTGCAGCGGCACCTCAAACCTGCCGCCCTACGAGCTGGCATAGAAAAAATCGGCTGGCACACCTTCCGACATTCCTATTCGACGATGTTACGAAGCGTGGGCACCGATATCAAAGTGCAGCAGGAGCTGTTGCGACACTCGACCGTGCAAAGCACGATGAACGTCTATACCCAAGCCATTGCTGAACACAAACGGGCAGCAAACAGCACTGTAGTAGGAATGGTTTTTGACCGCAAGACTGCAGAAGGCCAATTCTCCCCTAATGGGAACTAAAAGGAACTAAGCACCCGGCGGTTGAGCTTCGTACAGCCATCTTCAAGTAATTCATACCGTGGAGCTTGAGGTTGGTTGCGGGGGGTGGATTTGAACCACCGACCTTTGGGTTATGAGATTTTCTTGAAATGTAATTTCAGCGAGTTAGCGGGCGTGGTTGCCTGGTTGAAAGAGTGAAAAATAGCGGTAAAGAGTGTTGAGTGGTTGTTATTTTGGGTTGGTTTTGGGTTGGAATTGGGGGGATCGAATACTTTCGGCGGACCGCAACTTGGTTCGCCAAGGGCAATTGCCTTGTGCGAACTCCGCAGGGGAAACGCGCATTTTCCGCTGGATGGCGTCGGCCTGGGGGCAACCTGCGGGCGCGGAACATCCGCCTGCGGTCCTGCGTCAACGGCCTTCGAAAGCGCTTGCAGGCAAACATGCGGGTTACTCTCCCAATGCGGCGGGCTTTTTTTCCAGGTCGTCTGGGGATTTCACTTGCCGGCATTTCTGCGTTTTGAGCAACGCCCGCAATTCGTTCTTAATATCGTTCCGGGGGAAGATCTTCCCGCTGGCCAGGTACTCGACAACGCCGAACCTCGACACCACAAAGTGCTCGAGACCGCAAGTTTGTGTTTTCGCTATATTCACATCTGGTTGTGACGGGTTTTCGACTTCTTGCTGCGGCGGCTCGGGATCGCAGCCCGGATGGGTGTGAACTGTGCCCATAAGCATCCCGTGAGGTTGAAGGTCGCATGGGAGCTTTGTTTCGAAATTGCACTCGTTTCCGCGCTCTCCCATCTTGAAGTCCTTTGTAGGCTCGCGATGAAGCTTCTTGTCGCGGTCGAGCCAATACACGGCTCCGAACTCGCGTGAGTCCAGCGCCCCGATCGTGTCGAGAGTGCAGTTGAGCATCTCCGCCATATCTTTGCGGATATCGACGCCGGCGAGTTTTGGATCTTCGAGTTTCGGTTCCTCGGCGCGCGGGTCCAGGTGAATGGGAATGGCGGCGACGCCGGGCCGTCTGACCTCGTCGGGAAACTTCTTCATTTCATCCGGCCGCAGTGCGACGGTCTTGCCCTGCTTGAGGAAATCGCTCTTTTCCAGGCGCCCTACAATCGCATGTGACAGGTGAAAAAGTACCCGTTCACCGAGCCTCGGCGCCGTAACGTCAACACCGATTACGCGTCCCGAGAATCGGCTCACCTGCACCGCGATCTCCAACGGGCTGAAATCGAAGCCGAGGCGCGGAACCGTCGATGCATTCGTGTCGTTACGCATATCTTCGTCCGTTCCAAAGACTTGGATTCCGTCCACGATCTCGCGGATGACCTCCTTCAATTCACCCGCGCTTAGACCTTCCGCGGGCGCCGGGTGGAAAGTGGACTGGTGCCGCTGGCGGTTCAGGTCGATCTCGGCAGCCGCCGGGTTGAGGAGCCTCGCATCTCGCGGATCGCGCATTTTCGCGGAAGTTTGGCGGGTGGCGAATGTTCCATCGCCTATAAGGCGCTCGTCGTCGCCGGGATTCGTGAACTCGTGCGATCTCTCCGGATCGAGAGAAATCGGCCGGACCCGCCGTACATCGACATCGAAATCCTCGGAGACCTCGTATTCGATGCCATCGAGGAATTCCACGCCAAAGCGATCCAATGGCGCGCCGATTCTATGCGCGGTGAGCCAGACGGCGAACTTCGTCCGGCGATGCCAGACGTCGAGAACGCCTGCGGCCCCTGCCGCTGCGTGGAACAACGACGAGAACGGCGCGAAATCCGTGTTCAGCCGGAACGAGCCCTTGACCATGACAATGCCGTCCGGATCGGCACGTCTGAAGGCAGGCGAAGACATCCATGGCTCCGGCGAAGCGGGCTCTCCACGCGCCTGCGCGGCCCGGATCGGCGTCGCGATCTGGTGCAGCACCTGTTCGCCGGCGGTGTATTCAGCCGTGGTCAGATCGCTAGTCATGGTCTGGATCAACCCAAATTCATAATCGGCAAAGGTCGACTTAGCTCCCGTCAGCAGGAGTGCCGCCGAGGCGCTCATGACGTCACCGTTGGTAGTAGTAGTCTCGATACTCCGCGCCACCGCTGGGTCGTTGATGGGCCCTTTTATTTGCACCTGCTCCAGTTTGCCCTCCAGCGCCCGGAATTGATCGTCGAGAGGCTGGATCACTTGGAACTGCGGTTTCTTCCGGTCCTTCTCCCCAGGCTGTGGGCCGAGTAGCCGCGTGGGCTGGGTGGGACGCGCGCATTCGGGAACTGCGTGGGTCGCGAGAGGGTCGTCTGCACGCGGCGGTTCGATACCGGCGGGCTTCTGGTTCGAAGCCTTGGGCGGCTTGAACTCAGCTGTTCTTCCGAGGCACGGGCCAAGACCGGCGAGATCTGCCAGGTGCAGACCGGCCTGATGCCGTAATGTCGCATCGTCTCCGGCAAAATCGTCAGTCTCCTTTTCGTCTTTCTTCTTGCCGCTCTTAAGGCCCTTCTCGCCCTTTACCGCATGATGGAACGCCATATCGACAATACGGGCCATCGTGCATTCCACCGGGTTATCGGCGCGCAGTGCGTTGGCCGAGAGCCGAACTATATTGGGACCGAGCGATTCCTCGGTTCCGTTCGCAATCGCCGTCTCTACGGTCGTAGGCGCCTCCTTCGCTTTCTCGCCTTGGGGTAGAAGTATCAACATGCGCCGCACCGCTTCCCGCACCGAGGGCGTGCGCCCACAGGTCCAGAACGAGATATAAGTGTCGGCCTCCAGCCGGTACTCGCCGGCCTTCAATTTCGCAAGCGCCGCGTTCCGAATGCTCTCGTCATCTTTCCCGTGCACGTCCGCGGCAGGCTCTTTGATCTTGGGAATCTCGCCTTTCTCGGCCAGCACCAAGGCTACGCGATTCGGTTCCAGGCGCTTCTCATCGAACCGGCGCGTGGGGCCCAACCCGGCAACTTCGCGGATCTGCGTAGGCGCCACACCGGCGTTGGTCAACTCTCGCGCGATACGGAGCGCACGGTGGCAGGAAAGCCGCTCATTGGACTTGTGGTCGCGTTTATCTTCTTCGCTGGCAAAACCGTGGATCACGAACGTTGAAGTGGCCGCATGACGGAACGCGAATCCCTGAATCTCCCTGGCTGTCTCCGTACGGAGCACATCGGAACTGACACAGAATTCGAAGCGCCGGATCTGGTCGGACTCCGGTTGCGACGCCAGATCCCCGGTCGGCGTGTCGCACGGCACTTCCGGCTCGATATCGCCGAGACGCCGCGGAGCGATCTCGCAGGCCGGCTCGAAGCCCAGGTTCTGCCCGGGAATCTGCCCGTAGATCACCACCACGCGGTTCGCATTCTTGCCGCCGAAGAACTCCGCGGTGGGGCCGCGCGCGCCAACCTCTATACGCCGCGCGATCTCCGCGTCGATCTCGTTTCGCTGTTTGCCGAGCTTTTCCAGCGATGCGCGCAAACGATCGGCGAGCTCCCTGCCGACGGCCTGTGCGCGATGGCAGGAGAGGCGCAGGTTGTACTGAGGATCGCCCTCGCTGCTCGCGTATCCATGCGCCACAAATCGCGTGGAACGCGGCTGCTCCTCAATCATCTTGTCGAGTTCGTTTAACTCGTGATTCGGCGTGACGATGTCGGAGTCTTTGCAGAAATGGAGACGCACCAGTTCGGTTGCAGAAGGAACGAAACTGGGCTGGCTACAAGGCCCATTCGGCGGCGGTTTGCTGCCAAGTCGTGTGGGAGGTGTGGGACACTCGAGAAAGTCGTCGAGCTCCGAGGAACTGCCGCCCTCGGTTTTGTCGCCGGCATTCAGGTCGTTGGACTCCTTGCGCTGGATTGTTAGCTCCGCTGCGACGCCGCCCTGTTGGAGCACGTGCGTCAACTCATGCGCCAACAGCTTCTTCCCAGTGTCAGTGGCAGGTGCGTAGCGGCCTTCGCCGAAGACGATGTCGCGGCCGACTGTGTAGGCGAGAGCGTTTACGGACTTTGCCGCGGATGCGGCTTTGCTGCTGTCGTGGATTCGTACTTGGCTGAAGTCGGAGCCGAAGCGGGACTCCATATACACACGAATACTGTCGTCCAGTGGCCGACCGAAGCCGAGAGTTTGCGGAAGGGTTTCGGGACCGGCGACACTCTTGCCGGGCCCAGGCGCGGCTTTCCGTTGCGCTGGGGTTTCCGGCTCGTCCTCACACTGGGAACAAGGCATACCACCACCGCAGGCGCATTTGCGCTGCAGCAAGAGCAGGCAATTTGAACCTTGGAGGTGATCGAGGTTGTTGGAGAGCATCGGAGGAGCTCGTCCCCGAGACTTGTGCGCTGCATAGAACACGGGCGACGATGCGCTTTCAATTGCTTTTCTCTGCGCCAGCGATGTGGCGACGGGCGTTACTGGGAGCGGCGTCATGGCGCCGTGCGGCGGTGCGCTCATCCCGACTACCTGGTCTGCGATGCGATCCGCTTCCTGTTCAAACGCGTCGCCTGGCGTGTTCACCTTGAGCTTGGTTTGAATCGGATGCGATTCTTCCAGCTCCTCTTTCTGACAGCTCGGACATTCCCCGCCGCACGCACACTTGCGTTGGATGAAGATGGGAGCACTGAATACGGGCTGAGGAGCTTGGACTGCCTGTGCCGACGAGCGGTTGCCCGCCTGCCTGGCGGGTGCTTCTTTGATCGAGATGGGTACGACTGCCTTCATTGTCTCAACAGCGGAGTAGTACAACACGCCGAGATCTCTGCTCTCAGTGATGTCTTCGGCCTTCCCGATCAAGCACACCCAGCAACCACGGCAATGTCTATGCTTTCATAAGGGACTATCGCCGACGCAACTTACGTACCAGTCTTCGCACTGCTCCAGCCTTGTAGGTGAGGCATTGGGCATCCCAATGTCCCCCATAGACTTCCTGCATGTAGCGGGCATACATTTCTGCTTGGCGCCTGCCAGCTTGAGGCCAGTCCCCGGTGTTCGGCTTTATTTCGTAGATAGTTCCCCCCGCACCGGGAGTGCCCTTACGATTCCACTGAACTCTATCTGCGCGACGAATGGTCCCATCTGGAAGCCTAATCGTTACCTCTTTGTCGAGACCCGGTGGAAGGCCCTCGACCAGCGCCTCGGCATGGGTATGACCAAAGTTGCCCACGTCGAAATGCTCAAGCTGAGGAGCGCCCCCGGGAGTGCGACGTGCCGCCTCCAGGTCGCTGATTCCTAGTTCGTCCATAACGTCCCGCTCAAGCGCCGACTCGGAGATCAATTGGCCTCTCGGCGCCTCCACATGTTGAGCCTGAGCGCTCGTCTCACGTTCACCAAACTCTTGCGAAATATCACGGGCTCGTGCTGCACCTCGTCTCAACTCCCTCCTCAATTGGGGCAGGTTCGCTTTCAAGTATTCAGGGGTCATCTGGAGCAACTGGTTGAGATTGGGATCCATCTTGGCATATCTTGCTAACTCGACAGCGATTTCATGAGAGGCTCGCCTTGCCAACTCTCTTGAGAGTCTTCCCTTCGCAAGCGCTCGATCAATGCCACGGACTTTATTAGCCAGATAGTTGATCTCCCGCAGGGTGGCTGCGTCGTAGTTGTCCGGGAGCGTCTTGAGGATTTGGTCCAGCTTCCGGCGCACCAAATTGCAATGCTCGCTGCAGATGGTAAGTCCGGACTCCTCGCCCTCGCCATACGGTGCCATCCCGTGCGTACCGTCGGTTAGTGGCACTTCCGACCCGGCCTCTCTAGCCGACTCATGCACCACCTTCTCTTTGATCGCATCCTTGCCAGTTGCAGGAGGTGTAGGTTCTTCAGATACAGGCGCTTTCACTGCGGGCGGCGTTGGCGGTTCCTGGCGAGGTTTTGGTTTTTCCAATGTTTCCGCGATCGGTGGGTCTCCCGCGTGAGGCCGATGGATCGCTTCACGGATTGCAGCGTCCTCGAATTCGTCCGGACTCAGCACTCGCCGGCCTCGAATCGCTTCCACAGCCGTGCCTCCGCGCTTTGCTATACGACTAACTCCTTCCTCAACCAGACCGAGGGAAAGCGCTGCAATACCACCGCAAGCCTCGGCATCTCCGTTTATGCAGTCGCGCCCTTGCTCATAGAGGGGAAGAATGATCGTGGCCTGCTTCAAGGCTTCTGTAACAGCATCAGCCTTGCAGTCGTCTACACTCTTGGTTGCGCTTTTCACACAGGCGTCGAAGTTCTGGCATGTCGAACTGATGCATGTGTACGCGATCTCACGCCCAGTCGTCCATTTCACTCCCGCGGCGAGGCCCAGCGAGACCGTATCGATGATCTTGGCGGCCGTGTCAGCAGCCATGATTACTGGTGACGCGAGTGCACTTAGAAATCCTTTTATGAATGCTCCCACAACGGCAATGCCCGCTGTTCCCTTGGTCACTGTCTCTGCAACTTGATGCATAAAAGGTTCGGTTTTCAGGAAATCTGCACTTGAGAGTTCAAAGTAGATACCCTCGTGTCCAATAACCTCGAAGATCACGCTATAGCTTGTCGTCGATACTAGGCGCATACCACCCCAGGTGAAGCCGACGGTAGCCGTTCCGGCCCAGCGCCCCGTCGGCACCACTCCTTTCTCGGGCCGCTCCTCGATGAATTCGATTGCTGACCGATCCCTTATCAAGCTTGCTCCCCGAGGCACCACACCTGAATGGAGCGTGTTCTTGATCTCTTGAACGAGCGCGACGAGGGCTCGGTGATTGAGCGCGTCAATTACGCTCTTAGAGCTTGTCTTCAGTTGTATTGCTCCGCCTTCGCGGGCTTCTTCGGGACCATCAAACGCGTGCGAGCCAAGAATCATTTTCACTTTGTTGTTGAGATGGCGCTCCCATATAGCGTTAAGTTGGACGTCCTGATTCCTCTGGAGAAGACTGAAGATATGCTCAGGCCGGTGGTTCCCCACGACGTCATCCCAGATACTGTCCTCCGCCCACTTGAGTAACTTCGCGCTGGTGACAAGGCGGCCGCTCCCGAAACCCTGGAAATAGAGCGCATTGGGATCCGGTTCCTTTGTGGACCGAGCCGCAGGAAAAAATGATTGAGTCTTTGACTTCGGTAAGGCGACAGGGTCCCATCGATTTTCCGGGCTTCGTTGTAAGTTTGTCGCATTTCCTCGATTTTGCTGGATGACATGCGTGAGTTCGTGAGCGATAAGCCGTTTTCCCTCCCGAGTGTCCGGCTCAAGGCGACCGGACGCAAACGCGATGTGGTTCCCGACCGTGTAGGCGGCGGCACCTAGAAGTCGCGCCGATTGCTCGGCGTAGGAATCGCTGTGAAGGCGTACGGCACTGAAATCGTGTCCAAGCCGAGGCTCCATGAACGCACGAGTTGCTGGCTCTAATGGATGACCCGGCGACCGCAATACTTCCTGAGTCGCCGATGAGGCCTCCATGCCGGTCGTAACGGTTGGGCCAACGGTCTTCGTTTGCAATGACGGCGTGGCGCGTCCCCGCTCAGTCTGTCCCTCGGAAGGAGAATTACCAGAATTGCACCTAGCGCCGAGCTCAGTGCCGCCGTACGAGTCCGAGATTGAATCGCCCAAGACCATTGTGTCCAACATCGGGACCGCTTGCTCCGCGATGCGATCTGCTTCCTGCTCGAATACATCGCCGGGAGCATTTAACGCCAGCTTCGCCTGAACGGGGTGAGACGACTCTGCGGGCTTTTCTCCTCGGCAACTGTTGCATTCTCCACCGCAAGCGCACTTCCGTTGGACGATCAGTGCCGACGGGAATACCGGTTGTGCGACTGGAATCGCGCGCCCACGAGGCGGGTTTAGGCCCCGCTTGGCGGAGATTCTCCTCGCCGACATGGCACAGCGCGTGTTCACTTTTTTCGAGAACCTCTGGTTTTTGTCGCAGTTGTTGTTGGTTCGGTAGGTTTGGTTGAAGCGGATGGCGTTGCCGGAGAAGGCGGTACATCCGGGGTACCGGCAGGAGGAGGGCACGGATTCGCGGCTGCTCCAATAATGATTTCCCGGTACTCGACGTGTCCGAGTTGGATGGTGGCCGTGTTCGGGTCAGAGTAGATAATCTTCCCGTTTCGCAAAATATTAATCGAGAAAGAGCCGCTCTCGGTCTTGGCTGCCTCCTGCACCGTCAATGTGAAATAGCCGTTCGCATTGGTACAGGCAAAGCCCAGGCGCTGGATCCATGTGTCCTTTTGGTAGAGTGCTACGGTCACGCCCTGGATCGGCTTGCGCGAGCCATCCAGGACATTTCCGTGGAGAGCCCACGACGATTGGTCGACACGGGGTGGGGTCACTGACGACATTGCTATCTCGGAGGCGAATCCGGGCCATGTTGCTGCGTGCAGGGCCAGACTGCTATCCAGCGAGAGAACTCGGGGATGGGTTGCGCCGAGTTTCGCTGCCAATCGGACACGGTCGCGAGCCAATGTGTTGAATTTTGCGGTGCGGACCTCGCCCAATTCAACCAGATCAGCCCCACGTGCGTGGTCGAGATCGGCTAGGGTCTTCTCTAGCGTTTCAGAAATCTGGGAGACTGGAACTTGTCTCGCTTGGGATGTTTCCATGACTATCCTCCTCCGGCGATCGTGGCAAATCCGGCCAACAAACGGGCAGCGATGGCGCACGGATTATCTATGAACTGGTTGAGCAAGACAACGTTAGGTGAGGAGACTAACAACTTCGGCGGAGCGAGCGCGACAATGCAATGAGTACCGATGTTATTGGCGGTCACATTCATCAGGCCGAGTGTTATCGCGGAGTAGATGGCATTGGGAATGGGCTCCTCCCATCGGTTATCAGTGGCACGTATAGAAGTGCCGAACAGGAACGAATTCACCAGTACAAAGTCATCCGCCAACTGGTTCATGGACTGATTGCCAACGAACCCGACATCGTCCAGGCTAACGATCAAGATCGAAGAAGAGGCAAAGGATAGACCACGTTCCACCAGGTCGAGCGTCACCTGATTGGCGATGAACTGAACCTGCCCACTGAGAAAAAATCGTTCTGCCGGCGCCGCGATGCCTCGGGGCGACAAAGCGAAAGTGTCATTCTTGAAAGCGTATCCGTTGTCTGCCTGGTAGTTACCGAGACGCACTGCCTGATAACCGGCTTTCCACGAGGTGATTTCGAAATTACGTCCAAGATCGGCGATATAAACAGTCGCCGCGATGAACGAATCGAGAGATCCGGTCTGAAACGGCGTAACCGCCTGGGTCACGAACTCATTACCCACGACAGACACAGCTCCCAGGACGGTCGCTGATAGTGCTCGTCCCATGGGTGCGACCACAATATTGTCTTGTACCACCAGAGTGGGACGATCGCTTTGGAGGGTCTGGTATGCCAGCGCAGGATCCTTCGCCGTTGCGATTCCAAGCACGGGGGGGACGGCGTGCCGGATGATAATGCCTCCGCGCTGGCCGCGCTTCGCGGCGCTGACCGGTTCAACAGTGCGCGCCCCGTTGTTCACGATCCGGTTGCGCGAAATGTCGATGCCCGCGCCCATCAGCACAAAAATGCCGCAGACGGGATCGGTGCGCCGCGGACCGTTATTCTCGATGACGTTATCCCAGACAACCAGGTCTTCCACGTCGGCGAGAGAGATGCCGCCGTATCCGATACGTTCCAACGCGACGGCAGGGATTGCGGCAATTTCGCGGCGCAGGCAGCCACGAATATGATTTCCCAAAATTGTTAGACCAAGGACCGAAATCGTTTCTCGGGAATTATTGAGATCGAAGAAGGCCACCACTCCGATTCCATTCAAGCCCATGTCGTAGATGCGGTTTCGCTCGATTCGAATTTCAGTCAACGCCCCCGCGGAGATGGTGCGGCCGCCATCATTGCCAGGACCGTTTGGAAAATAGTTAGTTCCGGGCTGGCATGGATTGCACGGATCGAACACGTTGACCACCCACCCTAGATCCACTCCGGTGTCGTTGCCGTTGGCGTCGACCACGATCACGCTTCCCAGAGTAATTCCGTTCCCGATGCCGCTCTGAATCACGTTGTTGATAATGCGCACGCGGTCGCTGGTTCCACCAATCTGAATTCCTCCGAGCGCCGCCCCGGCTGGCATAGGCCAGGTAATGTCGTCGCGCTGGCGCTCCGACCGTACGCGGATCTGGTTCTCTTCAATCGAGCCGTCATCGCCTATAAAGAAGATACCGGGCCAGCCGCTGGGCGCATCGATCATGCGGATGTCGCAGTGGCGAATTTCGATGAATTGCCCGGTCCGCACCTCAATCGCGCTGCGAGCGAGCGCAGTAACACGGAGGTTGAGCAACTTGATGTTGTACAGCACGGATTGCTGAGCGGCTGCCATCAGGGCAACACCGACGAATGCGGTGCCTCCGAGCAGGATGCCTGGCCCCTGAGGCTGGGCTTCCACCGCCAGTGAGTCGATGCAAATGCCATGAGAATTAATAACGTGGATGGTGGGCAGGGTATTCGGATTGTTGGGCTGCACGGGCGCGATGATACGGCTGCGCGGTCCGCATCCGTGCAGGCGAATATTGCGCCGATTCTGGATCACCACGAATTCGCTATATGTGCCGGGCAAAACACATACTTCTCCACCCGAGGCGGGGAGAGCATTGATTGCCGCCTGGATCGACGTGAAGTTTCCGTGGCTCTGAACTCCGTCGCCGACACGATAGGTGCAGCAGCCGGTAACGCGAGTGAAGGGGTGGAAGGGTTGGCGGCAGTCGCTGATCTCGCCCGCAGCGGCTGTGACATCCTGGGCTGCGTTCCAAGTGATGACCCCCAATGAAACTCGATGGTGCAAAATTCCTTGCGGAGGTTCCGAATTGATGAGGACCGGCGGATTGTCGATGCCGCCCGCTCGCACGGAAAAGGTCCAGTAGTCCCGAGGCGTGAAGTTGCTTGCAACGGCAGCGTCGAATTCCAGTCGGATACCGTCTTCGAGTTCCTGAGGGGTAGCACTGGTTGGAAATGCGGCAATGGCCTTTATGCCGTCCCATAGACGGAAGAAGACCGGATTCGGAGAAGTGGGGATTGCGCCGAACGTGGCCGCTGCGGGAAGCACCAGCTGATTACTGCTATTGAGAGTAACGGGCGCGCCGTAGGTAACCTTCCAACAACCTCGTCCCGCATCGAACTCTTCGGCTTCCAAATAGAACTGGCTCAGGCCGCAGGTGTTGATGGCAGCCAGGTTCGCGGTAATGTTGACACGCAGAGCAGCAGCGTCGAACCTTCCTCGACCGACAAGCCCGCCGTTGAAGCGCGACCACTTGAACATGGGAGCGCCGGGAGGCGTGTCGGCTATTTCTACGCGATATAGATGATGCTCAAAGCCGGTGTAACCGCCGCCCTGGACCACGGGGCAGTCTCCTCCTACGGCGACGGTCGGCTGAAGAGTTACTTTTAGTTTGCCCTTCTTTGAAAAATCATCGGCAATTGGAAGGTTGGAACAGGTGTCGCCCGGCCCCATGCGATAGAGGTGGAAATCGGCCGAGGTGTACACGCGCTCCGCGGTGTCGGGCCCGCCGAGGGCGGGTTCAATCAGGATGTCGGGCAACTGGAAGCCGTTGATGGCTTCGCGCCAGACCTCCAGAATTACGGCATCGCGTACGCCGACGGCGATGGTGGCTATGCTGGCTGCGGGGTCTTGGATCGGCGGTTCCAGATAGGTCGCAATGCGATCGACGGGCAGGGCTTCCGGAAGGTTTACCAGCATGCCATCCACCCAGACGCGGCCCGGTTCCACCGTTACGATGACCTCTCCTGCCTGGACGCGCGCGCGATCAATCAGAAAACTGGCTGGAACATCTGCGGGAACGAAAGCGGCACCGGTCCCGATGAGATCGCCGGCGGCAATGTCCTGCCAATCATTAATAATGCTTGTTTGGGCCGTGCCGTCGGAATCGAGCAGGACGCGGCCCTGCTGGGGCAGAACGCCATTGAAATTGTCACTCCGCCGGTAATTCCACCGCGAAAAATCGCCTTTCACCTTGGCCTCCTTACGTCACGGCAACGAGCAACGGTCTGACGCCGACCGGCATGAACTCACGAATTCGAATTTGCAGATTGCGCCAGCGATGGGCTTCGAGCAGGAAACCGAACGCGCCCATCTGGTCGTCGTCGGGCCCGCGCTCTCGAATCAAGAAATCTGCGGACCGTGCCAGTTGGGCGTAGGATGGCTGGCCAAAGATCTCACCGGAAAATGAGAGCCGAACTGCGGGTCCCCTCACGCAGGCGAAGTTCTGCGGGAGACGATCGCCCTCGCCCGAAAAGTAACTGAACTTGATGCACCCCTTCTGATTGTTCAGAACCTCAAGTTTGTGAACCCAAATTCCTCCGCGTCCGTTTGCACTCTCGACGCGCATGCGTCCGAATACGGTCAGACCTTGAGAGATCTGGGTTGGCGGACCCCAATCGTTCACCGGGTCGGTTGCGGAGCTCAAAGCAAAGGCAGAGGTTGAATCCGCGTCGATACCTTTGCCGGCGTCCAGGATGCTCTCGCGCAAGGTGAGGACATAGGGCCGGTCGATCAATAGTGGCCCGGCAATGGAACGGTCCAGTATTACCTCAGGTGTTTCCTTGAAGGCTGCCTGTTCCGCCGGCAGCACGAAACTGTACCCGGCGCGGAGATCTAGCGAGGAATTGATCGGGGCGCGCGTGCCATCGAGTTGGAGATGGCCATCCGGTTCGAGTGTGCATCCCGTAATTTCCAGACGGTTGAGGGCGGCGCGTGCGATTAGCGGCTGGCCCGCAGGAAAGGCCGCGGAACGCGTCAAGTACAGCCCCTCAAGCCGCACGAGCATGTTGGCGATGACGCCATCGAATTGCGCCTGCTGCGGTGGCGTTGCTCCAACTATGTTCAGAGGACGGAATCGGAAAGGCTGTGCTAGCCGGACAATGGGCCGGTTGCCACTGGTGGCACGGATGATCAAGGTGCGATTCAAGCGGAGGTTGGACTGTCCATCTTCCACCGCTATGCCCGGCACAGTCGACAGGTCCAAATCGTGCACAAAGCTGTCGTCAATCTCCACCACCACCGGCAGGATCGAATTGTGAATATTCGCCAGAGCATCGCGGAGACCGTTGGGATTCTGTCGCACTCGAACGGTTTTCAGCTGCACTACTTCGTTGTTCCATGTGGTCGGCGGCGCGGGGCGGGAGACGGGATGCGAACCTACGGGTCCGGTTGCGCCATAGGTATAGGTGATCAGCAGGTCCTGTTGAATGGCAGTTGCCTCCGTCCCGGTCGCAACTCCCAAGACTACGCGGCCGATTACGGGGTCAATCGCGATCTCACGATCCCTGAGCGGCGGCCGCAGCGGAGTCTCCCAAGCACACAGATTGGCTCCGCGGAAGGTCCAGGTGTTGCCAGTGAAGTCCGGAGACGGAACATGAAACTGAAGGCCCGCGTCGGAGATTTCAAGATCGCCAAGGAGCGGGTTCCCGGGCGTGTAGGTGCCGACCGTGACGTAGGCGCCCGGGTTGCCAGCTTCGTCGTCGCTCGAGAGGCGAGCAGGCGGAATGAGCCCCGGCGTTTCATCGACCTGGGTCACAACCGGAGGCTGCCTGTCTGGGTCGTAGCGTGGCGTATTGAAGAGGCGAACCGGGTGGCTCAATGGGTGCACGTCGAAACGTACAGCGATACTGGCATCGCCTGGATTGGGCACGGCGTTGATCCCGTTACCTCGAAACACCGGCTTGGTAACCGGCGGGCGGTACGCTGACAAGCGCCACAGAAAAATAGCGAGGTTGGGGAGATTGATCCGTATCGCGCCGCCGTCCGGGGGACGAACGTCCGCGTAATAAGCATAGGGATCAAACGGTGTGCCCAAGAAGGACAGCATTGCCGGATCGCGTACGGGTACTGTGCCGCCGCGGATCACGGTGTTGCGAGTCACGCCGGGAAGGCTGAGCGGCGGTACGCCTCCGGCGTCCGGCCGCAGATGGTTCAGGTGCTGATGCCAGGCAAGATTTTCCCGAAGTTCGACAACGTGCGCGCCCCATTTGGTGAGATCGAATGCCAATTGTTCGATCGCACCGATCGTGCCCTTCCGGCGTCGCAGCCGAATGGTATCGGCGACGTCGGCACGCAGAGTCCACGAGTCTCCCGACAGAACACTCGTGCCCAGGAGCCCTCCAATGTATGGGATCACCCACGGGTCACACGTTTCGATAAAGAGGTCGCGATATAACTGTTCGATGTTGGCGTGGACAGCACCGAAGACACTTTCGAAGTGGGCGAGATAGGACTTGAACTGATCCGGCGGCGAAAGTTCGCCGTCGCGAATCCTGTAGATCTCCGGCAGGCGTGAATAGAGTGGAACCGTTTTTGAGATCATCCGCACACCTTCACCGGAGCTGCCACTGCTGAAAGCGACAGGTGGGCAGAATAAAGAGCCAGAATTACGTTGGAAGCGCAGTTCACCGTCTCTGTGAGAGCACGGGGAGGATCGGGGAGGACCAACGTCTTGGGATCGTCAGCCTGACCGAGGCTGCCAAGGGCCGCTACGTTGTTCCACAGAACGCCTTCGACGTCTTGCACGACGCCCTCAATGCGAGAGCGGTATTCGCGCGCTCCGAAACCACGCGCCGGCGAAAAAAGATCTGCCAGCGCGGTTCGCACGTTAGGAAATACTCTTTCTTCGAGATATGCGGGAGCAAGCGCAATCGAAATGTCGATATATATATAGTCACGATGGCCCGCCTGCACGATGAACGGGTAGCGCTGCGGGCCACGGCACACGTTGTAATTGTTCAGTAACTCGCTCACTGTCGAAATTTCCGCGGCACGGGCGCTGTCCATCAGGACGGTGATCACAACCGCCGGGATGTTGTCGACGATCTGCCATGCCGCTGATGCCGCGGACACTCCCGGAATTGCCAGGGTCTCGGTCTCATGGTCGCGGAGGCTCACGATCCGACCGAGGCTCTGAACTTTTCCAGGAGCCGCAACGCGAGCTTTGGCCGGATCCTCAGACGGAGCGCCGCCGGTAGCTTCGTCGAGCAGCGAGACGGTATCGAGTCCCGTAATCCTGGCACCGGCATCCGCTGAGGACCCTGGTTTGAGCGGACCATAAGCACCCGTCCCCGTACGGTAGGTGAGCGCGACATTACCGACGCCGGAAGGCACGTGGGCCCCGGTTTCGCCATCGCCAAACTGCACGTAACTCTGACCAGTGGCGTCCTCGCGGACGATGTAGACCTGATCTTTGGGCCCAAAACTGATCAGGCTCGACACCTGCTGCCATTCCAGGTTGTCAACGGTGACCACGAGTTGCGGCACCTCGGGCGGAGTCGCAGACTTGGAGACAAGGTAAGT
>Ga0207684_10001207_pt1 | contig 28787 bp, 25 predicted proteins | sample KBSK5501metaG_FD_184342 | JGI IMG/M metagenome (GOLD analysis project Ga0207684, IMG submission 184342) | Corn, switchgrass and miscanthus rhizosphere microbial communities from Kellogg Biological Station, Michigan, USA - KBS K5-50-1 metaG... | ecosystem: Host-associated > Plants > Roots >...
GAACGATGCGGCCGCGGGCCACCAACGAGAGGATCTCGTTGATGGTCTGTACGGGCTGGGTGCGGCGGATCGGGCGTCCTGACGGCGTGTGCGGGGGGACAAGCAGGTCGTAGACCGCTGACGGAGTGGACTGGGGGAGCAAGGCCACCTCCTCGCCGGCCAGATCCTCGACGGACACCGTGCGGTTGCCGGCGAGGCGGTGCGAAGGGGCGACGGCGAGCGCCCGCTCGTAGTAGGCGAATGTGGTGCCTGCGGTGAGATCTAGTTCGTCGACGGCCAGCCAGTTACACAGGACGTCGATGTCGCCGCGGCGCAGCGCCCGGTAGGCGTTGAACGTTTCGACCTCTTGAGGCCGAACCTCGCAAGCGGGATAGCGGGCGTGGAACGCCGCGATGAGCTGGCTGAGTGCTGGCCCCTCGGTGGTGAGGACGAACCCGATGCGCAGGAGCCCACGGACAGCGTGGGTCAGCTCGCTGGTCTCGGCCAGTGCCTGTTCCAAAGAAGCCAGGGCGGGCACGAGGTTCCGCTTGAGCCCTTCGCCTGCTGACGTCAGGCGGACCTGGCGGCTTGTCCGGTCGAAGACCTTGACTCCGAGCCGCGATTCAAGGACCCGCACGGCCTCGCTCACCCCGGGCTGGGAGATGCCCAGGCGCCCGGCAGTCCGGCCGAAGTGCAGTTCGTCGGCGAGCACGAGGAAGATCCGCAGCTCGCGTAGTTCGACATCCCGCCACATTAATCAGGGATTCTAATCGATCCGATCAGCGATTTTCCCTTGATCGGCCCGGCCCGCTACCACAGGTTGTGACTAGGCAAAGGCACGTCGCGAACGAGGAGGAAGGCGTTGATTCTTGTCATCGGAGGCCGTAGCAAGATCGGCGCCGCCCTGATCGGGGAGTTGCTTGGCCGGAGCCAGCAAGTCCGGGCCCTGCTGCGCGCCGGTGAACCCACCGGCAGCCTCTCCGCGGCAGCCGAGATCGTCACCGGCGACCTTGCCGACGAGGGCTCGCTGGTGACGGCGATGGAGGGGATCGAGAAGGTGTTCTTGCTCTCCAGCCCTCACCCCGACGCGATCAACTGGCATCGCAACGCCATCGATGCCGCCCGCCGGACGCGGGTGCACCTGCTGGTACGCAGCTCGATCATCGGAGCTAACCGGGAATCCCCAGCAGAGTTCATCAGCGCCCATACCACCTGCGACCGCTACCTCGAGGACTCCGGGCTCCCCTATGTGATCGTGCGCCCCAACCTCTTCTTGCAGAACCTCCCCGAATCTACGATCCCCTCCATTGACGCATCAGGGAACTTCTACCTCGACGCTGGCCAGGCACGCATCAGCATGGTCGACACCCGCGACGTAGCCGCCGTGGCCGCCCTCGCCCTGACCCAGCCCGGGCACGCCGGCGCCCATTACGACGTCACCGGGCCCGAGGCGCTCTCATACATAGATGTCGCCGCCAAGCTCACCAGCACGATGGGACGCCAGATCACCTACGTCGACGCACCCGACGACGCGGTGCGCCATGGGCTCCTCAGCGCCGGCCTGAATGAGTGGTTCGCGAACGCCCTGGTCGGCCTGTACCAGGACTACCGCCGCTCGGGGACCGACGGCTACGCCGCCCAGGTCACCGACACCGTCGAGCGGCTCACCGGCCACCCGGCGCGGTCGCTGGACGACTTGCTCGGCGAGATTCAACCTACTCAGGGCCATCCGCTCGGGAGCTGAGGATGGGCACCGACCAGCCGGACGCCAGCAAAAGAGGTCCTCCGCCGCCTCTACAAGGACCTCTGCACCCGCGGGCGGCTCGAACTCACCGGCGACCTCAGTACCGAGGACTACGTGAACCATGATCCTCCGCCCGGACGAGGGCAGACCGCTAGGACGTGCGGGCGACGGCGGCGAGCTTTCATGAACGCCTGGCCGGGCTTCGCCGCGAGGATCGACCGAGGCATCGCCGAGGGCGGCGACCTGGTGGCCGTCCAGGAACCATGAGCGGCACGGCACCCTCAGGGGAGCGCGCTGAGATCAGGATGTCGGAGTTTCTTCTGGCTGGAGAACGGCCGCATCGCCGAGCGGTGGGGCTGAGCCGGGGCCAGGCGGGCCGGGCACATGCGACATCCAGCGTGGCTGATCTCGAACAAAGACACGAGGCCTCGGGCAACGCGCGGCTCTGGCCGCTCACGGCTCCCAGTTGCGCGGCCACGGCAAGACGGCGCGCCTGTTCCAGGCGATGCTCGCGCTGCCTGTGCCTGTCTTCGGGCTCCTGTTCGGACGGGAGGGTTCGCCGAACCCGGAACAGCGGCGACCCCGATAAGCGGAGACATTCTCCCAGGCCGCGCCGCCTGGCCGCCCGGTTGTCAGGGCGGCGTCTCGGGCTCCAGCGCGGTGGCCGAGGCCCGGCGGATCGTCCCCGCTCCGCTGATCAGGGCACGCCGCCACGGCGCGACGCCCTCGATCTCGGTTTCCAGCGAGAAGCTCAGGAGCGTCCTGATCGCCACGATCAGCCCGAGGACGAGGACGTTGTCGAGGGTGGGCGCGACCGCGATGGTGCGCAGCAGGTCGGCGGCGACCAGGATTTCGAGTCCGAGCAGCAGCGTCCCGCCGAATGCCTGGCGCAGTACCAGGTAAGCCTTGGCCGGCCGGTCGGACCGCCGCAAGGTCACCGCCGCGAGCACGAACGACCACGTCACACCGGCTACCAGGATCGCGGCTCCCAATGCCTCGAAACCCTGGGCAACGTGATCCATCAGCTCAGTGAACGTCCCGGCCGGCGCCTCGGCAGCAACCGCGGCGAGGATCATGTGCCCCTGCCTCGCATGCCGTCCCCTCCGCTAGCCCAGCGAGCCGTCAAGCAGTCTCTCACCCGCCCTACAGTTCCGGTGCGCCTATGGGCCCAGGCGCTGCTAGCTGAATACCTCACCTGCGGGCTCAGAATCGCCACCGTGCGGAGCTTCGCGCCGGCTAGCAACTGCGCTTGTGCCGGGCATGCGACCTGAGACAGGGTCCGAGGGTCCCGCACGGCCCTTCCTATACAGCAACGGCACCATCACCGCCCTGCCCGAGCCCAGCGATTTCACCACCTCCGGCTGCCAGGCCGCGGGGATGAGACGGGGATGACGTCCGGCTGGCGTGTCAGGCTCCAGCTTGCCGGGCCGGGGACGACTTCGGGAGATCTCAGTCCGGGTATTCGTCCTTGCGGTAGTTGAGCGGCTCGTCGGGCTGGGGCTTCGGCGTCCGGTCGAGCAGGAAGCTGAAGTAGGGAGCGACGAACGGGTCTGGTGCGGTGACCGTGTAGGTGTGGTAGACGGTTCCGTTCTCCCGCGCGAACGCGATGTAGCCGGGATTCTCGCGCAGGCCGTCCGTGAGCTGGGCGCCGACCTGGCTGGCCCAGAACTGGAGCCAGCCCGGCGGGTTCTGCGCCATCTCCTGGAGCTCGGGGATCTGCCTGGCCTGCTCCTGGGTGAGGGCAAGCCCGAAGTCGAACGGGAAGTCGGTGCCGTAGGTCGACACGTACGGGAACTGCCAGCCCATCCGCTGCCGGTAGGCCGCCAGCCGGCCGATCGGCGCGCGCGAGAAGCAGATCAGGGTCACATCTCGCTTGTTCATGTGGAGCAGCAGCCCTTCGAACCCGTCGGCGAGGTTCGTGCACCCGGGGCAAGCTCCGATCTCAAAGTCCGGGCCGAACATGATGTTGTAGGCGAGAAGCTGCGAGCGGCCTTCGAACAGCTCGGCGAGCTGCTTCTTGCCGTCCTCGGTGTCGAACGCGTATTCCTTCTCCACCGGTACCCAGGGAAGCTCGCGCCGCTTCCGCTTGATTTCCTCGTCGCGCTCAGCCTGCCCGGCCTCGAGCTGCTCGAGCTCGCTGCGCGCCGCCTGCCATTCCTCCCGGGTTCCGATCCTGTGTTCTGGCATCTTAGGTCCTCCTGTCAGGCTCTACGACTCTGGCCACCGCGCCGGGTCCTTGGACGCTACGGCATCTCCAGTAAGACCGCCGGACGGCGGAAGAGTCATCGCCAGGGCGCGGATCCGCGGCGAGCACGGCGAACGGCCCGCCTGAGCGAGACTGTCGTGAGTACCGGCCGCAGCCGGCGCCAGGCGCACGGCCGGACGCCAGCTGGTCGCCGTGGCGGCCGACGATCTTCCATTCGCTGTTCCCGGCGCCACGGTCGCGGCCCTCACCACGGCCAGTCCTGGCTGGACGCGCTGCCGGACACTCTCAAGATGCGCCGCCGCCAACTCGGCGGCCTGCCGGTGGTGCCGGGACTGGCGGCGGGCGATCCACACGGTCATTACGTGGACCACCGACCCGTAGACATAGGTCTTGTGATGGCCGGGCAGGCGCTCGCAGTCGCGCACGCCCGCGGTGCTTCATGATCTAGCCGGGATCGGTGATCCATAACAGCCTCGCCGCGCAGAAACGCCCGTTCAGGACGTAGTTGAGGCAATCAAACTGACGGTCGCGTTGCCGACCATATCGGCGGATATTGTCTGGCCAGGGGAGGCCCAGGCCGACCACAGCGCGTGACGTAGAAGGCGGACGACTCCCGACATGCTGACTCGCCTGCCAACTATTGCGCTTGCGGGCGCGATTTTTGGCCCTGCTAGACACGGCAAGCGGGTCTACGATCGCGCCATGGGTCTCTTTCGCAGCAGGGCCAGGCAAAAGCGCGAGAAGGCGGCGGCCAAGCTCCTAGAGGAGCAGATCAGGGCGGCCAAGGCACAGGCGGATGTTGCGCGTCGGGAAGTGACCGCCGAGGCACGCCCCAACCCGGACCAGCCAGGGTGGGGCCAGATCACCGGCCAGGCAATCGGCAATGCTCGCGAGGACCGCGCCAGCCAGGATTGAGAACGGGCCCGCCATCCTCCTCAGGACGACGGGCCCGCTGTGGTCTGAGATCAGCCGTGCAGGAGCTTCCTGAGCATCCGCTTGATCTCGGACAGCTCGGCCATGATGGCGTCGAACTGGGCGTCAGGTCCAACGATGGCGCCAGCACGTTGCCCGGACCAGTGGGCGGCGAGCGCCGTTTCGAATAGATCGCCGTGGGTCTGGTCAGGGGTGGCCATGGCGGCGGGCCCATGGGTGATCATCGCGAGCCGTGGCGAGATTCCGGCGATGCCCGCCTCGCCTGCGGCGGCGACGTGGGAGGCGGCCTCGGCGTGGCGGCCGGTACGTACTGCGGCTTCCACCAGGTCCATGATCAACCACAGCGCATGGGGGATGTGCTGGCGCATGATCTTCCGGACATCAACGATCACCTGTGGGGACAGACCCGAGCGCCGTCCCGGCCACTATGCCCGGTGGTCCAGTGACGCCGGACGTCGCGAACCCTGCGCCGCCACCGACGACAAACCAGATGCCAGCCCTGCGGGCGGCAGCTCCTACGCTCTCCAGCCGGTCGGCGGCGCTCGCTGGGAGTCTGCTGAAATAGGGCCCGTTCCTGGGGTTGGTCGTAGCCGCCTGATTGATCCCTCTCCCGGTGCGGGCCATGATTTCTTCTTCACGGGGAATGGTGCCGGTCGGCGTGGCGGTGACGGCCCGCGGCAGCCGTTCAGATTCATTTTTTAAGACGGCTGCTGCGAGGTGACACGGTGCCTGTTTTGGCGCCGCAGCCCCAAGCGGCACAAGGCTACTGCGGGATCGGTTTATCCAGCAGCCGGCTGTGCAGTTCGGTGGTGAGCACGTGGATCTCGCGGGTCAGCTGCGTGTTGGTCTTGAGCTCCAGCTCCTGTTCGGTGAAGTCGTGATCCGCCTTGGCCTGCTGGAATGCCGCCTGCCGGTTCTGGCCGATCATGACGAACGTGGACAGGAAGATCGCTTCCAGTGACACGATCAGCGTCAGCGTCGGCCACGGGCTTTTCTCGATGAACAGCATCCAGATGGTGAACAGCGCCACGTGCAGGTAGACGAAATTCATCGACCCCGCGAACTTGGTGATCGAATCGGCGATCCAAACCTGACGGTGGGCGGCCCGTTGCGCCTCTTGCTCCAGCACCGCCGGGTGGCGCCGGAGTTTACTCGCCTGCTCCGGCCGCCCGCGATCGCCGGGCCTGTCATCGCGGGGCCCGGCCGCCCGGCCCCCGGCGCCAGCGGCGTGCCCCGCCGACTCGGGCGGCTGTGGTTGAGGCGGTGGGCCGCCGGAGCCCTCTGCACTCGGATTGGGTGTGACCATCGTGGTGCCTCCATAGCTGTTGCGGTCAGCAGTCATTGTGACCGGCGCGGTTGCCAAGCCGGGGTCAGGGGCCGGGCGGGCGCGTGGTGGAGGCCCACCTCGGCCGGAGCCACGCAGGCGCCCACGCTCCCGTGCCGGCTCAGGCGCACCGGGCAGTACCGACTGCAGGGGCCGGTCGGTCCGGCGCATCTGGACGCCCATCACGATCTGCGACGCTCCGCGGACCAGGCTGAACAGCCCGAACAGCAGCGCGAGTGTGACCAGCTAGATAGGGATCGCGGTCGCCTTCCTTCCCTGGCGGCGGGCTGAAGTCATCCGGTGATGTAGAGTTCGTCGTCGACGTCCATGACGCCTTCGGCCATCCAGGCGGCGGCGACGACCGCGTCGTGTTCGGCCCAGGTGCGGACGTGACCGGTCAGCGCCACCGCGTTGCCGCTGATGCCCACCTCGACGTCGCTGTCATCAGCGACCAGCGCGTAGCGGCCTAGCGCGTCCTGGACGAGCAGGGTGACATCGACCGGGTCGGCATCGACCCAGATCTCGATGTCATCTTTGATGTTGCGGATACCGGTCAGCCTGGCGACCGCCGATTCGGCGGCTCCGCGCTGCGCGCCATACTGTACGGTGCCGGTGAGCGTGAGGTTGCCGTCGTGGGCGGTCGCCTCCACCGTGTCCGGCACGGTTACATTGGCCGCGAGTGCGTTGTTGGCGGCAGTGGTCAGCATCGCGTCGTCGCGATAGTCGCCCGGCGGCATCACCACCTCCAGGTGATTGTGCACATTGGCCACGCCGCCGACGCGCTGCGCCGCTGCGGCGGCCTCCAGGTACTGCGGGTAGTTCGGCACGGTGCCGTTGAGCGCCACCTCCCCGTTCAGGTTCCTGACGATGATGTTGGCCGGGTCGACCAGCGGATCGAACTTGAGCTCTGCTTCGACCGCCTCGCGGATATCTTTGGCCTTGCCCACGTGCGTATCCTTTCCGTGGCGATGAGGGGCGGAATTGCTGCCCACCCACCAGTCGACCCCCACAATCGCGCGGCGGTAAAGGCGATGGCGGCTCTCGTGGTATCGGCCCACCCTATAGGCGCCCCGAGCACGTTCATCTGATGCGAGCCACCGCATGACAGCCGAGAGCGAGACCGCAGTGGAGCCCCAGCCACACGTGCCGACCGGCGGTGTATCACCGCGGCCTCCCAGCGGGCAGCCGCCGCAACAGAAAAAAGGGCAGGCGGCCGGTGACGCGGTGGATCGTCCACGGCGTGCTGCTGGTGGCACTGACGGCAGGCGTGTTCGGCCTGCTGCCACCCTTGGCGGGCTGACGCGCGACACCGCTGCGCTGCGGCACGCCCGCCCGGCCTTCGTAGCGGCGGCGGTCGTGGCGCAGGCCGTGTCGCTCGCCTGCTACGCCCTGCTGTACCGGCGGGTGCTCTATTGGTGCCAGGTGTTGGTTGCGCACACCGGCGCCTTCATCGCCGCCGCGAGTGCGAAGCCCGGGCATTATGGCCGTCGAGGACGGCGTTTGGTGTCTTGACTGCTGATAATTGTGGGTCAAAATCGATACCGTCGGCGGTGTTGAACAGCACCTGCTGCAGCCGGCGCGGCAGATCGCCGCTCCACACCAAACCCGCCGTCGCCGCCAGCCGATGTTGTGCGACGCGGATGCGGGCCATGTCGCAGGTGCCGGCCACCCGATGGAGCGGTGCCAGTCCGGGCTCCGCTCCGATCCGCTGGCGCGGGCCCGTCAGCACCGCGGTAAGGCGGCTGCCCGTCGCGGCGAAAGCCAGGGTTATCGGCAGCGAATTCCGGAACGGCGGGTCGGTGAATTCGAAGCGCGCATCCTCGGCGCGAATGACTGCCAGCCAGGCGTCGTAGGTCGCGGCGCAAACGCGGCGAGGCCCGTAGATGACGTCCATGTCGGCCAGCTCATCGAGGCCGATCACTCCGCATGCTGCCGCCGGGTGCGGAGCGGGGATCCACGCGTCGGGTTCGAATTCCCCGAGGTTCATGACGTCGAGGGGGGATGGCAAGGCTTTACTCGCGGGGCTTAGCCAGCCCAGGCCGGCATCGGCCCGGCGCTGACGGATCAACGAGAACTCCGCGTCCAGTGCCGTCTCCATCCATATGACATCGACACCGGCCGCGGCGGCCGTCGACCGCAGCCGCGAGGCGGTTTCTACCGAGAGGGTTTCCGGCAGGTACGGTGGCACGACGAACCGCAGCTGCGGCCGCCCCAGGCCCGCCGCCTGCCGGGTACGGCTCACGCCGTGATCGAGCAGCGACAGCACGGTCCGGGACTCCTCGAGCAGCACTGTGCCCGCTTCGGTCAGCCGCACCCCCTCGCGGCGGCGCTGTAGCAACGGCGTGCCGACCATCTCCTCAAGCCGCCGGATCTGCTGGCTCAGCGTCGGCTGGGCGATGAACATCCGCTCCGCCGCGTGCGTAAATGTTCCGGCGTCGGCGACCGCTACGAAATAGCGCAAGTGCCGCAGCTCGACACCCTGCGGCGCCCCACCGTCTGGTCCGGCCGACCGGCTTGCGCCGGCTGACTGCCCCGGTGCGGGAGGGTGCTTCGGCTCCTGACCAACCGAGTGCTGCCTAGCCAGTTCCATCGCGATCACCAGATTCTCGTCGGACCACGGGAAGTGCCGCGCGGTCACCGTGGCGGCCCAGTGCGGTCAGGAGCGCAGTCGTTCACGGAGCACCGGCTTGGCGATCTTTCCGATGGCGTTCTTGGGCAGCGCCTCTTCGATGTACACCTCACGCGGCACCTTGTACCGCGCGAGCGACCGCCGGCAATGCGCTACGAGGTCATCGGCCACGATGGCCCGGCCCGGGCGGAGCGATACGAATGCCACTGGCTGCTCACCGAAGACCGCGTCGGGCTTCCCCACGACCGCGGCCTCGAGCACGGCCGGGTGGGCATAGAGGACGTCCTCGATCTCCTTCGGGTAGATGTTCTCCCCGCCGCGGATGATCAGATCCTTGACCCGATCGACCAGGGTGAGATACCCGTCGTCATCGAAGCGGCCGACATCACCGGTGTGCAGCCAGCCCCCGCGCAGGGTCTGCGCCGACTCTTCCGGCCTGCGAAGGTAGCCGCGCATGACGTTCGGCCCACGGACCACCACTTCGCCGGCCGCTCCCGCCGGTAGCGGCTGATCTTTCCCGTCGACCACCCCGACATCGATCCCGGGCAGCGCCAGCCCGACGCTGCCCGGCTTGCGGACGTCGTGCAGCGGGTTGAGCGTGCAGCACACCGTACATTCTGACAACCCGTAGCCCTCGATCACGGGAACGCCGAACCGCTGCTCGAACTCCCCGATCAGCTCTCGCGGCATCGGCGCGGCACCGCAGATGACAAAGCCCAGACTCCCGGTATCGGGCCGCGCGCCAGGCCGCGACGTGAGCATCGCATAGATGGTGGGGACGGCCGAGAAGAACGTGGGCCTTTCCCGCTCGATCGTCGCCCAGAAGCTGGCCGCGTCGAAGCGCTCGGCGACGAAGGTGGAGCCGCCGGCCAGCAAAGGAGAAACGACACTGACCATGATCCCGTTGACGTGGAACAACGGGAGCACGAGCAGGCAGCGGGTGTCGCCGTCCAGCTCGAGCCAGTTCACGATGAGCTCAGCCGTCGCGTCGATGTTGGCGTGATCCAGCATGACGCCCTTGGGCCTGCCCGTCGTGCCGCTGGTGTAGATCAGCAGCGCCACCGCGCGCGGGTCGGTCTTCAGGGGAGGCGGCGCCGCCGGCGCCGCCGGCGCGGTCACCTCCTCGATGCGGATGATCCGCTCCGGGCCGTCCCGCAGCTTCTCCACTGCAGCGTCGTCGGCGACGACGAGGGTGGCTGCTGCGTCTTCGATCTGGTACCGGGCCTCCCGCGCCGTCAGGGCGGGGTTGACCGGGGTAACGGCCGCTCCCAGCCGCCAAGCGGCGAACATGCTCGTGATGAGCTCGACCCGGTTCGGCAGCATGATCGCCAGTACACCGCCGGGGCCGAGCCCAGCGTCCGCGAACAGGGCCGCGACTGCCGACACGGTCTGGGCGAAGTGCGCGTTGTCGAGTTCGCGGCGCTCGTCGGCGATGCAGGCGCCCTGGGGATTCTGCAGTGCCCTCTCGTCGGGAATAGCGGCTGCTGTCACGACGGTACCCCTTTCGTTGTGCACCGACGCTAGGACCGCGGCGTGGCTCTGCCATCGGGCGCGCGTCACGAACCTCCGGCCCGGCGTGGTTCCCCGCGCACATTGGCGACGCGCCAGGCCCGCGCACATCCGCGCCGCGTCAGGTCCCGCGCACCGGCTGTTGTCCTCGCGAGCCGTCGCGGCCGCTGTTTGTCGTGCCCGCGCCACGATGCACCGCCGCAGCCGATGTCCTTACGCTGCGGTCACCACTCAGAGGGGACGCACAGGCGATGACACGACTGATCAACATCGACAACGGCGGGACGCTCACCGACTTCTGCCTGATCGACGGCGACGAGATGCGGTACACCAAGACCCTGACCACGCCGTTCGACCTGAGCCGGTGCCTGTTCGACGGCCTCGGCAAGGTCTCGGAGCTGGTGTACGGGGAACCGCAGCTCGCGGCGCTGCTTCAGTCCACGGACTACATCCGCTACTCCACCACGCAGGGCACCAACGCACTGGTGCAGCGAGCAGGGCCTCGCCTGGGCCTGCTCCTGACCGATCCCACCCTGGTCGAGGGCCTGGCCGCGACCAAGGCGCAGGAGGACCTGCTGACCGCGCTTGTCGGCGACCGGTGGGCGGTCATCAGCTTCGCGGGCGACGACGAGGCCCTGAGCCGCGAGCTCGTCGAGCACGTCAACGACCTGTCGGCGCGGGGCGCCGGGCGACTGGTCGTCGCGGCCGGCGGCGCCAACGGCGCAGCGGAGGAGACCCGCGTCAAGGGGCTGCTGCTGAAGCTTTACCCGCGGCATCTGCTCGGCGCGGTACCGCTGCTGTTCTCCTGGGAGCTCGTCGCCGACCCCGACGATATCCGCCGCACCTGGTCGAGCCTGCTCAACGCATTCCTGCACCCTGCCATGGAGCGGTTCCTTTTCAGCGCCGACCGGCGGCTGCGGGACGCCCGGGCCCGCCAGCCGCTGCGGATCTTCCGCAACGATGGCGGGTCATCGCGGGTCTCGAAGTCGGCCGCGCTCAAAACCTACAGCTCGGGACCCCGCGGCGGCCTGGAGGGCACCCGCGCGCTGGCCGGCCACTATGGCCTGCGCCATGTCGTGATGGTCGATGTCGGCGGCACCACCACCGACATCGGGATCGTCGCTGACGGCGCCATCCAGGTCAACCGGCGCGGGCGCATCGACGACGCGCCGAGTTCCCTGGAACTGGCGGCAATCACCAGTTACGGCGTCGGCGGCAGCTCGGTCTTCCGTGTCGTCGCCGGCGATCTGGGGGTGGGCCCCGACAGCGTCGGCGCCGCGCCGGGGCCAGCCTGCTTCGGCCTCGGCGGCGACGAGGCCACGATCACTGACGTGCTACTGCTCGCGGGCCTGCTTGACCCGGCGACCTACCTGGAAGGCGCACTCCAGCTCCACCCTGACCGCAGTGCCAAGGCGATCGAGAGCAAGATCGCCGGACCGCTGGGGATCACCCTCGACGAGGCGCTTCGGCGGATGCAGGACGCGTATGCCGCGGCGATCGCGCAGGCCCTGGCCGCCACCACGACCGTGGCCGAAGACACTGTGATCGCCGCGTTCGGCGGCGCTGGGCCGATGACCGTGTGCGCCGCTGCCAGGATGGCCAGAGCGCGCCACGTCCTCATCCCTCGGACGGCCGCCGTCTTCAGCGCGTTCGGCATCGGGTTCTCCGACTTGTCCCAGCGCTACGAGCAACCACTCCCCGCGGCGGATCCCGCGACGATCAGCGCGATCACCGAGCTGCTGATGCAGATGGGCGCCAGGGACCTGTACGCCGAGGGCGTCGACCCGAGCAGGTGCACGGCCCAGTACCGCATCACGGTCGAGCGTGACGACGAAGAAGCCGTGATCGCCCTCGACGACCCGCAGGATGCCGCGGCGCACCTGAGGCCGGGCGACCGGGCGTCGCTTGAGCTTGTGCTGCTGGCGCCGCTCCCGCACGTCACACTCGGCCGGCCCGGCGGCACGGCAGCCTCGCCGGCCCGGCCGAGCGGGACGCGGGAGCTGCGGGATGGCCGGGGCGGGAGAACTGAGGCGCCGGTCTACATCCTGCTGAGCCAGCCGCCGGGCGCGCATGCGTCCGGGCCGGCCGTGATCGAAGGTCCGTTCTTCACCATGCTGGTCCCCGGCGGATGGCAGTTCGCCACCACCGCCGCGGGCGACCTGCGCCTGACTGACAGGGGCCTGTGATGCGCATTCCCATGACCGAGTACCTCGAGATCGACCTGGAGATCGAACGCTGGCTGTGCCGGCGCTGCGGCCACGACTTCGGGTCGGCACACGGCAACTACAAGGAAGGCGCGCTGGTCTACGATCGCGACCCGCGCGAGATCCACCGGCCGCTCATCGACCCGGCCCGCTATGAGTTCACCTTCGCCCCGGACCCGGCCTGGTGCCGGATCCTGGAGTTCTACTGCCCCGGGTGCGGAACGCAGATCGAGGCCGAGTACCTGCCGCCCGGCCACCCGCCGGTCTACGACATGCAGATCGACGTCGACGCGCTCAAGGCGCAGTGGGGCGCACGCCCGCCCGGCACGGTGATCCCGCTCGGACGGGACGTCACCGCTGGGCCACTGCGCACCAACGGAGCGCGAGAAGGGAACCGGCCGTGAAGCGGATCTCAGTTGACATCGGCGGCACCTTCACCGACTGCTTCGTGACCTGGGAAGGCCGCTACATCCAGGCGAAGGCGCTCACCACCCACCACAATCTCGCCCAGGGGTTCAACGAGGCGCTCGACCACGCCTGCACCACCCTGGACCTGCAGCGCGACAGCGTGCTGCGAGGGGTTGACTCGGTACGCTACGCGACCACCCTGGGCACCAACGCACTCATCGAGCGCCGGGGCCCCCAGGTGGGGGCGATCGTCACCGCCGGGTTCGAGGCGACGATCCCACTGTCGCGCGGCCGCGGCTACGGGGAGGGCCTGGACGAGCTGGCCAAGAACGACATGTCCAGCGGCACCCGGCCGGACCCGCTCGTACCGCAGACCTTGATCCGCTCTGTCAGCGAGCGTGTCGACTACTCCGGCACCGTTCTGATGAAGCTGAGCCGCGACGATGTCAGGCAGGCGCTGCGCGAACTCGTCGACGCCGGCGCCGAGGCGCTCGTGGTGTGCCTCACCAACGCGGTCCAGAACCCAGCGCATGAGCTTGCCGTTCAGGAGATCTTCCTGGCTGAGTACCCGGCTCATCAGCTTGGGGCCATCCCGATGCTGCTCAGCCATCAGCTTTCCGGGCGCAAGGGCGAGTACGTGCGCGCCACCTCGGCGATCGTCGACGGCTTCCTGCACGCAACCATGTATCACGCGCTTTCAGAGCTTGAACAGAACCTGCGTGACCACGGCTACGCCCGTCCGATGCTGGTCATTCACAACTCCGGCGGCATGGCCCAGCTGAACTCGACCGACGCGCTGCAGACCATCCACTCCGGCCCGGTGGCCGGCATCTCGGCCAGCGAGCACCTGGCTGCCCAGGCGGGCCTGGGCAACGTGGTGGCCACCGACATGGGTGGCACCAGCTTCGACATCGGCCTCGTCCCGGCGGACGGCGTGAAGCACTACGACTTCATGCCCGTGATCGACAGGTGGCTGGTCAGCGTTCCCATGATTCACCTGGTCACGCTCGGCGCTGGCGGCGGGTCGATCGCCAGCTACAACCGGCTGCACCAGTCGGTCTCGGTGGGCCCGCGCAGCGCCGGGTCCGACCCGGGGCCCGCCTGCTACGACCGCGGCGGCCTGCTCCCCACCGTCACCGACGCGGATCTCCTGCTCGGCTACCTGACCCCCGACCGGTACGCCGGCGGCCAGATCAAGCTGAACCGCCAGCGCGCCGAGTTCGCGATCGACGAGGAGTTCGGCGACTTCATGGACCTGGACCCGGTGGAGGTGGCCAGGCTGATCCGGGCCGAGGTCGACGAGCAAATGGCCAACGGGATGGCCAAAGAGCTGCGCATCCGCGGCTACCTGCCGGAGGAGTTCACCATGCTCGCCTATGGCGGCAACGGCCCGCTGCACTGCTGCGGGATCGCACGCCACCTCGGGATCGACAAGGTGCTCGCTCCTCCGTACAGCTCGGTGTTCTCCGCTCTGGGCGCCGGCAACATGCCCCAGCTACACATCCACGAGCACTCGGTCCCGCTGGCCCTGTTCGACGCCACGACGAGGGCGATATTCACCGACTTCGACCGGTTCAACGGGATCGTCGCCGAGCTCGAAGACAAGGGCCGGGCCGACTTGCGCCGCCAGGGACTGCCGGAAGGCGCGGTCCGGCACCGTCTCGAACTGGACATGCGCTACGGCAACCAGCTCGTAACGATGGCCGTCGTCGCCCGTAAGACGCGCCTGCAGAGCATCCGCGACGTCGTCGAGCTGATGAAGCTGTTCGCCGACGACTACGGCCGCCGATTCGGCCAGGGCAGCCAGTCCCCCGAAGCCGGGATCCGGGCCACGACACTGCGGGTGGCGTCGTATGTGCAGGGCGAGACCGTCGAGTTCGACACCACGCCGCCCGCCAAGCGCGCCACCGCCGCGAGCCCGGCCGGATCCCGGCGCTGCTATTTCGCCGGGACACCCGAAGCAGTCGACACGGCGGTCTTCGACGAGAGCGCACTCGAACCCGGCCTGATCGTGCGCGGTCCGGCCGTCGTCACCACGCCTACCACCACCTACCTAGTCGAACCCGGCTGGCGGATCGAGACCGGCGCACACGGCGCCATCTGGTTCCTGGCGAACTCGCGCGAACAGGAGGACCGGAAATGAGTGACGCGGGCGCTGCCCAGTTCACCCCGGAGGAGCAGGAAGAGGTCGAGGCGTTCCTGGCCGGCACGACCCTCTTCCTTGGACCAGACCCGGAGATCATGAACGACCACCGGATGGCGCCGAGGACCGCGGCGGAGGACCGGCTGCTGTCCAGCCCGATCGACGCGAACGCCCTCGACCGGGTCCGCAAGCGGATCGTGGCCGGCCTCGACGAGGCGTTCGAGATGATGGAGCAGACCGGCGCCGCCCCCGGCGCCAAATGGGGCGACCTGACCAGCGCGGTCTACTCGGCATCCGGCGACCTGATCCACATCAGCACCGGCGGGGTGCTGGCGTTCGCCTCGGTGCTGCACTACCCGGTGCGCTTCATCAACAAGTACTGGATCAACGACCCGAGCGTCGGCGTCCACGATGGCGACGCGTTCATCCACAACGATGCCCGATATGGCAACATCCACAACACCGACCAGAGCATGATCCTTCCGGTCTTCCACCAGGGCGAGCTGATCGCCTGGGTGGCGACGATCATCCACGAGGGCGAGAACGGCGCCAAGGAACCCGGCGGGATGCCGTCAAGCTCGGAGTCCGCCTTCGACGACGGCATCAGGATGAGCCCATTCAAGATCGTAGAAGGCGGCGTGATCCGGCGCGACCTGCTGACCTTCCTGCAGAACTCGGTCCGCGAGCCGAAGCTGCAGTATCAGGACCTGAAGGTCAAGCTGTACTCCGCGCTTCGGATCAAGGACCGTGTGCTCGCCCTTATCGACGAAGTCGGCAGGGATACTTTCGTCGCGTCGCTGCGCAAGTCGCTGGAGGACGTCGAGGCCGAGGCCCGCCGACGGATCTCGGCATTGCCGGACGGCACCTACCGGGTCAACTTCTTCTCCGACTCCACGCTGCGGGAGAACGTGCTGCTGAAGTACCCGTGCGCGATCACGGTCAAGGGGGACGAGCTGACCGTCGACTGGCGCGGGGCCGCGCCGCAGATCATAAACCGGGCCTTCAACTCCACGCTTGGCTCGTCGAAGTGCGGGATGAACCAGGCGTTTCTCGGCTTCTTCTGGCCGGACCTGCCCCGCGGGATCAGCGTGATGAACCCCATTGAGGTCCTGACCGACGAGGGCAGCTGCGTCAATCCCGGCCTGGACGCGCCGCTCGGGCAGAGCCTGCAGAGCATCTTCAAGACCTTCGGGGTCACGCAGGCCCTGTTCGCCAAGATGCAGTACTCCTGCCCGGAGAAGTACGGGTCGATCATCGCGCCCTGGTTCAACCAGATCAACACGTTCCTGTTCGGGGGGGTCACCCAGCACGGCGAGTTCGTCGGCAACGTCTGCGCCGACCTGAACGGCATGGGCGGCGGCGCCCGTGCGCACCGGGACGGCGAGCACTCCATGGCGCCGTTCTTCGCCGCCATGGCCGACCTCGGTGAGCAGGAGATCATCGAGGACGACGTCCCGTTCCTCCAGCTGATCTCCAAGAAGATCAAGCGCGACGCCCAGGGCTTCGGCAAGCACCGCGGCGGCATGGGCTACGAGATCGCGGTCGCGGCCAGGGGCACCCCGTTGTGGGGATTCGCCACGGTGTCGAGCGGCTCGAAGTTCCCCGCGATCCCCGGCCTGTTCGGCGGGTATGGGTGCCCCACCTACCCCCTGGCGAAGATCAAGGGCGTCAACGTCTTCGAGCACATGCAGGGCGCGCCGCAGGCGTGGTCCTTCGACTTCGAGACGCTGATGAATTCCCAGCCCTTCCCCGGCGCCAGGTACTCCACCCATCAGATGGGCATGGGCTTCGAACTCGCCGACGAGGGCGAGGTGTACATGATCTGCCAGGGCACCGGCGGCGGGTATGGCGACGTGCTTGAGCGGGACCCGGAGGCGGTCATGGCGGACGTCGAAGCCGGCTACCTGTCGGCGGAGACGGCCCGCGAGATCTACTTCGTCGTCTTTGACCTTGGCACGCTCGCCGTGGACGCCGAGGCGACGGAGGCGGCGCGGGCCAGTGAGCGCGAGGCACGCCTTCGGCGGGGCAGGCCCTACCAGGAGTTCGTGAAGAGCTGGGTGACGCCGGAGCCACCCGCGCACTTGCCGTACTACGGCTCGTGGGGCGACGACAACACCATCATCCACGCCACCGCCTGGAGCATGCACGGGCCGGCGCGCCTGGCCGCGCCGATGAGCCAGCTCCCGCAGATCATGCTGCCCGACCCGAACGTCATCGCCGTGACCGTCCAGCAGGCACGGATCGCCGAGCTAGAGGCACGCGTGCGCGAGCTGGAGAGCTCATGAGCCGCCTGCTGGCCAGCCTGGACGCGCCACCATCGGGACGAGGCCGCCCCATCTGGTTCGACGCGGCGGCCTACGGCCGGGCCAAGCTCCTCGGCGGCGGCGAGGTGCCGTGGCGTTCGCCGGCCGAGCTCGCCGCCTTCTTCGCCAAGCTCCAGGCAATGTTCGGATCCGATGCGATCGGAGTCGACGTCGCGGACGTGTTCGCCCAGCGGGCCGCCGCCGACGAGCGCCTTCGCGCGGCGATGGCCGCACGCAGCCGCCCCGGTTACGCCCTGCGTACCCTGCTCGGCGACGAGCAGGCACGCGGTGACGCCGCCGAAGCGGTCCGCGCCCTGGCCGCCGCCGCCCGCGCCGTCCCGCTGATCCTGACCGTGCCCGCGCCGGGCCGGTGGCTGATGGCGGCGGCCGAGCAGGCCGGGTCCGATCCGGGCCCGACGGGTGCCGGTCAGGCAGAGACCGCCGCGATGTACACCGCCGACGTCCTGCGGACATTCGGCGGCACGCCTGTCGACGGGCTGATCCTTGACGAGGGCCAAGCGCCCGTCGATGCGCTGATCCACCCCGAGGCCTACCGTTCGGTAATCAACGTCGCCGGCCACTACGAGTGGCCGGTGCTCATCCGCACCGAGGCCACCCCGGCGTGGCCGCAAGGGAACATCCCGGGTGTCGCGGTCTGGATCGGTTCGGCGCCGGCCAGCGAGCCATCGGGCCGCTGGGGCGTCGTGACGGGCGCGGACTTCTGGGCCGGCGCGGACCCGCCGGCAGATGCCGACCTCGTGCTCACGGCCGTCCCGGCGCAGGCGGACCCGGAAGCGGTGATGAAACGGGTGCGCGCCCTGACGTGACCGGTGCCGGTGCCCATGGCACTGCCAGTGTAAGGAGTGAGCCATGACCTCCGTAGACGATGACCCGCAGGACCAGTCACCGGGTTTCGCCGGGCGCAAGCTTGCGAACCGGGTCGCGCTTGTCACGGGAGGCACGCGCGGGATCGGCGCCGCCATCTGTACCAGCCTGGCCAGCCAAGGGGCCAGGGTGGCCGCGGGATACAGCGGCAACGCTGAGCGGGCCAAGGCCTTCGCCGCCGGCTTCGAGCACCGTTTCGGCGCGCCGGTACGCCTGACCGTGCACCAGGGCAACGTCGCCGCCCCCGAGGACTGCCAGCGCGTGGTAGAGGAGGTCATCGCCCAGCACGGGCGACTCGACATCCTCGTCAACAACGCCGGCGTGACGGTCGACAAGCTGGCCGTGGACCTGACCACCGCCGACTGGGACAAGGTGATCGCCGTCAACCTGTCCGGCGCGTTCCATATGGCCCAGGCCGCGCTCCGGCACATGCTCGAGCGCGGAACCGGCCGGATCATCAACGTGTCCTCTCTTTCCGGCGAAACCGGCAACATCGGCCAGGCCAACTACGCGGCGTCGCCGGCTAGCGCAGCGGGGCGTGCCCATCGCCTCGTTGCTTCGTGCCTACCGGATCGGGTCGACCCGGTTGCAGGACTGGTGCCTGCAGGAACTCGCACACCGCACCAACAGCGCGTCGATCGTCAGCGCCGCCGGGCTGCGCATCGCCGGCATCCTGGCTGCCTACATCGACCGGGTGTCTGAGGAGGTCGTCTCGGCCTACGAAGCCGAGAAGGAGAACTGGCTGCGAAACCTGAGCGTCGCCAGAGCAGCCCGCGTCCGCACCCTCCTGCGGGGCGAACGGGTTGACGTGGATTCCTCCGAGGCGATCCTGGGCTACCGGCTCAGACAGAACCACGTCGGCGTCGTGGCCTGGATCGCCGGGGGAGCGGCGGGAAGCGACGCCCTCGGACGGCTGGAACACGCGATCGCCGAGGTGGCCGCCGAGGAACAGCCGAGCGCCTCACGCTGCACAAGAACACGGTCCAGTACCGGGTACGCAAGGCCGAGGAGAGCCTCGGCCGCCCCATCGGCGAGGACCGCTTGAACGTCGAGCTGGCCCTGCTGGCCAGCCAGTGGCTCGGCGCGGCCGTCCTGCGGCCTCCCGGCAAGCCCAGGACACAACCGCCGCGGCCGGATGGATCGTGACGAAGACGAAGGGACGCTAAGCGGGTGCGCCTGGGTCAGCGGGCCCGCCGCCGAGGGGTCCGCCCGGCGCGGTGGCCCGCCATAGCTCCTTGACGATTACTTGCAGAGCGGCCGCGCAGGGAATGGAAATCAGCGCCGCGACAAAGCCGCCAAACAAGTGCCAACGGCTATCGCTGTATAGGTGACGGATGCTGGCTTGCGGCGCGGTTTCGGCTTTCAATGGGTTCACGCACGGTGCCGGGGAACCGAGGCCGGATGCGGTGGCGCTAACCCGATCGAAGGAGAATCGCCCATGTTCAAGTCGGTGTCCACCTCGCTGATCGTGCGGGGTGTGCTCGCCATCATCGTCGGAATCATCGCCCTGGCCTGGCCAGGGGTGACGATCTTGGCCCTGGTCATCCTGTTCGCGATCTACGCGTTCATCGCCGCGGGCCTGCAGGCCATGCGGGCGTTCAGCAGCGACCGGGCGGGGCCGGTGATCGGTCACCTGCTGCTGGCGCTGGTCGACGTGGCGGCCGGGGTGATCGCCCTGGTCTGGCCCGGGCCCACCGCGCTGGTGCTGGTGCTGATCGTGGGGATCTGGGCGGTCATGGCGGGCATCTTTGAGATCTTCGCCGGTTTCGCCCCCGCGGAGACCGCGGGCACCCGGGCGCTGTTCTTGCTGACCGGGCTGGTGTCGGTCGCGTTCGGCGTGGTGCTGTTCGCCCACCCCAACATCGGCGCGTTCACCCTGGCGCTGCTGTTCGGGCTGTACAACCTGATCTACGGGGTCTCGCTGATCGTGATGGGCATCGACGCCCGCAGGACCGGGAAGGACCTGCACTCGGTCATGGCCGACGCCGCCTGAGCGCCCGAACAGGCCGCGGGCCCGCTCGCGGCAGCCGTTTTGAAAAAATGAATCTGAACGGCTGCCGCGGGCTGTCACCGCCACACCCACCGGAACGGTCCCTGAAGGAAAACCACGGCCTGCAGAACCATCAGCCAGGAAGAATGCGCCACATGACCAACTCAGGCAAGGCGAAGAGCTATCCCGCTGCCGAGCCGCCGCTGAAGGTGGAGACCAGCTCCTGGCAGGCCTGCTCGCAGCGTCGGCAGGCGTCGGCGCAGATCCGGCAGTGCTCGTGCATCCCGGCATGCCGCGCGCACTCGTCGCCGCAGCTCTTGCAGATGGCCACGCAGGCCTCCAGCAACGGCCGGCTGACGTTGGCGTCGTACTCTGCCTGGCGGCTGGTGACTCCAGCGGTGGCGGTGCAGACATCGACGCAGTTCAGGCACAGCCGGATGCACTTGACCATCTCGGTCACGTTCTGCTCGCTCAAGTCTGCGTCAATATCGGCGGTGCAGGCCTGGGCGCAGTCGTTGAGCGCGTCAATGGTAGCCGCCAGCAGGCCTGCGTCGACGTTGACGGTGCGCGTGTAGGTGTCCAGCATCTGCCTGGCGTAGCTCACGGCCCCTCCTTTTTGAAGGCGATGCAGCAACAGCACTAGTGTGGCAGCCGCCGATCGGCTGTAACCTGGGGTGGGGTGTCAGGTAGCCCTGCTTACCAGGTGCAGCCGCCTCGCGATCAGACGTTATGCCATCTGCGAATTCGCGTTGGCCTGGCAAATCAGCGAGGGCCGCGCCGGTGTAATGCGGCTAGCTGATCTCGCCGTCCGGATGCGGTGGGCTGTGACGGTGCCGCGGGCGGGTTGCTGGCTGGCCGGCCATCGGTCACCTGAAACTGCTGCCCGCCGGACGCATCCCTGCGCACAGGGGGCTTGCGTGTCAGCGGACGCAGTGCTAAAAGGCAAAGGTATCTGGCCGCCCGGCGGACCGGGCCAGTGCGAGGGGGGCGACGTGAGCTTTTCTGTTGAGGGCGACTATTTCGAGGTGTGCAACTGCGAGGTCAGCTGCAACTGCGTTTGGCTGGGGGCAGCCACCCACGACAACTGCGACGTCTTGCTGGCGTGGCATGTCACCAGCGGCAGCAAGGACGGTGTGGATCTGTCGGGCCTTAACGCCGTGATGGCCGTGCACTCGCCGAAGCGGATGACTGATGGCGGCTGGAAGGTGGCGCTGTACCTGGACGACCGCGCCTCCGCCGAGCAGTCCGAAGCCCTGGGTGCGGTCTTTTCCGGGGGTGCTGGCGGCTATCTCGCCGGATTGGGCCCGCTGATCGGCGAGGTCGCGGGGGTGGAGCCGGCGGCGATCACGTTCGAGAAGTCGGACGGCTCGCTGCACGCTGAGGTCTCGGGTGCTCTATCGATGAGCAGCGACCAGCTCGTGGGGATGGATGGCAAGGAACCGGCCGTGATCACGAACGCGCCATTCGGCGCTGTGACCCAACCGGTCCGGCAGGCCAGGGCGAAAGACGCGAGCTACCACGGCCACTGGAGCGCCGATTTCTCGGGAACGAACAGCTTCGTCACCGATTTCCGCTACGAAGGCTGACCGAGGCCTCTGCCATGGCTGACCACGCCGGTCCAGCCTCCGCCGCACGGCCTGTGCAGGCCCTCCCGCCGCGCCAGCTCGCCCTGCCGTGGATCGCGGTCGCAGCGCTGGCGGCGGTGGCGTGGGCGGTCACTGTCATGCTGGCCCGGAACATGGGCAACGGGCCCGGGACCATGGGCCTGGCGCTGCTGCCTTTCCTCGGGCTGTGGGTGGTGATGATGGCCGCGATGATGCTGCCGTCGGTCACGCCGGTCGCTGTGCTGTGGGCCCGTTTGATCACCGGCGCTTCGGCCGGCCCCGGGCGCGTGGTGCGGATGAGCCTGTTCCTCAGCGGTTACCTGCTGGTCTGGGCTGCGTACGGGGCGGTCGCCTTCGCGGCCCTGGCCGGAGCCGGGCGGCTGCTCACTGCGTCCCCGGCGGCAGCGAAGTGGCTGGGCGTGGCTATCTTCATCAGCGCAGGCATCTACCAGCTCACCCCCTGGAAGGACTGCTGCTTGCGCCGGTGCCGCTCGCCGATCGGCGCGCTGATGTACTACCTCGGCTTCAAGGGCCGCAGCCGCGATGTCCGCGTCGGCCTGCATCACGGAGCGACATGCGCCGGGTGCTGCTGGGGCTTGATGATCTTGCTGATCGCCGTCGGCGTGATGAATGTGGCGGTCATGGCGGCGCTGACGGTGGTTATCTTCGCTGAGAAGCTCTGGCGCTACGGGAAGCCATTCGGCCAGGCCGTCGGCGTGCTGCTGGTGGCGATCGGGGTGCTGGCAATCTGGTTCCCGTGGCTGCTTCCTGGCCTGCACGTCTCCGCCATGCCGGCGATGTAGGACAAGCCAGTTCGGGCTCGACGAGCGTCAATTCGTCCGCAAATCCAACAGGCTTATTTTTATTGGCACCGATAGCTATCGCGATAAGCGACGTTCCAGCGCAAGGATACGGTTCGGCCAATGAAGGGTTATGCAAAAGTCCTCAGGCGGCCGTGCCGAATCTGACGCATTGGCGCCGGGCCTGGTCGTGTAGCGCAGCCCGCGGGCGCTGCCTGTGACTCCCTTCCGAGTGGCATGGCCGGGTTACGTTGCGGGATACGCGGGTGGCGTGCGAGCGCGCGATGGGAAAATATGTGGGCATGCCTGGCCCTTCGAACGGGCACCGGCGTCGACGCCGGTGGCCGGCCCTGCTTGCCGGTTCCACCGCAGTCGTCGTGGTCGCGCTGGGGGGTGCGGCAAACATTGCTACGTCATTGTTGCCGCGCACGTGGGCGTGGACACATGACGCGGCGATCATATGGGGCATCGTCGGGGTGCTGCTCGCTCTGACTGTGGTGCTTGCCATGATCGGGGCACGGCGCGATACCGGATACGTAGGCGATGCCGCTGGCGGTCAGATACAGGGTGCTGTGGTCGTGACCGGCTCCGGGCCGGTGTTCATCGGACGGGGGCCGCCGGCTGGCACTTCGGCACCCGGAACGCCTGGTAGTTCACCGGACAGGGTTGGGCAGATTGTGGCCGGGGAGATACCGGCGCGGCCAGCGGCTTTCCTGGAGCGTCAGGCTGTAGCAGGGCTGGCGGCCGTGTGGGATGCGGGCAAGCGGGTGGCCGTTGTGCAGGCCGTCACGGGAGGTCCAGGTGTGGGGAAGACCCAGGCGGCCGCCGCTTACGCGCGTAACCGGGCAGCCGCGGGGTGGCCGTTGGTGGCGTGGGTGACGGCTGAGACCCGCGACCAGCTACTCGCCGGGCTTGCCAGCGTCGCGATCGCTGCCGGTGTCGCCGACGCGGATGGCGACTCGGCTGTCTCGGCCAGAAACGTGCGCCGTTACCTGGAAAAATGTCCTGGCCCGGCGCTGGTGGTCTTCGACAACGCCGCGGACGTTGATGGACTGGCTGCATTACTGCCGACGGTGGGGGCGGCGCAGGTAGTGATCACCAGCACCGACCGGGCATTTACCCGGCTCGGGGTGACGGTCGACATAGGAGTGTTCACGCCAGAGCAGTCGGTGGCCTACCTGAGGGAACGAACCGGCCTGGCCGACGCGGAGGCGGCTGCTGCGGTCGCTGCCGAACTCGGGTACCTGCCGCTAGCGCTGGCGCAAGCCGCCACGGTGATTAGTCAGCAGAGCCTGGACTACGCGACCTATCAACGGCGGCTGCACCAAGCACCTGCCGCCAGGTACCTGACCCGGCACGCCGGTGACCCGTATCCAAGGGGAGCGGTCGCGGCGATCACGCTGGCGATCCGCAACGTCGAGGACCAGGATGACTCTGGGCTGACACATGTGATCATGGGGCTGCTGTCAGTCTTGTCGGCCGAGGGCGTGGGCCGGTTCATTCTCGCAGGTCTGGCCGCTGCGCCGATTGCCACCTCCTCCGTCCCCTCGCCTCTCGCATCGGATGAAGCCGTGGACCAGGCCCTTGGGCGGCTCGTGGGCGGGTCGATCCTCACCCGCTCCGAAACGGGGCAGTCGTTCAGCATGCACCGCCTATTCAGCCGTGTGGTGCGGGAACGTGACGAGGCAGACGGACGATTGCTCTTGACTCTGCGCGTTGCGGTGGATCTGCTGCAAGGACTTCAAGTTCCCGACCAGGAAGGGTGGCTGCGCCGTGAGGCCGGAGGCCAGCTGGTGGAACAAGTCAGCGCAGTATGGGCTGCATCCTCTGGCCGGGCCGACGCCTACGACCCTCAATTCCGTGAAATCACCGAGCAGCTGATATCACTGCGGAACTGGTCGGTTCGCCAGCTGACCATCGCAGCGGACCTGTCCCGCGCGATCAGCCTAGGTGTCACCGTTCTCGCCGACTGCGAGCGGCTGCTCGGCCCCGACCACCCCGACACCCTGGCCTCACGCCACAACCTCGCCGGAGCCTACGAATCAGCGGGCCGGCTGCGCGAGGCAATCGCCGTGTACGAGCGCAACCTTGCCGACTGCGAGCGGCTGCTCGGCCCCGGCCACCGCGACACCCTGGCCTCACGCCACAACCTCGCCGGAGCCTATAAGTCGGCGGGCTGGCCGCGTAAGGCAATCGACTTGCACGAGCGCAATCTCGCCGACCGTGAGCGGCTGCTGGGCCCCGGCCACCCCGACACCCTGGCCTCACGCCACAACCTCGCCGGAGCCTACGGGTCGGCGGGCCGGCTGGGCGAGGCGATCGACTTGTACGAGCGCAATCTCGCCGACCGTGAGCGGCTGCTGGGCTCCGACCACCCCGACACCCTGGCCTCACGCGACAACCTCGCCGGGGCCTACATGTGGGCGGACCGGCTGCGCGAGCCGATCGCCCTGCACGAGCGCAACCTCGCCGACCGTGAGCGGCTGCTCGGCCCCGACCACCCCGATACCCTGACGTCACGCCACAACCTCGCCTTGGCCTACATGTGGGCAGGTCGGCTACACAAGGCGATCGACTTGTACGAGCGCAACCTCGCCGATAGCGAGCGGCTGCTCGGCCCCGACCACCCCGACACCCTGGCCTCACGCCACAACCTCGCCTTGGCCTACAGGTACGCGGGCCGGCTGCGTCAGGCGATCGCCCTGCACGAGCGCAACCTCGCCGATAGCGAGCGGCTGCTCGGCCCCGACCACCCCGACACCCTGATCTCACGCAACAACCTCGCCGGAGCCTGCACGTTGGCGGGCCAGCTGCGCAGGGCGTTCTACCTGCGCCGACTGAACGCGGCGGAGGCCAGGCGCGCGCTCGAGGCAGGACATCCGTGGCGGCGACGCTACCGGCGAAGGTTTCAGTTGTATCTATCTCTACCCGTAATTCTTGCCATGCTGGCCCTTGGGACTGTTTGGTCGATGTGGACTGGAAATTATTATGGTGCAATCCTTGTTTCGCTATGCCTGGCTCTTGTCGTGCTAACAGTGCTGACATTTCGTATGTTGCGGCGCCTTCTAGCTGCTCGGGACTGGAGATTCTTGAGCTCTCCCTGGTACGACCAGCTTCGCCATCCCATTGCACGGGCTATCCAGCAAGACATTAGAAGGGTGTAACTCAAGGGAGATCCGGCTCGCCCAGCACAGCCCCTTCCTCGGCCATATTGAAAACTATAGTCAGCAGCGCCGGAACTTAACGTGGCGTCCGGTGACCGTGGGGCGGGCCTTCCGGCCCTTGCGTGGCGCTGCGCCATGGCGTGTCCTTGAGGGGGACAGGGGGAGTGAATCTTCAGTTGAGCAGCACATCCGGGATCTTGGGCATCATCGCAGCCGCTGTTCTTGTGGGTGGGCTGGCTGCGTGCAGTACGCCCAGCACGAGCGCTCACCCGCTGGCGGCGGGCCCGGCCAGCGCGGCTGACGTCCCGGTGCGGGTGCAGCCGAACGTAGTCGGCTGGTCCGGGATGGTTCAGCGCCCTGACCACATCTACGTGGGCATGGGCGGAGCGCCGATTGTCCGGCAACTGGCCTGGCGGAACTGGGGTGGCCCCCGAGCATGGGCGGGAGGCAAGCTCGACATCTACTGGCCGCAGCCAGGTCCGATCTCCGGCTGGCACCCGACCACGTACACGGTCACGGTGCGCCTGCTGGACATCCTGACGCACAACGGCCAGCCGTCGTACCGGAAGATGGCGGACTTCTACGTCAACCGCCGGGGTGTCGCAAAGGCGCTGTACTTCACGTTCTACGTTCTGCCGGGCGGATCGGTCCCGGGGTGGAACCCTAGCTAGGCCAGGAATGGCCAAAGATCAATCAAGTGAGCCGCGAAAGCGGGAACTTTTGAACTTGGAGCCGACCCGAGGCCAAGACCGCCAAGAACCGGATGCACTTCGACCTGCGTGCCCCCGGCTCAGTGCAGGCCGAGGTCGCTAAGGCTGGAGCAACTCGGGGCCACCGCGCTGCACATCGTTCAGCTTGCGGCGTCCGCGCAGCGGATCAGGGCTTAGAAGATGAAGGGCACGAGCATCTTGGTCGAGCGCCTGTACATCGGGTAGGTGTCGGGGAACTGCTTGGTCAGGTAGCGCTCCTCGACGGTCGCGCTGTAAACGAAGTAGACCCCGGCCAGGACCATGGCGATAAGCCACATCCAGCTCAGCGCCACCGCGGTGCCGACACCCGCGAGCAGGATGCCAGAGTAGATAGGGTGGCGGACCAGGCGGTAGGGGCCGCTGGTCACCAGCTCCGGTTCGTCCTTTTGCGACATCGGGGTGCCCCAGTTCCGCCCGATGTGTAGGCGGGCCCAGATCGCGAACCCCAGCCCGAGCGCGAAGAGGAAGAGCCCGAGGCCAGCGCGCCACGGATCCGAATTGAGGCCGCCGTCTCGGAAGACTCCCAAGCGGAGCAACAGAATCGCCAAGACGACGACCACGGCCCTGATACGCAGCTCGCGGGACCAAGGGACGCGGCCCCTTTTCATGGAGAAGGCCGCCACGAGCCAGTAGATCCAGAACGCAGCCCATCCGATAGCAAAGACGAGCTCGACCGCGTGCATGCGACTCATACTTCCATGTCCGGTGTTACCCAGCGAGCGGTCCGAGGTGCTGCGGGCCGATCATGAAACCAGCCGGCTCATGACGGCCGCCCGCCGAACTGCCAGTTGTGGACCTCGAGGCTGGTGGCCTGCCCCGTGCCGAGGCCGAGCACCAGATACCGGCTGCCGCCGGTCCGGCCGCCGGGGAAGTCCCACATGGTGCGCCCCAGCGTGTTATGCCACCGGCGCAGCAGCACGTCCCGGTATACACCGGCCTGGTAGCCGGGCTCGTCGAACGGTCAGGTGCGGGCAGCCGTCGGACCCGGCTGACAGAGCGCGGGCCAAATACTTCCCATCGGCAACATGAACCCGGCCGAGGAGCCTCAATCGAGCCTTCTACAATAAGTTACGGGAATCCTACAATGAGTTATGGGAGAGGGGAGCGAACGATGGGGCCTGGGGAGAACGCGGATCTGGTCCGGCGCGGGTATGCGGCGTTCAGTACCGGGGACATGGCGACGCTCAGCGAGCTGTTCGCCGACGACGCAGTCTGGCACGTACCGGGAAGCGGCAGCCTGTCTGGCGCGAAGTCCGGGCGAGATGCCATCCTGGCGTTCTTCGGTGAGCTGATGGCGCGCTCGGGCGGGACCATCAAGATCACCCTCCACGACGTGATCGGCGGAGACGAGCACACGGTCGCGCTGCATCACGAGTTCGCCGAGAGCGGCAGCAACCGGGTAGACCAGAACGCCGCGAACATCTTTCACGTCCGGGACGGCCGCGTCAGCGAGGTGTGGGAGCTTCACGACGACCCGGCCACCAATGCCTGGCTCTGGGCATAGCCGGGCATGGCTGGGTAGCTGAGGCCGAGCCGGGCAGATACTCGCCGCGGCCAGCCCGGCGGAAATCAATGACCGGCTCCCATGTACCTCATCGGGGCGGCGGAGCATTTCCGTCGTCTGGCCAAGCCGGCTGCGGACTGGCCTCGGCCGGCGATTACTCGCGCTCGATCCTGCGCAGCCCGTGCGCGGGGGTCCACCACTCAACGACGAGCATCGTGGCCTTCTCGTTGAGGTGCGTGTGCACGACCTCGGCGATGTCGGCGCAGAAGCGGCCGCCGCCGGATTCCTCGGTGAGTGGCCCCGCATAGATCGCCCGCCCGGAGATCTTCGCCTCACCCGGCCACTGCGCTTCCGCGCCCTGGACCGGGTCGATCGTGGCGCTGTGCAGTGCGAACCGTGGATCCCGGCGCAGATCCGCGCTCTTGCGCGCGTTCGGCATCGAGCCGAAGGTGAGCTCGCCGTCCTCGAAGGCCACCTCGATCCCGGAGATCCGCGGCGACCCGCCGGCTCGCAAGGTGGCGATCGTCTTGTGCCTGTGCGCGTCGAAGAGCCCCCGCACGCGCCGCGCGAACTCAGGTTCCGCGCGCTCGACGTCCTTCCACGCCGTCATGCGCCCAATATCGCACAGGCGCCCCGAACGCCGGGTTGGAGATGTAGATCACCTGGTGCCGGGTGAGGTCCAGGCCGGCGTCGGCGGCGCGCAGCGCCA
>Ga0207684_10001209_pt1 | contig 28779 bp, 26 predicted proteins | sample KBSK5501metaG_FD_184342 | JGI IMG/M metagenome (GOLD analysis project Ga0207684, IMG submission 184342) | Corn, switchgrass and miscanthus rhizosphere microbial communities from Kellogg Biological Station, Michigan, USA - KBS K5-50-1 metaG... | ecosystem: Host-associated > Plants > Roots >...
TCTCGAACCCACTCCGTGAGCACCGGGATCAGCGACAACCAGAACAAGAGGAACAGGTTTGCCCACATCGCCGCCCCGCTGATCCGAACGGCAGCGCGGAGCAGGTGATGGTGATTATTCCAGTAGATGCCCACGAACACGAAGCTCAGCACGTACACAAGCACGCCCGGCAGCTGGTCGCGTACCGCGTCCAGACTGACGCCATGGGGAGGCCGCAACTCGAACGCCATGATGGTGATGATCACCGCCATAACCGAGTCGCTGAACGCCTCGACCCGGGTCGTGCCCACCTCGGGCGAAAGAGCCGAACGCTCCTCTTCCGCTGTCACGGGGTTGATCATATGAGGTAGCGACGTCCAATCAGGCGCGCTCGCCAGCCGAGAATGGCGCCTTGCCGATCGATCGCGACGACCGTTCGGGGCAGCGGGTCGCAACCGCTTGGGCGTCAAAATGGGCGTCAAAGACATGGGGAAGAAAGCCACTGTGCCGAGGCGCCTGCGGTGCTTCGTGGCCATGGCATTCGGACGCGAGGATACCGATCAGTGGTACAAATCGACGCTCGAGCCGCTCGTACGCAGGCACCGGCTAACGCCGCGGCGGGTCGATCGCATCACCCATAACGATGACGTCGACGACCGGATCCTTGAAGAGCTCGCTAAAGCCGACCTGGTTGTGGCCGATCTAACGTACGCGCGCCAGTCCGTCTATTTCGAGGCGGGTCATGCGGTTGGTCGAAGAGTTCCGGTCATCTATACATGCCGGTCGGACCATCTGCAGCCAGGTGCCGTCGATCCGCATCGAGTTCACTTCGACCTCCAGATGAAGAACATCATCGACTGGAAAGGGCCGCGGGATCCGACTTTCATCCGCCGGATGGACAAGCAGGTCAGCTATGTCACGGCGCCGCTGAGAAAAGATCTCGCCGAGAAGACTCGCAGAGGCCAGGCCGAGAAAGCGTTTGCTGCTATGTCGCAAACCGAGCAGCTCGCGGCCGTCGCCGCTCAGGTCGAGGGGAGCGCCATCCGGCACGGCTTCAAGGTCGAGACGTTCCTCGACTCGGGCAGCGGGATTGCCTACGACACGTACTTCTTCCCTGGGACTTCGCTCGTCGTCGGCGAATGGTTTCGTGCTGGCCATCGCCATGGCTTCCAGTGCATGGTCCGCCAGAGCTTTAAGCAGTCGGACCTGGTTCTCGCGAATTCGCTGGTCAGGCGGCCGCGCTTCAATCTTCAGCTGCCGCGAAGCTCGGATAGGCTCAGCGACGTTGCCGACCTGCTGCTACTCGTCTCTCTTAGTCCGCTGCAGCTGGCGAGAGTCAGAGGAATGCTCGATCGCTTCAACGCGATCGACACGCCTCAAAAGCATCTTCGTCGCGGGGTGAAGCACAGCTTTCCCCACCTCCGCGCGCCCGGGTTCGAGAAGGTGATCCAGCTAACGGGTCTTACTGGCATCGTCGGACGGAGCCATGAGAGGGTGCATCTGAGAGAAGTCGAGGGGGACGTCCTGCCCGGTAAAGAAGAGGGCCGCGTTACATACGATCCCCCGGATCGCTATATCCGGACGGCGACGGTGCCTCGACGGATTGATGTCTGCGTAATCGACTCGGTTGCGAGCCTTGACGAGCTGACCGAGCGCGTGGAGTCGGCGCTCCTGCGGTTCGACCGATCTTAAGGATTACAAGCCCACTCTTCGCTCGCTTGCGCTGGCGATTGATCACTGTCGCCACGAACGCCGTCAGGGCCGAGAACCTCGTCGCGCACGGAACGTTCGGCGAGGACGCTACCAGTCGGTCGACCGAGCGCTTACCTACCTAGGAACGTGTCTTTCGGGTGGGCCGAACGGTCGATTTGCTTGACGCGCTGGTAAAGCTCAGCGCGGCGCGCTTGGGCCGTTTCGGGTGTCGAGTTGTAGGCTTCGACGGCGCGCCGCCGTTCGTTAGCTTGGACCGTCTTCGTGCCGTCGGGTTTCTGCTCGAGTCGCTTCGGAAGTGCCATGCATCGATTATCTTCGGAAGGCCCAAACGTCGGAATCCGGCACTGCGTACTAACGGTCGACGCTTGGGAGGCTACTGGCGACGTGGCAGAATGCCCTCGATGACGCCACCGGACCGCGCTAAAGCAGGCTGCATTTTCTGCGGCGCAACGAACAGAAAGCTCACCAAAGAGCACGCTTGGTCAGATTGGCTCGTGGATGTCTTTCGCGAGTTCAAGGCGTCCACTTATTACCGCGATACCGGCAGCATGGAAAGCTGGGTCACCAAGTCGTTCACGGCGACGGTACGCGTGGTCTGCGAGCAGTGCAATAACACGTGGATGAGCGAAATCGAAAATGCCGCCAAGCCGCTGCTTATCCCGATGGTCAGGCCGGGTGCGCCACTCGGCTTGAATTCATACCAGCAGCGCGATGTTGCTAGGTGGGCCTTCTTACGCGCGATCATCCTTCAATACACGGGTAATCAGAGGGTCGTGCCTCAATCGCATGTGACCGAGTTCTTCACGAAGCGGCGCCCGCCCATGCAAACGGTGATCCGGATTGCCGCGTACAGCCAGCCTTACACCTTAACTTCCTACCGCGCGGGTGGTGGCGGTTGGGATGACTACCGATCGGGCGAGTTCTACATCATCACGGAGACGGTCGGCACGCTCGCGTTCCACATCTTCGGCCACACGCGGTCTGACCAAATCGATATCAATTTCGGTCCGTTGGAACCGGCGCTGATGAAGATCTGGCCGGCCGGCGGGCTGATCGCATGGCCGCCAAAAATCGGCTTGGACGACCAGGGTGTGGACGCGCTGCACAACTCGTTTCCGGCGAACTGGACGCCTGCAGCTCAGGTCGTTCGGGATCGTGGCTTGACCGATGCGATTAGAAGGCACCGCCGCGGCTAGATCACTCCAGATCTACAACAAACAGGGTAGGACCTTTACCAATTTGCGGAGGACGACAGCGAGCAGCCGGGTCATCGTGGCAATGAGCTCCAAGCGCTGGATTTTCGGTTAGCAAATTGACTGGACAAGTAGGCCGTAGGTCATCAGGCTCGCAGGCAGCGGCAAACTAGCCGTTCCGTCGAACGTAAGCTGTTAGGTCGCCACATCACCAGGCGGAGGACGTGGCGTTGGAAACGGCGCACGACCCCGGAGCCTAGCGGATATCCCAACTTAAACATTTAGAATTGGCCAAAGGCGCCTTACTAAGGGGAGGCCATTACCCACAGGTGACGACCAAACGCAGACTGACTGCTGCAGCTCTTTCAGACGGCCGGCCCTCTGCTGGAGTTGTCGAGTGTGATTGATGTATCGATTCCCTTTGGGGACGCGGATCGGGCCCGCTTGGGGCAGGCCTTAGGCCCTCGGGATGATCTCGATACCATCGCCCGACTGCTTGCCAAAACAGGGGCGGAGGAACTATTGACGCTTGCAACAGGCGTAGCCGTTTTTCAAAACATGTCGGATCTGCGATCCTATCGCATTTTCGCGATGATGAAGCAAGGTTTGCCACGTCGAGATACGGAGATTCTCGTTGCATCGATCTTCAAGCTGCCTATCGGTTCGGCGCGCAGACTCGTGAACGCCGCAGTTGCCCGCTACGCTGTTCAGCTAGGCGGAATCGACGAGATAATTAGACAAGTCCTTAAGGCGGCTCAACCTAGTGATGAGCCTCCAGGATGGCTCGTGGACCTTTCGTCCGAATTGGTCCGGGAAAGACTGACGGCAATGCTGAGCTCACGCAATCTGCCCGACCCGGAGCGAATCAAGCGAGGCGCCAGCTGGCGTTATCCGATAGAAACATACGCCGCCCTCCGCGATTCCTTTGGATTGCCGCAAAGGAATCCCGGAGCACCGGAGCCTCCGGCAGTTGTTCCGGCCCAAGGACCCGCTGCTGTTCCGTCGCCCCAGGCTAGGCCAAGGGGACGACGCCCGCCGCCAAGGTGATCCTTTCTCCTCGCTGGACTGCCGCCGCCCTAGACCTCGACAAGCAGATCTCCGATATCTTTGCGCTGCTGGCGGTGCTTCTGGTCTTTGTCATCGGCTACTTTTCGGCGCTTCTACCCCAGGCAGAGGAACTGATGGCTCGGATCCGACCTAACGAGGAAGCCGACCGTGTGGCGCTTCGGACGAGGCTTGCAACTTTCCGGAGGCTCGCTTACGGGCTCGAGGGCCTGATCATCCTAGTTGTTGCAGTCTTATTCTCGGTCTCGTCTCAGGTAATCAATCGGTGGCCGTCGGACGTTCAATTCCCATGGTTCACATCGGCGCAGTTTCCTACCGCACGTGGCGGCCTGATCCTTACGGACTTATTACTTGCGGCGGTCTTTATCGCTACGTTGTGGCTGATCCGAGCGCTATCCAGCCGGATCCGAAAGCTTCGATAACCGACGAATTTGGGCTCCGGCCAACCCGATTGGGAGGACAGCCCCAGCTAGTCGTCCGGCCGTCAACGCGGCCCGTCGTGCCCCGGGAAGGGCCGAGCTGCCTCAGTCGGTCTTGCCCGGATTTTCCAGGTTTAACTTCGGGGCCCGGCACCTGGCCCGCGCGCGGGGTGAGGCGTCTTAGGACAGTGCCCAGATCGCGCCTGGACCCTGACTCGGTCTGGGCTTGACGACGAACCGCCGCTGGCGCATACCCTGGACGCTGGCGCGATGAAGGTGATAATCACGCTGGGGACCCGGTTCGTCCCTTCTGCCAAGGATGAGCGATATGAGGAAAGCCGCCGATTCGAGTTCTATGTTCCGGAGACCACAACGATACGTGCCTTGATCGCGATGGTCGATCGTGAGTCAGCACCGAAACATCCTGGCAGCTCCTACCTGTCGCTGCCGAGCCCACACCAGGCGCTTCCCGAATCAGCTACTGTCGCCCACCTCAATCTCGCAGATGAGGCCGTACTCCGGCGGTTCTCAAAGGTGCGCTAGTCCAACGACGAAAACGAGAAGACCGGTCTCCGCAAGGAGTCTTACGGTCGGCCCGAGGACCTCAAGTACGATGCGTGTAGGCGTTGATCGAATGGCGCTCATTTCAGGGAGAGAGGTCTAAGCCATGAAGAAGAGGTACTGGCGAGTGTTCTCCGATGAGCAAGGGGCGTCGCACGCTAAGGAGGTCGATGCCGAGCTCGAACTTAGGGACTATGCGCCACCTGCGCCACCAGTCTTCGTTTCCCGCCCAGCTTCCGCGGCCGGCTTCGTCTTCGTGGTGGCGCCCCAAACGTTGGTGGCTGGCTTCCATCCCGCTCCTAGGCGGGAGCTTCAGGTTGTCCTGCGGGGCGTGGTTGAGGTGGAGACGTCTGATGGGACTCTGATGAGAGGCGAGCCGGGAGATGTCTTTATGGTCGAGGACACTCACGGTCGTGGCCACCTCTCAACGATCGTCGGTGATCAGGCTCTAGAGATCCTGGCGGTTTCCCTGGCCTGATTGTCTGCTCGGGCTCCAGCGGAACGCCAACGGACTTACGCCATAGCCAACAGGTCGACCTCGATCAAGGGCGGCTGACCGAGGTCGTTCGGAAGTCGAGCTAGGCGCTGCAGATGACAGGCAGGATGCGTTAGTGGGCGTAAGATGGCCCCGCAAGACCGCGCTGCCTTTACGATGAGCAACCCGGGCGCCTTAGGGGGGAAGTCTGCGATGAGACGGACGCTATCTTGGGGGATTCTCGCTGCGCTCGTCGCGACCGGAATCCTTGCTTTTCGTGGCGGCAGGCCTACGCCGTCCAAAGAAGCTTCACCAATGCTGACACGCGCTGACAGGTTTCAACGCTGGCAAAAGATGACCCTCGATCAGATGGGTTATGCGCTCAATCTGTTTCTGACACTTACGGTCGCAGCGTTAGGCTACTGGTCGTTTCTACTGAAGGACCCATCATTCCGTCCGAGCCCAGCCGCTGGTGGCTTTATGATCGCAGCGGTTATTGCTCTGGGAATCTCGGCACTGGTCGGTCTGTCTTCCGTTATTAATAGGCTTTCGGACTTTCGCAGTACAGCTCGGCGTGCAAGAGAGAACCCGGAGGCACCCGACAAAGCGGAACTCCGTTTGCGCGGCAGGGTGACTTGGCGTTTGTTCTACGGACAAATTGCTAGCTTCGCCATTGGCATCGCCACAATCGCCATCGCTCTGCTGCTCACCTATGGAAGCAAGCTCGTGTGACATCGATGATCACGGCGCGGCGGGCCAAACGTCGAGCAGTGGATAGCGGACGACGCGCGAGCTGAAAGGGATCGCCTATCTCGCCGCCAGCAAGCTGAATTTCAATCCAGCGAAGTGATTAACCAATAGAAATGGAAAAGAGCCCACTTGAAGGTCGACGCCGCAATCAAATCAGATGCTGAGTTGGCGCAGCTCTAACGCATCCTCTTATATGTGCACTAGGGAGACTATGTCAGCTGATTAGAGTCAGTGGCGAGCCCCGTCCGCAAGCGTCCACTAGAGTCGGCCACGTGACGTCGTTTTAAGAGTCAGCTGCTCTACCGACTGAGCTATGCAGGCGCATCGCATATTGTATTCGGCTAATCGTCCGCTGCGTGGCGCCGACGACCGTGGAGAACCACCGGCGTTGTTGTCAAATTGTTGTCAAACCGGCGGCGCCGACGGGATCGTGCAAGGCTTGGGAGGCGCCTCATTTCAGGTCGTCGTAGGCACCGTGCGGGCAGGTCATCCAGCAGATAGGGCTGAGCTCGCCTATCCTTACAGACCTTGTCGGAACGAGCGTTTATCTGGATGCTCGTCGGAAGGCCGGCGTGATGGTCTCGTTAACCAAGATCTCTGAGCGAATCAAGTTTGGGTCTTAACGAGGTAGTCGCCGCTCGATCGCCTCGTTGATGGCGACAAAGGGAACCTGTGCAGTCTCATTGACCGCTTTGACCCGCTCCACGCTCGAGGCCTCGAACAGGCAGAAGCAACGGGACCGCGTGGGCAGGAAGGTGGTTCCGCGATAGTAGACCGGCGAGCCGGAGGCAGTTAGCCTCCGACTCGCTTCCACCAGCGCAACCTGCATGGTCGCCAGGTGCTTCTTGGTCAACCCGGGAAGGCTGCGCTCGACGACGTACGTAGGCACGGCTAGCTCGCGACTTCCTGAACTCGGAGTGAAGCGGCGGTCGCGGGAACGGCATGTCGCGAGTGCATCGAGCGATACGCGCGAACCGTTCGAAGTGCCCCGTTGATCAGGAGCAATCCTGAGATGGCAATGACCGGAGCGCCAAGATCGGTCTCGGCCATGAGCAGTGGAGACACCCCCAGCAGTCCACCGAGCTCGACGAATATCACCCCGAACACCACCGCTGCCACGGGCAGGCGCCAAGCCAACGGCATGACCAGGTGAATCAGGGTCCGGACTCGTCCGACCGGCGCGAGCACTGGATGACGGAGAACCCGAACCAGGGACCAAACCTGGAAGCCGACGAGGCCGCCGACGAGCAGGTCGAACACGATGTAGGTGGTCAGGGGCGATGGCGTGAACGGCGCCGGCTGACCGGCGAGTGTCGAAATCACACCCTTAGCGGTTGCGTCGATGGAGTTTGACAGGTTTACCGGCATGCTGCTGGCGTTGGCAATGACTTCCACGCCCCAGCCGGTGCCGGGGACCAGGATCATGTCCGTGTGGAAGGTCACCGCATCACCGTCATGCTCCACGACCGGGATGCCGTTGACGCTGCCATCAGCCCAGCCCATGCCGTAGGTGAGGTCGCCATCCTTGGCCACACCGCGGTGCATCTCGGCGATTCCCTGCGGGGAGAGCACCTGCCGCCCTGCGTAGTTGCCTCCGCTGAGCTGGGCGACTAGGTAGCGACCCATATCGCTGGCGCTCGAAACGACAAAACCGGCAGGGATAAAGTCCGACCGATAGTTGTCGAAGGCAACCGGCAAACCGAGGAACCACTCGTGCCCAGGCGCGAGGCCGCCAGCCTTCGCCGCCGACTCGGAGGCATAGGTGTGCGTCATGCCCAGCGGGGCGAAGACGTGCTGCTGTATGTAGTCGCCATAGGACTGGCCGCTGATCGCCTCGACGACGAGCCCGAGCGTGTCGTAGTTGCTGTTCGAGTACTGGAACAAGCGGCCGGGCGGGTACGGGAGGTTGACGGTCGCGAGATCGTGGACGCGACTCGCCACGCTGGTGACCGGCGTCTCCAGCGGGAAGCTGGGCGGCAGGCCACTGGTCTGGTTGAGGAGTTGGCGGATGGTGATTTGGCGGCTGTAGGTTGGATCAGCGACCCGAAACCAGGGCAGGTAGTATTGCACCGGCGCGTCGAGGTCGAGGCTTCCCCGCTCTTTGAGCTGCATGATCCCAAGAGCGGTAAAGGACTTGGCCTCTGAGCCGAGAACGAACGGCGTGTCGCCCGTCACCGGAGAGCCACTGCTCGCAGTGCCGAATCCCATGACGTGCACCACTTGGTCACCGTGAACAATGCTGAGAGCAAAGCCGGGGGTGCCGGCCAGGCTATTCGAGACATAGGAATCGATGGCGGCGTAATTTGGGTCGCTGGCCGGAGCCTGAGCGGCGGCGGGAACAGCAGCAGCACTCGCGAGCCCGAGCAAAGCCAGGCCTCCGAGCGCCATGCGAAGGAACGTCGATTTCATGTTATTTTTCCCTTTTTCGGACGCTATTGACGTCCGTATTTGATGGCGGCGTCGATGCGGTCGTCGATCGTCCATTGGCGTTCGCAGGCCCAGATGGTCTCGACCAAATCAGCGAACTGCGCGTCCAGGCCAATGCAGCCCTGGAAGCGATCCTCTTTCCGCGCTCCCGACCGGACCTCCGTTCCTGTCGTCCTCACTGGCTTCATCCGAATCGCCTCCTTTCGAGTGGTTGTTCGATGCCCACACGCTAGAGGCGATCCGCATGCAGAACACCCGGAGAAGTACTTGGAGCAGTACCAGTCTTTTGGAAAGGTCTATCGTTGATCGCCTAGAGAGGGGTGGAATGCGCACTCAGCGCTCGGGGCGCGGCCTACACAACGTCCCGGCGGAACTGACGAGTTTCGTTGGGCGTCGCCGCGAGCTCGTCGAGATCAAGCAGCGGCTCGGCGCCTCGCGGCTGGTGACCCTGACGGGAACCGGGGGCGTGGGCAAGACCAGGCTCGCGCTCCGCGCCGCAAGCGAGCTGGCCCGAGCCTTTCCGGATGGCGTCTGGTTCGTCCCGCTGGCGCCAATCGAGGACCCGCAGCTGGTGACCCAGGCGGTTTTCCATGCCCTGGGTCTCCAGGACCGGTCGGCCGGCTGGCCATTGTCGGCGCTAACCGAGTATCTCGCCGAGAAGCACATGCTGCTGATGCTCGACAACTGCGAACACCTGGTGGACACCTGCGCCGTACTTGCCACTACCTTGCTGAAATCCTGTCCTGAACTGCGCCTGCTAGCGACGAGCCGCCAGCCACTCGGCACGGCCGGTGAGGCCAGGATGCGGGTGCCGTCGCTCGCCCTTCCGGATGACGGCGGTCTCGTGGCGGCCGAGCGCCTCGTCACCTTTGAGGGCGTGGCCTTGCTGGTCGAGCGGGCAGTGGCGGTCATGCCAGGCTTCAGGGTCGACCAGACTAATGCGGCCGAAGTGCTGAGACTTTGCCAGCGCCTCGACGGCATCCCGTTGGCGCTGGAGCTGGCAGCCGGACGGTTGGAGGGGTTGAGTCTCGCCCGGCTGAACCAGGGGCTGGATGCAGAGCTCACCGTACTCGGCGGTGCGAACCGCGGGGCCGAAGCACGGCAGCGGACTCTCGATGCAACCATTGGGTGGAGCTACGGGCTCCTCGACGAGGAGGAACGCCATCTTTGGGCGCGACTCTCGGTCTTCGCAGGCAGTTTCGATGAGGATGCCGTGGTCCATGTTTGCTCGGACGCCGCCCTGCCTTCGGATCGCGTCATCGCGCTCCTGGCGGCGCTGGTCGAGAAGTCGATAGTGAAGCGTGATCCGAACCTCCAGCCCCCGCGCTATGAGCTGCTGGAAACACTGCGCCAGTACGGCAGGCAGCGCTTGCGCGCGCTCGGCGAGGAAGCCAGCGCGCAGAAGAGGCACTTCGACTGGATGCTTGCATTTGCGAAATTGGTCGGAGCTTTTGACAGGCGACAGGTGGAGATGTTCAAACGCATGGACAAAGAGCGGGATAACCTCTGGGCGGCCCTGGAGTTCTGTCTCAGCCAGCCCGGGGAGGCGGCAGCAGGGGCCGAGCTCGCGAAACATTTAGTTGCCTACTGGACGGGTCGCGGCCCGTATGGGGATCTGCGGCGAGTGCTTACCTCGTTGGCGGAGCTGACTCCCGAGGACTCCAGGCCTAGGGCCCATCTCCTGTGGGCGGCGGCCGCTATGGCGAGTAGTCAGACCGACTTCGATGCTTGCACGGCGCTGAGTCGCGAGAGCCTCCGCATTGGTACCCAGTTGAACGATGCCGAGGTCGTGGCGTGGTCCCTGAACTGGGTCGCCATTTCGCTTTGGCTCGTAGGAAATCTCGCAGCGGCCGTGGAGCGGGGACAAGCAGCGTTGTCGATAGCCAGATCGATTCATTCTCGACCGATCGAAATTGTTGTAACTGCTGCCTTCCCTCATATATTGCTGGCGGCTGGGCTGCTGGACCGGACGATCCAACTTTGTGAGGATGGCCTGGCCATCAGCAAAGACAGCGGGGAGGTCTGGATGCGCGGTTACGTGCTCAATGCCATGGCGCAGGCCAACTGGCTGCGTGGCGAAAGACAGCGCGCCGAAGTACAGGCTCAGGAAGGTGCAGCGTGCAAGCATGCGCTTGACGATCGACTCGGACTCCCAGCGTTGCTCGAGACGCTTGCCTGGATGGCGGCAGAGCGTGGTGCGTGCGACCGCGCTGCGACCCTCCTCGGCTCCGCGGAGCATGTACGCCGGTCGGGCGCCATGCCATTTCAGGAGCCATACCGCCAGCAACATGAGCGTTCAGTAGCAGTCGCCGTCGAGGGGCTGGGCCAGAGGGCCTATGACGCCGCGTTCAACCGGGGCTGCGCGATGACGATGGACGAGGGGGTTGCCTTTGCGGTCGAGGGCAAGGAGCCAACAACGCGCCAGGAACCCGCGGCGGCCGTTGGATCGCCCATCGCGCTGACTAGGCGCGAGCAAGAGATCGCGACTCTGGTCGGTCAGGGAATGAGCAACAAGCAGATCGCCGCCAAACTGATCGTCTCCGAGCGCACCGCCGAGTACCACATCCTGAACATCCTTAATAAGCTGGGGTTCGACTCGCGAACGCAGATCGCCAGTTGGGCAACGGCAAACCAACCGTTACCCGCAGGCTCAAAGCGCTGACGTGCGCACTCAGCGCTCGGGACGCGGCCTGCACAATGTCCCGGCGGAACTGACCAGTTTCGTTGGGCGTCGCCGCGAGCTCGCCGAGATCAAACAGCGGCTCGGTGCCTCGCGGCTGGTGACGTTGACGGGAACCGGGGGCGTGGGCAAGACCCGGCTCGCGCTCCGCGCCGCAAGCGAGCTGGCCCGTGCTTTTCCGGATGGCGTCTGGTTCGTCCCGCTGGCGCCGATTGAGGACCCGCAGCTGGTAACGCAGGCGGTTTTCCATGCCCTGGGTCTCCAGGATCGGTCGGCAGGCTGGGCCTTGCCGGCGCTGACCGACTACTTCGCCGAGAAGCACCTGCTGCTGATCTTCGACAACTGCGAGCATTTGGTGGACAGCTGCGCCGTGCTGGCCAACACCCTTCTCCAGGCCTGTCCCGAGTTGCGGGTGCTTGCCACCAGCCGTCAGGCCCTGGGCATCGCAGGTGAGGTCAGGATGCAGGTGCCGTCGCTCTCGCTACCCGAGGGCGGCAGCGCCCCTCCTGTCGAGGGCGTGCTCGAATTCGAAGCGGTGGCGTTGCTGGCCGAGCGGGCGCTCGCGGTCCTTCCCAGCTTTCAAGTTGACGCGACCAGCGCAGCCAGTCTGCTCAGGCTATCTCGGCGGCTGGATGGGATCCCCCTGGCGCTCGAGCTGGCCGCAGCACGGCTCGACGCGCTGAGTCTCGACCAATTGAACCAGGCACTGGACCGCGAACTGAAGATCTTGAGCGAAGGCAACCGGGCCGCCGCCCCGCGCCAGCAGACGTTGGAGACGACGATCGACTGGAGCTACCATCTGCTGACGGAGCCTGAGCGCCAACTATGGGCCGAGCTCTCGGTCTTCGCCGGAGGCTTTGACGAGGAGGGTGCCGTCAAGCTTTTGTTCAAGTCCGGGGTTGCCCCCCAAGCAGATAGTTCCGCTCCTGGCGAAGCTGGTTGAGAAGTCGATCCTGATGCGCGACGTCGCAGCCCGACCCACGCGGTACATGCTGCTGGAGACACTGCGCCAGTACGGCCGGCAGAAACTGCGAGAGATGGGCGACGAACTCGAGATGCAGCGACGGCATCGCGACTGGATGCAGGAGCTGGCGGCCGCGGCGGGCGCCTGGGACCACCGCCAGGCAACGATGTTCAACCGCATCTATCTAGAGCGCGACAACCTCTGGGCGGCGCTCGACTTCTGCGTGCGTCAGCCGAAGGAGGCGGGACACGGAATCGAGATTTGCCGTCACCTGCACCCTTACTTGGCGTCTCGCGGCCCGATCCGCGACGCGAGACGGGTGCTGGGTTCCCTTATTGACTTGACGCCAGAGGAAAGCCTTATCCGCGGCCAGGGCCTTTGGGTCGCGGCGATATTCGCGCTCGTGCTGAACGACTATCTAGATGCACGGAGGCTGGCCGAGGAAGGCCTTCGGATCGGCCGGCGACTGGGGAATGCGGAAATCACCGCTTGCTCCCTCGACTATCTGGGCATCGTGGCCTGGGCGGAGGGCAATATTTCCGAGGCGGATTCATTGGTCAGCTCTGCCCTGGAGCTGGCGCGAACCACTGGGAATCCATGCATCGCGCTGGGCATGATGGACGAGCTCTGTGGCATCCGCCTCTCGGCCGGACACGTCGATGGTGCACTGACAATCGGCGAGGAGGCGCTTGCTATCAGCGTGGAGTCAGGTGAACTCTGGGTTCGTGGTTACGTCCTCAACTTCCTCTCCCAGGCCAGGTGGCAAAGAGGTGAAGCGAAGCTGGCCGAAGCCCTTGCTCAGGAGGCGGTCGCCCACAAGCATGCGCTGGACGACCGGGTCGGCCTCGCCCTTCACGTGGACTCGCTGGCGTGGATGGCGGCGGAGCGGGGAGCCGCAGAGCGCACCGCCACATTGCTCGGTTACGCGCAGTATTTGCGAGAGTCGATCGCCGCTTCACGGTTTGAGCTCCACCGTTCGCAACACGAACATAGTGAGACCTCTTCTCGCGAGCAGCTTGGTGAGGTCGCCTTCGCGGCGGCATTCGCGTGCGGTAGGGCGATGACGATCGACGAGGGTGTCGCCTACGCGCGAAACGAGAAGGAGCCAATGCAGCCAGTGGTAGCACCTACGTCCAAATCGCCGATCCAGCTGACGAAGCGGGAGCAGGAAATTGCGGCGCTGGTCGCCCAGGGGCTGAGCAACAAGCAGATCGCTGCCAAGCTGGTCGTCTCCGAACGCACCGCCGAGTACCACATCCTGAACATCCTTAATAAGCTGGGATTCAACTCGCGAACGCAAATCGCCAGTTGGGCGGCGATGCATGAGCTAGTAGCTCTCAGGCCTAAGGGCTAAGCACGCCCGTCGTAGGCGCCGGGCGGACCCATCCTCTTTATGTGTAGGGGGCGCGCTCAGCTGACCTAAGTCAGCCTGGGAGTCCGTCCGCGAGCGTCCACTGGAGTCCGCTACGCGACCCCCCATTAAGAGTCAGCTGCTCTACCAACTGAGCTATGCAGGCGCACCGCATATTGTATTCGGCAAACCGTCCGCTGCGTGCCGCGCTGCCCGCGGACGTCCGCCGGCGTTGTTGTCAAATTGTTGTCAAAGTTAGCGGCGCTGACCGGCTGGTCGAAAGGCTTTGACGGGCCTTCGTTGTACTCTTCAAGGTAACGCGCTGCTGGGCACAACGAACAGGGTATTGAGGAGCCCGTATTCGTGGATGGTGCCGTTGTAGCGCACAATCGTCAAGGCCACGCCAGCCTCGTCGAAACTGGCGCGTGCCCCTCTCCCTTATCGCGCAACACGTCGTTTTCGGAGGTCTTTGTGAGGGTTTGATGGAAAGCCGCGCAGCTGCTCCGTGGTGACCTGCAGCAGGGAGGCGTAGCGCGATGGCCGAGCCGCTCGCAGCCACCCAGGCCTACCTCAGTAGCTCAGCCAGACCTGACGCTGCGGACACTATGGATGCCGTGACCGCCGGAAGCGCCGGTTTGGCAACCGCCTCGCCGGCTACTGCCGCTGCGCCGGCGCTCGCGATCACTACCGAGATTAGCCCGACGACCTGAAGGATGGTGAGGTGCTCCCCGAGGGCAATGAAGCCAACACCGGCAGCGATCGCCCGGATCGATGCTGAAGGTGACCGCGACAATCCGCGGCTCGAGGCGACGCAGTGCTTCGAGTTCAAGCGCGAACGGGACGATAAGCCCGCCGACCGCGACTACCAGCCCAATGGCGACGGACCCGATGTTGATCGCGCCTGCTTGTCCGATCCCAAGCGGAATCGTGATCAGCGCGGCGATCGGGAGGGCTAGCGCCAGGCCATCGACGCGTCGGGTTCGGCGGCCGACCGCCCTGGTCCGTCCTGCAGATGGAGGAGCGATCGTATAACCTACTCGTGCCGAGGAGCCTCTGCCGTCAGAGCGTTTCCAGCAGAATCGGGACGCGACCCTTCCTAGGAGGCTGAGCAATGGGATTACCTTTCGGCGAACTACCGACACCGAAAACGCCTGCGGACATCCCGCACCCGCCCAAGAACCCGAAGGAGCAATCGGAGAACCCGCCCAAGACGAAGGAGCAATCCGATAAAGGGAAGGATCGAAGTGACGGCCTTCTGCCTGCGGTTTCGGCTGGGCTAGGTGCGCTTGGCCTACGCGGTGCGCTCATTCCCAACCCTGAAGCCGCGGGTACCGGACCGTTCATCGTTGGACCCGAAGCGCGGGTGTTCCACGCAACTTTCCGTGTGGCCACCCCACGCGTTGTACCTGGCGATGAGGTCGTTAACGCACACCATAACCATCTTCATCGTCTGACCGTTGCTGGAAAGTTGGAGCGTACTGGGATCTTTGGGTCTGGCGACCACTATCTTCAATTCCTCGTTGCAGCGTCGCGGGAGGAAGCTGAGGAGCTTATTGCCCAGGATCCATTTGTCGGGTCCGGCGCTTATCGGCTAGATGAGCTTCACGAAATATTCCCCGAGTAGGTAGTGACCCGGCGGAGAGGACTGCGGCGGACAGTCTTGCTCCTGGGAGGATCCGATGATCCAACGATCCAGGCGGTCGAGCGCCAACTGTCCAACGGTAGATGGCAACCTGTCGTGGTTACTCCGGAGATACTCGTCGATGAGATCGAGCCGAATGACTCCATTGGGCCAGGTCCTGATGTGAAGTTCCGGTGGCACCGCGGCACCATCGACCTGGACTGGTCAGACATAAGAGGCGTCCTCAATCTTCTGACACTTCCCCTTCCATTGTTTCAGTCACGCTACGAGGATGAGGACGCCGAATATGCCTGGGCCGAGTGGAACGCGTATTTGGCTTTCGTCCTCGGCCAACTTCCGAATGTTATCAATCGACCGTCGACGCATGGAGTAGCCGCAGGTTACCGGTCCCTCCCTTTCCAGTGGGGCGTGGCTAAACGCTTCGACCCAGGGATCGGAGTTCCGCGAAGATGGTTTGGCACCTGGCGCCAAGTACAACAATGGACTGCCCATCTTCACAATGTCGTCGTCACTGTGAATCCTTATGCCTACGAGTGGTGGATGCCGGGTTCTCCGGATGGTCTTTCAGGTGACGAACCTGTCCTGGCTTATATACGACCGAGCGGGACGCCGGTCGTCGTTACCGTCCTCGATTCATACGTCGTTGGCTATGGCGTGGCACCTTCGGCACTCGGAACGCCATGGCCTCCGGCCGTCGATCAGCTTGTACAGGGGTTGAGTCATGCCCTTCGTGCCCGTTTGATGCAGATCCTCCTCTTTTTCTCGGAATCGTCGAAGACATGGACCTTCGGCGCTGCCACACCGAACTTCTCGCTTGGCGGCATCGCGGAGTCTGAGCGACCGAGGGTCATCGAGCGACTAGCTGACGCGCTGACTGCCCCGCCATGAGGCAGAGCTTTATACCCGCTTCGCTCAGGCCGACGGTAGGCGGACCGAAGGTTTCTCAAGCCTCCGACCTGATTGATAACCCAGACCTGTTGATCCTCGCTGGGTCCGACGATCCAACCGCCACCTATTTTGCCGCGTTTGCGCGGCAAGAGGGAGTGCGGCTAGCCACCGTGTTTCTGGATGATCCCCTCATCTGGCCCGCATTGACCTTGGTCGGGGACGATCTCCCCCTGTGGCTGCGCGCAGGGGGAATCTATCTTCGGGCGCCCACCGAACCTACGGCCTCCACGCTGGCTGCGGTCATTGCCGATCTCCTGAGCCTTTCTCCGACTCGACTGATTAGCCCGTTCTCCCCGGAGTGCCTCAATGCCTCAAAGCCGCTGCAGACTGCTCATTACGCGACGCGAGATGGACCCGAGGGGACGGCCGTCACACAGCCCTTGACACACATCCGAACAGCACATACCCTCAACAACCTGGATGCGACGCGCCACGTCGTTAAGTCCTTGAGCGGCGTCCGATCCGAGGTCGTCTTGCTGAGCGATCCGCGGCTGCGCACGCAGGGGAACGTTGCGCAAATGCCGGTCCAAGCACAGGATTACATCGAGGGCCGCGACATTCGCGTCCATGTCGTGGACGGTCGCGTCAGCGCCGTCGAGATCGTGTCCGATTCAATCGATTGGCGGTACGGGAGTGCCGCCGACATTCGAGCGTGGCGGCTTCCGGAAGCCGTTGCAAATTGGTGCGTTGCGGCCGCACGAGAGGAAGGGCTTATCTTCGCCGGTGTCGATCTGGTTGTTCGAGCGGACGAGAACTATGTGTGCCTGGAGATCAACCCAATGCCGGGCTATGACTACTTCGAGTCTCTATTGGTGGACCAGGGGGAGCCAGCGGAGATTTCGCAATGGCTGCTCGTATACCTGCTTGGAGAATCTGTGCCTAACGTTGCGCCCCGTGGCCAGCTAAGCCCCACGAGGAGTATAAGCACGCTGGCTGGAGGCTCAGGTGGAGGCGCAAGCGTTACCGCTCCACGCATGCCGCCGGTCGGCATCCGGTCTGGGTCAGCCAGCGCCGTTCGTTGGGCTGACTCCTAAGCCTAAGCCGCGATTGCCGCAGCTACGAATGGGCGGAGTGACCAGGTGATGAATGCCCTCCCTCAGCCAAATGGGACGAATGAAACCCCTATCCAGGCAGTTCGAGCAACCGTCAGGATAGGGACCGGCGATCACGGAAAGAGCCTCGCAGAACTGCGTCTTCTGCCCCCGTCGAGGCTGGTTGCCACAGTTATTCCCGAACCGCAGGGCCGCGATCAGCAGATGACCGGGACGGGCGTAAGCGGTGAAGTCCGCAGCACGCGCTGGGCTCCCAGGTCGGCGCCGACAGGGTCCGAGACACGGGTTCCGTTCGGGAGGAGTTCGACAGCGAGAACGCTGAGCGGCGCGGTATCGTAGAACGCGAGCGCCTCAAGGGCAAGCCGGATCTCCGCATCTCCGAACGTGGCCGTTCCGTACACGTTGGAGGCCCTAGATTGCTCGAAGGTCTGGCGGGACCAGTGGGCGGGCTTGCGTCCGAGGAGCACGTTCCGTCGATCCTGCCCGTCGAGCTGCTCGGCCTGGGCGTACAGCAGCACCCAGATCTCGCTGCGGGGCGGGATCGGCTGCACCGATCGACCGTCGAGCACCGGAAGAGCGAATGGCGCACTGACGGTGATGCCGATCGAGTTGCGGAGCACCATGCACGAAAGGGTCGGAGCCGGGTGCTGCACACCAGTGACTCGCAATGGCGTTCCGAACCGGCCCTGCGCGGTCGACCAGACCGTCTTGTGGCCCAGTCGCAGCTCGTAAGTGAAGAACCCGAACAGCTCCGGCGCGCTGTCGTCCATCCCGGGTGGCAGGGGCAGCATGAAGTGCACGGGCGAGTCCGACGGGATGAGCTCCTGCATGGCGTCCAGACCGGCCTGATCCTCGGATTGGGTCTGCACGATCGTGCGGACCAGCTCAGGGTCGACGGACACTGGCGGCTCGGCGGTCTCGGCAACGGTCTCGCCGAGAGAAGAGAGGATCGGGTCGGGCGCCACTCGCAGAACTCGGCCAAAGTATCGGTCGTGCGGGTCGTCGGGCGGGCGGTCGAGCTCCAGCCAGAGTGCGCGGCGGCGGGGTTCGGTCTGCGAATAATCGTGGCTGCGAGCGTACGGCGACATAGCAACCCCCGCCGAAACGACTTCCACCCGCTGGGCCGGCGGAGTCGTCACCGGGAGAAGAATGTCGAGGCTAAGGGGCGGGTCTTCCAGCGGGCCACCCACCAGCTTGGCCATGACGGTGTAGCTGGGGTGCAAGACACTGGGAAAATCGCCAGGTACCGGCTTCGGTTCGATCGCGTCGAAGAACACCAGTTCCGTGCTCGAGCGATCAGGGCTGGCGAGGGCGTCGACGCCGACGTTGCGGCCGGGGCCGAAGCGACCCACTTCCTTGCCGTTGCGCTCGACGACGATCCCATCGTGGGCGAGTCCATCCCACGTCCAGTCCCGGGCGAGGGTCAGTCTGAGTACGACCAGCCAGTGCTGGGTGAGGTCGGCGTTCGACGCGAAGGAGATGCTGGCGCCGTCGGGGCCGGTCACGTGGCGAAGGCTTGAGGAACAGCCGAAGACGGTGCGCCGCCCCGGTCGGGACCGCAGGACCAACCCGTCATTGCGCAGCTCAAGCGCCGCTGCGAGCCGCGTGGGAACGTCGGTCGGGCGGACACCGGGGCTCCCGGCGGCTCGCTGTGCGAACAATACCGTGGCGTCAATGGGAAGGTCAGGCTGCAGGAAGAGCGCCTGGAACCGGTGGGTTGGCAGATCGGGTGCGAACAGCGAGCGCTCGTCGGCGCTGTTCTTGCGGAGGTTAATCGATGTGGTAGGACCGAACCGCACGTCGTCGCCGCCGAAATAGCCGTGATGTGGGTCGTCGCGACCGAGTGCCGAGAGCCGCAGTCGCACGTTGCGGGCTGTGGGGAGCGTGATGGTCCCGGTTGGCGGCCCAATTAAGGTGGTTGCGTCGGCCGCGTCCGCCCAATCCAGCTGCAGCGTGAGCGGCGTGTGGAGGTCGGCCGGGAACGGGCGGCTCGTTTCGTAGATCGGTTGGAAACCGCTGTCGGTTGCTGCGGGGTCCTGGACCAGGCCCTCCGCTTCCACCACGATCCGTACTCGGTCAACATCTGGATCGGGTAGGCCGACCTCGCGGCCTTCAGCCTTGGCGGTGGGCAAGTCGGCGAGAAGATCACTGATCGGGTCGGCGAAGGCGCCCGTGCATAGCACCGCAGGATGGTGGAGCAGCGGCCGGGCGATGGTCAGCGTGGCGGGCGGGTTCGTCGGGTCGGGCGTGGGGGGAGGTGGATTGGTGAGCTGCAGGCCAAGGGGACGGATCCACCGTCGGAATGGGATGGTCACGGTCGGCGCCGGTCCAGGAACAGCGGGGATGCCGTCCAGCCCGGGGCCGCCGCCGGTGTGGTCCATGAGCCGGACACGAAACTCGTACGCCTTCCCGTAGCGCAGCGGGATGTCCGGTGGCGTTCCTTTCACTCGGTCGATGCCGCTTTGATCTGGTCCGCCCGCCAGGCGGATTCGGTCGGCATCGAGCGTGACGAGCGACGGGCCGGTCCAGGCGGTGAAGTAGGTGGGCAGCCAGTAGTCGCCGGTCTTCTGGCCGTGGAGCTGCACCGGGTGGGTCTCGACGCCCAGCTCGCCGTCGAACGTGCCGAGATCGAGGCTCTTCACCTGTACCGGACCGGTGGCCTTCGTGAGCGAATGCCACTCGGTCGTGCCCGCTTCGCGGACGTCGACGCGGTAGCCCTGCACGCCCATCGGCGCGTCAAGGACTGCCGCCGCAGGATCGATCTGACGGTTGAGCCAGATCGTCACCTGCTCGTCGTCCCAGCCGAGACGGATGCCTAGCTCCTTGGCGGGCCGTGTCCCGTCGGGCACCTCCATCAAGGGGTCGAGCTGCCGCGGCTGGGCGCAGTGGACCGCCTTGGCGAAGCCGTCATCGTAGTCGTCAACCTCGGCGAACAGCTCGTCGTAGGGACCTGGCGGAGGAACGGCCGTGACCGGAAAGAAGACTGGCGTGAAGATGGGTCGGGCGCCACTCAGTGGTGGAATGCGGGCCGTGTACACCTTGAGACCGTCCGGGATCCCAAGCAGTCCCGCGCCGTTGCTGGTGGGCGCAAGGGTGACATAGATCCAGCCGCCCGACGTCAGCAGCGCCGGTTCGACCGGAACAGCTAGAGGACGGACCAGCCCGGCGCCCTCCGAAAGCTTCGGCTGGCGGAGCAGCGCGGCGATCACCTTTCCCCATGGGATTGTGGTCGGAGGTACGAGCTTCACGTAGGGCTTGGGTGGAGGCGACGTAAGCGCGCACGAATAGGTGTCGTCCGTGAATACAAGCGGGGTGCGTCCCGGGGTAAAGCCGGCTGCGTTCTGATATGTGATGGGAAGATGCTTTTTGATCGCCGTTCCTAGCGGGCGGGTCACGGGCGGTGGGGGTGCCGGGTCGATGGGCATCTGGCTCGCCAGCGCCTTGAACAGCGGTGTTGCCGTCGCAACGACGGGCTCGGTCACGGTGACCGTCGGCGGGCCGCCGAGCGTCGGCATCGTGTCCAATCCAAGCACGACGTGGACGTCGAGCACGAGCTTGGCGTTGGGGAACGCCGACGCTCCGGTGGTCAGCGGGTCGAGCGGGTTGCCCCGCGGGATCAGCAGGAGACGGACGTGCAACGCCGCGCCGTCCCAGCTCTGGAGATAAGGGAGCAGCACGAGACGCGTTGCCATGCTCGCCTCCTCAGACCACGTTCGGCAGGGCGCAGGGCCCGCCGTCAATGTTCTGGTCTTCTTCAGCCTGCACGTCGAACTCGATGTCGATGACGAATGCGATGGTGACCTCAAGCGCGAAGGTCACCTGCGCCACGCCCCAGATCGTAGTGTCGGGGCCACAGGTCACGTTGAGGAGAGCCATCTTGGCCTCGACGCTGATGTCGATCTCGACGACCTCCAGGTCGACGCTGCCTTTGATCAGTGCGCTGGCGCCCAGGCCGAAGACGCTGTCGCCCGCGATCAGGAATTCGCTTTCGGCGAAATAGGCCAGCGCCTTGAACGGTCCGATCGTGAAGTCGACGCCGACCCCCACCCCAAGCTGGAAGGTCCAGGCATTTCCGTCGTCGCCCATCTGGAACTTCACCTTGGCTAGGCCGATGGCGACGACGGGCGTGAACGGCGTGGGGAATTTGACAGTGACCTCGAAGGTCGTGACCGAGTTCTGACTCGTCGCCGTCTCCATCCAGCTCATGAGCACGTCCAAGTCGACGATGAACTTCTCGAGAAATGGTTTGAGAGCGGGGGCCTGTTCTAGCAGCTTCTCGAAGTCGAATTTCAGGCCTACTTGGAGCTGCCATGGGTTGGTCATCGAGACGTTCAGTGGCGGCATTGGGCTGAATTGCTCGAGGAACGACACCAGAGCAGCGACCGGCTGCAGGCTGGGGCCGAACACGAAGCGGGAGTCGCTGAGGTTGGTCGGGGCGGCCGCCGAGCCGGACACCGTGCCGACGATTCGGTCCACCTCGCCGAGCGAGCCGCTCTCGGCCGCCATACTCATGTTGGAGATCATCAGTGACCACGGCAGGGCGGCGGCCGTGTCGATGACAAGGGTGACCACAGATGGAACGCCGTTCTCATCCGCACAGTACGCGACGGCTCGGGATGCCTGCGACTCCCGAATGACACGCTTCAACGGCGGCGTTGTGAAACTCGGACTGCCCCGCTGGAGGGTAAAGTTCCCGCCCGGCCCGATGGCGAGTGCGTAGGCAGCGTCGGGAAAGGGGATGCACCCATCAGGCTTGGGGAACAGGCCGACTGCCGTCGCCAAGATGAACGGATCGGCGATGAGCGGGATCCGCGTGCTGGTGATCGCGTGAGCCCCTGCCTCGATCTTCGGGCGGGGAAACAGCGTGCGCTGCGTGCCGGTCGCATGGACGATGCCGTAGTCTGCCGAAGGCGCATCGGGGCGCAGCGTGTCGGATGGGTCGGCGAAGCGGTATGGAGAGGTCGGCGGGGGTGTGGCACCGGCCGGACCCGCCCGCACCACCGGGACGCCCTGGACGCCCTCCAACGGTTGGGGGGCAGCCGTGGGCGATGTCTGGCGGAGCACCGACCACTGGCCGCCCCCTGGGAAGGTCGGACTGCCCCAAGCGGCCATGGCAAACTCCGCCCCGCCCATGCCAGGCGTGGCCGCCACGCCGACCCGGCTGACTCGCATTCGTTGACCGGAGCCGCCGATGTCGACGATGCAGTCGACAGTGCCACCCAGTGGGCCAGCGGCGTCGACGAGCTCCGCGTACTGGTCCGGGGCAAGCTGGCCAAAGCCGCTCGGATCGGTAAGCTGCACATACCCCAGCTGGTCCTGGGCCGGCACGCCGCCAGGATCCGCTCCCACCACGACGTTCTCAATGTGCACTGAGCAGTTGAACCGGACGGCCATGAGCTCGCTACCGTCGCTCGTCGTGTACCGCTGGCCCGTGTCGCGGATGTTCGTTACATGGGTCACTTCGGCGACCAAGCCGGGATGCGTGACCAAGTTCGGTTTCGGGTAGTGGTAGGTGCCGTCGCTGACCGCTTGCCAGCCGCTGTCATGACGGACGATCGCGGCCCCATTCTCGCGCTGGATGGTGATCGTGCGGACGACCCGGACCGCGTAGGGGTAGAGGACGCTGTAGGCTTGCACGATCTCCAGCGAGGTGCGCCCGACCAGAACGTCGAAGCGGGCCTTGGAGATGATCGCGGCGGCGTCGGCGGGGTTCCGCCAGTCGCTGACGAGGCTCTCGCCGAAGCCGGAGATGTCGAGGCGGGTGACCGGCACCCGGGGATGTGGTGCAGCCGGGCCGAAATTTGCGTTAAACGTGTCATCGATTGGTGTGAGAACCGTCGTCGGGGTCGGCACCCCGCTGAAGAGCGCGTTGTGGAGCTGCACGGCGATTCCCGGGAGGCTCGGGGACTCTCCGCTGCCGCCGAGCCGGACCACGAACGGCTCAGCGGCCCGGATACTGAGTTGGTCGCCGCCCGCGAGGCCCGCGGGGGTGAACGCGGGAGCCACCTCCCCGAAGAAGGGGCTCGGGAAAAGCGGCTGGGTCGAGCGGACGATCTCTGCGACTGCAACGATACCGAAGGGTAGGGTGAAGCGCGCCGCGACGCGGCGGGGCGGAGTCGCCGTGTTGTAAGCGGCGAGGAGTGCATCGATGGCGGGCCGGGGAGCGATGGGGACAAGCTCGACGCTGTCAGCAGCGAGCACGGTTGGCCCGCCACAGTCCGCGAAGGTAAGCGGGCTTGGGAATGGCGTCGACTGGTCGGGCGTCAGGACCGGTTCCCATTGGACCGCTGGGAGCGTCAGGAGGTGGAGACCCAGGCCCCGTGCCTCGAAGAACAGGTCGGCAATCGCCATCGGCGGCGTGGCCGTCCCCGCCGAGGGCCCGGGAACAGCGACGTCCCGCGCGAGCATATCCTCGGGGCGGATGAGGAACGAGACGCCGAACAGCGATACATTGGTCGAGACGTCGAGCAGAGATATGCCGGCGTCGCTCACGGCCCCGAGGCTCGCGAAGCGCTCGGTGAGCGCGACGATCGGCTTGACATCCAACGCCGCAACATCCGTCTGCGGTGCGCGCGTGGCACGAGGCGGCAACCGCGACGTGAGACCCAGCGCCGCCGAGGGAAGCAGGAGATCGACGGAGGGAGCTTCGTCGGGCTGCCAACGGAGCAGCATTGTGAGTAGGCCCAGCCGGGTTGGTTCTCGGAGTCGTCGAGGCTCGAACGCCACATTCGTGGCGTACGGATCAGGAAGTGTCGGCAGCAGATACCGGAGGATGAACTGGAGCCCGAGCGCGCCGGGTGCGACCCCTGCATCGCTGAGCGTACCCACGGCGATCAGCATTAGCGGGTCGCTCGCTTTCAGCAGCACGTTCTTGATCGCAAACGACTGCACCGAGGACTGCTCCTGAGGAGCGGCGGATCCGTAAGCGCTGAAGAAAGTTTCCGAGCCGATTTGGACGACACTGACAAGCCCGGCGTCGGTGCGGAATCTGACACGCTCATCGTTCACCGTGACCGGTCGGTCGAGTCCGGCGGAGAACGGCACGATGAATGCGAACGCATCCGAGCCCGTCGCCGCGCTGACGAAGCGGAAGGGGAACGGCTTGGGGAACCGGACGCTCAGCCCGCCGCCATGGTTTGAGCCTTCCTGCCAGAGAGTCACGGGTTCGGCCGGTCCGGGGCTCTGCGCCGCGGCACCGGCGAGCACAAGCAGGCCCGGTTCGGCAAAGAGATGACTCGGCCCGGCCGTTGCCCCGGTCTTCCGCCCCACCCAGCTCAGCGACAGGCCGGGCCCGAGCGACAGCCCGATGCCTCCCGCGCCGGAGGCCGTACCGAGCGTCTCGGCCGCGGCCAGTGTCACAGGCAGCGACCAGCCTGCCTGGAGCAGGGGAGCGGTACCGTCGATAGCAACGAGGTCCGACCGGCTGTCGGTCACGCTGATCTGGGCCGCATCGGGCGTCATCGGCAGCGTGATGCGGCCGACGAGTGGTTCGAAGACGCCAGGGGCTGCGGCGTGGGCCAGTGAGACCTCGAACCCGAGCGTTTTGAGCGAACCTCTACCGGCGTGCTCGATGTGGCCGCCACCGGGAGCAAAGGCGAACGTCGCCCGGGCAGGGACCGCCACCGCAGTGTTGCGGGCGTCGGCCCCGGCCTCGGTCCCGGCCGCTGGCGTTGCTGGGTCAAGGTCGATGGTCAGTCGGACGGTGGCAGCGGCCGGAACAACGATCGGTGAGATGTCGACGGCGGCGGCCCCGCCCAGGTTCACCGTTCCGCTTTTGATACGAAGGCCGATGAAGCTCGGATGCGGGACCCCTGGTGAGAGTTGAGCGGCGTCGATCCAGACGGACCCGGGTCCGAGCTCGATCGAGACGGCGCTCCCCGCCAGTGGAGGTAGTTGGACGTAAAGGAAGGGCTCCGCAGCCCCAGCGCGCTGGACGCCGACCAGGCTGACAACGTCGAAGACGTCCAGCCAAATACGACGACCCAAGGGGTCGAAGAACGGCCCGTGACTTGCGGCCACGGCCCGGCCCGAGACTGCCGTGGCTCCCACCATCGGGTCCGGGGATACCAGGGTGGCAAAGTCCCGTCGAGCCACGGTCTGTGGTCGCACCTGGCGCTGGGTGACCGCTGCAACGACGGACCTGATGGCGTACTCTACCGTCGGGTCGGTCTCGGGCCTGAACACGACGGCAGCCCGCGCGAGGAAATCACCTTGCAGGCCGCCGGCAACGGCCGTGGCAACGGCGACCCGTGCCTGCTCCAGATCTTCCCTTGAGGTCTGTGGGCTCGCGGAGAGGTCACCAGTCGCCTCGGCTACCCGGGCCGCTAGCGCGTCATCCATAAATGGCCACCCCTTCAGTCAGAGCAGTCGGGACCCAGCGCTCCACATTGGGCGTAGACAGGGCCATCGCTATCAGAGATGAGCAGGCCGAGCCGATCAGGGCGCCGGGTGGGTACGGCGCCGAGTTGCTGGAATCGCCGGCCGCGCATGACCACCTCATCAACGCGCGCCTTCAGTATGGCTTGCGAATCGCCCCCCATGCGGTAGCTCCTCCCCGGCCGAGTCTGGAAAGAGAACGCGTGTCAGCGGCGGACGGCCGTCGGCACCAAGCAAGCATAGTCCCATTCCACCGCTTGTCAAGAAAGGACTGAGCGTTTCGGTGCGGGTCACATCCTTATATAGGAGGGCTCTATATAGGAGGGCTCCGCCAACTGATTTGAGTCAGCTGCGAATTCGTCCGCGAACGTCCACTGGAGCCGACTCGGTGACGCCGTTTAAGAGTCAGCTGCGAATTCGTCCGCGAACGTCCACTGGAGCCGACTCGGTGACGCCGTTTAAGAGTCAGCTGCTCTACCAACTGAGCTATGCAGGCGCACCGCATATTGTATTCGGCAAATCGGCCGCGGCGTGCCACCGTGGCCACGGACGTCCACCGGCGTTGTTGTCAAATTGTTGTCAAACCGGCAATGCAGACCTGTCCTATGGCTCCGCCCAGGAGACTCCTTTCAGGTCGGCATGGTCTTTGGCCGGACCGGTCATCCAGCAGCCGGATATCGGTTTGGTGCGCGACGCCACGCCATCGGTAGTCGTCGCGCTTCCGACGGTGCCCTTGAAGGGCAGCCGAAAGCCCACGTCATGCGCAGCCGTGGGTAGGGGCCAGCACCACGGCGCCGTTCATGGCGAGGGGAAATCGCGAAGTGGTTCTCGCGGCGCGCCCTGCGGGCCGGGACGACGACCTTGCCCAGAGCTGCGCCGTGGAGGGCGTTCGCCGAGGCGCCAGCGAGCAAAACACGCAACCCGCCATAGCGCCCGCGGCGATCATGTGCGCGCCAGGCGGAAGCTGCGGCCCGACGGCGAGTGAAGGATTCGCGCTAGTGCGAGAGTTGCGGCCCGACCAGTTGGCCACCATCCGTCTCCGACGGGAAGGTCGTCGAGGGCGAACTGGCGCCTGAGAACGCCAAAATTGTCGTCATGCACAGCCCCAGTTCTGGTCAGCACGAAGAGGTTGGCGTCGAGCCGGGCGCTCAGGTTGGCGTGGCCGCCGTGAGGCATCACCCCCGTTACGAAAAGATGCTTGGCGGCTTCGACAACCCGCTGCCCTTGAACTTGCACCTCGTGTAGGCGCCCGGCCTTGGCACAAATCACGCGGCCTTCGGCGTCCCTAGCGAACCTCCTGTCGACGCATGGGACCGCGGGCGAAGAGCAGACCCAGCACGGCTCCGAACATCAGGTGGCCGATGATCACGGCCACTGCGGATCGGCACTGAGGAATGAGCCGCTCGTCCCGCTGAGCAGGCCGCGCAGCAGGGACCAGTAGATGATTTCGTAGGCCACGATGCCGTATACGGCGCCGGCCAGCACGATGGCCCAGCCGCGAACGTTGAGAAACGCGACAACTCCCAGGAAGACGAGTCCCAGAATCACCGAGTTGACCACGTGCCCCATCACACCGAGAATGAACGGCACCAGCTGAACGTCATGGCCGGGGTGTCCAATCCCAACCGCCTGGGCGATTCCCTGCGGTGGCGCCCAAAGCGTACTCGCGAAAATTCCGACGAGCATCAGCCACGCGGCTAATGGGAGGCCGGCGATCACCCCGGCCGCTCCTGCTCGCTCAGCCGGCTCGATTGAAACACTAGTTGCGTGCGGAATCGCTGTCGTACTCATGGCTTAACTCCTATGACATGGATTGCTAGTGTCCTCACAGTGCCACCAACCCGGCGGGGAAAAAAGGGGCAGCTTTCGAAGGCACTCTTCGGGAATTACGAACAATCACAATTAACCCAATGGAGCGGCGACAGCTCGAGGCGTTTGTGGCTCTCGCGACGGAACTCCATTTCGGCCGAGCCGGCCGACCGGCTGTACATGTCGGCTCCCTCGCTCAGCGAGTTGATGCGCCGACTCGAGATCGAGCTCGGCACGCCGCTGTTTACGAGGTCGACCCGGCGCGTGGCCATGACGCCGGCTGGAGCCGAATTGCTTCCGAGGGCCAGGTCAATCCTTGAAGAGCTGAAGGCGGCGCGATCGGCTGTCCGCCAGGTTGCCGGAGGAGAGTCGGGCGTGGTGCGTCTCGACATTACGCCACCGGTCGGCCCGGTACTCGCGCCCCATCTGATAACAGCGTTTGGAGCCGAGGCTCCGTAGGTCACAGTCCAGTTGCACAGGATGTGGCTCCCGAACCTGATCGCGGACCTCGCTTCAGGCGAGATCGATGTAGGCATCACGAGCGGCATCTTTCCGGCGCCGACGGGGATTTCGACAAGAGCGTTCTGCGCCGAGCGGTTACTCGTTGGATTGAGGCCAGCTCATCGTCTGGCTGAATCTGAAAGCGTCAAGTTGGCCGAGCTCGCCGACGAAGTTCTCGGGATGCCGCCGGAAGCTCTATTTCCGGCCTGGGTGCTCAGTCAACGTCAGGCGCTCGAGACCGCCCGCGTGGCGCCAAAAGTCGTCGAACTCCGTGACACCGACCTCGCCGCCGGCCGCTGGTTGGACCAGGCTGCCGTCGACTGGATTCTTCTCATTCCTTCGCTCGCCGTCGAGCACAGCGGCACAATTGTGAAGCCCGTCGAGCCGTTACAGCTCATGCCGTTCAGGCTGCTCTGGAACCCGGGAAATGCCCAGAACACGGCGATCGCGCGGTTCGTGCAGACAGCGCTGACCGTCGATCCTCCCCCGGGCTGGTTCACCCAACAGGACCATTTTCGCCACCCTGCGGATAACCCGTAGCTAATACACTCCGCCAACTGCCTGGCGACCTTCGCCTTCAGCTGTTGACTGCCGCCGCTCCCTCCGCTGACTACGTATGGAGCCGATCGACCAGCACGTCGGCGAGATGGCGGACTCTGAGTCCGCGTCGGCCGCTCGCAGCGGCGACTCCACGCAGGTGGAGGACACAGCCTGGATTGTCCGTGACCAGGACCGACGCGCCGGTGGCGTCAACGTTGCGGAGCTTGCGTTCCGCGATCCCATGGCCAACCTCGGGCGCCTCGAAGGAGGTGGAACCGCCAAAGCCGCAGCAGACATTGGCCTCGGGAAGCGGTCGCAGGCCGATGCCGCAGAC
>Ga0207684_10001210_pt1 | contig 28749 bp, 24 predicted proteins | sample KBSK5501metaG_FD_184342 | JGI IMG/M metagenome (GOLD analysis project Ga0207684, IMG submission 184342) | Corn, switchgrass and miscanthus rhizosphere microbial communities from Kellogg Biological Station, Michigan, USA - KBS K5-50-1 metaG... | ecosystem: Host-associated > Plants > Roots >...
TCGAGCGTCAGATCGCCCACATTGAGTCGCGGGTTCTGGTCAAAACGTTGATCGCGACGACGTAGCAGGGCATTGACGCGTGCCAGCAACTCCTCCATGGCGAAAGGCTTGGTCAGGTAGTCATCGGCACCCACGTTGAGACCTGTCACACGGTCCTCCACAGCTCCCCGTGCCGTGAGCATGAGCACTGGTGACATAATACGCTCAGCACGCATCTGCCGGCAAACCTCAAGTCCATCGAATCCCGGCAGCATTACATCCAATATGACGACATCATATGTATCACTCAGAGCAAGATCAAGGCCGGTATTTCCATCGTGCGCAAGATCGACGGTATGGCGCTCCTCCAGCAGGACGCGGCGTAACAGATACGCCAGCCGCTGCTCATCTTCCACCACAAGTATATGCATCGGCCCACACCTTTCTTCCATCTCAGGTGTCTGTTCATCATCAGCAAACTAATCTAAGTTTACTATACCGCGCAAAGATTGGAAACAGATTGATAGAAGATTCCTCGTCCTCACTTTACATGTCGGTCTCTGATGTATATTGTTCCTGTTCTGCCATTCTAACTTTCCCTTGCCCATAAGAGGGAGGGAAGGCATCAGTGTTTCTGTATCCAGTCCAGTTCTCCTCTTGATAACTATAGTCATCAAGAGGCCTTCCGTTGCTTTCTTGCTGATACGATGCCACCAATCGCTCACGCATCTGCTCGAACGTATTAGTATCGATCTCACCAGCGGCATAGCGCTGGCGAAGGATCTCTAAAGCGGAAGGATCTGTTGAGGTCGGGCCAAAAATGTCCGTCAACATAGGCCTGATAGTTGGTATGATCCACCCCAGTAATGCCCAGACAAGCCCAATGAACAATGCTACCAAGAATAATGTGCTCAGCGCTGAAAGAATCATCCCAGGCCCCAAGCCAAACCCATTTCCCAATTGATGCTCATTTCCCCACGGATGCCCATATATCCAGGGATGTCTAAATCTATGCATCAAGAACGTCCTTTCTTTCACTTAATGAATATCTAAACCCGCCCGTCCGTGCTACATTCCAGGTCACTGTTTGCCAGATGCTCATAGCTCCCCCTTTTTAGGAAACACCAGAGCCGGAGGCTGGCGGCTGCATGGGGTTGCTAGATCCAAAATTATTTCCTCCCTGTTGATCAAAGAAACCACCGTTAGAGGGCTGAGTTGCAGGCACCGATTGAGAAGGCTCTACTTGTCCCTGGTTGGCTGCGGTACCGACCTGGTGATATGCTACAAGCCCGCTCAATAAGCCGAATACCACCAGGGATGCAAAGATGAGCCTTTTCTTGTATACACTGACAAGCTCCAACGCCTTACCCTTTGGCATACGCTCTGGAGGTTTTGACGTTTGATACCCACCTCTTTGTTGTATCCCCTGATACTGTAGAGCCTGAGGCTGCTGATTATTGCGTACTTTGTACGTTCCACCTTCATAGGACTGATTATGTTGTGGTATCCACGGAAGTGGCCCGTCATCTTCGTATGGATTTGTCTGCATCAAGTCTCCTCTCTTTAATTTTTTTAGTGTACGGTAGAACTCTATTCATACACACAGCCTTACCCTGCCTAAAGAAAGCCTCATTCTGTTCTCAAGGCCACAATGGGATCCATGTGAGCGGCACGCAACGCAGGGTAGAAGCCGAAGACTATGCCGACAAGTGCCGAGACTCCGAAAGCGATTAGTATTGAGAGCGGATCAATTACTAAAGGATAGCCGTTCTTGGTAGCGATCGCAAAAGCACCAATCAAGCCAATAAAAATTCCGACGATTCCACCTAGCGCGCTCAAGACGAACGCCTCGATTAAGAATTGCGTCAGCACGTCACGCTGGCGCGCACCGACGGCTACACGAATGCCGATTTCGCGCGTGCGTTCGGTCACAGAAACAAGCATGATATTCATGATGCCGATACCGCCAACAATCAACGAAACAGCGGCTACACCCACCAGCAAGATGGTCAAAGACTGAGCAGTGGCCTGCACTGTCGAGAGTACCTGCGAGGTATTCTGAATCGTGAAGTCGTCCTGGGCAGAATTGGAGATGTTGTGACGTTGTTCGAGCAGCGACTGCGCTGCGCTCTGTACTCTGTTCACATTGCTGGCGTTATCAGCTGTCAGGACAATGCTGTTGACAAACTGACTGCCACTCAAGCGCTGCCTGGCAGTGCTGAACGGTACATAAACGACATCATCGGCGTTGGCCCCGAAGCCGGTTGAGCCTTTAGAGGTCAGTGTGCCGACAACCGTGTATGTTCCGTTGCCGATACGTATCTGCTGTCCAATCGGATCGATACCAAGCGGGGTGAACAGGTTTTCTACTACTGTTTGCCCCAGCACCGCGACATTCGTGCCGCTCTGTTCGTCTGCTTGCGTGAAAAAGTTCCCTTCCTGCATCTGCCAACTGCCGATTTGCTGGTAACTGGGGTAGACACCCTGGACGCTTGATTGCCAATTCTGGTTACTCAAGACAATCTGACTGTTCGCGTTAAGGGTTGGACTGACGGCAGTTACGTTTTGAAGCTGCGCCAGCGCATCCGCATCAGCTTGCGTGAGTGACTGCAGTGTACCCGCACCTCCTCTGACACCACCAGTACTGGTACTGCCGGAACGAATCGTCAACTGTAGCGGGTTTAGCGTTGAGAGCCGCTGGTTGATGGAAGCAGTATTGCCTTCACTAATGGCGATCATGATGATCACCGCGCCTACACCTATAATGATTCCCAGTGCAGTCAGCAGCGAACGCAGCGCATTAGCTCGCAATGCCCTTAGCGCGCTTACTGTGCTTTGTAACATACCTTGAAATCCGCGTGCTCGGCGATACTGTTGCGATTTGTGACCTGCACCGGGTTTTGAGGTCTGCTGCGGTTTGCGCCTATTAACGGCTTTTGACTCCAGGGGCACAACAAACCCGGCCTGTGTCTCTGCCTGCGCGTGTTCATCTCTGGTCGTACTCATAAGCTCACCTGCTTTTCATCTGTAGAGACTGGGCTTCGCCGTTCTGCCACTTCGCCAGCGATCACCCGGCTCGACTTCGCCGGAGGTGTAGAGGCCCAATTCTGTACACCTGTATCGTCAACAATGCGTCCGTCGCGGAACTTCACCTGGCGATGTGCATAACGGGCGATATCCGCCTCGTGGGTCACCAGTACTACAGTCAAACCACGCGCATTCAGCTCCTGCAAGATGCTCATGATCTGTACGCTCGTCTGGCTGTCCAGGTTGCCCGTTGGCTCATCTGCCAGGAACAAGGATGGCGACGTCACCAATGCGCGCGCAATCGCTACGCGTTGTTGTTGACCGCCGGACAGTTCCACCGGGCGATGGTGCGCCCTGGATTTCAGTCCCACGATAGATAGAGCTTGCTGCGCACGCCACAGTCGCTCGGATCTCGAAACGCCAGAATAAACCAGTGGCAACTCTACATTGTCTAGCGCAGTCATCCAGGATAAGAGATTGAAGCTTTGAAAAACAAATCCGATCTTCTGATTGCGTATGTCGGCAAGTTGATTGGCGTTCATCTTGCTCACCGGCATCCCATCCAGCAAGTAGCTTCCACTGGTGGGGCGGTCAAGACAGCCCAGTAAGTTCATAAAGGTGGACTTGCCAGAACCGGATGGCCCCATCAGGGCCACAAACTCTCCCTGTCTTACCTCCAGATTGACTCCACTGAGAGCAGGAACAACTGTGCGGCCCAGGTAATAGTTCTTGGTGAGCCACTCAACGAGAATCACCAATGGCCTGGCAACATGCCTGTTGCTGTTCATCCCATTCAATTGCACGTTGTGTTGCATGCTTAACCTCCCGATCCGGACCTGGTGCTACCGCCACCACCACCGCCACCGCCAAAACCGCCGGTTCTGAAGAAACTTCCTCCAGTGGTATTAGTACCTGTAGACAGATTAGTGAATGCACCGCCCGTTGCACCTACGGCTACCAGGTCGCCTTGATTCAGGCCTGAGAGGACTTCTGATGAGACGCCATTGGTCAACCCAACCGTTACTAGTACCGGTACCAATTGTCCGTTACGTAGTACAAGTACAAAACGACGATTGCTAGTGCTCTGTCCGCCGTTCCCACTCAGTCCTGTGCTTCCGACAGCCTGCGTTATTGAACTGCGACTGATCACACCGGCCTGCAGTGCGGTAGTAGTAAAAGTGAACGCTGTATTGCTAACGAGTAAAGCGCCGATGCGCTGCGCTGTCGTGATATTGGCAGTTGCGGTCATCCCAGGATAGAGATGCGCATTGCCAATGCTGCTCATATCAACCACCAGTTTAACAGGGTAGCTCACTACGCCTGAACTTGTCGTACCAACCATGCTTATGCTTGATACAGTGGCACGGAAGGTCTGTGATGTATAAGCTGTGAGGGTGAAACGCACCGGCTGGTTGACCTGCACCTTGGCAATGTCAGCTTCGTTTACTGATGCCGTTATGGTGTATCCACTCGTATCAAGCAGTACCATAAAAGCCGAACTAGAGCTGCTGCTGCTACTGCTGCTGTCGCTGGTCATTTGTCCAACACTACCGTTGATGGCTGCGACGGTTACGTTTGCGGGTGCCGTAAGAGTGGCAGCTGCCAGGTCATTTTGCGCTGTCTGTAACTGCAATTGAGCACTTTGCAGGCTGTTATAGTCGGTATTCAATGTAGTTTGCGCATCGCCATTGTTCACCGCCGTATCATAGGTCTGTTGAGCATTGTCGACTGTAATTTGCGCCTGCTGCACAGCAATCTGCAAATTGGGTGCGTTCAGTTTCGCCAGTACCTGTCCTGCTTTTACCTGCTGACCAACATGTACATTGACGGCTGAAATCTGCCCCGATGTGCTGAAATTCATGTCATACTCGGCTTTTGCCTGCAACGGACCGCTTGCTGAAACAGTCTGAGTCAGATTGCCATACGCTGCCGGATTTGTAGTGTACTGCACCTGCGAAGCATTTGAGCGACGCATATAAATAAGTACACCACCGCCGATCAACACCACCAGCAGCACGATACTCCCAATAATAAACCATAGGCGACGGCGCCTGCCTTGTGGCGCCACCGGTGTGCTGTCTTCCACTTCGTCCTGAAAAAGCGGCTCAAAGCGAATCACATCATCATCTATTTCGGATTGATTCTGATCTGGAAAGCTGACCACATCATCAACATCTGGTTGATTCTGATTTGCTTGCACCATATCTGACATAGTATACCTCTCCTATTTTTTTATGCACCTGTCGTGGTTGTAGATGTAGGATTTGTTGGTCTATTCTGTAAGCCCTGCAGAATCGATACACTATTGGCATTGATCACGCCCTGACTATTCGCACTACCGGTGATCATGACAGCTTCACCAACACGCAGATCACTGCCAGTAACAGTTTTTTGCGTAGAAATGCGTGTAGTGGAATTGAGCGTTACGGTGAAGTCATTGCTACTCGTGTCCGTCACAGTAAGTGAACTGCCACTGATCTGACTGACCGTGCCGTTGATGATCTGACGACTCTGTGCACCGCCTGCTCCTGGAGTGCCAGAGCCGAACCCTGGTCCGCCAAATGTACCAGGTGTACCAGTTCCGCGACGGCGTTGGCCATTGCAGAGCCCCGAGCCTCGAGAGATGCCTCCCTGGTTTGTGAGAGAGTTGCGGACACTGATCGCTCGCGCGGAGTAGGTGCCATTTGTATTCTGTATTACTGTGACTGAGACAAGCATACCTGTCTTTAAATCCGTTGAAGTCAGTGTCGCCTGGCGCATAATTGTAGTTTTGCTCGTAAATATTGTTTGCACTTTGTTGCCCTGGAAGTTGGTTACCGACAAGCTATTGTTGCTGATACTCTGGATCGTACCAGTAGTAACTGTGAGGCACGCCTTCGCCTTTGTTGACGTGTTAGAGGTGGCATTGCTCGTAGCTGCACTGGTACTACCACAGGCGGCAAGCAGCGTTGTGAACAATACAAAAAGCGGAACTGCAAAGAATTTCCACCTACTACGTTGTTTAACTATCATTTTTTCAGACCCTTTCACCTCGTTTATTCGTGCCATCTTGGGAACTGTTTCTTCCAAACCTGCATAGTGTCTCCTTTTCATAAACTAAAAGTATCCAGAACAAGTCTGGATGAAGTAATTCGCTCTAGAATACCGGTCAGCTAACCCAAAATGCTTTCATTCGTTCTGACATTTCGTACTCAAAAGGGATGCTTATTGAGTACAAATTGTCGGAAATGGTATTCACTTGACCAACGCTCTATTCGCGAGTGATTGCTTTATACCTGATAAGCCATCAATGGGTTGTTGCGCAATCATATAATTGGTTTGCACCCACAGGGCCAGGCACGCTTTGCGTGTTGCTCGTAGAAGATTGCCACCTCGATTATAGGCTATGCTCCTTAATTTTGTATTGGAAAAACATGAGAATTTTCCAATAATTGGACTTCAACAATCATACTCAACTCCTCGTCGGCAGTTCGCGTCTTGTGCGTGTGATAGAATGCCCCTGCTCCACTCGACGCCACTCGCGTGCTGACACGAAGAGTTCACGAAAAGCACGCAGAATCACGCTCGGCCTGGCACCTGTGACGCGCCCATGAAGGCGGGGCAGATGTTGGACACCAATTTCCTGGTAGCTGCACCCAGCCCGTGTAAGCCGGTACAACAGTTCAGCATTGATCATCGCTCCACGTGTCTGCAATGGATGCTGATGCAGGAACTCCGTATGTAAAAGTTTGAATGCGCAGTCCACATCTCGTACATGGACATCCAAAACCCAGCCAACCAGGTGGTTCCAGCCCCATGCATTGAGCTTGCGCATCCAAGAATCTTGCCGATGCCTACGATAGCCAATCACAGCATCATATTCATCAATGAGTGGGAAAAACTTCTGAAGCTCCCGGATATCGAATTGCCCGTCAGAGTCCATGAAAAAAGTAAGTTCCTTCGCCGCAACTGCAAAGCCACTCACAAGGGAAGCTCCATAGCCCTCGTTGGTTGGATGAGTGATGAGACGAACCCGGGGGTGAGTGCCAGCAAGTGCTGCAACAATTTCACCTGTTCGATCCGTACTACCATCGTTGACAACCAGGACCTCAAAATCCACGCGCCACGTGTACAGTACATGCAGGACAGTAGAGACGGTGTTGGCGATAACCTGCTCCTCGTTATATGCTGGCAGTACAACAGAGATGCTGTGGCTGCTGATAGGTCCATTTCCATAATCATTCGCAACGCTCTGCTCGTGTCCGCTAGAAACACTTAATCTTTGTACTTCTGGCAACAGTCGATGGTCGTCAGCTCTCCATCCCGCTGGGGAAAATTCCCTGCTGTAGGGGAGAGAGCGGTGGGGAGTGGTGAGGAGGGCCTTTATGGTCGCCCGCTGTTCACCCAAAGGATGTAGAACCTGTTCGTCAGAAATGCTAGTGTGTGCTGGCACAGGTGCATTCAGCCGCGTTTGTTCCTTCCTTGTTTTGCTCACAAAGACCCAAAGACTCATCCCCAGGTAAGAGATAAGCGCCGTACCAGAGATAGCAAGCACTTTCGAGGTATTCGCCCAGATCGTCGTATTGACAAGGAAAGGATGAAGGACTCTGCTGGCGAGGCAGAGAATGATGCTGCTCCACCCAACACCACACAAGGTAGTCACAATGAAGCGCACCACTTCTCTCCAGGTCGTCCTCTTCCTGTATCCAAAAGTCCAATATTTATTCAACAGAAAACTATTGACTGCGCCCAAGCTGTAGGCCAGCGCGCTATAAGCCAGGATTATAGGAGTACTGCTGGTGGGAAACAGCAACAGCAGAATATTCAAGATCAGTAAGTCCACCAGAGTATTCAGCCCACCAACCAGACCAAACCGGAGCACCTGCCCAATCCAGAGCTTCCGGCCGGGATCACGCTGAGAGCCGGCGTCTTGTTGGTTGTGGTTAGGTTGAACGGAGTTAAGGACTTCAATTGGTTCTCTACGTTGGATTTCTGAAGTTTCTATCACAAAAACGTCCTCTCAAAAAAATGTGTAGCCCTGATAGGGCTACATAACAGGTTCTATCAAGCGACATGCAGACGGGTAAATGTCTCTTTAGCCCCTCGCCATTTTTAGCGTAGCAGGTGATGATGAAAAGTACATTGGAAGAAGATGAGAAGTGTCTCATACTATTCTATCGTTGACGTAAGTACTCTTAATTTGATATCATCAAGCATAGAAAAGACGCTGTTATGTTATTTCTTCTGCGGAGTTAAGCTTTGCAAGAACCATCAACCTGGCGTGAACTGCTAAGCAAAGTTATTCAGGACCCACAAGAGAAGCATCGAATTGCTTCGCAGTTGGGTATCAACCCCGCTACTTTAGTACGCTGGGCACATAACGAAACCAACCCGCGTCCGCAGAACCTCCATCAACTACTCAAGGCCATACCTCATCAGTACCAGGCGTTGTTCTTTGAATTGGTCGAAGAAGAATTCAAAGATTTCTCCGCAGTACTAAGAAATGACTCGGTAACGAGCGAATCGCTAAGTATCCCTTCTGAATTCTATACTCGTGTCTTTCATACTCATGGAACCATCCCCAAAGCGCTCCGCTTCTCGTCGATGTGCGATCTCATCTTGCAGCAGGCACTTGAGCAACTCGACCCAGGCCGTATGGGTATGGCGATCATCGTGTCGCGATGCATGTCTCCCTCGCACGGTCACAAAATTCGCAGTCTACGTGAGAGCGCAGGACGGGGAACACCACCATGGGAGAGAAATTTGGAACAGTATGCTATCTTACTGGGGGCCGAATCGTTGGCTGGATATGCTGCCAGCTCCTTTCACCTCATTGTGAACCAGAATCTCAGAGAGGATCAAAGTCGATTTCCTGGCTATCGCGGAGAAGATGAAGAGAGTGCAGTAGCTTGTCCCATTGTACTTGAAGGCAAGATTGCTGGGAGTCTGCTCGTCTCTAGCACCCAGCCTGACTACTTTCTGCCGTTTCGCATCACTCTCATCGAGAACTACGCAGAATTGATAACCTTGGCATTTGAGCCCGAGGAATTCTATGAGCCCCAGCGCATCGAACTAGGTATCTTGCCTCCTCAACATGTACAGCAACCATATCTGTCCATGTTTCGGCAGCGATTCCTTGAAACCATGCAGCAGGCGGCCATGAACCAGCATCCAATCAGTACCAACCAGGCAGAACAGATAGTCTGGCAACAGCTAGCAGAGGACCTGTTACAAGTGGCAGCCCACCTCGAGCGATAGGGAAGTACCAACATAAAAGGAAGACAAGGAGCCATACAATGACAACATCACCTGACTCAACCCAAGGCGAGAACACCTATTTCAACGACCCCGAGAGTGGAGCGGAAATGGCTCGCCTGACGGACCAGGATCGCCTGCTCACGAAAGGTATGGGCGGTTTGTTCTCTGAGCAGTCCGATCTTTCCCGTTTTCATCGTATCCTTGATATTGGCTGTGGACCTGGTGGCTGGGCGCTCGATGTCGCCTATACATATCCTGAGAAGGAAGTGGTGGGGATCGATGTCAGTCAACAAATGATCGACTATGCAAATACGCGGGCGCGAGTGCAGGACATTGGTAACGCAAGTTTTCGTGTGATGGATGCTACCAGGCCGCTTGACTTTCCCGATGAGTATTTTGACCTGATCAATGCTCGAACCATCGGCTTTTTTCCCACCACCGTTTGGCCCAATCTCATGCGCGAATGCATGCGCATCTCACGGTCTGGAGGAACCATCCGTCTAACAGAAAGTGAGTGGGGCTTCACTAATGGCCCCGCAACTGAGAAACTCCAAGGCATGTTCTATCGAGCATTGAAAGCCGGCGGACGAAGCTTTACTACTGATGGACGACGCCATGGTATTACGACCATGTTAGCAGGTTTCCTACGCGATGCAGGCTGCCTTAACATCCAACAAAAGGCTCATGTGATCGATTTCTCTGCCGGGACAGAAGCCCATGCAGGCTTCTATAAAGATTGGAAGGTGGTCTACAAACTGTCACAGCCTTTCTTTATCAACATGGGAGTCACCACGCAAGAGGAGGTGGAGCAGGCCTATGAGCAGATGCTGCTCGAGATGATGCGGGATGACTTCCGCGGAATCATGTACTTGCTTACAGCGTGGGGAGAGAAGCCATAGCTAGCTTGATAAGAAGCAAATCAAATACAAGGATACGCTCCATTATTCGTCCCACTCGTTGGACACTGCTTGACCTGGTACGTTGGAGATGAAGAGGTCGAGTGTGAGAGAGCGGCGTAATAAAGGTGCGTGTTGAGGTCAGGAGAGGGAATAATTGGCGTAGTGCCTGCATCTTCTGCTGTGATCAGAAAGACGGTATTGTTGGCAAGCAAGTCAGCATGTTGCACATTGTCCTGGTATGTGCCTTGTATAGTACCGTTTGAGACTTGCAAATGCCAATGTGGAACTGCACTTGCCTCGCTGTTAGCATTCTCTAGCCAGGCATAATAGGTTTTACCAGTAGGTGGGGTAGGGATATTATTAAGTGAAATCTGCAACTGATCGTATGTATTTCGAGCAGCGTTCGGGCTTGCGAGAAAAGCAACATGTCCAACGACACTGGCAGATGTGTTCTGCGTAGTATTACCATTCTGCTGAGAAAGCAGCCGGGACACAGCAAACGCGCCTGGACCAACCAGCAACAGCACAACACAGGCAATCAGGGCTAAATACAAAGCTCTAACAGGTCGTTTGGACTGCGCCTGAGGTACCGCTGTTGGAGAGAATGGCGGTGATTGCAACGGCTGATTACCCATTGCAGGAGTAAGATGCGCAGGCGAGTTCAATTGAGTCTGTGTATAGCCTGTTGAAGACGGTGTAAACGCAGCAGGTGAAGCTGTCAGGGTTGGTGGATAGGGAGTTATCTCTGACATTGGTCTGGATGGTTGGAGAGGATTGTACTCGGGTTGCTCGGTGATGATCCCTGGTTTACTCAAACTTGAAGGTACTGCTACCCGGAGCGCCTGGGCAAGTGCTTCGGTCATTGCAGAGGCTGCGGTGAAACGCACATCCGGGTCTTTGGCAATGCTTCGTAATATCACAGCAGAAAGCTCTGGAGAAACGTCCGGGTTAATGAGTGCAGGTGGAGTAGGCATTTCGTGGACATGCTGCATCATAATAGCAAGTGGATTTTCCCCGCGAAAAGGCGTAATGCCCGTCACTATTTCATACAGGATGATACCAAGCGAATAGAGATCGGAACGTTCGTCAGCAACCTGGCCTTTCGCCTGCTCTGGTGAGATGTAGAGAGGCGTACCAATCCCTGTGTGGGTAACTGTTGAAGCGTTACCTCCCTGCAACTTCGCAATACCGAAGTCGGTCAGGATTGGCTCACCCATTCGCCTACCTGTTGTAACGCGCTTATCAAGCAGTATATTCGCGGGTTTGATGTCGCGGTGTATCATCCCTTTCTGGTGTGCATAGTCCAGGGCGAGGCTAACGTCTGTAAAGAGATACACAATATCTGCCGCCGGAGGAAAGAAGCCCTTGCGAGAGGTCTCGCGAATGTAATCGGCCATCGTGCCCCCCTCAATGTAGTCCATCACCATGTATGCTGCGGTACCCGATCCTCGCTCATCAGTGAGTTGAAAATCGTGGATTTGTATGATATTGGGATGATGAAGAGACGCAACGAAACGGGCCTCGCGCATGAAGTGAGTGACGAAATCAGGGTTGCTCTGAAAATTTGCATGAAGGAACTTTATTGCAACGAAACGTCGCAACTGCGTATCTCGAGCTTTCCATACTTCTCCCATGCCCCCTTGTCCCAGCCGCTCTAGCAGTTCATATTTTCCGAGCCGTTCTAGCTCCATACTCATTGTTCCTCAGATGGTTTGGGGTAGAGCTGACGTAATATTCAATGTTGCAAGTCGCTGAATATCATAGTGTACCTGCAAAACACCGGGCACAACCTGGTCGGTATTCGGATTAAGCTGCCCAATATAGGCATAAGTTGTATCCGTCAGTAAGTTGTCGAGCATGATCAGCGTTGTTGGCTGCGACAATTGAACCGCATTCATTTTGACAAGCTGCTGTGCAAGCATGCGTGCCTGTACTAACCACCTTCCAGCATTATTCAATGCCTGGATGATCTCTGTAGCGAGCGCGCGCATCTGCGGTGTCGCATCCGGTGCTCTGACCACGCCATTCAGATGCAGAGGAACGTGATCGAGATAGCCGGGTGGATTATTTGCCACGTCTGTCAATTGTTTTTGCGCCGGAACTACTGAAAGCAATGCGACTCTAGAATTAATCGGGTCAGCAACAATTGGTGTACCCGCCGGCACATCAATATGCGCATTTGGTGCTCCATCCAGGTAGTCCAGCATGCTTATGAACAGGTTGTGTATGAGGGTTGTATCCGAAACCTGGGCGTGATAATCGTCTCGTGCGCTGATGGCCCATTCCATGAGCTTTTCCGTATTCCTGTACAGCCAGACGTCCAACCCTCCAGGCAATCCCAGGACTCCCACTTTTGTTTCTTTATAGAAAAGATGCCGGATGTGATCGAGCGCGCTCAATTGATTGGGGCCATATGGCGTTTGCGGAATCTCTGCATAATAGCGCCAGGTACTGTGATCCGCGCTTGGTCCGCGTGGCGTTCCATTCGTATCTTCTTCGGTGATTAATAGACGGCTGGAGATTGAGAATAAATTGTCGTGTTGGGCGTCCCCATTATAAAAGAAACTCATACTACCATTACTGACATGTAATTTTCCGAGCAAGAGAGGCAGTCTAAACTGCGGAGGGGGTTCTAGCGCAGGCTGTTCAACATGTGGGTGCCTGTCGGCCAGTAACCAGGCATAATAACTTTTACCAGCTTGAGGATCAGGGATATTCTTCAGTCGGATTTGTAGCTGGTCAGCAATGCCCTGAGCACTGCCAGGATCCAGCTGCCCACTACTGAGAAAGTACGCTTGCCCCCCTGGAATCACAGCGGGTTGGTTAGTCTTGTTACGCAGAATCAGGAAAGCACCCAGGCTTGAACCGAGCAAGGCAACAATAACCAGCACAATCACAGCGGTATACCAACCTTTCCATTGCCTCTTCGGGGGAGCTGAGGAGGATATAGGCGGGGTCGGAGGCGAAGAGACAACTGGAGAAGTCGGAGCAGCAGATCCCTTTATCGCTCCTGCTGTAGAAGATGGTGTAGTTTGTGGGTTCGCCACCGTTGGTCCACCAGATGCTGACATAGAGGTCGATTGCCAGGAGGATGTTGGCGTTGCAAGCTGGGGCGTTGATTGACCGGGAACCGTCGCACCAGAACTGCTACGGACATCCGACATAGGCGGTATACCACCGCTCGATGTGGGCGACGCCGTGGGCGAAGTGAACGCCAAAGATGGGGAGGAGGGCGTCATACCTGCTCCTACATGAGAAATAGGCGCGCCAATATAGGTTGGCATATTCTGAAAATCTCGTGGATAAGCTGGCTGACCGAGTATCTCAGGAACCGGCACGTTGAGCGACTCAGCGATAGCAGCCGTCATAGTAGCAGCACTGGCGAAACGCGCATTCGGGTCTTTGGCCAGCGCTGTTACGATTACCATTGTCAATGCTGGCGGAATATTTGGATTGAGCAGCACAGGAGATGTGGGTGTAGCATTAAGGTGCTGCGAGAGTACTTCAATAGGAGTGGTGCCGCGGAAAGGTTGCACACCGGTTACCATCTCATAAAGAATGACGCCCAGTGAATACAAGTCGCTGCGCTCATTGCCAGGATAGCCTCGAGCTTGCTCAGGCGACGTATAAAGAGGCGTGCCAAGCTGGTTTGCAGTGAAGGTACTGGCCGATACCCCCAACAGTTTGGCAAGGCCAAAGTCAGTCAGAATAGGTTCACCCATTGGATTGCGCGTTGTATTGTTTTTGTCCAGCAAGATATTTGCCGGTTTGATATCGCGGTGAACCATGCCTTGACCATGAGCATAGTCAATTGCAAGACTAATTGATGTAAAGAGATTGACAATCTCGCTTGGGGACGGGATTTTTCCTTTCGCCGACGTATGGCCGATGTAGCTTGCCAATGTCTCCCCATCGATATATGCCATTACCATATAGGCAAGGGTTCTGTCTGACTCAGGAGGGCGGGTTACCTGGAAATCATGAATTTGCACAATGTTAGGATGATGCAAGGAAGCAATCAGCTGGGCTTCAAGCTCGAAACGAGTAACAAAATTAGGATCTTCCAACAGTTTTGGATGCAGTACCTTGATTGCCACATAACGTTGTAATTGAGTATCAAAGGACTTCCATACCTCGGCCATACCTCCCTGCCCCAGGCGTACCCGGAGTTCATATTTTCCAAGACGTTTCAGCGGTTCCATGCTCATTGTCGCCTCCAATTCTACGCATATAGGCAGATATCTCTATGAATGCCTTGCATACTGTCATGCTATAGCACAGGGATTACTTGCCGTACACGCTCTAATGTCAAACGTTGCCAGGCGCTGGATAGTGTAGTGAATCTGTACGATACCGTCCGTTACCTGAGCATTTGTGTCGACCTTACCGGCAAAAGCGTCGTTCGCCAGTGTTGCAACTTGATCAAGCAGAGTGAGGCCATCGTTTCCGGTCAAGTGCGCATTATCCATAGCGTAGAGTTTCAATACATCGTCACGAATGGTGCGAAACCAGAGATTCACTCCATCTAGCTCCTGCTTGATTTGAATCGCAAGTGCTTTCTGCGCCGCCGAGGTCTGGGGTAATGCGTTTACCTCGAACAGGTGTTTGCCAATATGATACAAGTAACCAGGCGGGTCTTGAGTCTGAGGATCAAATGTCAGCAAGCCAACTTTAGAAATGTTTTGATTAGCTAACACAGCTTGACCTGGCAAGTCTTTTTGGACATACAATGTACCATCGAGATAGTCCATAATGCGTGTTAGTTGGCGATGTATGAAATCCACGCCCTTGTCTTTCCAGGCGTCCCTGGCGCTGCCAGCCCACTCCAGGACCTTTTGCGTATTTCTGTAGAGCCAGATATCTAAGCCCCCCGTGAGTCCAGCCGCTTTAACTTTGGGGTCATCAGCGAGCAGGTGACGGATATGATCGTAGAGACTGTAAGACTTTGGGTCTGTTGGTACAGGCTTTATTTGGGAGAATTCGGCATAGTAGACCCATGCGTTAGGGTCAAGGGAAGGACTGCTTGGCACTACTGTCGCATCTTCTTCCGTTATGAGGAAGCGACTATTGGTTGCCAGCAGGTTAGAGTGTACGGCATCACCCGGGTAAAACAGGCTAAGCGTACCATTGTTGAATGCTAATTGACCCAGGTAGATCGGTTTCCAATCCAGGGTTTTATCGTTCAATAACCAGGCGTAATAACTCTTTCCCGTTGGTGCTGGAGAAACATTTCCCAGGTTAATTTGTAACTGATCGGTAATACCCTGCCTGCTGTCTGGACTGACAATCCCACTACTGACAAAGTAGGCATGTCCCAATAGTTGAGGTGTTGTTGTTGTTGTAGTAGTGCCTTTCGAGAAAAAAGCAAAGTAGGCACCCAGCACTGAGCCTATCAGAGCCAGAATCAAGAGCGCAGCCAGAGCAATATAGAGACCTCTTCGCCCCGGTTTCTTTGATGAAGGGGCTGTAGGTGGCGGCATGGAAATCCCCACAGGTTGATTCCCAGTTGAGTAAGCAGGTGTAAATTCAGGTAACAAAGGCGTAATTGGGCCACCAGGCCGAACCGCCGGGTAGGGCGTCGAAATTCCTCCTACCTGCACATTTGAAGCGTACAAAGGCGCTGAAGACACTACTCCTGCGGGAAGCGGTGACATCTTCGAGCTAATGACTGTAGGCATGTTCATTTCCACTGAATTAACCGGGCTAGAAGATTGCCCTACACTTTCAGGAGCAGACATATTGAAAGACCCCTGCCGGGTGACATCTGCCAGGGCTGCGACCATCGCCGAAGCGCTCGGAAAACGCGCAGCCGGGTCTTTGGCGATACAGCGCATAATGACTGTAGATAAAGCGGGTGGCAGGTTCGGATTAATCAATGAGGGGGAAGCCGGCATCGTATTCACCTGCTGCATCATGATCGCTGTCACGTTGTTTCCCAGGAAAGGTAGTGTGCCTGTACATATTTCATAGAGCATAATGCCAAGGGAGTAGATGTCGCTTCGCTCATTGGCTGGAACGCCCATAACCTGCTCCGGTGAGATATAGAACGGTGAACTATTCCACCAGACGCCTGTGTTACGACCTGAAGGCCCCATCAGTCTGGACATATCGAAATCGGTGACCATAGGTTCACCGATTGGACTACCGGCGGTATTCTGTTTGTCGAGCAAGATGTTCGCCGGCTTGAGATTGCCATGTATCACATGTTGCTGATGTGCGTAGTCAACGGCCATCCCGATCGAGCTAAACAGGTGAACGATTGCGGGAATAGGGAGTAACTTCCCTTTCTGAGAAGAATTACGAGTAGAGTCGGCCAGAGTGCCACCCTCGATATAATCCATCACTAAATAGGCGGTAGCGCTTTCTGTCTCAGGAAACTGAGAAATTGAGAAGTCGTAACATGGCACAATGTTAGGATGGCGCAAAGATACTATCACTTGCGCTTCCCGCTGGAAGCGAGTCATAAAATCAGGGTCAGTCTTTAGTTGCTCATGAAATAACTTGATGGCAACATAGCGGTGTGCCTGAGTATCAAAAGCTTTCCATACCTCGGTTATGCCATTCTGTCCCAAGCTTTGTTGTAATTCGTACTTGTCAATACGACCTGGATTTGTACTCATGGTAACCCCTGCCCTTCTGCATGAACGCAGCGTAGATGAATTGAGGATTAAATTATACTTCATTTCAATCAGATGAGTGCGTAGCACTAGCTGCCTTACGTTCTGCCTGAGTGCGTAGCACTGGCTGCAAAGCAGCGTTGGCAGAACGGGTAAGAACAGCGAGAACAGCGTTTCTGAATGCATTTAGATATAATTACACTCGCATTAACGTTCTATTTACCAATTATTAGGGATTGGTTTGTGTTTGTCAATGCAAAAGGTCACCGATTCGATGAGAGGAGGTTCACACCTGGCAAGGTAATGACTTTAATAAAATAATTTGGTCATCCGTAGGGGCCGATTTATCGCGCCCAGCGCCGATTGATCGGCCCCGGTGGATCTTCCCATATCCAGGAGAATACGTGAAACAGACTGATCAAGCCAGCGCCAATTCAAGATCCTCAATGATATCCTCCACGTTCTCAACACCAGCAGAGAGCCGGATAAGGCCTGGTGAAATTCCGGCCGTCCTGCGTTCTTCATCGGTCTGGCGGGTATGGATCATAGATGCAGGATGGGTAATCAATGTTTCAACTCCGCCCAGGCTCACTGCCAGCAGGCACAACTCAGTCTTACGCACGACCTGGTAAGCAGCATCATATCCACCTTTCATCTCAAATGACAGCATGCCTCCAAAGCCGCCTTTCATCTGCTGCATTGCAAGTTCATGTTGTGGATGTGATTCCAATCCTGGATAAAACACTCGCTCTACGGCAGGATGTTGTTCAAGAAACTGCGCCACATCGAGTGCGTTGGCATTATGCGCTGCCATACGCAAACCAAAGGTTTGCAAACCACGCCGTAATAGCCATGCTTCAAACGGATGGAGCACCGGCCCATGCACACGCGCATACTCCCAGGCGCTGTCGATCAACTCTTTTGAGCCCATGATGGCTCCTGCTGTCACATCGGCATGCCCATTGAGATACTTTGTCGCGCTATGCACCGCCAGGTCATAACCAAGTTCGAGAGGCCGCTGGTTATAGGGTGAAGCAAACGTATTATCGGTAATAGCCAGAGCTCCTGCTTCGTGCGCAATCCCGGCGGTAGCGCGCAGATCAGTCATATCCATCGTGGGATTGGTCGGCGATTCTGTATAGACGATCTTCGTATTGGGACGAACTGCCCGCGCAAAGGCTGCGGGATCCCGCTGATCTACCTGGGTCACATCTATGCCATATCCCGGCAAGGTGTGAGCAAGAAGAGACATCGTTGCCGTATAATGTGTGTACTGCGCTATTACATGATCGCCCATCCGCACATTCGCCATGATGGCAGTTGCAATAGCCGCCATGCCTGAGCCTAACGCCAGGGCAGCCTCGCTCCCCTCAAGTTCCGCGAGCAGTATCTCTACCTGCTTTGTATTTGGCGAGCCATAGCGCGTGTAGAACAGTGCGGGCGCAACCTGCTCGGCCAGTTCCGCACCCTCTTCAGGCGTTCGCACCATGTAGGTGCTTGTTTGAAAGATCGGTGGCGATACAGCAGTCGTATCATTCGCAGCTTGCGGGCTATGTATCAACCGCGTCTGCATGCCTCGAGCTCTTCTAGACTTATACATGTGATAATCTCCTTCGATGGTTTCGTATATTATGAAACTTCAAATGTAGAAAGGATGGGTGCATCTACGTTTTATTACAGAGAACCTTATCCAGTTGAAGCGACGGCCGGTCTCGTAGTGGATTGTCAAGCTTAATTTGACTGCTATAAATGTAGTGGCGCCCCTTGCGGGCGCCAGGTTCGGGCCCACTACATAAAGCTTGACGGACTTGTAGGAGCCGATTTATCGTGCTCAACGCCGATTCATCGGCCCTCTAATTTCCCTAAGACACGCGAAAAGCCGAAGGACACAGATGTACCAGCGCGCAATGCGCGCAGAGCGGCTTACGAGCGAGGCAAATCGCGCGTCCGTGATAGATCAACATGTGTGAGAGATCGAGCCAGTCCTTGCGGGGTATAATGCGCATCAAATCCTGCTCAACTTGTACCGGGTCTTCATTGGTCGTCCAGCCCAATCGCCGCGCCAGGCGCCCCACGTGCGTATCGACGACGATCCCCTCGACGATGCCAAAAGCGTTGCCCAGCACCACATTGGCGGTTTTGCGTCCCACACCGGGCAGCGTGACGAGATCCTCCACGCGGCGATTTTTCTTGAACAGCTCAGCCGTGACCCTATTCACGAGGACGTCAGTACTTTGTGCCGAAAGTATCGTGGCCACCAGCACTTCAAGTGGGGTGGAGAAGGTGAGCGAAGTCCTCGCATCAGGGTACAGGCGCCGCAGCTTACGAGAATGGCTGTTACTTGTTCAGGTGATCCGGGAGATGGTCCTGCGTACGTGGGTGGTGTGACCTCATTCATTGCTTTTTCTCGCGCCTTTTTCCGGTTACTCTAACGCTACTTCTTGCCTTGACTTCGGTACATTTCAAGCAACTCTTCCACGGTCGTTGCATCCTCGGGCTTTTTATCCTGCTCCCTAAATGCGACGAGCCTTGGAAATCGCAGCGCATATCCCGGCTCATCTCCTACTTTTCCAGCGGTATGGATGGGCGAACGCGTGATTTCATCTGCCAGGACTTTGATGACAATGCTCGGCTCGAGCCACACGCTCGGTTCGATCAGCGACCAGACGCGGGCCGGCTTGTGGTCGACCACCAGTCCTTTAGTGCGCTCCCTGATACTGCGCCATCCCTCATCAGTTAAACCAGTGCCGATTTTTGAGACAGTGACGAACAGGTCCTGCTTTGGATCATACACCCCCACGAGCAGTGCGCCCGCCCCGAGTGTCGCACGCTTGCCCTTGCCAAAAATGTATCCCAGCAGAACGCAGTCGATGGTGTCCTGCAATGCTCCAGCCGAATGTCTCTTGAGCTTCACCCAATTGAAATTTCTCGTGCCTGCTTCGTAGGGACTGTCCAGTTTTTTCACTACCACACCTTCCAAACCCTTGCTGATGGCTTCTTCGAAGAGGAGCGAGAGCGTTTTGGCATCACTCACGACCTGATGACTGGTGAGCATGAGAATGTCATCAGGGTGAATAGTTTCTTCGAGAATCTTCATGCGTTCCACCAGCGGTTTCTCCAGGAGCGACACGCCGTCTTTGTACAAGATGTCGAACACAAAGGCTTTGAGCGGCATTTCTTGAGCCATGGCTTCGATGTCTTTTTTTCGTCGTCGTCTCATCGTTTCCTGGAAAGGCAGGAATTCTTCCGATGCTGGATGGTAGGCGAGGGCTTCTGCATCCAGAATGACGCTGTCCGCTGGTACTTGCTTGCGAGTTCCCTCAACAATTTCCGGAAACATCTGTGTCATGTTTTACAGATTGCGCGAGAAGATGGACACCTGCTGCCCATCTTTATGGATCTGGGTGCGCAAGCCATCGTATTTATATTGCACATCGACCACCCCCATTTTCTTGATGATGGTTTCGGCATCGGGTAAGCGTTCCGCGAGTTGCGTGCGGATCGGTTTCCCCACCTGTACCTCTATGTGTGCAACCGCGTGTAAAGCATCTTCCTGCCTGGGATGTTGCCATAACGTCCTGGCGATGAGTCCGAGATCTGATGTTTTAGTATAGGCACCTTCCAAAACTTTGCGCTGCTTTGTATCGTGAAATTTTGCCGTTGCCAACGCGTCCATCAGGGTCGCGTCGCCAATGCCCAACCGCAAATTTCCCACTGCAATTCTCACGATATATTTTGCAGACTCACTGTCAACTTGCTTGAGCAAACCAACGAGCAGCGCAATGCGTTTTTCGACAGCACCCTTCCCTGCTGTCTGCGCAATGGTTTGCAAACCATGAAACACATCGTCTACACCTAAGACGTTCGAAACCATTCCTGCTTCTTTACTGACCTGCTCTGCAACCAGTCCCATATCACCAAGTGCGGAATACAGCGTGAAAACGTGCTCCGCAGTGGTGTGATAGGCGATGGCAATGGACCTGGCCACGGTTTTCTCTGCCATCCCGATCTCGAGCGGTTCAAAAAAAGGCGCCACCCTTCCTTGAACCAGGTAGCAGACTTTTGCTATTGCATCTGGACGTTCGATCGAGCGAAACAGCTCCGCTAAGATCGCAACCAAAGCCAGCCGGGAGCTGGTTTTTTCCAGTTTTTCGAAGGAGTGCGCAAGGCGTGCAAATTCCAAAGTGTGTTCCTCTTACTTACCAGCGAGTTGCTTCATGGTCTGGTGTCGTCCATCTGAGGTGCATCTGTTTCCAAAAAGCCTCAAACTTCCTTCGACTTCAGGTGCGTATTGGCAACTGGCACATCCGATATGTAGTAATAGTATAGCGTACAAAATACTGCCATGACATCATCACGGACACAGAACTCCATGGTGAGAAATCAAACTCATTGACTTGATGTTGTATCGGCACATTACTCTCTTGGGCGATCCTGTGCAAACAGTATTGCCCTGGTCTCTATCTCTTATTTCGTCCAAACATTCATCATTGACAGAGCCAATGATAAAATATACCATGTGAACAATGCAATCTTGCTTGATAGAGCCATATCAAGACGGTGAGAACAGTGCAAATGGCAACAGCAAGAAAAGGAGTGAAGAGTACACCATATGAAAGCCTCCTCTGAAACGTGGCAACTAGGAAGCCAGGCAGTCCAGGTCTCGCACCTCGAGAAACGCTACTGGCCGGATGTGGAGTTCACCAAAGGCGATATGCTGCACTATTACCAACAGATCGCTTCTGTCGCGCTCCCCTATTTCAAAGACCGTCCGGTCACGCTGCGTGTGTTCCCCCAAGGGGTGGATGGAGTCTCTTACTACTTGCGCGACTGTCCTGACGCAGCTCCCGATTGGCTCAGGAGAGTCAAGTATCATCCTAAGACGGCCACTCACCTGATTCCTTTGCCTCTGATCGACAACGCAGCCGGCCTGATCTGGTTCGCCAACCAGGGGGCCATCGAATTCCACCTCTGGAGTTCACATGTTCCGGACCTCACTAAGCCCGACCAGGCCATTTTTGATCTGGATCCTGGCGATACGACATCTTTCCATGACGTTCGGGAGGCAGCACTGCGACTCCATGACAAGCTCGAGCAAGCAGGAGTCAGGGGATATCCGAAGACCAGTGGTGGACGCGGGCTGCATATCTACGTGCCCTTAGCAGCCGGGTATACCTTCGAGCGCGTCCGCAGCTGGGTCAAAGCGGTCGGACAGCAGCTCGCTACTACTTATCCGAAGCTGATTGCCCTCGCTCATGGTCCGACGCATCAGGGAGGTCGTGTGACGATTGACGCTGCACAGAACAGCGTAGGTCGCAACACTGCAGCTCCCTACACCCTGCGTGCCCGCACTCCTCACCCCACGGTCTCCACGCCGCTCACCTGGGAAGAACTGGAGGAAGGCAACATGCACCCCGCTGACCTGACTCCCCGGGTTGTCCTCGAGCGCGTCGAGCAACTGGGCGATCTCTTCGCACCAGTACTCCATACGGATCAGCACATCGCATAGCTTTTCAGCTTATCTAAGGGCACGGGAAAGAAGAACTGTCAGTATATCATCGACCCATTCCCAATGAGCAGGAGCCAGGTGTAAAATATGAATCCTGAGGCATTTAAAAAGAGGCGGAATTTTCCTGAAGAGCCAGAACTAGAAGGGGAGGTCAAGAGTATGCAAGACGCTCTCGTCTTTGTGGTGCAAAAGCACCAGGCTTCCCGCCTCCATTACGATTTCCGGCTGGAACTCGATGGCGTCTTGAAAAGCTGGGCAGTGCCCAAAGGCCCATCGCTGAACCCACACGTGAAACGACTGGCGATCATGGTGGAAGATCACCCCTTGGAGTATCGAACCTTCGAAGGGGTGATTGCAAAGGGTGAGTATGGAGCGGGAGAAGTTATCGTCTGGGATCAGGGAGGATACACACCCCTCACGGGCAAAACCAGAGACGCCATGCAGGAGCAGGTAAGAGAGCAACTAAACCAGGGAGTTCTCCATTTTCTACTGCTCGGAGAAAAATTGCGCGGGGAATTCGCACTCATCCGGCAGCAACGGCTGGGAGAGAAGGCCTGGTTACTGATCAAAAAACGGGATCAATATGCCTCCGATGCAGATGTCGCTCTGCAAGATAGATCAGTCATCACTGGAAAACGGCTAGGAGAAGCCAGCTAGATCTGTTTGACGGGAATCCGTCTGTTTTCAGTCGCTTGTGAGAGCTGTTGCCCAGGGTGGAGTAGCCGAATAGCTCAACTACGATCTGTCTAGTGGTCGTGAGTGTAGAGCGACTTCTTCGAGCTTTGCGCCCGCCTGCCAGCATTCAAGATCGCACGGATCGCTTCTGCGGAGAGGGGTTCATCAGTGAACTGGCGCACAGCGCGTTTCGTGCGGATCAGTTCGTAGACGGTCATACGTGTGTACCACCTGGGTTGATGGGAGACAATGATCAAAGCAGAAGCGCATTCCGCTTCAAGTGAACGACCCTTTCATTGTATCTTGGTGCTCTCTCCTTAGAGCATGTTTCTATGGCAGCACCATCCCCATCTGTGCAAGTATCTCCTCCAGGGCATTTGGTGAGAAATCGGTCGTGATCATCGACCCGGCAACCGAGATCGTCACATATACGCAAAAAAAGCACGATGTTACCCTGGTGGCAATGGCAACGCATGGTTTGAGTGGGGGACATCGCTGGCTTCTCGGCAGTGTCGCGAGCAAAGTGCTCCACGAGCTGCCAACATCGCTGCTCCTCTTCCACCCGCTTGGAAAAGCGCACAGGCCGGCAGGTCCTGTCTCCTACCAGACCATTCTTGTCCCATTCGATGGCACACGGGTGGCGGAGCGGGCCCTGGATGAAGCCAAAAGCATTGCATCGCACCTGAAAGCGACGTTGCTTCTCCTTTCTGTGATGCCAGTCTCCCAGGAGAGCGCTGCTTACGGTTACCTTGAGCGGGAAGCGGAGGTATTACGCGAGCAAGGGCTGCAGGTAGCGATATGGGAGAGCGACGAGCATCCAGTTGAGGAGATTCCACAAATCGGCATTGGCCTCCAGCATCATGCAGGACTGGTCGTCATGATCGCTCGTGGGCACGATGACAGGCAACGACACCTGATGAGAAGCATAAGCGAGAAGTTCTTGCAATACTCCGAGGTGCCGGTTCTCCTGACACAGGTGCAAGAGTACTTTTAGTCAAGAGGGAGTAGAATAGAATGAACAATGACAATGATACATGTGCCAGGTTGCATCATCTACATGCACACCTGGTCCACGAAATAAATCTGCTGAGAGAAGCCGTCAATGAAGAGGAACGCGAAGGTGTCGTTAATCCCATTGAAACGATTAGCGTTATCGAGAGCCTTCAGAAGGCACTCCACCTGCACGCTTCACCTCCGTGCTAGGCGCGTTGAAAGTGATTGTCCCGCACGAGTCGCGCGAGAAGCTCTTCTCACGGGAATGAGCATAGAGCAGCGCATACCTACAACCACGTAGGCATGCAGATCAGCCTCTATTGAGAGTGATTGATCCAGCATTGGTCTTCAGCGTCAACGTCGCCTGGGGTGCGGTACCTACATCCCCGTTCACTGTAGCACCGGAAGTGGAATGGTTCACGGTCACCTGGAAGCTTGTATTGATCGAGCCAACGTCAGTTGTGGCGTTCAAGTGGAAGCTGTCGGTACCCGGCAGTGTCATCTCGATTGAGCCGGCATTGGTTTCGAAGTCATACGTTCCAATTGTGCCGATGGTGCCAGTGAAGTTGATGCTGCCTGCGTTCGTCCTGAACGTCGAACTTCCGGTCAACGAAGCCTGGGTTGCCCCGATGCTGCCAGCATTGCTCACCAAAGACATTTTCCCACTAACGCCGTTCACATTAACGCTGCCGGCATTGGTGGTTATTTGCATGTCGGTGGCAGGTGGAACAGTGATCGTGAAATCAACACTTGTTGCATTGAAGAAGTTGAACGTTCCTGAGCTATTGGCTGTCACGTTTACCGTGTTACCGTTCTGGCTATAATTGATCTGTACGCTATTGAGGTTTCCTCCAAAATTGGCGTACTTTTTGGCCTGGACAACAATGCGATTGGCGCTTCCTCTATTGACATTAACAGAGCCTGCATTGCTGGTGAGTATGAGCGCTGGACTCTCACTGACTGCAAATGTATGTGCTGGCTCTGTAGCGCTATTTCTAAAGGTCCCTCCGATACCTAGACCAAATCCTAGAAGCGTTACAACAAGAGCTGAACCTGCACAGAGGAACAGGATGATAATGAGTGCAATTAAACAGCCTAACCACGGGCTTCTGCGCCTGCGTGGAGCTACCGCTGGCCCTGCATAATATCCTTGTGGTGGAGGGTACCCTTGCTGAGGTACATATCCCTGTTGCGGTGCAGGGTATCCTTGTGGCGGTGGGTACCCCTGTGGTGGATATCCTAGAGGAGGCGTCTGCGGCGCTGCAAAGTCGGATTGTGGCTGCTCATATGTATCTCCTTCATAAGTACCTGGTTATCCAGGAAAGTGACATGCGCCACAAAGAGCATACCTACTCACTCTCACGGGAACATCACAGCGCATCAAGAACTATCGAAACTCAACTCGAATACATATCTATTCTACCACTCAATCATTAAAATTGTACGGAGAGCACAAATTTACGTTTGCGGCGCGAAGACGTGCGCCTGAAAAGTTACCTGCTGATTTCTTGCAATACTTGTGATTTTTATGTATCCTATTCTCAGTACAGTTCTCTCCTAACGGGTTATCGTTTTCAAATCAATTCACGTCATCTGTAGCATTGAGCGTATACTTGCACATGTGCTAGGAAGCCACACAAAGAAAGGAAACCATCCCATGTCAACAGAAGAGAATAAGGCTCTTGCCCGGCGTATTATCGAAGAGGCTTGGAACCAGGGAAACCTGGCAGCAGTGGACGAGTTGATGTCCCCTGACTATGCCGGTCACCACTCTCTTGTTCCCAAGCAACCACCGAGCCGCGAGCTCTACAAGCAGTTCATCGTCAGAACCCGCACCGCCTTCCCCGACATGCACGCCACGATTGAGGACCAGGTCGCCGAAGGAGACCTGGTCGTGACACGTTGGTCGGTTCAAGGCACCCACGGAGGGATGTTTCGGGGCCACAGCCCAACCGGCAAGCGCATGACCGTGACAGGGATTACCATCGAGCGCTTCGTCAATGGCAAGTCGGTGGAAGGGTGGATGGAGATGGATACCCTGGACCAGATGCAACAGCTCGGCGTGATGCCCCAGCCAGGACAGCCCAGCTAGGAACCCTGACTCGAATTCATACTTGATACTTGAACAGAAGATAAGGTATCCTCTTTTGTAGTGAACAGATACTTCTTCTCCAACCAAATAATAACTCAACAGCCAGCGCATCCATACGCATCCCGTCTCCATCCGCTACTGGCGGTTGAATGCGCTCGCTGTGCTCGACGCACCACCCGGCTTCTACAATGACGATCCAGCGCAGCCTCGCTAGATACCTCTGCCATTGAATATGAGACAGCCCGCAGAGCGGCACGAATGCCGCTCTGCGGGCTGTCTGAAAACCCGTCCCATAATCAACGTCTCAACAGATTATTGGATTCAAACCGGTAAAGCTGCATGCTTTTTCCGTCCCATTCCCCATACACCATAATGATAAAAGACGCGTATCATCCAGATAGCGATTCCGACCTGAATGAGAGCAATGCCCATGCGATAAAGGCTGTACCAGACAGGGTAAGGATCAGGAATGACGCCAGTAAGCTGTAATATCGTTGCTGGAACCTCGAGGATTGAAAAACTGTTGGCAATAAGAAGAAGCCAGAACAACCAGCGCCAATGGAGGAGCACGCCAATAATCAAAACTGTGATAAAAATCAGTAGGGCAACAAGAAACAGCGTTGCTGGCAAGGGATATCGATTGGCCGTAGTCGGTTCGAGCATGAGCACTTTCGTGTAAATGGTTGGGTCGGCAAAATACACTACCAACGCACTAAGAGCAGCCAGCACGAAAAATGCGATGAGAACTGTTGCTAATCTCTGAACTGTCAGCTTTTGATGAAGGTCATTCATTTAGGGTCTCCTCTCCAGGTTTCAAGCCATCGAATAGCAAGGTGGTAAGCACTCCTGGAAGTTCCTCCCAGCGCGCGGTGATCTCCTCGTCACCGAGTAACTGGATCATCAGAAGGCCAAAGAGCATTCCGGCGATTGCACGTACTGTCAAAGGCACGTCGACCTGGCGGAGTCGCCCTTCCTTGCTCTGCATATCGAAGTAGTGTTCAGCAATGTTGAAGGTGGGCGCAAGCACTTGCTGGTAGTAGAGTTCGCGTAATTCCGCATTAGCTAGCATCTCCGGTAAAACTGCCTGAAAGACTTCAGCATTTGGCCACAGCAGGGACATGCGCTGGCGTAAATAGGCTGTGAAGAAAGAGCGAACATCCTGCTCGCCCTCCAGCGCGAAATGCTGCTCGCGTTCAGTCGATTCGTTCAGGCGATTGAGAATGCCCAGCAGCACGTCTGTTTTGCTAGGGAAGTAAGTGTAAATTGTGCCATCTGCGATACCTGCCACGCGGGCGATATCTTTTATCGTTGCGCGATGAAAGCCTTTTTCGGCAAAGACCTTCGTGGCAGCGTCAAGGATCTGATTGCGCCGGGCTGTTATTAACAGTTCCTGAATTGGATCATGGGTGTCTTTCATTGGCCGTAATCCTTCATAGAGCATATGCTATGTCTGATTTTGTTAATGAATATTAATTCATTCAAATGAATTAATATTCATTATTATAGCTTGATGTAAGAGATTTGTCAACCCGAATAGTCTGATATCTACTCATAAATAAGGAGTGCAGAGGGGGCATAGTCCCTCTGCTGGGGTTCGGGGCCGCGCATCCGGGGGATGCACAAGCGCGTCCCGAAAACTCCTTTTCCCCTGTTTTGCCACCACAGGCGGTGAGTTATGAGTGGACGTATGAGAAAGCTCAGGGCAATTTTAAGAATCCATTGTTCTTGCGTCTACTAATACAGAAACAATCATTCACTTCATGAATGAGAGTTCGCTGAATTGTTTGATTTCTTCTGAGTCAAGGGGAGAGACTATGTTACCAGAAGGACAACAACTCAGCCACTACCGGCTTCTCCGCTTGCTCAAAAGCGGAGGCATGGGTGAGGTCTATCTTGCAGTAGATACACTCCTTCACCGGCAGGTGGCCATTAAAGTTATTGATACCGATGCTCTTCGCTATGCCGGGACCGATGCTGCTAAAGACGCTGCTCGTCTATTCTTACGCGAGGCTCAGGCTATTGCGCAGCTCGATCATTCGAACATACTTCCTCTCTACGATTCAGGTGAGCAAAGTGTCAATGGAATTGCGCTGATGTATATGGTAATGCCTTATCGTCAAGCAGGCTCATTGGCAGATTGGAAGCGAGCGCACTTTGGAGAACAAGTGCTGCCACTGGCGGCTGTTGAGCTAATCGTGCGCCAGGCTGCGCTTGCTTTACAACATGCTCATGACCGGCAGATTATTCACCAGGATGTCAAACCCTCCAACTTTCTCGTTCATGGTGACGAAGAGCATCCAAGCAGGTTACATCTGCAACTTGCCGATTTTGGCATTGCCAAATTTATGAAGATGACCAGTGAAAGTCAGGTTATTCGTGGCACTCCGACTTATATGGCCCCAGAGCAGTGGGTTGGGCATCCTGTCCCCGCAACTGACCAGTACGCGCTCGCAGCCATGGCCTATGAATTGCTCACTGGACGTCCTCCTTTCGTGGGCAATGGATACCAACAAATGTGGCATCAACATTGTTATGTACAGCCGAGTCCGCCGAGTTTGATCAATCCTTCCCTGCCCCAGGAACTTGATGCCGTATTTCTTCGAGCGCTAGAGAAAAACCCTCAAAGACGCTATAGTTCTGTCTCAGACTTTGCGCATGCATTTCTACGGACGGTGCTCAACAGTGGTAACGTACATCAAACCTTGACAATATCCGCTCTAG
>Ga0207684_10001211_pt1 | contig 28714 bp, 24 predicted proteins | sample KBSK5501metaG_FD_184342 | JGI IMG/M metagenome (GOLD analysis project Ga0207684, IMG submission 184342) | Corn, switchgrass and miscanthus rhizosphere microbial communities from Kellogg Biological Station, Michigan, USA - KBS K5-50-1 metaG... | ecosystem: Host-associated > Plants > Roots >...
CTGCGCGCCCAGGTGGGCGACCGGATGCGCTGGTACGAGCTGCCCGAGGAGGTCCGCTCACCCTACCAGCCGGACTAACGAAGGGAGAGGCGATTTGATCAACCTGCCCGCCCATGCCCGCGCCGTCATCATCGGCTGCGGCATCGTCGGCAACAGCGTCGCGTACCACCTCTGCCGGTTGGGCTGGAGGGACGTCGTCCTCATCGACAAGGGGCCACTGCCCAACCCGGGTGGATCTACCGGCCACGCTTCGAACTTCATCTACCTGGTCGACCACTCCAAGGAGATGACCGCTCTCACGGTCGAGAGCGTCAACCAGTACAGGGAGATGGGCGTCTTCACGCAGTCGGGCGGCATCGAGGTCGCTCGCACAAATGAACGCATGCAGGAGCTCGATCGACGCATGTCCTCGGCGGCGTCGTGGGGCATCGAGCCCGTGTCAATCATCACCCCCGACCAGGTCAAGGACCTTGTCCCGTTCATCGATGAGTCGATCGTCCTCGGCGGCTTCTACACACCCGGCGTCGGCGTTGTCGACTCGCTGCGCGCCGGCACGATCATGCGCGAACGCGCTCAGGCCTCCGGCGCCCTGCAGGTGGTGGCGAAGACCGAGGTGGTTGGGATCGACGTGGAGCGGGGACATGTGCGCTGCGTACGCACCACCGCCGGGGAGATCGAGGCGGAAACAGTCGTGATCACGTGCGGGGTCTGGAGCCCGCGCGTCGCGAGGATGGCCGGCGCCCGCATCCCGCTCACGCCGGCCGTGCACCAGATGATCGATGTCGGCCCAGTCCCGCGTTTTGCCGGCGCCAAGGGCGACATCGAGGTGCCCATCGTCCGCGACATGGACACCAACATGTACGAGCGCCAGGCGGGCGGCGATCTCGAGATCGGTTCGTACGCTCACCGGCCGATCCTCTACGACCCTGAGGACATCCCTCCGATCGAGCGCGCCGCCCTGTCGCCGACCGAGTTTCCATTCACGCAGCCGGACTTCGAGCTCCAGATGCAGCACGCGCTGGAGCTGATGCCGGAGATCGTCGGTGACGAGAAGGTGGGCGTGAAATACGCCATCAACGGCATCCTCTCTCTGACCCCGGACGGGATGCCCGTGCTGGGTGAGTCACCTGACGTCAAGGGCCTGTGGTCGGCGGCCGCGGTCTGGGTCAAGGAGGGCCCCGGCACGGGCAAGGCGCTCGCCGAATGGATGGTTCACGGCGAGTCCGAGATCGACCTCCACTCCTCGGACATAGCCCGCTTCCACGAGCATCAAAAGACCCGCGCGCACGTGCGCGCGCGCGCGGCCGAGGGATTCAACAAGACCTACGGCATCGTCCACCCCAGCGAGCAGTGGGCTTCCAACCGGAACGTACGGCTTGCCCCATTCCACGAGCGGGAGCGTGAGCTCGGAGCCGTGTTCTTCGAGGCGGCCGGCTGGGAGCGCCCGATGTGGTACGAATCGAACACTCGGCTCCTCGAGGAGTTCGGGGATCGGGTCACGCGGCGCACGTCGGAATGGGAGGCGCGATGGTGGTCGCCGCTCATCAATGCCGAGCACCTCGCGATGCGTGAGCGCGCCGGTCTCTTCGACCTTTCGGCTTTCACGATCTTCGACATCGAGGGCCCGGGCGCGCTTGCCGCGGTGCAGAAGGTCACGCTCAGGCAGATGAACGTCCCCGCCGGACGCAACGTATACACTCCCGTGCTCAGCCACAACGGCGGCTTCAAGTCCGACCTGACGGTGATGAGGCTCGGCGACGAACACTTCCGGGTCGTCACCGGCGGCGCGGCCGGGATGTCCGACAAGAAGTGGTTCGGAGACCACCTGCCGGCGGATGGATCGGCGCAGCTCTTCGACCTGACCTCGGCCATGACCACCGTGGGGCTGTGGGGCCCTCGCGCGCGCGACATCCTCGCTTCGGCGACCAGCGACGACGTTTCCAACGAAGGCTTCAAGTTCGGCACCTGCCGGACCATCGACGTCGGAACGGTGCGCGTCCTGGCCTCGCGCATCTCCTACGTCGGCGATCTGGGTTGGGAGCTGTATGTGCCCATCGAGCAGGGCCTGCGCTTGTGGGACATGCTCTGGGAAGCGGGCCGATCTTTCGGCCTCGCCGCATGCGGCATCGGTGTGTACGGCACCACGGGGCGGCTGGAGAAGTGCTACCGCGCGCATGGCAATGAGCTCGAGACCGAGTACAACGTGGTCGAGGCGGGCATGCAGGCCCCACGCGTGAAGGCCGAGGACTTCGTGGGCAAGGAGGCGCACCAGCGCCAGCGCGAGGAAGAACCCGCGTCCATCCTGTGCACGCTGACAGTCGACGACCACACCTCGAAATCTGGCGAGAAGCGGTACATGCTCGGGCGCGAGCCCGTTATTACGCGGGGAGGCGAAGCGATCACCGATCGCCACGGCCGCCGCTCCTACGTCACGAGCGCCGGCGCCGGCCCGTCGGTCGGCAAGCACATCCTCATGTCGTATCTTCCACCAGAGCAAGCGGTGCTCGGCGAGCGGCTCGCCGTGCAGTACATGGGCGAGCGCTACCCGGTGAGCGTGGCCGTGGTCGGGTCCACTCCGCTCTTCGACCCGGAGAACCTTCGAGTCCGCTCGTGAGGGTCCTGGTCTGCGTCAAGCGCGTGCCGTTCACCGGCGGCAAGATGGTGCTGACCGCAGACTCGATGGCGCTCGAGACGCGCCATCTCGGATTCACCATCAGCCCTCACGAAGAATGCGGAGTCGAAGAGGCCGTGAGACTGATCGAGGCCAATGGCGGTGAGTCGGTCGTGCTCACGCTCGGGCCGCCTGAAGCCGCCGAGCAGCTGCGCGATGCCATGGCGCTGGGCATCGACCGCGCGATCCACCTGCAGACCGACGGTCAGGAGTGGGATGCGCAGGCGACGTCCAGCGCGATCGCCGAAGCGGTCCGCGCCGACGAGAGCGCGTCCGGCCCGTTCGACCTGATCGTCTTCGGCAACGAGTCCGCCGACGCGGGTGGGTACCAGGTTGGGCTGCGAGTCGCATACGCGCTCGGCCGGCCGTGCGCGACAGGACTCAAAGGCGTGAAGGTCGAAGGCTTGACCGTTCGTTGCGAGCAGGACGTGGGCGGCGGACGTGACGTGTACGCGCTGCCACTTCCCGCCATCGTCACCGTGAAGGAAGGCCTCAACCTGCCGCGATACCCCTCCGTGCCTGGTCGCATGCGCGCGGCCCGCAAGCCGGTTGCCACCTCGAATCCGGCACGGCCGGAATCGCAGCTGCAGCTAATCCGACTGACCGTTCCCGGTGGCTCCGGCCGCCAAACCAAACTGCTCGGCACCGGGCCCTCCGCTGCGCCCGCAGTGGTGGGGATGCTCCGCGAGATCGGAGTCGCATGACCGCAACCGCTCTGGTCCTCATGGAGGAAGGCGAGCCCTCGGAGCAGGCGGCATTCTTCGCCCGCGGCTGGGGAGACGGCACGGTCCACTCGGTGGGCGTGGACGCGATCAAGCCTTATGCGCCCGACGCCATTGCGGCGATCCTGCAGCGCGCCGCGGACGACCTGAAGGCGGTGGCGGTGCTGGCGGCGGGCACAGACCGCGGCAACGACGTAATGGCCCGACTGGCCGCCCGCACCGGCTTGCCGTTCGCGGCCAACATCGTGGCGGCCGATCCTGCCGATGCGATCGAGGTGACGCGCCAGCGTTGGGGTGGCAGCCTCCTGGAGAACGCCATCCTGATATCGGACCGGCCACTGGTCACCGTCGCACCCTATGCGGTGAAAGCGGGAAACTGGCCGGGTCCAATCGCGGTCGACGTCAAGCGATATATCGCCGAGCTCGACCCGCGCGACATGGTCGTGCAGGTCAAGGAGCACATCGACCCGCCCGGCGGCGGCGTGTCGCTGGCCGAGGCGAAGGTCGTTGTCAGCGGCGGCCGTGGCGTTGGCTCCAAGGAGGGCTTCGCGATCATCGAGGAGCTCGCCGGTCTGCTCGGGGGCCGCGTTGGCTGTTCGCGCGTGGTCACGAGTGCCGGCTGGCGGCCACACACGGACCAGGTCGGCCAGACGGGGACGAAGATCTCGCCCGACATCTACATCGCGTGCGGCATCAGTGGGGCGACGCAGCACATGGCCGGCTGCAAGGGCGCCAAGCGCATCCTCGCGATCAACGCCGATGCGGAGGCGCCAATCATGTCACTCGCGGATTACGCGGTCGTGGGCGACCTGAAAGAGGTCGTCCCGGCAATCTCCGCCGAGATCCGCAAGAACAAGTGAACCCGATCGCCGCCGGCGTTCTGACCATCGTCATGATCGCCGCGGTCGCGTTGTTCGGTCGTCGTGCGGAGTTGATCTACCGGCTCATCCGGAAGGGCAAGCCGGTCGCGCGATTCGACGACATCGCAGGTCGAGCGCGTGCCGAAGCAGTCGTCGTCATCGGGCAGAGCAAGCTGCTGCAGCGCATGGTGCCAGGCCTCATGCACGCCGCGATCTTCTGGGGATTCATCGCGCTGCTGCCGACCATATTCATCGCGATGATCGGAATCGTCGACCAGCACGCGACGCTGCCATGGCTCGGCCGTCAGGGCTGGTACGCGCTCTTGGTTGATGTCTTCGCTGCGGTGGTGCTCGCGGGCGTCATCACCGCTTTCGTGATCCGCAAGGTGCAGCGGCCTCGACGCTTCGCGGGCAGCCACATGCGCGAGGCAGACCTCATCCTGGCGCTGATCGCCGGCATCGTCATCTCACTCTTCCTGTGGCACGCGAGCCAGATCGCCCTCGGTCTCAACGAGTACCCAGCCGCCTGGGCTCCGATCTCGAGCTTGGTTGCTCAAGGGCTTCATCACTCGTGGACGCCGTACCTGGAGCGTGGCGCGGTGTGGGCGCACGTGCTGCTCATCCTTGGATTCCTCGTCTACCTTCCCTACTCCAAGCACCTGCACATCTTCCTGGCCGCGGTGAATGTGTTCTTCGGGCGCACCCGGGCCCGCGGGCGATTGGAGCCCATCAACTTCGAAGCGCCCATGGACGCAGACGTTCGATTCGGCGCCGCAACGGCAGCCGACCTCACGTGGAAGCAGGTGCTCGACACTGTCTCCTGCACCGAGTGCGGCCGCTGCCAGGACGTGTGCCCGGCGTTCAACACCGGCAAGGAACTGTCGCCGAAGCTGCTGATCATGGGCCTGCGCGATCAGCTCCTGAGCGGAGCGACGGCACCGCTCGTGCCGAACGCGGTCACCGACAACGTCGTATGGGACTGCGTGACCTGCGGCGCGTGCGTGCGCGAGTGCCCGGTGGGCATCGAGCACATCGACCATATCGTCGACCTGCGACGGAACCTGGTCATGGTCGAGTCGCGTTTTCCCGACGAGGCGGCGACGATGCTGCGGGACGTCGATCGGGCGGGCAACCCGTGGGGCAAACCCCAGTCTGACCGCGCCCACTGGGCGGACGGCCTCGGCGTCCGCGTCCTCGATGCCGGCGAACCCGCGCCCGACGTCCTCTTCTGGGTCGGATGCGCGCCTTCGTTCGACGAGCGCGCCAAGCAGGCCGCGATCTCGACCGCGAAGCTGCTCAAGGAGGCCGCCGTCGACTTCGCGATACTCGGACCGCTTGAGTCGTGCACCGGCGACCCGGCGCGACGCATGGGAGATGAGTACACGTTCCAGAAGCAGGCAAAGCAGAACGTCAGCACGTTGAACGAGGCGAAGGTCAAGAAGATCGTCACCACGTGCCCGCACTGCTTCAACACCATCGGCAACGAGTACGCGGACTTCGGAGGGCGATACGAGGTCGTGCACCACACCGAGTTCCTGGCCGAGCTCGTGCGCGAAGGCAAGCTGAAGACACTGGCGGGTGACCGGACGATCACGTACCACGACTCCTGCTACCTCGCGCGCCACAACGATGTGCGCGACGCGCCGCGCGAGCTGGCCGCGGCCGCCGGCCGGGCGGTGGAGATGCCGCGCAACCGCGAGCGCACGTTCTGCTGCGGCGCCGGCGGCGCGCGCATGTGGATGGAGGAGCGTCGGGGGCGGCCCATCAACGAGGAGCGTGTGCGCGAAGCCGCCGGCACCGGCGCGGAGACGCTGGCTGTGGCGTGCCCCTTCTGCACGGTGATGCTCGATGACGGCGTGCGTACCACCGGCGCCAAGCTGCAGGTCATCGACCTGGCGACCCTGCTTTCGGAGGCGGTCGAGCGGCGGCGCGCGCGTGACTCCGCGGTATCGACCACAGATGGATAGGCGCGACCTGGCCGGCGCGGTCGTCATCGGCGGCGGAATCACCGGCGCCAGCGTCGCCTACCACCTCGCCAAGGCCGGGGTGCACGACGTCCATCTCATCGAGAAGGGCGAGCTGACGAGTGGCTCCACCTGCCACGCGGCCGGGTTGGTCACCCAGTTCAACCCGTCGCCGACGATGATGCGGTTCCGCCGGTACAGCATCGAGCTCTACCGCGAGCTGGGCGTGTTCGAGACCGTCGGCAGCCTGCGATTTGCGTCGAGTAAACAGCAGCTCATGGAGCTGCAGCGCACCGTCAGCCGCGCGCGCGGGATCGGGCTCGACGTTGAGCTCATCTCGGCCGCCGAGTCCGCGAGCCTGATGCCGGCGATCAGCACCCGCTCGTTGTACGGTGCGGTGTGGGTGCCGGGCGACGGGCATCTGGATCCGCACACGGCCACGCACGCGCTTGCGCGCGCGGCGCGGGCGCTGGGCGCTCAAATCACGACCGGGCTCCGGGTAACAGGCATCGAGCTTTCGGACCGCGGGGCCATTCAGGCCGTCGTCACTGAGACGGGCCGGATCAAGACCGAGGTCGTGGTTGTGGCGGCGGGGATCTGGGCGCCGCAGATCGCGGCCATGGCCGGCGTGCAGGTGGTCTCGACGCCCGTCGACCATCAGCACGCCGCCCTGCGCGCGGTTCCCGGCCACGAGCTTCCGGCCGGCATGCCGTGCTTTCGCGATCCTGACAACCTTGTGTACGGAAAGTCGGAGGCGGAGGGCGTGATCCTCGGTGGGTACGAGCCCGACCCTGTCGCCCGCTGGATCGACGGCGTGCCCTGGGACCATTCCGGGACCTCGGTCCCGCCCGACCAGGTCCGATTCGAGCCGCTGCTCCGCGGCGCCGCCCGCCGGTTCCCCTTCCTCGGCGAAGCCGGGATCGTGAAGCTCGTCTGCCACCCGGACGCCATGACGCCCGACGCCAATCCGCTGCTGGGTCCGGTGCCCGGCGTCCGCGGGCTGTACCTCGCTGCCGGGCTTTCGCTCAATGGATTCGGCGGCGCGGGTGGGATCGGGCGCGCCCTCGCGCAGTGGATCACCGGCGGCGAGACGGAGCTCGACCTCCATCCGTATCGATGCTGGCGTTTCGGTCCCGTCCACCGCGACCATCGCTACGCCGCGGATCTAGCGCGCGAGGCGTACCGCTACTACTACTACCTGCGCTATCCGTTCGACGCGGACGAATGGGGCCGGCCGCGCCGCACCAGCGCCCTGCACGAGCGCATGCAGGACCTCGGCGCCGTGTTCGGCGCCAAGCACGGTTGGGAGCGCGTCGACTACTACGAACCCGGGCGGCCGTGGCGCCGCGCGGGCGCGGACCAGCGCGTATTCGGCTGGACGCGACCTCCTTACTTCGACCTGCTTGCGGAAGAGCACGCCGCCTTCCGCGAACGCGTGGGCATCATCGACATGAGCTCCTTTGGAAAGATCGAGGTGAGCGGTCCGGGCGCACTGCCGCTCCTGGAGCGTGTGGCCGGCAATCTCATCGACCGGCCCATTGGCAGCGTCGTCTACACGCAATTGCTGGAGAAGAACGGCGGCATCGCCGCGGACGTCACCATCACCCGGCTCGGCGAAGAGCACTTCCGGATCGTGACCGGCGCCGGGTACGTGAACTCGGACCTGGGCTGGCTGCGGCTACAGATAAAGGATGGGGATCCTCGCGTCGACCTCCGGGAATCGACTGAGGATTTCTCAGTGATCGGCATGTGGGGACCACGCGCCCGCGACGTCCTGGAGCGCGTAACCGGCGACGACGTGTCAGATGAAGGATTCCCATTCATGCACGCGCGCGCCATCCGAATCGGCGGCGCAACCGCGCTGGCCCAGCGGGTCACCTACGTCGGCGAGCTGGGCTGGGAACTGTACCTCGAGCCATCCTGGGCAGGGCAGGTCTGGGACCGATTGATGACAGCGGGACGTGCGTCGGGCATCAGGCCGGGCGGCTATCGCGTCCTCGAAGGGCTGCGGATGGAGAAGGGCTACCGCTATTACGGCACCGACCTGACGCTCCTCGACACGCCGTTCGAAGCCGGCCTCGGCTTCTGCGTGCACCGCGACAAGTGGACGCACGTCTCGCGCGATGTGTCGCGGCGCTTGCGCACGCTGGAGGTGGGCGGCGACGACTACGTTCCCATCTATGGTGGCGAGGCTGTGCTGCGTGAAGGCAAGGTGATCAGCAGGATGCGGAGCTGCGGCTACGGCTTCACGTCGCGGCGCAACCTGGCGTACTCCTACCTGCCCATCGACCTCAAACCCCCTGCCAATGTCGAGGTCGAGGTGTTCGGACAGATGGTGCCGGCCGCGATCACCACCGACGCGGTTGTGGAGCGCGAGCATGTCAAGAGCTGACGAAGCTGTCGCCCGGGTCTCGCTCTGGAAGGGCGAGGAGGTGAAGGTGTCGCCGCTGTCGGGAGGCCTCACCAACGAGAACTATCTCGTCGAGACCGGTGGCTCGCGCTACGTCGTCCGCATCCCCGGGCGGTCGACCGAGCTGCTGTCGATCGATCGCCTCAACGAGGTGCACAACACGCGGGCGGCGGCGACGACCGGCGTAGGCCCCGGAGTCTTGGAGGTCATCCCCGACCTAGATGTGATGGTGCTCGAGTACATCCAGGGGCCGACCATGTCGGCCAAGGCGCTCCAATCGCGGGCGATGGCGCATCGGATGGCGATGTCGTTCCGCCGCCTGCATGCGGCACCGCGCTTTCTGCTGGACTTCAACATGTTCAGGCTCATCGAGACCTACCTCGAGATCGTCGATGCGAACGACGTCGCGATTCCGCGCGATTACCGAGACCGCTTGCCGGCCGTCGCGGAGATCGAGCGTGCGGTGTCCGTGAGACCGCTCCCATCGGTTCCTTGCCACAACGACCTGCTCTGCGAGAACTTCATCGACGACGGGTCCGTTCTTCGCATCGTCGACTACGAGCTGAGCGGCAACAACGACCCGTGCTTCGACCTAGGCAACACTGCGCAGGAGGCCGAGTTCGATGACGAGCTGAGGGCGGCGCTCTGCGAGTCGTACTTCGGGCGGTCGGACCCGCAGCAGCTGGCGCGCATGAACCTCTTCGCGCTCATGTCGGACGTGGGCTGGACTCTGTGGGGAGCGATCCAGGCGAAGATTTCGACCATCGACTACGACTTCAAGGGCTACTACAGCGCCCGCTGGGATCATGCTCTCGCGGTCCTGGAGTCGAACCGTTTCGCCGAGCTGCTGAAGGCGGCCGCTAGCTCCGCTTGATCACGACTACAGAGATCTCGTCCGCGGCTCTGTCGATGCGATCGGCTGAGTTCTTCAGATGCCGGTAGATCTCGCGCGACTTGAGAATCTGGCTCATCGGCGCTTCGCTGTCGAAAAGGCTGCCGACCGCCTGGTGGTACAGGCCGTCGATCCGGTTCTCTGAGCGCTTGGCTCGGACGGCGTGCTCCGCCGCTACTCCGGGATGGCCCAGCAGCTCCCCCACTGCCGATCGGATGTGCGTCCCACCCTCGACCAGCACCTTGGCCATCTCGTTGAAGCCTGCCGGTGGGCCGATCTTGTAGATCGCGAGCTCGACAGCGGTTTCGTTGGCTGCGTCGAGGATGTCGTCGATCGCGCGCGAAAGTGCGAAGAGATCTTCGCGGTCAAATGGCGTCGCATATGTGTGGGCCAGCTCGTCGATCAGAATCCGCCTCTTCGCGTCGCCCTCGCGCTCGATCGCTTTCACCTGGTCTACGAGCTCGTCATTGCCGCCGGGGGCACGGCCGAACTTCTCTACGACCTGGAGGGCGCGCACGGTCAGGTCTGCCTGGTCGCAGAGCAGCTCGATGAAACGACGATCGTTTGATCGGGCGAGGGCTCGTATCGAACGGCCGAAGCTGCTCATGGAGAGATCGAGGTGAGGCGCATCACCACGTGCAGAGCCGCTGCGACCACTACCGCGAGCGGCAGCGTCAGCAGCCAGCTGCCCACCATCTCCCTGACTATTCCCCAGCGGATCGCCGAGGCGCGCAGGCCTGCGCCGACTCCAACCAATCCGCCGTCAATCGTCTGCGTCATGCTCACCGGGGCCCCGGCGATGGCCAGCGCTGACACGACGCCGCCGGATGCCAGCTGCTGCGCGAGCGCCTGCATCGGACGTACCTTGAGGACTCCGAATCCGATGCGCCGAGCGACTCGCCATCCTCCAAGAACCGCACCTGCGAAAAACAGAATGAATGCGCCCATGATAGGCGCGGGACCTGAAAACAAAACAGGTTGGCCGTGATTTGGAAACGACATGCCGACCGCGATCAGGCCCACGGTCTTCTCCATGTCGTTCGCGCCGTACGCGAAAGCCTGGATGCCGGCTGAGACGAACTGGAATCGAGCGAGGCCAAGCATCGATGCGTGCGACCGACCACCGAGAAAGCGCCTGACTCCGGCGTAAAGCACGAGCGCGAGCACGCCGCCGCCCAAAACGGAGATCGGTATCCCGAGCAGGATGCGAGCCACGCCGCCCCAATGGATGAGGCCGAGCTCACCGCTTGGCGCCATCCAACCCAACATCGCGCCGACCAGAGCCAGGGTCATGCTCGTCGGTACGCCGAACCGCCATGACAGCAGAACCACGCTCAGAGAGGACAGCGTGATGAGGATGAAGTTGAGCTCGCCCTGATTTCGAAGATCGATCACGTTCGTCCCCACCGTCTGGGCCACGGCGGTTCCCAGCAAAACCGGACCCGTCACGCTGATCAGCAGCAGCATTGCCGCCACACGCGGAGTGATCAGCCGTCCCGACGTGAAGGACGCCATCAGGTTGCCGCCGTCGTTGAACCCGGAAACGAGCCCAAACACGCCTGCCGCCGCAAGCGGCGCGACCACGGTGAAGCTCAACTCTAAGAGCCCGATGATGTCTCCCTAGTCGTCTAAGAAAGTCCGACGATCTCTCCGCGATCGTCGATGTCGATCCGCACCGCGTTGGGGTGCGAAGGCAGTCCCGGCATCGTGCGCATCTCGCCGCAGATCGGATAGACGAAACCCGCGCCCACCGAGGCCCTCACCTCGCGTACCGGGAGCTTCCAGCCGGTGGGCGCTCCCTTCAGCTTCGGGTCGGAGGAGATCGATAGGTGCGTCTTGGCGATGCACACGCAGAGCTTGCCGAAGCCATTGCGCTCGAACGAGTCCAGCTGCTCGGCGGCGGGCGGGTAGTACTCGACCCCGTCGGCGCCGTAGACCTTGGTCGCCACCGTCTCGATCTTTTCGCGCAGGCTGGCTTCGATCGGATACAGGAAGTGGAATGAGCTCGGTTCCTCGGCAGCCTCGACGACTGCCTCGGCGAGCTCAGTCGCACCCCGCCCGCCGTCGGCGAAGTTGTGGCAAACGGCCGAGCGCACTCCGAGCTCTTCGGCGATCTCCCGAACCGCCGCTTGCTCGGAGGCGTGGTCGGTGGGAAACGCATTGATCGCGACGACGGGCGTCACGCCGTGCAGCCGGATGTTCTCGACCTGCTTGCGCAGGTTGGGAGCACCTGCCCACACGTCGTCTGGGTTCTCCTTGACCATCTCCGCCGGCAGGGGCCTGCCGGCCACCACCCGGAACCGGCCGGAGTGCACCTTCAGGGCGCGCACAGTGGCGACGACCACCGCCGCGTCCGGGGATAGCCCGGACGTCCGGCATTTGATGTTGAAGAATCGCTCGGCGCCCATGTCAGCCGCAAAACCCGCTTCGGTGACGAGGAAGTCGCCGCAGCGGATCCCGATCCGGTCGGCGATCACGGACGAGTTCCCTGTCGCGATGTTGCCGAACGGGCCGGCATGCACCAGCACCGGTGTGTTCTCGAGCGTCTGCATCAGGTTGGGCTTGATCGCTTCGCGCAAGATCACCGTCATCGCGCCCGCGGCGAACAGCTCCTCCGCGGTAATCGGTTTGCCGCCCTGTGTGTTGCCGATGACGATGCGGCCGAGCCGCTCGCGCATGTCGCGCAAACCGGTGGTGAGCGCCAGCACGGTCATGACCTCGGACGCGGCGGTGATGTCGAAGCCGGTCGCCCTGATGACTCCGTCCTCGCGCGTGCCAAGCCCGACGATGACATTGCGCAAGACGCGGTCGCTGATGTCGATCACACGGCGCCAGGTCACGCTGTCGCGGTCGACGAGCGCCTCGTGGTGGTGGATCTGGTTGTCGATCATCGCGGCCAGCAGGTTGTGGGCGGCGGTGATGGCGTGCATGTCGCCGGTGAGGTGGAGGTTCAAGCGCTCCATCGGCACGACCTGGCTGTAGCCGCCGCCCGCCGCCCCGCCCTTGATGCCGAAAGTGGGGCCCATCGAGGGCTGACGGATGGCGACGGTGGCCTGCTTGCCGATGTGCAAAAGCGCCTGGCCGAGGCCGACGGTCGTCGTCGTCTTGCCTTCGCCCAAAGGCGTCGGGGTGATGGCGGAGACGACGACGTATCTCGCCTTCGGCCGGTCCGCGAGCTCGTCGATCGCCTCGAGCCGGATCTTGGCGACGTCGTGGCCGTACGGCTCCAGTAGATGCGGGCCGATACCCATTTTCGCGGCGACCTCGTTCATCGGCAGCAATCGGGCCTTACGTGCGATCTCCAGGTCGCTAGGGAAAGTCACCGCCATCTGGTCATCCCCTCCTCATGTGGCGAGCAGTCGCGCCAGGGTTTCCTGGCGCCAGCGCTCGGTGGCCTCGATCTCGTTGAACGTGAAGAAATGCAGGCCGGCGACGTTGCGCGCGGGTGCGGCAAGGTCGGGAAGCAGCGCGGTCGCGAACCGCTCGGGGTCGTAGCCGCCGGGCTGAAACATGCGCATGAACCAGTTGGAGTGCCCGCGCAGGAACCGCGCGGAATCGGCGAGACCGATGCGCGTAGAGACTCGCAAGAGCTTGGCGGGGTCGGCGACACCGGCGAGGCCGATGTGGATCGGCAGCTGCACGCCGCGGCGGCGCACGCGCGCGACCCACTTCTTGACAATGCGCGGATCGAAGCACAGGTTGCTGACGATGTAGGTGGCGATGCGGCGCTTGTCCCACATCGCCTGGATCGTGAGGTCGTCCTCGATGAAGCTGTGGCGTTCCGGATAGCCGGTTACGCCGATCTCGCGCAGGCCGTGCGGGTGAGCCCGGATCGCTTCCAGCAGCGCCACTGAGTCCGGGAACTCGCCGGCGGGCTCCTTGGCGTCGCCGGCGACGACGAAGGCATCGCCCCGCCCAAGCGCCACAACGCGTTCAAGAACCTCTTTCAGATGCGCTTCGTCCTTGATCAACCGCGCCGAGATGTGGGGGACGACCTGGTATCCGCGCGCGGCAAGACGTTCGGCGAGCGAGACGGTGGCTTCGATGCCCCGGCGCGGCGACGCCGTGATGGTTATGGTCACGTCTTGGGGGACGTGACCGAGGACGAGCTCTTCCACGTCCTCGGTGGGAAGGACTTCATATCGCGGCGTGCTCAGAAAACCGATCAGGCCCGGCGCCCCCACAGCTGAACGCGCGCGACCACTCACCACGTTCTCCCTCGATGTCGCACTATACGGTACTGTCGCGCTCTGCGCAACGCTTACATGCGAACGGGCAGGATCACGTTCCGATCGAGCGGCGTGCCCTCCCGGCCGGACTCGAAGCCGGCGATGGGAACGTTGCCCGCCAGCTCCCGATGAAGGGCAGCGAGCTCTGCCGGTTCGACCGCTCCGCCAGGGTCGGGCGGTCCGTCGTGGTCGACCATCGTGCACGCGATCGCGAGGAGATCCTCGCCGGCCTCGAACAGCTCGACCACGCGCGCCTGGCACGGCCAATCGACGAGCGAGCACGTCGTCACCTCCCAGAACCCACCGCCGTTCTCGCGAGGATCCGGGCGAGGCCTGATCACGTTGGCATGGATGTGGCCGTTCAGCCAGAGGACGACGTTGCCCGCCGCGTGGACGACCTCGAGGAGCTCACCGGTGTCGATGTATCGCGAGCCCCCCGCTCTCCGTTTGTTGCCGAGGGTGTCGAGCGTGTGATGCGATGTGATCACCACCGGGCGGTCGTTCACCTCGTTCAACCGTCGCTCGAGCCACCGCACCTGGTCCTCGTCGATGCATCCGTCCGCGCCGCCTGCGGCGCACACGGTGTCGAGCACGACGATGCGAACGGCCGGAGTGTCATGCACGTAGTACCCGGTCCGGTCCTCGCGATTGCCGGCCACCGTGTCGATGAACTCGCCACGCGAGAACGGGCGACGCTGAGCGTCCGGCGTGACCGGCAGGTCGGGACCGGCCATGAACGCCTCCGGCCGGCGCACGAAGGTCTCGACCGCGGCGTCGCGGTCCACGCCGTCCGGCAGCCGGAACGGCTTGTGAAAACCGACCATCGCCGCCGCGAGCGCAGGCGTAACGATGCCGACGCCCTGGCTCACCTCCTCGTGGTTGCCGTGGCAGCCTAGCCAGGGCATGCGCAATCCCGTTGCATGGAAAGGGCGAAGCGCGCGCTCCAGCAGACCCGGCATGTGCGGGAACCCATACGCCTCGCTCATGAGGTCGTGGCCCTTGACCGCGCCGTCCGGCTTCCAGAAGAAATCGTCCGGCCAGCCCGGGGACTGCACGCCCTCGTAACGCTCGCCGCCCGAGTCCGCGCGGACGTGTCCGCCTTTCAGCAACGCCACAGCCGTGGCCAGCTCGTTCCACTGCGCGTTGTCGACAGCGTCGCCAGACATGATCGCGAGGTCGATCGGAGCGCCGGCGACTGGTCCTTTGGCGATCCCGTTCAGCGCCCGGACCATGGCCGCGATCGCCTGCTCGTTCAGCGCCTCCTGCGGGCGGTGCATGGGGAGCAGCTCGCGGAACCGCGGGTCGGCAAATTCGCGGTTGATGAACTCGAACCGGGCGGGCGACTGCACGTCGGTGACGTGCAGGTCGGCGAGGTGGGCGATGCACGCCAGCGCCTCACCTGGATGAAAACGTTCGCCGGCCGAAGCGTCCGTGAGCTCATACCGGAACTGATGCGGCTCGCCATCGACAGCGGCGATCGCGCGGTACGGAGCTCGCGAACCCTCCCGCAGAATGTCGCCCGCCACCAGCCGCCGCTGATGGGTCAGCGGCGAATCGGTCAAGCCCCCGTCGGTGCTTTGTCGTCCTGCGCGACCAGAACCGGGTCCGTGCGAAGCGACAGCCTGACGCGCGTGCCGGCCGTAATGGCACCGACGTTGGATGTCGGCATCTGCGCCAACACCGTGATGTCACCGAGGTCGACGGTGACGCGGCTGGTGGCGCCGAGAAACACCGTGGATATAACGCTGCCGACCAACGGGCCTGGGCTCATGTCACCGTCCGCGATCACGGAGACGGCCTCAGGCCGGACCAGGGCGAGGGCGGGCCCATCGGTCGTGTCTGGTTTCACCAGTGGAAGGCGCGCGCCCCGCACCTCGACCTCCCCGCTTTTGACAACGCCGGCGAGGCGGTTGGTCAGGCCGACGAACTCGGCGACGAATGGCGTCGCCGGGCGGGAGTAGATGGTTGTGGGCGGCCCAAGCTGCTCGAGCCGGCCCTTGTTCATGACGCCTACTCGGTCTGCGATCGCGAGGGCCTCTTCCTGGTCGTGGGTGACGAACAGGGTCGTGGTGCCGACCTCGAGCTGAACCCGGCGGATCTCGTCGCGCAGACGAGAACGAACCTTCGCATCGAGGGCCGACAGTGGCTCATCAAGAAGCAGAACCTTCGGCTTGATCGCGAGCGCGCGTGCCAGGGCTACCCGCTGCTGCTGGCCGCCCGAGAGCTGATGCGCGTACTTGTTGGCGTGCGCAGATAGTCCGACCAACTCGAGCATCTCGCCCGCGCGCTTGCGACGCTCGGCCGCGCCGACCTTGTGCAGCTGCATACCGAACGCAACGTTGTTCATCGCCGTCATGTGCGGGAACAGCGAGTAGGCCTGGAAGACCATCCCGATCTCGCGCTTGTTGGCTCCCAGATTCGTTACGTCATTGCCTCCGATGACCACGCGTCCGCTATCTGCCTCTTCCAGTCCGGCAACAAGTCGCAATGCGGTGGTTTTTCCGCATCCGGACGGGCCGAGCAGAGCCACCATCTCCCCGGGAGACATGGTGAGCGTCAGGCCGTCCAACGCGGTCGTGGCGGCGTATGCCCGGCGGAGGTCCTCCAGGCGTACCTCGACTCCCCGAGCCCCGTCGCGCCGAGTGGTCGCATCGCTCATTTCAATTCACCCCAACCCGAGCTACAGACCCTGGGGCACGGCAGGCGGCCCAAAAGGTCCAGGGATCCCCGTTGGTTCCTCGCGGGCCACGCGCTCACGGGGCCGGCCGACGAACGAAAGGATCATCAGCAAGACAAACGCAAAAAGCAGCGACGCGACCGCGACCGCAATCGACGTGCCCGCGCTTACCAATCCGACGTAAAGGATTGCGACCTGGAGGTTCTCGAAGGCCAGCAGGTTGGCGAATGTGAACTCACCGAGGACGAGGGCCACTGCGAGCAGGCACGCATTGAGGATCGCGCTCGACATGTTGGGGACGACCACGCGAAGCATGACCGTGCCCCATCCCGCGCCAAGGCTGCGAGCCGCCTCAGACAGAGTCTTGAGGTCGATGGCCGCCAGGCCGGCATCCAGCGTGCGGTACGTGTATGGCAGCACGAGGATGAGATAAGCGAACGAAAGCGTGAGTATCGAGTCGCTCAGGTTGGGGCCGATCCATCTGTACAGCGGAACCATGCCGACGACCAGGGCGATGGCCGGCACTGTCAGTGGCAGCAGGCAGATGAATTCGACGATGCGGCTCAGGCCGGGGAGACGCAGCCGCACCCATACCATCGTCGGCAGGAGGAGGACGAGCATCGCGACCGCGGTGATTGCAGCCAGCTGAAGGGAGACAGAGATCGCCGGCAAGAGATCGGGGACTTTGGCGATTGCGGTCCATGCATCCAGCGTGCGGGGCGCGGTCACGCCGTTCCCACGAGTTGAGAACTCGAACATCGCGCCGATCGGCACGAGGAAGAAGGCCCCCAGGACAAGGAAGACCGCGGTACGGAAGACCCGCAACTTCAGCCGCCGCGTCCGACTCATTCGACACCGCCCCAATCGCGATCGTTCATCGCAGCCATCGCGAGGTCCGTCGCTGCAGCACCGCGTACAACACCATCACGACCATGACGATGACGATCATCATCAGCGCCAGCGCTTTCGCGAGCCCGGGCTGGGCGCGACCCGTTTCACTGGTCAGAAGGTTGCTGATCGCCAGCGGAACGACAACGCTTCCTTGGGATATCAGGGCTTGCGCGGTGGCGTAAGCGGAGAACGCGTTTGCGAAGAGGAGGAGAGTGCAGCCCAAGAACGATGGCGCCAGCAGGGGCCCGGCCACATAGCGCCAGTAGTGCCATGTGCTCCCGCCGAGGCTTTCGGTCGCCTCGCGCCACTGCGGCCGGATCCCATCGAGCGCCGGCAGAAAGACGATCAACATGAGTGGGATCTGGAAGTAGGTGTAAACGAGGACGAGGCCGCTCAGCTCGGTCAACCAGACCACACCGTTGGGGAAGATGTCGATACCGCGGTCCTTCAGGAAGATGTAGACGACGCCAGTGGTTCCAAGCGTGGCGATGAACGCAAAGGCGAGCGTCACGCCTCCGAACTGAGCGAGCACACCTGAGGCGGAGGTGACGCTGCGTCGAAGTATCCCTCGCGGGTTGCCAGTGACGACCGCGTAGGCCAGGAGCGCGCCGGCCAACGCCCCGACGACTGCGCTCACTGCGGAGACGACGAGGCTGTTCGCGAGCGACTTGACCAGGTATGGCTGATTGATGCCGGAGAAGTTGGATAGGGAAAGACCCCCATCTTTGGTGGTGAACGAGCCTGCCGCGATGATCACGGTGGGCAGCAGAAGGAACAAGCCCACGTACGCGAAGAACGGCACTACCCCGAGCCATGAAAGAGGCAGCCGCCGCCCGCCCCTGACGGGGCGAGCGGCGGCGCTCACGGCAGAGATGCCGGCGGCCGTCAAGCTATGGCTGCTGACCAGTGGGCGGACACGTACGCACCCGCGGCGGTTTGCTGCGCGAAACTTGGATAGAGTGGCGTGCCAGTCACAGCGGGCAGGGCCGCAAGGCCGGCCGCATCGATCTTTCCAGACGTTTTCATCGCCGTCTGGCGGACAGGCCGGCAAGCGCCGCTGAGATATATGTTCTGGCCTGCATCGGAGTAGAGAAACTCCTCCCATAGCCGCGCCGCGGCCGGGTGTGGCGCGGCCTTGTTGATTGCTTGCGCGTAGCTGCCGAATAGCGACGCGTTTGCCGGCACCCAGACCTTCCAGGTCGGAACGTCCTTGACGTGCGTCAACGAGTTGTAGTCCCACTGGAAGAGGACGGGCGTCTGACCGTTCTTGACGGTGGCTGCGGTCCCGATCGTAGGCACGAAATTCCCGGCCTGCTTCAGCGAGTGGAAGAAGTCGACGCCCTTGCTGACATCGTCGAGCGAGCCGCCGTTGGCGACCCCAGCCATGAGCACGCCGTTCAAAGCCTGGTTGGACTGGGTCGGATCACCGGAAAGGGCGACCTTGCTCTTGAAGCCGGAGCCGAGCAGGTCTTGCACCGAACTGATGGTCCCGCCAGGCACCTTGGACGAGTCGTAGCCGATGGCCATGAAGCCCCCGTAGTCCGAGAACCAAAGACCCGTCGACTCCTTCAGGCTGTCCGGGATGTCGCCCCACGTCACCACCTTGTACGGAGCGAATACGGACGTGTTGGCGAGCGCAACCTTCAAGCCCACGTCAACGACATCCGGGGCGCGGCTGGTGCCGGCCAGCTGGTTGATCGCGTCGACCTCCTGCTGGCTGCTGCCATTGGGGTTGTCGGAGGTGACATTGATGCCGTACTTCGCCGTGAAGGCGCTGATGGCAGGGCCGTAGTTGCACCAGTCTGGGGGCAGCGCGATGACGTTGAGCTTGCCTTCCGCCTTCGCTGCGGTGACCAGGGCCGACATGCCCCCCATGTCGGCGGCCGACTTCGCCGATGCGGCGCCCACGGTCGACGGGTTCGATGATCCGCAGGCCGCCACCACGAGCAGGGCCGCGACACCAACGGCAAGACCACGGATTCGATATCGCCAGCTCATTCCTCTCTCCCCAAATGACGGTTGGCCAACGCCTGTCGCAGGCTCGGCTGCGACCAGTGGCGGCGTCCATGATGCTCCTGCCACAGCGACATTGCAAAGAGTGGAGAGCATCCCATCGGGTGGATTTGCGTTAATTGAAGGTTAAGTGCCGGGGCCTTATCGGGAAGCTCGGCCCCGGTAGCCGAGTCGCCGGGACAGGTCCGCAGCGGCCTCCCGGGTGAGGCCGACTAGGTCCGGCCCCTCGCCCGCTTGCAGCCGGTGGGCGGGCCCGGATATGTCGATGGCGGCGACGACATCTCCGTCGGTCGAGAAGACCGGCGCCGCGATCGCGTCGAGGCCGACCTCGAGCTCTTCGAACGTGCGGGCGAAGCCGGCTTCCCGGGCCGCGGCAAGCTGCTTTTCGAGCTCGACGGCATCCGTGATCGATCTCGGCGTCAGCGGCACCAGCGGCCGGCCGAGCAATCGCTGCCGGACAGGCTCCGCCGCGAACGCGAGGATGATCTTGCCGCTGGCGGTGCAGTGCACAGGGGTGCGCCGGCCGAGCCAGTTGACGCTCACGAATGCCGTCGATCCCGTGGATTGCTCGATGGGCACGATCTCGTCGCCGTCGAGCACGTCCAGCGTCACGGTCTCCCCGCTCGTGGCGGCCAGGCTCTCGCACACCGGCCGTGCGACGTGGCGCAGGTCGAGCTCGCCGCTGACCACCCGCGCGAGCTGAGGAAGGCGCCGGCCGAGGCGGTACTTCGCCGTCCTGGGGTCTCTCTCGACGAGCGCGTGCCGCTCCAGGGTGCCGAGCAGTCGCAGCGCCGTGGAGCGATGGACGCCCAGCTCGCGCGCGACCTCAGCCCCTGCACGCCAGCCATCCTGGGCGAGGAGGTCGAGGATCGCGACCGCCCTGTCGACGGAGCGGATCACCCCAGGCTCGCGGTCGTCGTTGCTCACTGCGCAACACTATACGATAGCGATATCCTTGTTGGACTCTGAGCATCAGTTGGGCGATGCGCAACAAGGAGGCGTCCCGATGAGCCGAGAAGAAGAGATCCGAGCCGGCCTTTTCGAACACACGCTGAACGGACACGCGCCGGAGGTGAAGGCTCTCACAGAGGAGGGCCTGGCGCTCGGCATGGACCCCATGGACATCCTGTTCAAGGCCCTCATCCCTTCACTGGAGGAGGTCGGCCGCCGTTTCGAGAAGGGTGACTTCTTCGTGCCCGAGATGCTCATCGCGGCGCGCGCCATGCAGGGGGCGCTGGTGATCCTGCGGCCCCTGATCGCCGAGACGGGAGCCAAGCCGGTGGGCCGCTACGTCATCGGCACCGTCAAGGGCGACATCCACGACATCGGCAAGAACCTGTGCGTGATCATGCTCGAGGGTGCGGGCTTCGAGGTCTACGACCTCGGCGTCAACACGCCGCCCGAGAAATTCGTGGCCGCGGTCGAGGAGCACAAGCCTGATGTCGTCGGTTTCTCGGCCTTTCTCACGACCACGATGCCGATGTTCAAGGTCAACATCGAGGCACTCACGAAAGCCGGGCTTCGAGACAAGGTGCACATCGCCGTCGGCGGCGCCCCGGTCACCCTGGAGTACGCAAAACATGTCGGCGCGGACAGCTACGCGCCAGATGCCTCTATGGCCACCCGGATGGCCAAGGAGATCGTCGGCGATCGGAGCCAGAGCTCGACGGGCGCACAGGCGCTCGAGCAGGCCGTCATGAAGATCGACGAGACCCTGCGCAAGGGCTGACCGGTTCGTGGACACCATCCTCCGCTCGCGCAGCCGCGAGGTCGTGATCTCGATCGACCGGCCCTTCGTCGTCATCGGCGAGCGCATCAACCCGACCGGGCGCAAGGTCCTCGCCGCAGAGATGAAGGAGGGCCGCATGGACCGGGTGCGAGCCGACGCGATCGCACAGGCCGCCGCCGGGGCGCACATGCTCGACGTCAACGCCGGCATCCCGGCCGCCGATGAGCCGGCGCTGCTCGTGGCTGCGATCAAGGCGGTCTCCGAGGTCACCGACCTGCCGATATGCATCGACTCGTCGGTGATGGAGGCACTCGAAGCAGCACTCGCCGCTTATGAGGGCAAGGCGCTCGTCAACTCGGTGACCGCCGAAGACGAGCGGATGGATCGCATCCTGCCGCTGGTCAAGAAGCACGGCGCGGCCGTGATCGCGATGGCCAACGACGAGACCGGCATCTCGATGGTGCCTGAAGAGCGGCTTGCGATCGCGCGCCGCATCATCGAGCGCGCTGCCGAGTACGGCATCCCTCGTGAGGACGTGATCATCGATCCCATCGCGATGACCGTCGCGGCCGACCCGACCTGCGGCCTCGTCACGCTCGAGACCATGCGGCTGATCCGTGACGAGCTCGGCAACAACATGACATGCGGCGTCTCCAACGTCTCGTTCGGGTTGCCCGACCGCGCCACGGTCAACGCGGCCTTCCTGCCCCTGGCGATGCACGCGGGGCTTACCTGCGCGATCACCAACCCGCTCGTACCCGAGGTCCGGCGCGCCGTTCTCGCCGGAGATCTCCTGCTCGGCCATGACGAATACGCGATGCGGTGGATCTCCAGCTATCGGGCCGACCTGGCGCAGGCGTCGAAGTGATCCAGCGCAAGCTGGAGGTCACCTACCGGCCGTTCGACCGCACCACCCGAGTGCCGCCCGGGACCACGCTCTTCAGTGCCGCGCACTGGATCGGGCTGCCGATCGACTCCACATGCGGTGGGCGGGGCACGTGCGGCAAGTGCAAGGTTCGCGTTGTCGAAGGCACGAGCGAGGTGACCACCGCTGACCATCGCTTGCTGCGCAAGGACGAGGTCGACAACGGCTGGCGGCTCTCGTGCCAGGCGCGCATCTACGAGGACATGGCGTGCGAGGTGCCGCAGCTGCTGCGCGTGCCGAAGGCGGCAACCATGGGACTCAGCCGCCTCGTCATCATCGACCCGAACGTGCGGAAGGTCTACCTGGAGCTCACCGAGCCGGACCTCCACGATCAGCGCAGCGACGTCGCTCGGCTGCGTGACGCGCTCACGGCCGAGGGGCACGACATGTCGGCCGGCGTCCCGGTCATGCGTACGATCCCGACGGCTCTGCGCAACGCCGGATTCAAGGTCACAGCCGTGCTCGCGGGTGAGAATCTGGTGGCGGTCGAGCCGGGCGACACGACCGAGGAGTGCTTCGGGGTCGCGTTCGACGTCGGCACGACGACGCTGGTCGGGACGCTCATGAACCTGCGCACCGGCATGGCCGCGGCCGTCCGCTCGACGCTCAACGGCCAGGCGCCGTACGGAGCCGACGTCATCTCGCGGATCAGCCATGCGATGAACGGCGCGGAGAGCCTCGAAGAGCTGAAGACCGCGGTCGTGTCGACGATGAACGGAATCCTCGACGAGCTCTATCGCGAGGCCGGCGTCCCGCCGGAGCGGACCTATGAGGCCGTTGTGGTCGGTAACGTGACGATGCTGCATCTGCTGCTCGGCATCGACCCGACGCCGATATCGATGATGCCGTTCACCCCCACCTTCATGGATGAGATGAGCGTGCCCGCCCGCGAGGTCGGCCTTCGGATTCATCCCGAGGGCTACATCCAGACGCTGCCCGCGCTGGGCGCGTACGTCGGCGCCGACATCGTCTCGGGCGTGCTCGCGACCGGCATCGCGCGCGAGGACAAGCTGCGTGTGTTCGTCGACGTGGGCACGAACGGCGAGATTGTGATCGGCAGCAGCCAGCGCACGCTGGCCACCGCCGCGCCGGCGGGACCCGCATTCGAAGGCAGCCAGATCAAGTGCGGCATGCGCGCGACCGACGGCGCCATCGAAGGCGTGCACATCGGCGACACCGTCGAGCTGCAGGTGATCGGCGGCGATGTGCCGGCGCAGGGCCTTTGCGGCTCCGGGCTGGTCGACGCGGTCGCGCAGCTCCTGAAAGCCGGCCTCCTCGACCACTCGGGCCGGATGCTGTCGGCCGCCGAGGCCGCGGACCACCCGCTTGCGAACCGCCTCATCGAGGTCGACGGCGTCAAGGCCTTCTTGCTCGCCGACGGCGTGTACCTGTCGCAGCGGGATGTGCGCGAGCTCCAGTTCGCCAAAGGCTCGATCGCGACCGGTATCAAGGTCCTGATGGACATCCTCGGCGTAAACCCTTCCGACCTGGATGAGATCTTCCTCGGCGGCTCGTTCGGTTCCTACCTCAATCCCGAGAGCGCCAAGATCATTGGCCTCGTGCCGCCGGTCGACGTCGACAAGATCATCGCCGTCGGCAACTCGGCGGGCGAAGGGGCCAAGATCGCGCTGCTCTCGTACCGCGAGCGCCAGGTGGCCTTCGAGCTGCCATCGCGCATCGAGTACATCGAGCTCTCGGGCCGAACCGACTTCAACGAGTCGTTCGTCTCGGTGCTGCGTTTCCCGGACCTGGAGCTCGTTTCGTGACCACCGCGTTCGTCATCTGCGGCGCGCTCGGCAAGGAGGTGAAGGACATCGTCGACCGCCGCGGCTGGGACGTCGACATCTACGGCGTTTCGGCTCTGCTTCACCTGTACCCGAACCGCATCGTCGACGAGCTGCGAGCGAAGCTGCATGAGCTTCGCCCGCGCTACGAGCACCTGGTCGTCGTATATGGCGACTGCGGCATGAATGGCAAGCTGGAACCGATCCTCGACGAGGTGGGCGCCTCTCGCGTCAAGGGGCCGCACTGCTACGAGATGCTCGCCGGTGCCGAGCTCTTCGAACGCGTCAGCGAAGAGCGCCCTGGCACCTTCTTCCTGACCGACTGGCTCGTCCGCAACTTCGAGCGCGCCGTGGTGCGCGGTCTGGGTCTCGACCGGCACCCCGACCTGGTCCCGATGCTCTTCGGCAACTACGAGGCCGTCCTCTACCTGCGCCAGGTACCGAACCCTCGGCTGGCCGCCAAGGCGGAGGAGATCGCCGCCTACCTCGACCTCCCGCTGGAGATCAACGACGTCGGCCTGGGAGAATTGGAATCGAGACTAGCCGACCTGATGGCCGTCTGAAAGCGTTATGGCCTCGTACCAAGTCATGTTCTGGAAGCACATTCCGTCTCAGGTCAAGGCATGGGAAGGCGGCACGGAGGTCAAGCGCATGATGCCCGATCGATTCCAGGTCGCCATAGACGCATTCGCGATGAAGGATGGGTCGACCGACATGGACGCCTACCTCGACGGATGGGCGTGGGGCCCGGTCGAGGAGCGGCCCGGAGCACCCGATGAGGTCCTCGCCGCGGTCGTGGCCGAGCTGGACGCCGCCAACCCACGCGCCCGCCTCATGAACCCCGAGCCCGCGGCATGAGCGACACATTGCTCGAGGAGCTCAAGGCAAGCCAGCAGCTGGTGGTCGCGATGACGCAATTGATCGCCGACGACGACCCCGCGCGCGTCGGAGCCTGGACATTGCGCGATGTGGCCGCACACCTGGCCGCAACGGAGACCGAGTGCTTCGAGCCGCGCATCCGCGCGATGGCCGCCGGCCGGCGCCCGCAGTTCGATTACTACAGCAACGACGAGAGGGACTTCGACGGGATTTCGCTGCAGGCAGCCCTCACCGAGTGGGCCGGCACCCGCAACCGGCTCATCGATTTCGTGCGCGGATTGAGCGAGGAGGAGCGGAATCGCGTCGGCGTGCACACGAAGTTCGGCGAGCTCACCGTCGACGGCTACCTGCGGATCGCGCTCGACCACGACCAGGACCACCTGCTGAGCCTCGAGCGGCTGGCGACCGAAGCCGCGCGCTAGCTTCGCTCGCGAGTCGCCGCGCCTCGTCCAGGCGAGCGTCGGCGATTTCGCCCAAGTTGACGCCGACCAGGTAAGCCGCGGATTCGGCAGCGGCCGCCGCGAGCATCGCCGCCACCACGGCGTCCGGCCGCAGCTTTGGGTTGCCCGAAGACGCCGCCTGCTCGGCCAGCTCCGCGACCTCGGCTGCCGCTCTCACCATCTCGAGCGGGACCTGGACAGTCCTGGCGCGCGCGCCGGCAACTCCCTGGCCAGATCGAACTGCTTCCATGAAATCGAGGTACGCGATCGAGTCCTGCTCGATGAGCTCCTCGCTTTGCAGGCGCAGCCGCTCTGCTCGCGCGTGCATCTCGGTCGCCTCCGGCCAGTGCTTTTGCGAAAGCCGCGCCACCTTCTGCACCAGGGCCGCCGCGGCGGCGACGACCGCGGCCGTCGCCGACCCGCTCGCGGGTGCGGGCGCCGCGGACGCGATCTTCGACAGCAGATAGCCCAACCGCTTGCGGGCCTGCTGTTCAGTCGTTGCCGAGCTCCTGTTTGCGCCTGGTCATGAACTCGCGCAGCTGCTCGTCGACGCCGGGATCGATGCCGGGGTCGGGATACTCCGCCAGAACCTGCTTCCACTTCTCGGCCGCGACGACGTCGGCGGTCCTCGCGCCGAAACGGTTCCAGCGGTCGAAGTTCTCGGTCGACGAGATCCACGGGCGATAGAAGCCGGTGCGGTAGTTGCGCAGGGTGTGCTCCGCGCCCAGGAAGTGCCCGCCAGGGCCGACCTCGCGCAGCGCGTCCATCGCCATGCCCTCCTCGTCGACCGGCAGGCCGCGCGTCAGGATCCACTCGAACATCCGAAGGACCTCGACGTCGATGATGAATTTCTCGTATGACGCGAGCAGCGCGCTCTCGAGCCAGCCTGCGGCATGGAGAACGAAATTGACTCGGCCGAGGATGGTCGGCCACATGCACATCATCGATTCGTATGCGGCCTGCGCGTCGGGCGCCTTCGATGACGTGAGCGCGCCGCCACCACGGAAGGGAAGGTTGTAGTGGCGCGCCATCTGCGCGCTCGCGAGGATCCCCATTGCCGACTCGGGCGTGCCGAACGCGGGGCTGCCCGACTGCATGTCGGTGTTGGTCAGAAACGACCCATACACGCTCGGAGTGCCCGGCCGGATGAGCTGCACGAGCGCAATGCCGGCCAGCGCCTCGGCCGTCTGCTGCGCGACCGTCCCGGCCAGGCCCATGGGCGACATCGCGCCCGCCATCAGGAAGGGGGTCACGATCACCGGTTGGCCGGCTTCCGAGTACTCGAGCAGCGCGCCCAGCATGCGGTCGTCGTATCGGAGCGGGCTGTTGACGTTGATCAGGCTGATCACCGCGGGCGTCTTCTCGATCTGCTCCCGCCCGCCGAATACGATCGAAGCCATCTCGATCGTGTCGCGAGCGTTCTCTGAGGAGATGACGCTGCCCATGAATGGTTTATCCGTCCACCGAATATGGGAATAGACCATGTCGAGGTGCCGCGACGCTAGCGGCAGGTCCTCCGGCTCGACCGTCGTGCCGCCGGCGCAGTGGATCTGGTCGACCGCCTGCGCCAGCTTGTCGAAGTTGTTGAAGTCCTCGATGGTGGCCCCGCGCCGCCCGCGCTCGAGGTCGGTGATGAAGGGCGGCCCATACACAGGGGCCGTTACCACGTTGTCACCCCCGAGCACTACCGAGCGAGAGGCATTACGGGCCTGGAGGTCGAACGTGGCAGGCGTCTTGGCCACCGTCTCCAGGATGAAGTCGCGGTCGAACCGCACCCGCATGTCCTCGACCTTCATCCCCGCCTTCTGGAAGACATCCCGAGCGCGGTCGTGGAGGAAGTCGATTCCGATCTCCTCCATGATGTCCATGGCCTGGCCGTGGATCGCCTCGACGTCCTCCGGGCTGAGGATGTCGTAGGGCTCGAGCCGGTTCTTCCACACCGCGCGTCAATAGTGCAATACGCGAGCTATGTGCTAACGTAGGCCTTGCCCATTGGGGTGCTAGGTCCCGCCAGGGGACCCACTTTTTGAACTCAGTTGATCCCATTTTCATGTCCCACCCGCGTATCGACCCTTAGGTCTGCCTGATATGAGCACGCCCAACCCCGGCGACGTCCTACTGCTCTGGAACCCGGACATTCCGGGAGAAGAGGTGCAGACCGGCCGCCTTGGAATCCGCGTTCGTCCTGGCACGCCCGCCGCCGCCAAGGTCGCTGCTCTGGAGGCCGCGGGGGGCGCCGAGCTGCTCCGCCAGGTCCTCGAGGAGCAGCGGACCATCGACGGCATCTACACCATCATCAAGCCCGAAAAGCCGCTCGAGTTCATCGGCCAGGTCCGGCAGTCGCTGCTGACCGGCAGGCTGGGGCGCACGCCCATGGGACTCGCCCTCGAGATCACCGACTGGCAGGACCTCGACGGCGAGTTCGAGATGGAGAAGAACCGCCTCCGCCTGGGCTTCCAGGAGCTGCAGCTGGTCAAGGAGTGGGACGGCGACCTGGAGGGATTCACGGCCATCGTCCTGCGCGAGAAGGCCAAGACGCTTCCGATCCTCGACTCGACCCTTCGCTTCATCGAGCACCTGCGCGACTACCGCGAGAAGCTCGCCGAGGCGGCGGTGCGGCGCTACGAGGCGACCGAGCAGTGGATCGAATGCCCGAAGTGCGAGACGGAGGTCCCGACCTCGAACGGCATCCACTGCCCCGAATGCGGCGAGGACATGCGTGGGGGCGAGTACGTCCGCGCGATCCTCCACCTCGTCGACGACGCCGACGGCCGCATCTACCGCGGCATCGATTCCATGACGGTCCGCTCAGCGGGATTCCCCGAGTACCGTGGGATGTCGCTGGACCGGATCCAGGGCTCCAACCTGTCGGTGAGCTTCCGGCGCTACGACCCGCTGCCAGACGAGGGCATCGTGCTGCCGACAGCGAGCGTGGAGATGTTCGAAGCCCAGCGCTCGGTCATCCGCCAGCTGCAGATCGGCAGCCCGCGCTCGGGTGCGCTCGCGGCCGAGCTGGCCGACACCGGCTGGCTGGGCAGCCCACCCCGCGTCACGCTCGACGGCAAGAAGGCACACCACCTGCCCGACCCGAACGAAGAGCAGGCCGAGGCTGTCGCCAGGGTGATGGGCATGCGCCCGGGCCAGCTTTACATGATCCAGGGACCACCCGGAACGGGCAAAACCACCGCAATCGTGGAATCCATCCGGCGCATCCTCGGGCGCAACCCGGGGGCGTCGATCCTCCTTTCGTCGCACTCCAACGACGCCGTCGACACCGGCCAGGAACGACTGATGGGCTTCTCGCACGTGCGCCAGGCGCGCATCGCCGAGCCCGGGAAGGTGCCACGCAAGCTCCGGCCGACGCTGGTCGAGGGCGACGACCTCGAGCCGTACAACCTCGTCGCCGGAACCTGCAACCGACTCGCCATCGACTCGCGCCTGCGTTTCAAGACGTTCGATTGGCTGATCCTCGACGAGGCCAACAAGGTGCGCGCCAACGAGGCGCTGGCGCTGATGCCGATCGCGAAGCGCTGGGTGATGATAGGCGACCTCAAGCAGCTGCCTCCGGTGATGGAGGAGGCCGCGTCCACGTTCAAGATCGAGCAGCCGCTCGACGAGGTCGTCAGGG
>Ga0207684_10001214_pt1 | contig 28675 bp, 27 predicted proteins | sample KBSK5501metaG_FD_184342 | JGI IMG/M metagenome (GOLD analysis project Ga0207684, IMG submission 184342) | Corn, switchgrass and miscanthus rhizosphere microbial communities from Kellogg Biological Station, Michigan, USA - KBS K5-50-1 metaG... | ecosystem: Host-associated > Plants > Roots >...
TTTAAGACATCGGTCAATTGCATATCTGTCTTGACATAGCCATCCAGGTCATGTGCGATGCCCGGCAGCTTGCCAATGATATCAGGATTGTTCAGTTTGGTTTTGAGCGCGCCCAGTACCTGTTGCTGGCGTGCGGAACGGCCAAAGTCGCCCACCAGGTCGGCGTGGCGCGAACGCACATACTCAAGTGCATCGGGCCCGGAGAGATGCTGTGGCCCGGGTGGAATATACAAGCGTTTGTAGGCATAGATGTCACCGGTTTTGTTGCCGACATCGTCTGGATAATTGTCATCGGTGATGGGATGCAGCACATCGACATTGACGCCTCCTACAGTGTCGATCACCTTAATGAAGCCATCCAGGCCTACCCACGCGTAGTAGTTGATGGGGATGCCAAAATCCTGGTAAATAGTAAGACGACTGAGCGCGACACCACCGAGGCCATATGCTTCGTCCAGTTTATGCATACCATTGCCCGGTACATCGATGTAGAAGTCACGCGGAATAGACAGCATGCCAACCTTTTTGGTCGCAGGATCAATCGTGATCACGATATCCGTTTGAGCCAGGTAGCTGCCGTTGGAAAATTTCTGGTCCGTATCACTACCGAGCAAGAGGATATTAATACGTGATCCACTCAAGATATCGGCTCCGTTACGGCTCACGTTGGGGTCTTCGTCGCCTTTGAGGCGAGTCACCTGCTGGCCTACTATATGACTGACGGGAGTAGAAAAGATAGAGTAATAGTACCCGACCAGGCCTCCAACAACAATCAGCAGCAGCAGAAATATCGATATTACGACACGCACCCATATCGGGACGCGCCTCTTGTTGCGCTTTGGGCCTTGCATACCATTGCCTGGTGGTTGTCCAAATGGAGGAGGGCCTCCCATTCCTGGGTGGCTGGCCAGCATTGGCGCAAGTGGTGCCGGTGCAACTGGAGATATGGGCATAGGAGCCATAAGTGGCTGCGAAGGCGGATTTGGCCTGTTCATTGGTGAGTAAGGTTGCATGCCAGGATACTGCAATGGCGGTGTCGCCGGGGGCCGTAACGTTTGAGCCCGTACACCGTCGGCTTCGCGCGCTGGGCCTGTAGTTCCACTTACGGCCCGCTGTTCCATGGTATCTACTTCAGTCACAGGCAGTAGTCTTGGGATTCCCCTTTTTAGATGAGAAGGTTTTAGATGAGGAGGTTTCAAGCCGCCAGCATTCCAAATCGATGGTCGTCCTGGAATAGGGCGTTGTGGCGTTTGGTCGGTTGCAGGTCGGCCTCCCTGGAGTTGGTCTAATGGGACACCGGGGCGAGAATCCGCTAATGGTCGTCCACCGGGTAAGGGTGACTGCTCTGGTTGCTTGCTTTTACCCTGCAGAGCATTGATTTTCACAAATTGGGGTTTCAATTTAGTTTACCTGCTTCCTGATAGTATCCCCTTGGTACTATGAACAGAGAATAAGCATATAGGGAAATATATGTAAGTATAACGAGTGTTGAGCCAAAACTTCACTTTCTGTTAAAACAATATGCCACAGATAGCTAACATGTACCAGTATAGAGGGTGGGCCCTCGTAGTTGATCCTGACGGGAGCAGGTCTGCTACCACGTACTGGCACTCGGTCATTTAACCCAATTTTATCTAACGCATTACTGCCAGCTAAAATCGCGTTAACCTCACACTAACTGGCGCATGTTATCCTTTCAAGGGATACATGTACATACATAGCTGCTAGGATAGCCTCGGGTGATTACTATGCGAGTTGCAATTGTTACTGAGAACTTTCTGCCTAAACTGGATGGCGTTACGCGTACTCTGGCTCGATTGCTGGAGTACTTGCAAGCTAACGGGCACCCGGCGTTGCTGCTTGGACCTGAAAGAAGCTTTTGGATGGATATGCAGAGGTAATTCTCGGTTCGCGGCCGCTTGTGGCGGCGTGAGAAAAGGGCGATTATTGTCCCTTTTCTTCGCGCCAGGCCTGCAAGAAGGAGAGGATTAGCGAGCCAATCAATATGACCAGCAAGATAATCTCCATTGTGCTGAAAGTCGTTTTTTTCTGCATCTATCTCCTCATCTCTTGGGTTTATATGCTAGATTCTTCCTAACTCCCTCTTATTGTACCTCATCGCACCCATAGTTCTCTACCTTCACCGTAGTTGTGCAGGAGGTGAAAGTTTTGGGCGACCCAGGCGTGGAAAGCGGCTACAGCTGGGAGGTGGAAGCGCCCGGTAAAAAAGAGCACAGCATGTACTTGCGGCCGCGTCGCGGCGCTTTCAAGTTGTGCAAGGGTTAAATAACCGGATTCAATTCGCACAGCGGATGTATCTACCAGCGCAGGCGGGACATTCCGGCCTGCCAGGCCTGCTATAAACTGCGCGTCCGTGACGACTAACTGATCGGGTGCTAAGGCCTGGTGTAAATCAGTCGCCGCGTGGGCTTCGAGTTGGCTGAGTCCAGAGATGCTGTTGGCCGCGGCTGTGCGGTAATACGCCCTGTCCTGCCGCACATCGAGTACCGCTGTGACCAGGATGAGCGCTATGGCGATCCAGGTAAGATATGTTGTAACCCGGGTGGATGTCAATGCTCTTGAAATTACTGTCTTAGCTGCAGTTGGATCAGCAATACCCATGACCGCCAGGGCGATGAGAGGAGGCGTGAGCGCTACCATGTGATGCTGAAAGAGAGGAACCTGGCGCCAGAGCAGGTAGATGGTTGCAAGTAGCCAGGCAATTAAAGGGATAACACGCCAATCTTGTCGTAAAAGCGCTGCCACTATACCATAGAGCGCGGCAAGTGACAGGAAAGTGGTAAGAGATTGCTCAATGATTCCACCATTGCCCTGTTGTGTACTACTGAACACCTGGGCGGCATCGTTATGAAAGGTGATCACCCCCTGCACCATTGCCTGGTACGCGCTGGTAAAAGGCAGCAGTAACACCACCACTGTCACTATGCAAGCTACGATGCCTACAGTGATGGAAAGTAGGGTTGCAGAGCCTGTGCCGGGTTGCTTGTGCCACGTTTGCCAGAGTCGAGCCAGCATCAATAACACAATGGGCGCAAGGATCGTGGCACCGAGCAGTTTACAGAAGATACTCAGGACAACAGTGATGCCCGTTAGAGTAGCGTAGCAAAGGCCGCGCCTACCTGATGGATGTTCCCACCAGAGGTAAGCCAGACCCACAGCCAGGATGGAAAAGGCAGCAGATGATACCTCAGCCTCGATGGTTTGCGACTGCGCAAGATAAAGTGGATTGACGACGAGCAAGAGCAGAGCAGCGACCGCGCCCAGGCGACCCGCCAGCGCCTTGCCGAGCAGAAACGCCCCCAGGAGACCGAATAACGAGACCAGCGCTATATCTAGTCGCGCCGACCACAGCGATCTACCGAAAAGTACGTAGCCAGGAAAGGTAGAAAGCATGAAAAACGGCGGCTGCGAGTAGAAGATGTCCTGGTAGAGCGCGTGCCCCGCGCTCATTGCCCGCAAGGTTTGCCAGTAAACGCCCTCGTCGTAACCATCACGGTCGAAAGGAAGGCCGAGTTGGTAGAAACGCATGACGACAGCAGCGGCAACCAGGGCAAGAATCACTCCCCACAGGAGGACGGTTTGCCAGTGAGGGCAGCGTCTCTCCTGTTTTGTCTCGCCGGTCGAAATATTGTGCTTTGTTGTGCTGACGGACATGGGACGTAACTCTTTAAAGAATTGACCTGGCAGCGCATCCAGGAGGGCCGCGCGTGTGTAATGTATGCATTGCACACGCGCGGCCCTCCTGGATGCGCTGCCAGGCTATTTAAGACTGGCTACCCTCCCATGAAGAAGAAAGGTTCATCATCTTCGGGAAAAGTTTCGTTAGTACTCGTGTTGTCCATTGCGCCATCGAACGAGAAGCTCTCCGTCGAGTCGACTTTTGGCGCCTCAATCAGTTGGCTATCACCATTGCTTGAGGCACCAATCAGGGTGTGACCATTTGCCTTCCCATTGGTATGGCCGTTACCATTACTCGCGACGATCTCAAACCCGGCAAGGACGGTTTTGACAACCCGTTTGGCATCGGCCTCGTCGATCAACTGCTTGATCTCTTCTGCGACCAGCTCATCTCGCTCAATCAGGGCCTCGGAAACAGCAATCAGGGCCTCGCTGTGCTCTTGCAGCAGGTGCTTGACCGCTTTGAACTGCGATTGAAGCACAGCCTCAATGCGTTCAGACAGCTTCGGCAATCCCGTTACACTTACACCGGAGCCGACCATGGGTATATATGAGGTCAGCGTGCCATCCATACCGTACACGCCGACATACCTGGCGGCAAGCTCTGTCGCGCTGGCAAAGTCGCTGGTGACCCCGTTTAAGTTCACGTCGAGGAACAACTCTTCGGCAGCGCGCGAAGCAAGGGATACTTGAATGCGAGCGAGAACGTCTTCCTTACTCCAGGTGACGATAGTTTCTTTCTGGCGCCAGGCGAGGAATGCTGCTGCGCCCTCCATGTCGCCGTGTTGATGCAAAGTGGCGAACGCCGGGAAGTAGCGATCCGACATCAGGTAGTAGCAGGCAACAGTGTGTCCTGCTTCGTGATAAGCGAGACGCCGCTTCTCAATGGGTGTTAACTCGGCGAGTTGACGCAGGCCAAACTCATGCACATCCTGCGCCTCTACGAGATCCTTATAGGTGACCATGTCACGACCATCGAAATGAGCAAGGATTACAGCTTCATTGACGACGTGCTTAATTGCGACGGGAGTGTAATTCACCATACGTGCCACTAGAGCAGGTATCGAGATGCCAGGATCATGTTGGACCTTGTTCAGGTAGTATTCGACCACTTCACTGCGGTACTTGTCGGTTGGCGGAGCAACGTGAATCTTGCGGTCGAACCGACCGGGACGTAGGAGTGCAGGATCGAGAGAGTCAGGAATGTTTGTTGCGCCGACGGTGAGTACGGGCTGATTCTGGACGCGACTATGATATAAACCAACCAGGCGGAGAACTTTCTTAAACCAGCCAGTCTCGATATTCGGTGGGTCCATCTGCATCAAGAGCTCGTTAAGTCCTCCCATACCACCACCGCCCATAGCCCCAAAGATACCACCGCCCATACCCATTGTTCTGCTGCCACCCGCTGAACGCGACATACCAATGGCATCAATTTCGTCCATAAAGACTACACAGCCACCATACTCACGTGCCAATCGACGCGCCTTGTTATACAGCCTTTTGATCATGAGCACGTTCATGCCGATGAACATGGCCTGGAAACTGGCAGCACTGGCATAGGCAAAGGGAACGCCCGCCTCGGTACTCATACACTGTGCAAGATAACTTTTACCTGTTCCCGGATCACCTGTAAGCAGGAGACCGCGAACAGCTTGACCACCCATCTGCTTGAACTCATCGACGCCTTGCAGCAGTAGTACGACGCGTTTGGCAGACTCCAGCACTTCTGGATTGCCCTTGTAGTCATCAAAGCCAACGCCAGTTTCGCCAGGCATAACCCAGTACAGGCGAGGACGACCCAGGAACCAGAAGAGGGCTGCGAACTGTATGACTATGAAAATGACGGCAAAGCCGATCTGAAAGATATACAAGAAGACCGTCCCTGGTGATGGCCAACTCAACTGCGGAAGCATAGTGGCAAAGAAATACCAGAGTACCACACTAAAGAGAATCAGCCAGATCCATCGCCTTTTAGCAAAACGTCCGAATTGATCCATTCCGATATCAATGGATTTATCCAGGTCACTGCTTTTTGTACTTTTATCTTTTGACACTGCAGTCTATCCCTTCTGCTATCAAGTTGAACTTCCTGTACTATTGCAAAGATGGACGGAAATCTACATTGTTGACATTTACCAGTATCCCTCCTTGCTGGGAGACCGTTTCGAAATGCCAGATCATGTAACCACTGACATTTCCGCCCGGCCCGCTAGCCGAGAGATCTACTTCTACAAAGCTATCTATAGTTGTATCCGACTCTTGAAACGCACTTAAAACACTAATGGTTCTCCAGGTCAGGTGCGCGTTCTTCTGGCTGAACTGGTTAACCAGTTGTTGGGGGTCGGGTGGTTGCGACATATTTTTATCGAGCAGAGACAGCTGAGTAACGTTGCCGTCGCGTAGAGCATAGAGCCAGTTTTTTACCTGGTCGCCGCCGCCGTTGGTGCCACGGATATGGAAGTTGAATTGATCATTACCAATGCCGAAAGGCCATCCTCCCGTCACCACAAAGTTTGCAGCAATGGCGCTGCCCAAAATGAGCAGAATCATCACAAAGGTGACCAGTTTGTGGTTCCTTATAGCCCGGAGTAGATAATAAATGCCTTTGAAAATAGGGCGAAAGATGCCTTTGACGAACAAGGCACCGGGGCTTTGACCCGCTCTTTTACGAGGAGTATATTCAACTTTCTTCGGCTCCGGCTCTGTCGTTTGTTCTGGTGGTCGTTGAGTAGGTGATGGGCTAATCATGCGTTGCGCGTCTCAACTTTCTCGGGCTGCATAAAGATAACACGACTAAACATGCTACCATAATTATAACGTAACATACACCACAATGAGCCATTTGGCAAGACGTCAAAAACCGATATCAACTCATAAAATAGGGGTGCAGGGGGCGAAGCCCCTTGCCGGGGGTCTGGGGGTGACCCCCAGCCTCTCTCCTCTTCCCGTGAGCGGATTTGAGAGGTGTCCTGGCTGTCATCCTGAGCGCAGCGCAGGATCTCTGTGTCCGGAGAGCCAGACCCTTTGCGGAGTTTACACTGAGCGAAGCGAATGTGCTCAGGGTGACAGGCGTTATCTCCAAATGTCAGGTTAAAAAACGCGAACACCTGACACGTTTGATATAATAATAAATACGTACATTTGTTACAGAGCTATAGTTATGTAGGGGTCCAGCATAAAAGGTAGGTGGAAGATTATGGACAATAGCAGGGATAAGCCAACAGGGACAGATGGTAATCCATACATCTGGCTGCGCTATACTACACAATTTACCACTGGAGGGCGTACTCATACAATTGAGATGGGTATTCCTGTACCATTAGGCGCAAGCGCAGAGGTGCGCGAACAGTTGATTCGAGAAGCCGAAATGGGGATGGAGCAGCTCTCAAGACACGTGGAGAACCGTGTGTCCCAGGTGCTGCAGCGCAGCTCACGACCACCAGAGACAGTGCGAGCACAAGAATCCTCCACCATGAGGCCAACCCAGCCTCCTCTTCAAGCAAGGGCCACCGGGACGCCTGCTCCTGCTGCTACCCAGCCGGCATCCCAGGAACCGGCACGCGAAGGGCCGCAGCCGCTGCCGTTACATGAGAAACCGTCTGTTGCAGCGCCGGCACGTCAAAGCCAAAGTATTGCAGCCAGTATGCCTGTTACCCCCGGTGTACAGGCTGATGCAAATAGCAATATGAAGCTCTCGCAATTTTTGCAGGCTATCCGTGAAACCCTGGGGTTGTCGCCGAAAGAGGCCATGGATTTGTTAAATGTGAAGAATCTGAACGGCATGAATTACCGCGAGGCTTTGAGGGAATTGCAGTCTCGCGTCGAAAGGAAGACCGGAAACACGAACTCATCCATGCCAGCTAATAATCGGCCTTCAAGCAGTCAGCCGCAGCCTGCAAGTTCTACCATGCCCGCAGCCACCGGGACTTCTCCTGCACGTCCTAACGCAGAGACTGCACGCGGCATGCAAACACCTGCCAGTGGCGAGAAGATGGATGTGAGGGAAGTGAAAGGGCATGCGCAAACTCCGCAGAATGCCACTGCAACCCCGGCAGCGCAAGCCAAGGCCCCTCCAAAGCCTTCAACCCCCACATCGCCTGCTCGTCCTGCGCCAGCCGCTTTAGCCGGCCCCGCGAATATCCCGGTGATTCCTATCAAGGATGAGATGCTGCGCGAAGTGCCAAGGGTGTTTAAATTTGACGAGGAGGACGAAGAGATGGACGAGGGGAAAGCAGGGCAAGATGAAGAGCAGAAGGCAATTGCGAGGATCAAGTTGGATGAACTGAAAGCGATACGTGGGACAGCAACTGCTAGCCCTGGACGCTTGACGGTATTACAAAACGTGCTGAACTCGCAGATCAGCGAGGACCAATTGCAGCGCCTCATACAAAGCGTGTGGGGAGCACCAGGCGTGAAGAAATTGAAGGTCGACCAGGTTGAGGCACTGATTGCCTGGGCAAAAGAAGACTTCTTCGTGGAAGAGGTAGAAGCTGTGCTGGACCGCATCGACGAGGAGGAGTCTTATGCGCGTAGTGACTGGTGAGGCCAAGGGGCGCAAACTCAAAGGCCCCAAGACGGCTGGCACACGTCCCATCATTGATCGTGTGAAGACTGCCCTCTTCGATATCCTCTCGGTGCGCGTGGAAGATGCACGCTTCCTGGACCTCTTTGCAGGGACGGGCAGTGTTGGTATCGAGGCACTGAGCCGTGGCGCCGCCGCTGCGACTTTCATTGAAATGAATTATAGTATGTTGAAATTAGTGCGCGAAAACCTGAAGATTACCGGCCTGGAGGACCGCGCCGAGACATTGCATACAGATGCGTTCAAATTTTTGCAGTCTTATACTGCTGAAAACCGGCCTTCACCTGGGAGCCAGAAGCGCGAGTATGATATTATCTACGTGGCCCCGCCACAGTACCAGGGGATGGCGGCACGCGCTCTGCGCCTGCTTGATAATTCGCAACTGGCATCGGAAACAGGGTTAGTAATCGTGCAGATTCACCCTAAGGAGCGGCCAGTCGTAGCGGCGGTTCCGCTTGAGCGCCTGGCCCTGAACGACGAACGTCGTTATGGCAGTACATTACTGATGTTTTACGAAGTATCCAAGGAGAAATTTACGGATGTCGATACGGCTTCAGAAACCTGATTATATCATCGTTTTCGTTAGCGATATGCAGCGCTCCACGGCCTTTTACCAGGATATGCTGGGATTGCCACTAAAGTTCACCTCACCTGGTTGGACAGAGTTCAACACAGGAGCCATCACCATCGCATTGCATAGGGTCGGCGGTGAGACAACCACTCAGCAAGTGCCACTACCACCTCCGGGCAATGCGCATATTGGCTTTATAGTCGATGATCTCCAGTCTGCCTACGATGATCTGAAAGCCCGGGGCGCATTTTTCTCACTGCCGCCACAGAAGCAAAATTCCGGGGTAATCCTGGCAGTGCTGCATGACCCCGACGGATTAGGCATTACGCTGCAACAAGGTTAGGAGCTGAAAGCAATGGTTGGCAAGCCGGGAGGCGCGCGTTTCGCTTTCGTAGATGCCGGCGAAGCGGCGCGCATGTTAGGAATTGACCGGGTAACGCTTGATCAATGGGTGCGCGATGGTCGCATCAAGCCGCACCGCGGCGTAGGGCGCGAAGCATTCTTTCGCGCTTCAGAGGTAGAGGCATTGTACAACGAGTTACACCCGGCGGCGGAACTGGCGGAGGCGGTTGCAGCAGACGAACGCGAGAGCGCGGGCGAGGAAGTAAAGACTGCCCCGGCGCGCAAGAAGCAGGACCCGCAGATGCGTGTTTACCTGCGCCTGCAGGCCGATGCCAAGTGGTACGACACCTCGGAAGAGGATATTCGCACCTGGTTTCAACAGCTCGCGCCCGATGGCTACGAGCGCAATAAGCGCAACGCGGAACACACCATCAAGAAGCTACAATACCTGGTGAGTTTGATCGAGGAAGCACAGGGGAGGGAGCAGGGGTAGAGAAGCACCCTATTATATCCACTACCGACCCGACAATAAAATCCGCGCCGCGTTCCTGGTAGGTTGCCGCTTCATGTTCATCTACTAGCATTGCTGCAAGCATATCCGGCTCGCTCGCATTTTTGCTGGCCCGGTAGTTCAATACCAGGTCGAGGTCATCACCCGTGTCGCCAATATACAAACCACCGCCTACCCCCCCCTTGATACCCTGGATAGCTAACTGCAAGGCACGCGGGTCGGGCTTGGGACAGATATCGGCTGAGATGACCACGTCCCACCAGCGTTCACCAGCATGCGCCTGCATCATTTCCAGGGCAATATCCACTTCCGGGCCAACGCGCCCCGTGATGATGCCCATATGGCATATACCCGCCTGGCGGAGTTTGGCAAAGAAATCGCGTGGGAAATACATTTCCTCGTTGTGAACAAAACCGGGGAAGTCAGGCAGATAGCGCGGCGTATAGCCAAGGCGTTTCTTGATTTCTGCAGCGCCCCAATAAAATTCGTGGTAGATGTCGCCAATAACGTCATAATCAAGTTGCGCGCTGGCAGGCATTACCTCTCTAACCCATGCAATACCACCATGCCCCTCCAGGTTAGCCGCTCGTGAGAGTGCTGCCCACTCCTGAATAGTGCGCTCGGCCAGGGGAGTCCCTTTCCACTCGCGCAGCCGCGCTGTGCATAATGTCGCCAGCAGATAGCACATGTCCCAGTCATTGTTGTAGCCGCCCGCCTGTTTGAAGGCGATTACATCCTCGTGTGTGAGCAGCTTTTTCCCTTCGCGCTGACCCCAATCAAGGCCATGAATTATGCCCACAACATACTCAGCCGTCGCGATATCCGTAGCATGAAACGAATCAATAGTTTTGATGAGTACACCATCAACATCGAAAAAGATAGTATCAAAAAGAGTAGGGAATTGCAGGTCCGGTCGTTTCCACATAACCCGGGTCTTCATAGGAAACCCTTTCATAAGTAAATTAATTTGATATAGATGTAGGGCGCACTCTTGCGCCCTACACGAGACAGTGTTTAGTTCGCGCGCATGATCGCGCCTACGCACAGATATAGTACATCTAAAATCGGCAAATTGGAATAGATAGCCCTGTTACCATGCCGCTAACACTTTCAAGAACTGGCGTGCAATCGTCACCCCCAATGCATAGGCGACAATGGCGATCAGGATTGAGACGTCAATGCTGTAGCCATTATAAGGGAGAGTGGGGAACAGGTTCTCGAATGGGGTAACCAGGGGCGTGCTCAAGAAAAATACCCAGTACACGAAAGATGATCCGCTACTGCTGGAGAAGTGAAAGAAATACAGGATGAAGCGCGCGAAGAGCAGCAGTAACAGAACCGCCAGGGCAAGAGCGAGCAGTTGATTAACCTTACGAATGATAGCGGAGATGAAAGCGCCTATTGCGCGCAATGCCCGGCTTATCCACGGTTCACGCGGAAGTGCTACGCGCGGCATCGGCGTGGTAATGGTTGGCAGCATCGGCTCTGTAATTTCGCTATAGAACATAGAGCGATTGGCTGATCGACGACGCTTCATGGCTTTTGCTTACCCTCCAGCAGAAAGACGCACCACTATTATTATATACGAAATGTAAATATTTAAAGTTTGAGCCTGGGAAATGTGGGAGCAATCCTTCTATACGGCATTCGCCAGCAGAGTTTCACAATGATGCACTCGGGGCATCCTCGATTTGAACGACAGCGTCCATATCCTGCAAGCCTAATACATGCATCTGTTCCCAGCCTTCGTATGGCGCGTCAAGCAAGGTACGCTGCAGCAGCCCCGCATGATAGGCTATTACCTGCTCTTCAACCAGGCGATGCCTCTGCCTGTTGCGTTCCAGGCAGACCTCTGCCGGGATATTAAAGATGAGCAGGCAGCCGAGGTAGCCGAATCTACGTGACAACTCGCGCAACTTGCGCCGGGCATCGGGATGGAGCGCCGTGCTATCCGCCACAGTAAAGCGTCCCAGCAGGAGGCGCTTCTGAATGATGTAGTAGAAGAGGTCGAACGTATCGCGGTTCACCTGCTGGTTGTTTTCGTCATCGCAGATCATGGCGCGGCAGTGATCGGATGAGACGATGGTGGTGTCGCCAAAGCGTTGAGCCGCAAAGGTACTTTTACCCGACCCGGCCGGCCCACATAAGATCAGCAGAGTCCTGCGCGGAACTTTGATTATTTTTGGCGTGATCATCGGGTGTCCCCTCTCGCCATTGCTATACATTCCTTCCTTTGATATAATAGCCCTGCATATATACGTCAAGTGTCGTTAGTTAAGGTGCAAAGAGTCGCGCTTTGTTTTAAGTAATTGTACAGCGTCTGGTACCACGACGAGCGTCTTTCATCATACAACGTTAATGCTACATTCTATTTCTAGAGATTAGCCGGATCAGGCACAAACGCATATCATGCAGATTAACAAACTAATCCAACCATCCGTAGGTGCCGATTTATCGCGCACACCGCCGATTTATCGGCCCTCGGTGGCTATTCTGGTATCCGCATTATTCTGTTAAAGGTCATCATAAGTAAAAAGATAACATGCTTCCACTGGCTAGAGGAGAACAAGGTGTCTGTTGAATTGAAACTTACAAGTACCGAAATTCGTGAGCATTTCCTGGATTTCTTTGCCAGCAAAGGCCATTTGAGAGTTCCTAGCTCGTCGCTGATTCCGAGTGATCCGACGGTGCTGCTGACCACGGCAGGCATGCAGCAGATGATTCCCTACTTTTTGGGGCGCGAGACTCCTCCCGCGCTGCGCCTCACCTCGGCACAAAAATGCTTCCGCACAACGGATATCGATAAAGTGGGCAACGAACGTACCTTGACCTTTTTTGAAATGTTGGGCAACTTCTCCGTGGGCGATTATTTTAAGCGCGAGGCGATTATTTTCGCCTGGGAATTCCTGACACAGGTGCTTAAATTGCCTGCCGAGCGTTTGCACCCGACCGTGCATCCGGAGGATAAAGAGGCGCCTAAGTGGTGGACCGAGATTGCAGGCATTCCTGACGAGGCGATTGTGCGCCTGGAAGATAACTGGTGGGGGCCACCAGGAGCCTCCGGCCCATGCGGCCCCGATTCCGAGATTTACTATGATCGAGGTGTCGAACACGGCTGCGGTAGAGCGGATTGCGCGCCAGGCCACGACTGCGAGCGCTTCCTGGAGATCTGGAACCTGGTCTTTATGGAGTTCTACCAGGACCTGGATGGCTCACGTACGCCGCTGCCTAAGAAGAATATCGACACCGGCCTGGGCCTGGAACGCCTCTCGATGGTCTTGCAAGGCAAGGAGTCGGTCTTCGATACAGACTCGTTTCGTGCGATCATCGACCGCTTCGCCACACTCGCCAATACCACTTATGGAAAAGATGCGAAAACTGATACCTCGCTGCGGGTTATCGCGGACCATGCCCGCGCACTGGTCTTCCTCGCGGCCGATGGAGTTCTGCCGAGCAATGAGGGACGCGGCTATATTTTCCGCCGCATCCTGCGCCGGGCAGTGCGACACGGCAAGCTGCTTGGATTGGATAAACCTTTCTTGTCTGAAGCTGCCGATACGGTAATAAATTTGATGAAGAGTCACTATGTTGAGTTGGGCCTGCAGCGCGACCGTATCGTAGAGATCCTCAATCTCGAAGAGAAGAAGTTCGGGCAGACACTGAATACCGGCCTATACCTGCTCAACAATCTGATCGAGGAGCTAAAGCAACGCGGCCATACTGCTATACCGGGTGAAGAGGCTTTTAAGCTGTACGATACACATGGTTTCCCGCTGGAACTGACGCAAGAAGTAGCAGCAGAGCATGGCCTCACTGTAGATGCATCCGGTTTCGAGCAGTCTATGCAGCGGCAGCAGGAACGCAGCCGGGCAGCAAGCACATTCGCACAGGAGCGGGATGACGAGGCTCTCACCGAAGTGCTCAATCGCGCCGGGCCGACCGAGTTCACAGGCTACGCGGGGATCACCGGTGGCGGCAAGGTGGTTGGTTTGATCGTAGATGGCGTAGAGGTCGATAGTATCACCGCTCCCCAGGATGCACTGGTGGTGCTCGATAAAACTCCGTTCTACGCAGAGAGCGGCGGTCAGATTGGTGATCATGGTGATATCAGCAGCTCAATGGGCGTCTTCCAGGTGCAGGATACGCGCCGCCCTCTAAGAGGACTGATTGTCCACTATGGACATATCAGCGAGGGCTATATGCGCGTGGGTGACAGCGTGCAGGCAAATGTAGTTGCTCAGCGACGAGAAGATACGATGCGCAACCATAGCGCCACACACCTGCTGCATAAAGCCTTACGCGACATCATCGGCCCCCAGGTGGAGCAGCGTGGCTCACTGGTTGAACCGGAGCGTTTGCGCTTTGACTTTGCCAGCCCGCGCGCGCTTACTGCTACCGAGATAGCGCTGGTTGACGAGCAGGTTAACCGCTGGATACGCGCTGATTTTCCCGTTCACACGAAGATCATGCCACTGCAAGAGGCGCTGACGACGGGAGCGATGGCGCTTTTTGGCGAGAAGTACGAGGACGAGGTGCGTGTCGTCTCCATGGGCAACAGCATCGAGCTGTGTGGAGGTACGCATTGCGCGGCCACGGGCCAGATTGGCCTGTATATTACTATCCAGGAAACAAGTGTAGCCGCCGGTATCCGTCGTATCGAAGCTTTGACAGGTCGTGGTGCCGAGGCCTATCTACGGCGTCGCAGCGCCCTGGTAGACACTCTCAGCGCCAAATTGCAGACGCAGCCGGATACACTCGAGGCGCGGGTCGACCAGGCGGTGCAGGAGCTTGCTACTGCACGCCGCCAGGTTGCACAATTCCAGCGTGAAGCGGCTCAGAGGCAGGCCGAAGCGCTTGCTCAAAAGGCCCAGGACGTGGCCGGTGTGCCGGTCGTAGCGACAACCGCGGATGTGCCCGATGACAGGGTGCTGCGCGAGATGGGCGATATGGTGCTCAACAAGCTTGGCCGGCCGGGAGTGGTCGTGCTGGCCGGAAACTTCGAGGACCGCGTTGGGATTCAGGTGAGCGTTTCATCCGAACTGACCAAACATGGCATCCATGCCGGTAAAATCGCTGGAGCGGTAGGTCAGCGCCTGGGCGGCAAGGGCGGCGGCAGGCCGGAATCCGCGCAGGGCGGCGGCAAAAACAAGTCCGAGCTAGGCGCAGCCCTCAACCTGGCAGAAAAGCTCGTAAGTGAAGCAATTAAGTAAAGCGGGGTTCCAAGGGGCAGCAGCCCCTTGACGGGGTGTGGGGTGTCCCCACATTTTCCCCTTTTTCCAGGGGCGGGGAGGGGAAGAAGTGGACTTTTGGAAAGCCCTGGTGTCCGCGCCCTGCCCCCTTGCGATAGCTCGCTGAACATGCTATAACGTACTCAAGGAGCAAGAGATGAGAAGAACCGAAGAGTTGAGCGAGCTAGGCGTTCTCTCGTATAGTAAGGTCATAATCAACACAGTCCAGGAAAACATACATGCATGAGTAATCCCTTTCAACGTCTACGCAATTTCATATTCGGACAGCAACGCGAGAACGGTAGTTATCTGGGTCGTGATGGAACTTATGGCGCTGATGCGCGCCCTGGTGGAGAGGATGCGCGACCAGTCTATACAGCGCTCGACATTGGCACCGCCTATGCCAAGGCCATAATCATTGAAGTGGAAGATGATGTTGGGGTTGTGCTGGGAGTGGGACGCCACACTCAGAGCTATAGCCACATGTCTGATGGCATCATTACCGATATTCCAGGAGTTATCGCTAACTGCAATGAAGCGCTCGTCCAGGCAGAAAAGTCGGCAGGGGGAATCATCGCCCCCACAGCAGTGATCGGTATTGCGGGAGAGCTAGTCAAAGGCAGTTCGATCACAATTACCAAACAACGGCAACAGCCCACCAAAGCTATCACGCCAGAAGAACTGGAAAACGTGATCTCCAGCGCACAGCAGAAATTACTGAAAATCGCCAAAGAGCGCATTGCTGCTGAGACTGGCTACCAGAATATTGAAGTGCGCTTGACCAACGCAGCGGTAATCTCGGTCCGTATCGACGGGCAAACCGTCACCAATCCCATAGGTTTTCGCGGGCGAAACTTCAATCTGACGCTGTTCAGTGCCTTTGCGCCGCTCATGCAGTTGGGTGCGTTAGAGACAGTAGCGCAAGGCCTGGATTTGACGCTGCTCACCATTGTTGCCGAGCCATATGCACTGGCACGCTGCTTGAGCGCTAATGCCAGCACCGATAGCGGGGCTATCTTCATCGATATTGGCGGTGGCACCACCGACATCGCCCTGGTGCGCCAGGGAGGGATCGAAGAAACGCGCATGTTTGCGCTGGGTGGACGGACTTTTACGCGCCGTCTGGCGGCCAACAAAGGCCTCTCGATCAAAGAGGCCGAGAGACTCAAGTTGAGTTACAGCAGTGGTGGGATTAAGGGGAGCGAGCGGGAAGAGATACAAAACATTTTCGCCTCGGAATCCCAAACATGGATGGACAGCGTAGAATTGCTGGTTGATGAACTGGCAAAGGATGAGCTTCTGCCACCGGCGATCTATTTGGTGGGAGGAGGTTCCGCACTACCCGACCTGCGACAGAAACTTGAAAAATTCCCCTGGACGGAACGACTCCCATTTTCTCGCGAACCAATCATCGAAACAATTCAGCCGGTTATGGTGACGAGCATCGATGATCCCAATAACCTGCTGAAAAATGCCCAGGACATCACGCCAATGGCGCTTGCATACCAGGCTATCGAACTGCAAAACGAGAACAACGTTTTAGAGAGAGCACTCTACCGGGTGATCCACCAGATGCATATCTAATACAGCCGGCGCAGGCGCAGAGAGCAACACTGGGCGTATAATTGCAGCCAGTAGGGGGAAAAGGATATATGACCGACGAAAAGATCATTTATCTCGGCCCAGAAGAAGAACTGACCAGTGTGCGTGAGCGCCTGGAGCAGACTGATGCCAGGCGCATTGTGCTTGTCATCCCGCCACAAACACAGTTACGCCATCTCCTGGGATGGCGACTGCTGCATTCACGTATGCGAGAACTGGGCAAAGACGTGCTGGTCATCAGCTCGGATCGCCAGGTGCGAGCGGTTGCTAAAGAGGCTGGATTTAGAATTGCAGATTCGCTGGAATCCCCCCCTTCAAACAGCTTGCGCTCCGGCAGTCACCCGAGTCGCGCAGGTACGAGCGGAAAAACGCAGCAACGTTCACGCAACCAGCCGGGCAGAGGTAAACCGGAAAATCGCACTGCGCCACAGCGCCAGCAATCAAACCAATCGCAAGTGGCAACAAATGAGCGGCAACAAATGCGACAATCGCGTCCTGAGACGAGTAGTAGGGCATCCCGTGCAGACGAGACGAATACCGGTGCGGGTGCTGCTTCATCCACATATGGCGCGCGAGACGTACAACTTAGCTCACCTTTCGATTTGCACATTGATACATCCCCTTCCGTACGTCCACTGGTACCAGAACAAGAAGACGATGAACCCGACTCCTTGACGGCAGATTTCGATGTTGCACAGCGCATTCGTGAGGCGGCACAGAGCTCGAATGCTGGTGCTGTGCCCGCGGAGTCCGCAACGCGAGAGCCGGTAAGTGGCATACCCGGACGAGACAGCATAGTGCCTCCACCAAATTCGATCGATGGCGATCTATTCGCATATATGGAGGATCTCCAGCCCGCCTCTTTGCCGGAGCAGCGCGGTTCTACCCATATAGAAGATATCGATTCAGGTATACCCGATATCTCGGACTTCCCAACCGACGAGCTTGAACCTAAAATCGAGGACCTGGGTGATGAAGGGGAGATCCTTTTTCAACAGGACGCAGCACCTCGTGCATGGTCTGAACCAGTAGTGGAAGAACCAGGCGTAGCGGAGATGCCGCGGGTCTACGGCACACCACCACGCGCTAATCGCTCGAGGAGCGTACAGCGACTACCTATTCAGGATATTGACGACGAAGACAAACTGCTGCCGGCCTCAGATCAGCCTGCACGCACCACACCATCTGCTCCTGCACAGGCACGGTCATCGAGTGCAGCCAAACCGCCGGCAGCTGGTGATCGTGGGCCTCAACCGATTATCCAGCCGCAAACTCGCAATGTTTCGACTACACCTCCCCAACCAAAAACCAGGAAGACCACTAAAGCGAGTCAGCCTACCCCGCCGTTGCCTGCAAACAGGAGAGCGAGTTTGACATCCGATCGCAAGAACGGACGCATTGCTATAATTGCCATTATCAGTCTTGTCGTTCTCGTCCTGGCTGTCCTCGCGTTTCTCCTCTTTGGCTCGAACGCAACCGTCACCGTAACAGTAGTAACGCAGTCATCGAGCTTGACAAATTTACATTATGTTGCCAGCACCAATCCGTACGATGCCGCGCATAATACTATTGCTTCACAGGTGCTCACGTACACAGCGAGTGTCCCAGGACAGGGCACAGCTACCGGCGTCACGCAACAAGGCAACTCTTTTGCTGCAGGTACAGTAATCTTTACGAATAAAGGTTCGCAGCCCGTCGATATTCCGACTGGTACCGTGATCTCCACCGGAGGCGGTATAGGAACACAATTTGTCACAACTGCTGACACGCTTGTTCAACCTGTTAGCAGTGGCTTTCCTGCACCTCCCGTTCCGGTACAGGCTCAAACCCCAGGCACTAGTGGGAATGTCCCGGCCAACACAATCACAATTGTTCCTGCTACTAGCCTGCAAAGTATAGCAGCCGCACAGAACCCTGCCATCCCTACATCTTCAGTAATCTTGAGCGTCATGAATCCCACATCCACCAGTGGTGGGGGAGCCGCCAACGTGCAGCAAGTGACCAGCAAAGACGTCGCTAAGTTGACGAAGGCGCTGCATCCGAAGCTACAGGCGCAGATCGCCGGCTGGCTGGCAAAAGTCCTACAACCGCAAGACGTTGGCGGAAAAATGATACCAGACGTAATGGGAAGTCCCAACCCGCTACCGGAGGAAAAACTGGTAGCGAATCCTCAAGTGGGGCAGGTCGTTGCCAGTGGTCAATTCACGGGAGTGCTCAGTGTGAGTGTGAAAATCCTGGTTATCCGGGCGGCCACTATTCAAGCCGTGTCCAAAGCACGCATTAATGCGCAGGCGGTGAACATGAGTCCCCCTCACATACTTGCTGCCCAGCGACCTCTCCTCATAAGCAAAATGAAGAGTACGCCCTCGGCTGATGGGACAACGCTTACTCTCACCTGGACCGCCACCGGACAAATTATGCCCCAGGTCTCGGCGCAAAAAGTCAGCAACCTGGCGGCTGGAAAAGGTGTGAACCAGGCAAGAAGTGACATCATGAATAGTGTAGCAGGGGCGACCGATACCAGGATTGACATTTTCCCCTCCTTTCTCGGCATCGTGCCGTTCCGCTCGGAGCAGATACACGTGATTATGCAACCTGGTCCACTTATAGGAGGGACACCAAACGGTTAATAGTGACATAAACGCATCCCCCAATCGTGTAAGTTCTAGACAAATCAGACCTTTCTCGTTAGAATGATGACGAGACATAGCGTGAGTTAGCACATGGAGTAAGCAACGTGGCACGATTGATGGCGTTGGATGTAGGAGAGGCCAGAATCGGCGTGGCGGTAAGCGATGCGACCGGATTGCTGGCCTCTCCCTATACAACCCTGCATGTCTCTCGTGATGAAGCTCAAACCTGGGCTGCGCTTCAACGCCTGATCGACGAAACAGAGGCGGAGGGCCTTGTGATTGGCTTGCCGATTAGCCTGGATGGACTGATTCACGCACAGGGGCGCCATGTGCAAGCCTTCGCCGAGCGTCTGAAGAAGCATATCGCTATCCCGCTCACATTCTGGGATGAGCGTCTTTCAACCGTTGAGGCGGAACGTTTGCTGGCACAACGCGCCGAGGCCGAACAGGGAAGACGCCATAGAACCGGCAGTGGCAGGCAACGTAATCAAACCAGGCGCAGGCGTAGACAACAGCAGGTTGATGCACTGGCTGCGACTGTAATTTTACAGGAGTACCTGGATCATCAAAAGAGCAAAACAAAGGGCATTGATATATGAAGAAACGAAGGCCACGCGGGCGAATCGCAATCTTTGCGGTCTTTTTGCTCGGCCTCCTGATTTTTGGAGCAGTCTACTTCGCATGGTCGACCGCCACCGATATCTTTCAACCTGTGTCCACAAACCAGGGCAAGACGATTACCGTTGTGATTCAGAATGGTGAAACTACGCTCCAGATTGCAAACGACCTGCAGGCAAAGGGCGTGATCCGTAATGCTCTGGCTTTTCGCGTCTGGTCAAGAATCAAAGGCCTGGACACTCATTTGCAAGCAGGGGCTTATAACCTGAACCCAGACATGACTATTGATACGATCATCAACCAGTTGCTCAATGCTGAGCCTGACTACCTGGTTGCTGCGATCCCTGAAGGATGGCGTATTCAACAAATGGCTCAGCAATTTGGAGCCGCAGGGCTGATCAAGTTCAACGTGCAAGATTTTCTGAAATATACAAAAAATCCGGCACAGTTCCCCGATTTCGCCAAGTATCCCATCCTTAAATCTATACCACCGGGCGGCAGTATGGAAGGCTTGCTCTATCCCGATACTTATTTGCTACCCATAAATGCTACAGCACGGGATGTCGTCAACATGATGCTGACGGAATTTACCGGCAAAGTACAGCAAAACCATCTTGCTGCACTTGCGAAGCAGAAGCAGCTATCGTTATACCAGGCGGTTATCCTGGCCTCTATTGTCGAGCGCGAGGTCATATTTAATAATGATCGTTCACTTGTAGCAAGCGTCTATTGGAATCGCATTTATAGGCCAAATAACGAAACTGTGGGATTGCTTGACGCTGACCCAACGGTACAGTATGCACGCGACTCACAATCAGGAACAACAACCTTTTGGAAGCCTCTTCAGAATAGCGGTGGCAATATCGTTCCTAACAGTCTCTGGAATACTTATACACATAAAGGACTGCCTCCAACTCCGATTTGTAGTCCGGGATTAGCCAGCATGGAAGCAGCAGCTTCACCGGCCAGCACGGATTATTACTTTTTCCTTTCCAAAAAGGACGGGCATAACGTTTATGCGAAAACGAAAGCAGAGTTCGATACGGATGTACAAAAATACCTTCAACCTTGAAACCTGAGCAAACGACCATTCGTTGTGTATAACGTAGTGGAAGCAAGTACAAAGAGAGTAACAGACCGATGAACTTAAATTTCTGGCAAGCAATTTTTTTTGGCCTGCTTCAGGGAGTGACAGAACCATTTCCTATCAGTAGCCTGGGCCATACCGTGATCTTACCCGGGCTACTGGGCTGGAGCTATCTGGAGAGCGGCACATCTTGTGGCGGACAGAGTTGTTTTCTGCCATTCAACACAGCCTTGCACCTTGGCACAAGTATTGCCCTCGTGATCTATTTCTGGCGGGACTGGCTCCAGGTCATTCTTACTTTATTTAAGAGTATCAAAGTCGGCGAAGTACGTACTGGCACGGATGAGTGGGTGAGCTGGCTGATCATTATCGGCATCATCCCGGCAGGCATTATTGGACTTGTATTGGAGGTGCCACTCAAGCAACTTTTTGGTTCTCCTATAATCGCCTCCGCATTCCTGGTCGTCAACGGCTCTATCCTCTTTGCCGGTGAGCGCCTGCGCAGGCGAGCAGAGAGTAAAATAACGTTTGCCACCGCGAAAGAGCGAGAGGCAAGCTTTCGTTCCCTCTCGTCTCTGACATGGAAAGAGGCGGTGATGGTCGGTTTGGCGCAATCGCTGGCGTTTATCCCCGGCATCTCGCGCTCTGGAGTTACGATGGTCGCAGGCTTAGGCGTGCGGCTGAATCACGAAGACGCGGCGCGCTACTCCTTTTTAATGAGCACACCACTTATTGGTTTGGCTGCTTTGCTGGAGATACCACAGCTTATTGGCCAGTCGGCTACTACGTGGCTGTACATAGTTATAGGTACGATCGTGGCAGGAATTGCCTCCTATCTCAGTGCAAAATTCCTTATGAAGTACTTTGAGACCGGGCGGCTCGATCCTTTCGCCTACTACTGTTGGGCAGCGGGTCTGATCTCGCTCTTCTTGCTGTTGTTCGTGCTGCATGCCAAAGTGTAACATTGTTTATACCCAAAATGGCTATTCTGGCTGCATGTATGCAGCTTAAAGAGCTTCACACGTTTGATACAATAGAAAACGTTCTGGATAGGCCAGGACAAATATTTAGAGCGACAAAGTTCGCTCAACTAGAAGAGGTAGGTAACTGCTACACATGAAGAACCCTGCAATTTTCTATGCTGTAATCGCTCTTGGTGTTATTGCCATCGCCGTCGGTGTTTATTACATGGCTGGTGGTGTACATCATCTCCGTGCCTACACCGGACTCGGCGTCGGCATCGTCTTGCTTATCGGCGGGATCGTTGGCATGTTCATGGCTCGCTCAAAAGCGGTTGCCAGGTAGCTTGGGATAAACCCTGCTTAAGTCTAAGAACCGCCAGGGGATAAAAAAGGTTGTTTCCTGGTGGTTCTTCATATATCATTGTGCATAAACATATACCAGGTTCTAATTTAATGGCTATTTCTCTTGCAAGGCGCTGAGAACCTGCTATAATGTGCGTGCCCAAAACGCACAAGTTCAGCGGATAAGTTTAGAACTTTGAATTAGCAAAGGAAGGTATACAATCTATTATGAAGAACCCGGCTCTCTTCTTTGGGGCGATCGTAGTCGCCATCATTTGTGTAGCTCTTGGAGTGTTTTTCCTGATTCCTGGCATCCCCCACATTATCGCGGATAGCAATCAACATATTAAGCATGGCATCGCGTTTTTTGGTGTTGCTGTACTTGCTGTACTTGCTGCGATCGTTAACCGGCCCAAAGCTGCTATATAATAGAAAAAATCAAGCAGCGTAACGGCAAGCAGGGCATACCCTGCTTGCCGTTACGCTGCTTGATTATCCCAATACGTCTCCCACGACCCGTGGATATCCACGCACAAATTCAGCAGCGCTCATAGCCCTTTTGCCTTCCAATTGTAAGCTGTTTACCACTAAGAGGCCGCTGCCGGTGACGACTGAAAGTACTTGCTTGCCTGCTTCCTGGCGCAAGCTGATCGTGCCCGGCTTTACTTCCGCACCCGGTTCCAACATGACTGCATGCGCGGAAACAATCTTCAAGAGCTTACCGTGCCAGTATGTATAAGCGCTGGGCCACGGGGTGTAGGCGCGCACCTCTCGCGCCAGTACAGCGGCAGGACGCCCCCAGTCTATCTCGCCATCTTCCTTGCGCAGCATATGGGTATGAGACGCCCTTTGCTCGTCCTGTGGCTGCGGCGTGATCTTGCCCTGCACCCACAGGGGCAGTGCCTCAAGTAACGCCTGGGCGCCCAGGTCGGCCAGTTTGACTGTAAGGCTGCCGGTAGTGTCGTCTTCAGCAATCGCTATACTGCGTTTGAGCAGTATCGGGCCGGTATCCACACCCGCATCCAGGAGCATGATCGTCACACCGGTCTCCTTATCGCCCTGTAGAATAGCCTCAGAGATGGGCGAGACGCCACGATACTTAGGAAGCAAGGAGGCATGTATGTTCAGTGTGCCGAAACGAGGCTGATCGAGCACGGCCTGCGGTAAAATTTGCCCGAACGCGGCCACGATATACAGGTCAGCATGATAGGCGGCAAGCGCCTCAATGTTTTCTGGCCGTTTGAGAGAACCTGGTTGCCAGACAGGAATACCATGTGAGAGCGCTGCCTGCTTCACCGGAGAATAGACGATTTCTTTACCGCGTCCCGCCGGCTTATCTATGCGAGTAATCACGGTAGCAATTTCGTATCCCTCCGGAAGGACCTGTCCCGGCTTGGCTCCCGCGATGAGTGCCTCCAGGGCGGGCACTGCAAACTGCGGGGTTCCCATGTAAATAATGCGTAACAAATTCCGTTCCCTCCTACCTGGACTAAATCGTTTGGGCATAGTAAGCGCCTCTCTCGTATCTTAGCATATTCAGGCTATCAAGTCTGCACAAGAGGGGCTTATCCGCTCGCTTAGCAAGGTTATATGGTATACTTGCTGTCACCAAAGAAGGAAGAAGATAAGAACAAGGCCAGGCGTATGCAGCAACGACCATACATTTTCAGGCTCAATATACATACTATGGTGCCCCCTGTGACCGGCCCTCCTGGCGTGCTGCAACGCGCGGACGAGGTGAGCACTATTTTACGCATGCTCGCTGATGCTCAAACCAGCACGCTAGCGCTCACCGGTGATCCCGGGGCAGGCAAATCAACGCTCGCCGCGCTGCTGTACCGGCGCTTAGAGGCTGCAGCAAGGGCTGGACAGGTTCCCATGCGGCACTTTGCCTGGCTGAGCCTTGGCCCAAATGCCACGCTACCTGATGTGATTGCAGCTATACTCGGTAGGATTGATGTGGCCAGGCCCGATTTTTTCATGTCCAGGCCGGAGGAGCAGATTGCATTGTTGGTGCAGGCTTTGCGTCGACCACAAGAGAGCGCTTTTGTGGTGCTGGATCAGTTCGAGGAGTTACTCGAACTGGAAACCGACCAGGAATTGGCTGGACGAGGCGCGATCTCATTATTTCTTGATATACTGCAAAGGGACCTTGGGGCCAGCCGGGTGCTGTTAACTTGCCGCAATTCACCATATAACACACAAAACGGTGAAGACGTGCGCGTACGTACATACCTGGTTTCGCGCATAAGCCTTCCCGAGGGCGTGGCGCTGCTACAGCAACGAGGCGTTCAAGGCCCACCGGTAGAGCTTTCGCTGATCTGGCAGCGCTGCGCAGGGCATATCTATGCCCTGGCGTTGTTCAGTGCATTGTGTAACCTTAGTGGGTTTGCGCTGAGCTATCTACTCAATTCACCCGACTACGCGCTCGTCTGGAGGGGTGAAGTGACGCTGAACCTGGTCGACACGATATATGGCTTCCTCAACCCGATGCAACGTACACTTCTACGTTCGCTCTGCCTCTTTAGCGAACCGGTGCCCGTGGAGGGCGTGATTATCGCTATTACGGGAGAGGGCGATGCTGCCGTCGATGCAACTGCGTTTGAACGCGAACTCTGGTTCTTAACAAAGTATACACTCGTGCAGCGACTCTCACAAGACAATGGCATGCCGGGCTATCTCCTGCATCCACTCGTGCGCCAGTACACTGTGGAACACTACCTTGAGGGCAATGACCTGCACCCCGGTGGCGATCTGACGAATACGCTGGGTGTGCCAACTGAGCCAAACCCGATACAGAGCAATCCAGAGGCGCGCGCGATCGCCCTGGCTGCCGGTCATATACGGGTAGCAGTCTATTATTCACGCCTGGCGCAAGAGCGTTGTCCGCCGCGCCAGCAGCGCAGCGGTCCCCGGGATATTGAGCCACTGCTGGCCATAGCCCATCACCTGTGCCTCGGCTGGCACTGGCAACAGGCTTACGACCTGCTCTCTTTCGAAGGATTACACGAAAGTATGATACAGTGGGGCGCATGGAACACGTTGATCAGGCTATATACAGCTATGGTGCCGCCGGTCGGGGTCGTGACGCGCCGTGACGAGGGACAAATTTTCAGCCACCTGGGCATGCTTTACGGTCGCCTTGGCGACTCCCGGCAGAGTCGTTTCTATTTTGAACAGGCGTTGACTACGCAGAGCGAGATCGGTGATCTGCACGGTGAGGCTATCACGCTCACAAACCAGGGGGAGCTGCTGCGCAGCATGGGCGAGACACAGCAAGCCCATGCCAATTTTGAGCAGGCGCTGCTATTGAACGAGCGGCAATACGACGCGCGCTTAGAGAGCGTGCTGCTGCATAACCTGGGCCTGCTCTACCAGGACGCGAAAAACTACGAATATGCGCTACAATGCTACCAGCAATCCTTGAAGCTGGCGCTGGACCTGCAAGAGAGCGCGAACGAGGGGATAATACTAACGAACATGGGGATGTTGCTTTACGAGCAAGGCCGATTAGCGGAGGCGTTGGCTCTGCTCTTCTCAGCATTAGAGGTGCGCCAGTCAGTCCAGGACCCCACAGCCGGTTCGCTGGTACTCTTCCTGGAGACACTGGAGCAGAAGCTGGGACGAGAGGCGTTTGTCCGGCTGAAGCGGGAGGCGATGAGCAAGCGGGGAGGGTGAGGGCGATGAAGCGCTTGACACGATAGAACAAACATGCTAAAATGCTAGTGTAACCAAAAGGTTGCAGATAGAGTGCTTCCAAATTCAAGGAGTTGAACGAAATGAAGATTTATCTCACGAGTGTCTTTGTGGACGATCAGGACAAAGCCCTGAAGTTTTATACAGAGGTTCTGGGCTTTATTAAGAAATCCGACTTTCCGGTCGGGCAATTCAAATGGCTCACCGTTGCCTCGCCTGAAGAGCCAGGCGGTGTCGAATTATTGCTTGAGCCAAACGATAACCCGGCTACCAGGTCATTCCAAAAAGCCCTGTTTGAGCAAGGGATAGCTGCAACATCATTTGCTGTTGAGGATATTCAAAAAGAGTACGAACGGATGAAAGAGCTGGGTGTGGCATTTCGGATGCCGCCAACACACAGTGGACCAGCAACCGTTGCCATATTTGATGATACCTGCGGTAACCTCATACAACTCGCCCAGAAAAGCTAATACAGCAAGAGGATTTCCCGAAAGACGTTCATCTTATTTTTTTGTGAAACCATTTAGCTGCACATAGAGGGCGAATGAGATGGGAAAGATTGCTATCGAACGCAGCATTTGGATCGCAGCACCACGCGAACGCGTCTGGCAGGCGGTCACCGATCCCGCGCAAATCGCGCAGTGGTTTGCGCCAGGCACCTCCTTTTCACAAAACGGGAACAAGATCTCTGCGCGCATCGGCGAAATGGATATTGAGGTGGCTGTCATCGAGCTGGTCGACCCGCCGCGGCAAATTACCACCCGCAATTTACCAGATAGGTCGATCACCACGACCTACACGCTCGAAGAAGAAAATGGCGGCACGCGTTTCACGGTCACTGAGACCGGGTTTGAATCGCTGTCAGAGGATGCGCGCAAAGAGCGTCTTGATCAGAATGGCAAGGGCTGGGAGATGGTGCTAGAGAACTTGAAAGCCTATATTGACGGCAGGGGTTTACCATACTGATGGACGCGCGCATTTTCGCCGCACTCGCTGACCCGACACGCCGGGACTTGCTGGCGAATTTGGCGGAAAGCAGCCCTAAAACGGCGACCCAGCTTACAGAAGACTATCCCATCACACGACAGGGGATACTCAAGCATCTTCATATTCTCGAAGATGCGGGATTGGTTGCTGTCCATCAAAAGGGGCGCGAAAAACGCTATACCCTGACCCCTGAACCCCTCAGCGATATTGATGAGTGGATCAAGGAAATCAGCGCCAAATGGGATGAACGCCTGCAGCGGCTTAAGGCATTGCTCGAAAACGAGGCGACTGGCGAGTAGGGAGTGTCTGATTTCGAGACCACTTTTGCATATGAAAACCAACTATCCCCCTGTGCGTGATGGCAACTGCGCTAGTCCAGGCATAGCTATTGTGGATCATCCCATCTGACCTTCGGCAGAGATCGAAAGGGCCACACACACACGCAAGGTGCTACAATATACAACAACAGACGTGTAACTCACTGAAGGAAGTATCAAAAAGATGGTTGCAGACCCTCCCCGGCGATTCATGAGCGTAGAAGAATACTTGGAGCTTGACCGCAATAGCCTTGATGCGCGTTACGAGTTTATCGATGGCGTCGTTACCATGTTAGCTGGCGGCACTGCCAACCATTCCCGTATCTGCGTCAATGTAGTCAGCCAACTTCATGGCGCATTGCGAGGCAAACCCTGCCAGGTCTTCAACTCTGATTTGCGTGTGAGCATTTCCGCAACACGCTATATCTATCCAGACATCTCAGTAAGTTGCGATCCACGCGATCAGGAACAGGGCGACAGCGATATTATCCATTATCCCCGTGTAGTAATCGAGGTGCTCTCTCCCAGCACTGAAGCCTATGACCGAGGCAGAAAATTCGGCTACTATCGTGCATGCCCGACGCTCCAAGAGTACGTGCTGGTGGACTCACAACGACAGGCTATCGATCTCTACCGGCGCCAGACCGAGAATCTATGGACATTTCACCCATTCGGGCCAGACGACGAGGTAGAACTGAAAAGTATTAACGTTCATTTTCCTCTAGCTTCCGTCTACGAGGATGTCACATTCCCCGGGGATGGTGCGTAGCCTGCAAGTTTAATCGCTGGTTATAGGGCTATAATTCTGAGAGATATATTGACATTGGCTCCTTTACGATCTCCCTCTTGTCTCTCGACATGGCCATTTGCAGAAGCTACAGTAGGTATAGTACAGAGCACTGGGAGTTTCTCGTGATTTCGCAGCCAAATAGCAGAGATGATCGTGTGTTTCTTGATGCTTTGGAGGAGAAGCGTGTCTTATGAACCAGGTTCAAGAAAGCGCACACATGGACAAACAGGTTCGCTTCCAGGTGTACAGGTACTTTCTCACTACGGGCCGTGCCCGAACCAGGCAAGAAGTGGCGAATGCCCTTGCGTTGCCTCTGCCTGGCGTACAGGCGGCCTATCAACGACTGGCAGAAGGGAAAGCCTGAGTGCTCCAAAGGGGCGGGGAAGTGTTAATGGCAGAACCATTTTCTGCCGTCCCATTGGGCTCTTCCTTAGGAAAGGATTGCTCATGCCAGATTTTCTTCACCGCACTTATGATTTGAACCAACCCGAGATGGCTTCGGCATTCGATCAGGTGTCGTTCTGGTCTGCCCGATTCGGTCTCTTCCTGTTCAAGCACCTGGAACTTCGCCCCAACCTGAACATCCTGGATCTGGCTTGTGGGACAGGTTTTCCGTTATTCGAACTTGCACAGGTCTATGGAACCCCCTGTCAGGTGACCGGTATCGACAGGTGGAAGGAAGCGGTAGAGCGAGCCAGGTCGAAG
>Ga0207684_10001215_pt1 | contig 28655 bp, 30 predicted proteins | sample KBSK5501metaG_FD_184342 | JGI IMG/M metagenome (GOLD analysis project Ga0207684, IMG submission 184342) | Corn, switchgrass and miscanthus rhizosphere microbial communities from Kellogg Biological Station, Michigan, USA - KBS K5-50-1 metaG... | ecosystem: Host-associated > Plants > Roots >...
CTCGATCCTGCGTCTCAAGTCTTGGGTCGCGCCGATATAGAGCCGTCGATCGGCTTCGCTGAGTAGCACATAGGTGTAGTACATCGCTTAAAGCATCCTTGGTGAGAAAAGTTGGAACGGCACTAGTCGGGAACCAGCACCGCCTTCACCAACGTGCCTTCGGCCATGCCGTCGAAGCAGGCCTGCCAATCCGCCAGCGGCGCGACGCGGCTGACGAGGGGGCGCGGGTCGAGCTGTCCCGAGGCGAGCATCCGCAGCACGCGCTCCCAGACCGGCCACGTATGGCTGAAGCTGCCCCGCAGCGTCACCGCCTTCTGCACGAGCGGATCCAGCGAGAAGCCCAGCGGCTGCGGGCCCCAGCCGACCTTGGTCACCTGGCCGCCCGGCCGGACGGCGGCCATCGCCTGTTGCAGGGCGGCCGAGGCGCCGGCCGCGTCCACGACCAGATCGGCGCCCTGCCCGTCGCCGAGGCTCCGCACCGCCTCCGTCAAGCTCCGCGTCTCGGTCTCGACGGCGTGGGTGGCGCCCATGCTCAGTCCGAGCTGCAGGCGGGGCCGGTCGCGGGCCAGCCCGGCCATCAGTACCGAACCCGCACCGCTGGCCCGCGCGACGTGCGCACAGAGCAACCCGATCGGCCCCGGGCCGATCACGGCGACCACGTCACCCGGCCGGACGCGTGAGTTCACCACCACCGCCTGGTACGCGACGCAGCAGGGCTCGGTGAGCGCCGCCAGCTCGAAGGGAAGGCCGTCGGGCAGGTGGTGCAGGCAGCGCGCCGGCACGCGGACGTAGCGGGCCATCGCGCCATCGACACCGTAGCCGAAGCCGCGGCGTCCCGGGTCGAGGTTGTACTGGCCGGCCCGCGTCTGCGGGGAGTCGAGGTCGATCTCGGCCGCGGTCTCGCTCGCCACGCGGTCGCCGGCGGTGAAACCCGAGACGCCCGGGCCGACGGCCGCCACCTCGCCGCAGAACTCGTGGCCGAGGACGACGGGGATGCGCACCGGCCACGACTGCGTGTTGTGGTACTGGTGCACGTCGCTCCCGCAGACGCTGACGCCGCGCACGCGCAGCAGCACCTCTCCGGGACCGGCCGCCGGCACCGGCACCTCGCGCAGCTCCACTCCCCCCTCGCGCAGCGCATGATGGACGACCGCGGGCATGAGCGCCGAGTCGCTCACGCGGCCGCTCCCTTGACCGCGGCGACGAAGTCGCGCAGCACGCGGAAGAGTCCCTCGGGATCGGCGCCGGGGCGGAACTCGCGATCGGCCACGGCCAGCGGCGCGCCGACGACCACGAGCGGCGCGCCCAGCCCGGGCATGCGCGCGGCCTGCTCGATGGACAGTCCGCCCACCGCCTGCAAGGGGAGGCGGACGGCGGCCCGCACGGCGGCCAGGTCCTGGAGCGGCGAGCGGCGGGGATCGTGATGCCGCTCGTCGTAGCCCGTGTGCACGATCACGACGTCGACGCCCCATTCCTCCAGGCGTCGGGCCATGCCCGGCTTGTCGGAATGGAGCATGAGGTCCGCCATCACTCCGCCGCCCCGCGCGCGGCCGGCCCTCACCGCTTCGCGCACGGTGCGCTCGTGGGCCACCGCCATGACGACGACGAACGCCGCTCCCGCGCGGAACATCATCTCCGCCTCGAGGTAGCCGGCGTCCATCGTCTTGAGGTCGGCCACCACCGGATGCGAAGGGAACCTCTCGTGCAGAGCGCGCACGGCGTGCAGGCCCTCGGCCAGGATCAGCGGCGTGCCGGCCTCGAGCCAGTCCACGCCCGCGCGAACGCCGATCTCGGCCGTCGCCAGCGCCTCGTCCATGCTCGTGAGGTCGAGGGAGAGCTGCACGCGGGGACCGCCCTCGAGGGCGACGCCGGCGGTCACGACCGGCTCTCTTGCGCGGCCAGGCCGAAGTGCTGCGCCAGCTTCGCGCGCAGGAAGGCGGCGCTGTCGCGGAGGTTGGCCATGCCCTCCTCGATCGTGCCCCCGTCGCCGTCTTCGATGCTCACCCAGCCGTCCCACCCCGAACGGGCCAGCGTTCCGAAGATCCGGTCGTAGTCGTTCAAGCCGCGGCCGATCACGCCGTGCTTGAGGAAAGGTGCGTAGCCGTGCCGTGGGTCAGCCGCGAGCCGCCGCAGGTCCTCGACGGTCCCGCCCTCCACGTAGCGGTCCGAAGCCTGCACCGTGGCCACGCGGGACAGGACGCGCTCGAGCAGGTGGTACTGGTCCTCGCCGGCCACGATCGCGTTCGAAGGGTCGTATTGGACCCGCAGCCACGGCGAGTCGACGGCGTGCAGGATCGCCAGGTAGCGCGCGTGACCCTGCGCGAACTCGGGATAGAGCCAGAGACCGTCCTTGTAGTGGTTCTCGATGACGAGCACCACCCCGGCCGCCTCCGCGTCCCGCACCAGGGAGGTCAGCGCCTCGATCACCCAGCCGAGCGCCTTCTCGGCGTCCAGCCCGGGCCGGTTCTGGCCCGAGAGGACGCGGCAGTACCGGCCGCCCAGCTCCGCGGTCAGGCCGATCATTCGGCGGGTGGTCTCGACCTCGCGCGCGCGCTCCGCGGGCTCGAGCTGCGTGAAGTCGGGCGAGTTGCAGAGCATCGGCATCTGCAGGCCGTTGTCGGTCAGCGCCCGCCCCACCTGACCCACATAGCCCGGATCGAGCGATGCGAAGAAGCGCGGGTAGAGCTCGACGCCGTCGAGGTCGAGCTGCCCCGCCAGCTCGAGCCACCGGAAGAGCGACATCTCCCCCTGGACCAGGGCCGTGAAGAAGCCTTTGGGAAACGCCGCCAGCGCCGGCACGCTACTTCTTGTCCGCGGCGATCGTGATCTTGTACCCGTCGGGATCGACGAGGGCGAAGTCGCGCATGCCCCAGGGCTCGTCGCGCGGCTCCTGCGTCAACGTGCCCCCGCGCGCCTTGATCTGCTTGGCGAGGACGTCCACGTCCTGGACGGTCGTGCAGTAGATCCGGACGCCTTCGCCCTTCGCACGGTCGCGGCCCTTCTTCCAGTCGTCCTGCGAGAGCATGAAGGTCACGCTCCCGGCCATCATCTCGACGCCCGCCAGCTTGCCCTCGTGGTCCCAGCGCTCCTTCACGACGAAGCCCAGGACGTCGCGATACCAGGCCAGGCTGTTCTCGATGTCGTCCACCGTGAAGCCCGGGGCCGCCGAGCGCATCCTCAGCGTCTCGGGCCCCTTGCGCACGGGACGAGCGGGCTTGACCGTCTTCCTCTTCGTAGCCATCGTCGTCGTCTCCTATGAAATGGCGCGCGCGAGCAGGAACGCCATCCCCGCCGCCAGCGCCCCGATGAGCACCGTCTGGACCGCGCTCCGGAACGGACGCGCGCCCGTGAAGCGGCCCTTGACGAAGCCGAAGACCCCCAGGGCGACGAGCGTCACCGCGATGGAGATCGGCAGCGCGCGACCCGCGCTGGCGATCAGCAGGTACGGCGAGAGCGGGATCAGGCCGCCGACGACGTACGCCCCCGCGATCGTGAGCGCGCTGCGCGCCGCCCGGCGGGCGTCGGGCTTCTCCAGCCCCAGCTCGAAGCGCATCATGAAGTCGACCCAGGTGTCCGGCCGCCGGCTGAGGGCCTGGACGACCTTCTTGCTCTCCTCCGGGGTCAGGCCGTACGACTCGAAGATCTCGGTCGTCTCCCTGATCTCCTCGGCCGGGATCTCCTTCACCTCCCGCTGCTCGCGGACGCGCTCGCTCGCGTAGTGCTCGGCGTCGCTCTTGGCCGCCAGGTAGCCCCCGAGGCCCATGGCGATCGAGCCGGCGGCGACCTCGGCCAGGCCGGCGGTGACGATGATCGAGCTGGCGTCGAGGGCCCCCGTCAGCCCGGCGGCGAGGGCGAAGGGAACGGTGAGGCCGTCGGACATCCCGATCACGATGTCGCGGACCACGGCGCCGGCCGTGAAGTGGTGCTCGACGTGGGGCGTCGCCGGCATCGCAGGACCTCCCGCGAGGAGGATTCTAGCCGCTGGCCGAGCGTACCGCCCGGAAGAAGGCGTGGAGCCGCGTTTCGTCGAGGGCTCCCGCCGTGCGCACGCCCCCGCACACGTCGAGCGCGAAGGGGCCCACCGCGGCGATCGCTTCGGCCACGTTGTCCGCCGTGAGGCCTCCGGCCAGGAATACCGGCACGTCGAGCGCCTCGCGGATCCGCCGGCTGAGCGTCCAGTCGTGGCGCCGCCCGGTGCCCCCGAGCTGCTTCACGGGCAGGGCGGGGTCGCCGGAATCGAGCAGGACCGCGTCGACGTGGGGCGCGACCTCTTGGGCCTCGGTGATCGCCTCGGCACCGGTCACGTGGACCACCTGGACGAGCCGGATGCCGGGAAGGGCCGCGCGCAGCTCGGCGTGGGCGCCGGCGGGCAGGCGGTCGCAGAGCTGCAGCGTCCCGACGCGCACGCGGCGCTGCTGGGCGGCGAGCGACGGCGCGTCCTGCCGGCAGGTGAGGAGAAACGGCGCGACGGGGGGCGGCACGGCGGCCGCGATGGCGGCGATGCGCTCTTCGGGGATGACGCCGGGGCCGCTGGGCATGTCGGAGACGAGGCCGAGGGCGGCCGCGCCCGCGGCCACCGCCGCCCGCGCCTCGGCCACGCTCTGGATGCAGCAGACCTTGACGCGAGGAACGGCGGTCGGCTCCAAGGACGCCGCCTCAGGACCTGGACCGGCCGTGCTCTCGTTCGAGCAGCTCCTCGCGCAGGCGGTCGAACTTCTCGTGGAGCTGCATGATCTCCAGCTCGGCCTTCAGGTTCACCTGATAGTCCAGCTCGCTGCGGATCCGGTCGCGGGCGTCCTGCCGGTTCTGGCTCATCATGATCACGGGGGCCTGGATGGCGGCCAGCATCGACAGGAACAGGTTCAGCAGAATGAAGGGATACGGGTCGAACGGCTCCTTGCCGACGTTGCGGATGAGGATCGTGTTGATCGCGACCCACGCGAGCAGCACGCCGCCGAAGGCGAAGATGAAGGCCCACGATCCACCGAATCGCGCCACGCCGTCCGCCACCCGGTCGCCGAAGGTCTCCTGCTCGTCGGCGACCTCGTTCGGGTTGGGCACCCGGCGGCGGAGCAGCTCGTCCGTCTTGCGCATCCGCCGCGCGAGGGCGGACATCACGTCGAGCGCCACGTCCGCCCGCCGGCGCAGCAGTCCCAGGAATTCCTCGCGGGACAGGCTGTAAGCCTCCACGTCCTCCGCGGCCACCGCGGACGTCGAGCGGCCTTCGCCGTCGAGGAGCGACATCTCGCCGAAGAACTCTCCGGGTGCGAGGATGTCCACCATCACCTTCGCCCCGTCCTCTCCCGTCACCGACAGCTCCACCTTCCCGCCCTTGATCACGTACAGCACGCCGCCGGGTTCCTTCTCGCGGAAGATGGTCGCGCCGGACGTGAAGCGCGCCTCCTTCATCAAGGCGGCGACCGCGGCCCGCTCGTCGCCGTCCAGCGTCTGGAAGAATGGGATGCCCTCGAGGATCTCTGGTCGCGCCGACATCGTTGCCAAGCCTCCTTCGTATCCGGGAAAGGCGCCGCGAGTGTGCCATCCACCACGTCCTCCCGCAAGGCGGTGCGGCTAGAATCGCAGTGTTGCGGAACCGCACGGTGGACTTGGCGCAGTCCCTCTCCGCCCACCGGCCCGACGACCCCCACGAGGCCGCGGACCTTCGGCAGATCGTGGAGTTCGTGGCGCGGCATCCCGATCCCTTCGACCGCCGCATCCGCGACGGCCACCTGACGGGCAGCGCGATCGTCGTCTCGACCGACGGCGGCCGCGTCCTGCTGTTGCGGCACCGGAAGCTGCAGCGCTGGCTGCAGCCGGGCGGCCACGCGGATCCGGGCGAGAGGACGGGGGAAGCGGTGGCGCTGCGCGAGGCCCTCGAGGAGACGGGCATCGCGGGCCTCGCGCTTCATGCAAAGGCGCCGCGCCCCCTCGACGTGGACGTCCACGACATCCCGGCGCGAGGAGACGAGCCGGCTCACCTCCACCTCGATCTTCGCTATCTCGTGCTCGCGCCCGCGGAGGCGGCGCTGGCGCGATCGCCCGCGGAGAGCGACGATCTCCGGTGGTTCGGCTGGGACGAGCTCGGGGAGCTGGACCTGGACCCCGGCCTGCGCCGCGCCCTCGGCAAGGCCCGCGCATTCTTCTAGTGCCGTTCCAACTTTTCTCACCAAGGATGCTTCAAGCGATGTACCGTCTACTACGAAGCTTGCTTGAGTCCCGATGACGCCTATCGTCGTGAACGCTACTTGGAATCTGGTCGAGGCGGCCGCTACCACAAGCAGCGTCTGGCCTGCACGCTCTCTTCGACTCGGGACAACAAGTTGGAACGGCACTAGCCCTCACTCGCGCGGCCGGCGGCGCGCGAGCTTGTGCAGCGAGCGGATCCGGCGGTTCTCCACGTGCCTCGCCCACGCATCCCGACGCAGCGCGAGGTGCCGCACCTCCTTCCGGAGCTTCACGAAGCTCGCGAAGCGCTCGGCCGGCAGCCGCCCGTCGGCGAGCGCGGCCAGGACCGCGCAGCCCGGCTCGCGCTCGTGGCGGCAATCGCGGAACCGGCATTCCGCCGCCACCGCGTCGACGTCGGCGAAGGCCGCCGGCAGCGCCTGCTCGTCGGCCCAGAGCTGAAGCTCGCGCAGTCCCGGCGTGTCGATGATCCAGCCGCCGCCGGGAACCGGGATCAGCTCGCGCCGCGCGGTGGTGTGCCGGCCGCGGCCGTCGTGAGCGCGCACCTCGGCCGTGGCCTGGGCGTCGCGTCCGAGCAGCCGGTTCGCGAGCGTCGATTTGCCCACGCCGGACGAGCCCACGAGGGCGACGGTGAGCCCAGCGGCGGCGTACGTCGACAGGACCGCCATGCCTTCTCCCGTCACCGAGCTGGCGACGAGAACGGGGACGGCCGGAGCCATGCATTCGACCTCCGCCTTCCGCGCCGCGGAGTCGTCGCAGAGATCGGCCTTCGTCAGGACGACCACGGGCTGAGCGCCGCTCTCGGCGGCGAGCACCAGCGCCCGCTCGATGCGCCGCACGTTGAAGTCACGGTCCAGTCCGGACACGAGAAAGACGGTGTCGGCATTGGCGGCCACCGCCTGCTCCTCGGTCACCGCGCCGGCGGCCTTGCGCGAGAACAGGCTTCGCCGAGGCAGCACGGCGTGGATGGTGGCCCGTCCCTCGGCGGGGCGGGCCCGGATGACGACCCAGTCACCGGTCACCGGCAGATCGGCGGGACGCGTCGAACGGTGACGAAGCCGTCCCGACACTTCCGCCCACAGCTCGCCCTCGGGCGCGTAGAGGCTGTAGAGGTCCTTGTACACGACCGCCACGCGGCCGGCGCCGTGGCCTTGCGCTGCGAACGGCTCGAACTGACCCGCGAGGGCCGTGTTCCAGCCCAGGCTTTCCAGACTGCACATGGTTCGACCTTCCTCTGCGTGAAGGCCGCGGACGTGAGGACAGGCCCGCGGCCGCCCGAACCCATGGCTGCGAGCGAAGCGCGATTCATTCGCGCGCAGCGAGCGGGGGGTCTGGGGGCGCGTGCCCCTAGCGCCCCCCAGCTCAAGAAGACGCCGCGCGTGCGGCGCCGCTTCAGGCGGCGGCCAAGACCCGGATCGAGGTAGGTGTCAGCGTATGCAGAGGCGACTCTGCACGGGAGTCTATCACGGCGGGGAGGGCCCGGAGGACAACGCGGCCACGCCCCGGTAGAGAAGTTGCGTGCCGAGAAAGACGAGCCACAAGAGCAGGCCGGCCCGCAGGGCGCGGGTGGGTACGAAGTTGGCCAGGCGCGCGCCGGCAATCGCGCCCGGGATCCCACCCGCCACGAGTCGGAGAAACAGCGGCAGGTCGAGATGGCCGAGGCCGAGGTGCAGCCCGCCCCCTACGGCCGACAGGGTCAGACCAAAGGCCAGGTCGGTGCCCACCACGGCGGCCGCGTCGAGCGACGTGCAGTACAGCAACGCCAGCGTCCCCAGCGCGCCCGCGCCCGCCGACGAGAATCCGACCTCGAGGCCGATCGGCAGGGCCAGCCAGGGCAGGAGGCCGCGGCGGTCCCGCCCGGGAGGGCGGCGTTCGGAATCGCGGACGAGTCGCACGAGGTTGAAGACGGCGGTCAGGGCGATGGTGACGCCGACGGCCACGAGGACGACGTTGCGCAGCCCGCCTCCCTCCAGCTTTCCGAGCAGAAGACCGCCGACCAGCACTCCCGGCAGTCCCCCCGCCAACAGGCGTCGCAGGACGGGGAAGTCGATCCGGCGCTCGCGAAGATAGACCAACGCGGCCGGGACCTTGACGAGGGCGCTGAAGGCGAGCGCGGTGCCAACCGCCGGCGCCGCCGGCACCCCCATGAAGAGGATGAGGATCGGCACCGTCATCACGCCGCCGCCCACGCCGGTGAGACCGATCATGAGGGCGATCAGGAAGCCGGCCGCGACTGGCAAGGGACTCGGCCGCTAGAGACGGACCTCGACCACGCTCACGGCTCTCGGCATGTCGGCGATAGCATAGCCGATCCAAAGCGTGGCCCGAGACAACCGGTGGGTGCCCGTCACGATCGTCGCTCTCGCCTTCGCGGCCCTCGGGCTCCCCGACGGCGCTCTCGGCGTGGCGTGGCCGTCCGTCCGGCGCGACTTCGCGCTGCCGGTGAGCGGCTTCGGCAGCCTGATCCTCGTCATGATGGGGGGCCATCTCGTCGCCAGCCTCGGCAGCGGTCCGGCCGCGGCCCGGGTGGGGTCGGGGCGGCTGCTCCTGTGGAGCAACCTGGCTTACGCGGCCGGCGCCTTCGGCTTCGCGCTGGCGCCCGGCTGGTGGCCGTTGATGCTCGCCGGCCTCGTCGCGGGAGGGGCGGCGGGCCTGATCGACGCCGGCCTCAACGCGTACGCCGCGGCGCGCTTCTCGCCCGGGGTCCTGACCTCGATGCACGGCTGCTTCGGCGCCGGGGCCATGCTGGGCCCGCTGCTGATGGGCCGTGCCCTCGAGCACGGACGGTCCTGGCGCGGGGGCTACGGCATGATCGCCTGCGTGCTGTGCGCGATGACTCTGGCCCTGGCGCTCACGCGGCATGTCCTCGACGGCACTGATGGAGTCGTGACGGAGGCGGCGCTGCCATCGGTGCCGCGCCTGGCCGAGACACTGCGGCATCCGGGAGTCTGGCTGGGGGCTGTCCTCTTCTGCGTCTACACCGGCCTCGAAGCGACTCCCGGCCGCTGGGCCTACAGCCTTCTCGCGGAAGCGCGCGGCGTAGCGCCCGAGCGGGCCGCGGTCGCCGCCGCCGCCTACTGGGGCAGCATCAGCGTCGGCCGCGTCTCCTGGGGAGTCGTCGCCCGGCGGCTGGCGCCCGGGGCCGTGCTGCGCGTCTGCCTGGCCTGCGCGCCGGGGGGAGCGCTGCTCGTGTGGGCCGGATCGGACGGACCGCTCACCGTGGTCGGCCTCGTCGTCCTCGGCCTGTGCTTTGCGCCCGTCTTCCCCATGCTGATCGCCCTCACCCCGGAGCGCGTCGGCGCGGACCATGCGGGCCACGCGATCGGGCTGCAGGTGGCGGCGGCCGCGCTCGGCGGCGGCGTGCTTCCCGGCGGGATCGGGTTCGTCGCGCGGTACGCGGGGCTCGAGGTGCTCGGCCCGTTCCTGTTCGTCGCCGCGGTGCTGACGATCCTGCTTTACGGTGCGGTCAACGCGCGTTCGCGGCTCAAAGCTCCACCATCGCCTTGAGGACCCCGGCCCGGGGATCGATCCAGGACGGCAGGATCTCGCCCAGGTCGGCCAGGGACGCACGATGCGTGACCCACGGGCGCGTGTCGAGGGTCCCCGCTTCGACCGCGGCGAGGACGCGCTTGAAGTCGGCGGCCAAGGCGTTGCGGCTGCTCAGAAGCGTCATCTCCCGGCGATGGAACTCCGGGTCGGAGAACGCGATCTTCGATTGGCAGAGTCCCACGAGCACGAGCTTCCCTCCGCTCGCGACGAACCCGAAGGAACGCTCCATCGAGGCGGGATTGCCGGTCGCCTCGAACACGACCGTCGGCATCTCCCCGCGCGTGGCCTCGCGAAGCGCCTCCTCGGCCGAGGCGTCGGCAGGGAACGTGTGCTCCACTCCCATCTGGCGCCGGCAGAACTCGAGCCGAGCCTGGTTCACGTCCGTCGCGAGGACCCGCACTCCCAGGGGCTGCGCGGACTGGATCACCGCGAGCCCGATGGGTCCGGTCCCCACGACGAGCACCGTCTCTCCCGGCTCCAGTCCCGCTCGGCCGACGGCATGGGCGCCGATGCTCAACGTCTCCACGAGCGCGAGCTGTTCGAACGAGAGCGACTCGGACCGGTGGAGCTTGCGCACCGGCACCTTGATGATCTCCCGCATCCCCCCGTCCACGTGCACGCCGAGCACCTCGAGCTTGGCGCAGCAGTTGGTACGCCCCCGGCGGCAGGCGACGCACCGGCCGCATTCCATGTAAGGTTCCACGGCGCAGCGGTCGCCGGTCCTCAGGCCCCCGGCGTCGGGCGCCTCGAGCAGCTCCGCGCCCAGCTCGTGCCCGAGGATGCGGGGGTAGGTGAAGAAGGGCTGGTCGCCCTTGAACGCGTGGAAGTCGGTGCCGCAGACGCCGACCCGGCGGACGCGCACCAGGGCCTCCCCGGGTCCGGGCGGCCCGGGGCGCGGGCCGTCGGAGGCGACCAGTCGGCCCGGCTGCTCGAGGACGACCTGCCTCATGCGAGCCTAGTCCAGCCGCACGTACTCGTATTCGAAGGGAAGTCCCTTGATGCCCCGGGCCGGCCTGGCGATCCAGTTCGCGATCTGGGCCGGGTCGCGCACGGCCTTCTGCAGCGTCGCGACGTAGGCGCGGTCCTTTTCGGTCGGGAGCCACTCGCCCTGCCGGAGGTCCCATTCGCTCCGCTCGAGCAGGCGGCCGTCCGCGTCGAAGGGCATGTCGGCGTAGAGGCCGATGTGGCGGTAGAAGCGCTTCGACGGGAGCCGGAGCCGGGAGGAGACGCCCGCCTTCTCGAGGTGCTTGTTCCAGCGGTCGACCCCGCGCTGGCAATCCTCGACGTATGCGTCGCGCAGCACCTCGTTCATCGCGTTGCGCAGCGGGACGTCCTCCTCGACCACCGCACCGTCCCTGGGGACGCTCATGCGGTAGTGCTGATCGAGGGCCCGGTGCTCCTCGTAGCCATCCTCTTTATAGCGGCCCTTGAGGCCGTCGGCGAAGAACGAGGCGGCGTTGCTCGAGATCTCGCCCCCGAAGAGGTCCAGCGAGAGCGCGAACCAGAGGTTCAGGTAGCGCTGCACCATGTCCAGCGGGATGCCGCCCTGGCGGGTGACGTCCTCGTTCTTGTCCTGCGGCATCAGCTCGGCCGTGCGCTGGACGATGCGCTCCACCCCGCTCTCGCCCACGAACATGTGGTGGGCCTCCTCGGTGAGCATGAAGCGCGTCGTGCGGGAGAGCGGATCGAAGCCGCTCTCGGCGAGGGCCAGGAGCTGGTACTTGCCGTCGCGGTCCGTGAACATCGTGAACATGAAGAAGTCGAGCCAGTTGTCGACCGGCGCGTTGAAGGCCCCCAGGATGCGGGGCTTGTCGGGGTCGCCGCTTCGCCGCTCGAGCAGCGCCTCCGCTTCCTCGCGCCCGTCGCGGCCGAACTGGCTGTGGAGCAGGTACACCATCGCCCACAGGTGGCGGCCCTCCTCGACGTTGACCTGGAAGAGGTTCCGCAGGTCGTAGACGCTGGGCGCGGTGTGGCCGAGCATGCGCTGCTGCTCGACGCTGGCCGGCTCGGTGTCGCCCTGGGTCACGATGAGCCGCCGAAGCGTGTTGCGGTGCTCACCGGGAACCACCGGCCACGCCGGCTTGCCGTAGTTGTCGCCGAAGCCGATCTTGCGGTCGGGAACGGGGTCGGCGAGGAAGATGCCCCAGCGGTAGTCGGGCATCTTCACGTAGTCGAAGTTGGCCCAGCCCTCGGCGTCCACGCTGATCGCGGTGCGGAGGTAGACGTCCAGCCGCTGGAAGTCCTTCGGACCCATGTCCAGCCACCACTTGATGTAGTCGGGCTGCCACTGCTCGAGCGCGCGCAGCAGCTTCTTGTCCTGATCCAGATTGACGTTGTTGGGGATCTTCGACGTCAGGTCGACCGTGGACATGGCCTCAGGTCCTCGTCCAGTTGAAGCGCGCCCGCTCCGGGCGGCCGTAGAGGGTGAGCGCGCCGCGCTCGCCCACCGCGTTCGGGCGCTGGAAGATCCAGTTCTGCCACGCGGAGAGCCGCCCGAAGATCTTCGTCTCCATCGTCTCGGGCCCCGCGAAGCGCAGGTTGGCCTCCATCCCGGTGAGCGCATCGGGCGACAGGCTCGCGCGCTCTTCGATGGCGAGCCGCACCTCGTCGTCCCAATCCATCTCATCCGGCGCGAACGTGACGAGCCCGGCCTCGAGAGCCGTCTCGGCGTCCATGGCCTCGCCGACGGGGACGTCCGCACGGGAGGGATCCTTCAAGAAGCGCGTCTGGAGGCGGGAGAGGCCGTTCCCCATCGGCAGCGCCCCGCGGTTCAGCTCCGAGAAGGCGAGGGTCGGCCCGTCCTCCGCCGACAGCATGTAAGAGCGGTCGGCGGCCAGGGCCAGCTCCGCGAGCGAGCCCGCGGAGCAGGAGCCGGCGTCGATCATGGCGAGCAGGCTGCGCGCGGTGATGTCGAGGCGCTTCAGCACCCGCTTCATGTGGTGGAGCACCTCGTTCACGAACCAGTCTTCGCGGCCCGCCCCGAGCGCGGCGTCGGCCGCGAGCACCTTCGCCGCCTCCCCGCGGGTCTGGAGCACGACCACGCCGATCTCCGGACGGTTGAAGCGCAGGTCCAGGAGCGCATCGTCCAGCTCCCGGAACGCCCTCAGCGCCCACAGGTCGCTCCCCCGTTCTCGCATCGCCGCCGGCGACGAGGGCTCGTCGAGCTCGGGACCCCGCACCGTGAGCCGCGCCCCTCGCGCCGCCGCGTCCACGTCGAGCGTCACGTACTTGTAATCGACGCCGTCCTCGCGATACCGCGCCCCGAGAGGACGCAGCTCCACGCCCGGCCCGGAGCGCGGCGGCGCCGAGGAGGCCAGCGCCTCCGCGCGCTCGGCGACGCGGGCGGGAAAGCGCGAGAGGGGCGCCGCCTCGTCGACGAGGCCCCACTGCACCGCGCGCTTGCCCTTCACACCCTCGCCGAGGCTGGCGAAGACGTCCGCGAGATCGCGCCGGACCTTGCGCTTGTCCACGAGCCGCGTGAGCCCCCCCGTGCCGGGCAGCACCGCGAGCAGCGGCACCTCGGGCAGGCTCACCGCCGAGGAAGCATCGTCGACGAGAAGGATCTCGTCACAGGCGAGCGCCAGCTCGTAGCCCCCTCCGGCGCAGGCGCCGTTGACCGCGGCCAGCGCCTTGAGACCTGAGTTCGCCGAGGCGTCTTCGAGCGCCAGTCGCGTCTCGTTCGTGTACTTGCAGAAGTTCACCTTGAAGGCATGGGAGGAGGAGCCGAGCATGTAGATGTTCGCCCCGGAGCAGAAGACCCGGTCCTTCGCGCTCGCGATCACCACCGCGCGCACTTCCGGGTGCTCGAAGCGCAGGCGCTGGATCGCGTCCGCCAGCTCCAGGTCGACTCCCAGGTCATAGCTGTTGAGCTTCAGCGGGTAGCCCGGACGCAGGCCGCGCTCCTCCGCCACATCCATGGAGAGCCGGGCCCGCGGCGGCTCGATCTCGAGTCTCCAGTGGACGTAGCGCGAAGGGTGGGTTTCGAACCGGACGGGGGCGGCGGTCGCCGTCTCGAGGTGCTCCATGCGGCCCAGGATAACGGGAGTCCCGCCGGCGGTCAAGCACTATAGTACATTGCGTCGAGCAAGAGACTGTATTATAGTGCATGAGCGATGGAGAGCGATCGGCTGCTCGCCGGGCTGGGACGGCGCGTGCGCGCGCTGCGGCAACTCCAGGGGTACACGCTGAACGAGCTGGCGGCGCGCTCGGGCCTGTCCCCCCGCTTCCTCATCCAGGTGGAGGCCGGAAGGGCCAACATCTCGGTGCGGAAGCTGGCCGGCCTCGCGAACGCTCTCGGCCAGGCGCCCGGAGCGCTGCTCGCGCCGCCGGAAGGCGGGACGGACCGGCCGGTGGTCGCGCTGCTCGGGTTGCGGGGCGCGGGCAAGACCACGATCGGCCGCCGGCTCGCGCGGCGCCTGCGCGTACCCTTCGTCGAGCTGGACCGTCGCGTCGAGCAGGCGGCGGGGATGTCGCTGGCCGAGATCTTCGCCCTCCACGGCGAGGAGTACTACCGCCGGCTCGAGCGGGAGACGCTCGCGCGCATCCTCGACGAGGCGGGCGGACGCCGTCTGGTCCTCGCGGCGGGAGGGGGTCTCGTCACCTCGCCGGAGACCTACGCGCTGCTGCGCCGCCGCGCGCGGACCGTCTGGCTGCGGGCCAACCCCGAGGACCATTGGAACCGGGTCGTGCAGCAGGGCGACCGGCGGCCGATGGCCGAGCACCCGGAGGCGATGGCCGAGCTGCGACGGCTGCTGGCGGCCCGACACCGGCTCTACGCCGAGGCCGACGGCACCGTCGACACGTCGCGGCTCGGCATCCACGGAACCGTACGCGCGGTCGAGCGTTTGCTGCCCGACGACGCGGGCTCGGGTTAGAATCTCCTGATTCTCCGGCCATGACTGTCCTCGTGCTTGCGCTGCTGTTCGAGGCTTCTCTTCCCCCGCCCCGCGACTGGATGGCGGTGCGGAACGGCGCCGTCGAGCTGGCCCTCGCCCACCGCGAGACGGACCGCCTCGACGGCGGCATCCTCACGGTCGACCCGCAGCGGCGGGTCGTGATCTGGGAGGGCATCGCCGGTGACATGGGCTGCCATGTCAAGGTCGAGGCCTCGTTCGACGACGTGCGCTCGGTGGCGCTCGGCGAGCCGGGTTTCGCGATCGAGTTCCGCAAGGGCAAGGGCCCGCGCATGCTCTTCATCCCTCGTCCCCACGCGCAGTGGCTGCTGCGGGAGCGCCGGGTGCGCAATCCACAGATGTCCCAGCTCGTGCGGGAGGGACGGCTCGACGTGGCGGGTCCGGACGGGGAGTCGCTCCCGTTGACCGGCTCCGCCGCCTCCACGGCGCCGATCATCGAGCACCTGGACCTGCCTTCGGCGGTCACCGCCGACACCCGCGCCGCGGTCAACGCCGTCCGGGACGCGCTCGGGCGGACGCCGGCTCCCGCGACGCTGATCCGCGAGGCCCTCTACGGATCCACGTGGGAGGTGAGCCCGTCGGAGATCGCCGAGGCGCCCGCGGGGTTCGAGGGCCAGGCGGTGCGCGTCCGCGGCCGCTTCGAAGCCGCGGCGCCGAACGCCCCCGCGCGCCTCGTCGACGAGTCGGGCGCCGCGGTGTTCGTGACGGCCGACGCCGAGGTCGCCCGCCTCGTCGCCGTCGAGTCGAAGGGCTGGCCGGGACAGGTGATCGAGGTGACCGGCGTCGTCCGTCGCGACCCGACGTCGTCCGCGCCGTCGCCGCGCTATGCCGTGTCGTTCTGGGACTTCGATGCGTCCGCGCTGCCGGCCCGCCCGGCCATTGCCGCGGACGCGACCTCGGTCAAGTTACCGGAGCTGATCGCCAACCCCGAGGCCGTCAAGGACCGTCTGGTGCGGGTGGTGGGACAGTTCCGCGGTCACAACCTCTACGGCGACCTCCCCACCCCCTCTTTCCGCCACCGGCTCGACTGGGTGCTCAAGGACGAGCGGGCCGCCGTGTGGGTGACGGGCCGCGCCCCGCGTGGGCGCGACTTCAAGCTCGACCCCGACACGCAAGACGATGCGCGGACCTGGCTGGAGGTCGTCGGCCGGGCGGTCCGGCGTGACGGCCAGGTCGTGGTGCGCGCGGAGAAGGTCGGCCTGGTGCCCGCTCCCGCGGCCGCGCGGGTCAAGGCGGTGCGCCTTGTCGCCGGAAGCGGAGTGCGCCCCGTCGTCGTCTTCAGCCTTCCCCTCGACGGCGACCGCGTCCGGTCCGACGCGCGCTTCGTGATCCAGTTCAACAAGTACATGGACGACGACAGCTTCGCCGGCCACGTCCTCCTGCGATACGCGGACGCTCCCGCGGCGGGTGGCTTCGCGACGATGACGCTCGCGTACGACGAGGGCAAGCGCGCGCTCGTCATCGATCCCGGGGTCGCGCTGGAGCCGGGCCGCCGCATCGAGTGCCTGCTCCTGCCGGGGATCGTCGACGCCGACGGGCTGCCCCTCGGGCCGCGCCAGGGCAGCGCCACGCCCGACCTGATCGACCTCCTGCGCTTCGACGTGGAGCGCTAGAGAAGTCGTACGGAGTGGCTCTTGACCGCGAGCCAGACGGGCTGACCGGCCTTCAGACCGAGCGACTGGACCGCGGCCGGCGTCACGCGCGCGAGCCACGGTGACGGCGCCGCCGCCAGCGCACACCTGAGCGTGACGTCGACTCCGGTGCGCTCCAGGCCCTCGAGCCGCGCTTCGTAGACGTTGCGGGCCGACAGCCCCTTCACCGGCGCCGACGAGACGAGCACGTCCTCGGCCCGGATCGCGGCCACGACCGCCGTGCCCACCGGCCGCGTCGCGGCCAGCGGGACCGAGAGGGGGATGCCGCCCTCGAGCTCGACGCGGCTCACGCCTCCCGCCGCATCGTGGCCGAGGATGCGCCCGGGAAGCAGGTTCTCGATGCCGGCCTCCGCCTCGACGGACAGGCCGGGGGAGGAGAGCAGGTCCAGGGGGCGGCCCTGGGACTCGACTCGGCGATCCCGCAACAGGAGAACGTGTCCGGCCAGGGCCAGCGCCTCGCCCACGTTGTGCGTGACGTACAGGATCGGCACCTTCCACTCGTCGCGGATGCGGACGAGATAGGGCAGCACGCGTTCCTTCAGCTCGACGTCGAGGGCGGCGAGCGGCTCGTCGAGGAGCAGGATCCGGGGCGAGGTGGCGAGGGCGCGGGCGAGGGCGACGCGCTGCTTCTCGCCGCCCGAGAGCGAGGCCGGGTGGCGCGGCAGGAGCGGCCGGAGGTTCAGCGTCTCGATGGCCGTCTCGACCCGGCCCTCATCGCCGCGCGCGCCGAACCGCACGTTGCCGAGCGCGGTGAGATGCGGGAACAGGCCCGCGTCCTGCGGCACGTAACCGACGCGTCGCTGCTCGGGGGCGACGCGCACGCCGCGCTCCGTGTCCAGGAACACCGCGTCGCCGCACGCGATCCGGCCGCGGGCGCGCCGCCGCAAGCCGGCGATCGCCTCCAGCAGCGACGTCTTGCCCGCGCCCGACGGGCCCATCACCGCCGTGACGGCCGGCGGCAGATCCGCCTCCACATGCAGCTCGGAGCCGACGAGCGGCACGTCGACGCGGATCTCGATCACTCTTCCGGCCTCCGCCCCAGCCGACGCGACAGGAGCTCGGTCGTCCATAGCGCGGCGAAGGCCAGCGCCGCCGTGACCGCGGCGAGGACGGCCGCGCGGTCGTCGCGGCCGACCTGGTTGTCATGGAAGATGGCCAGGGCGAGGGTGCGCGTCCGGCCGGGGATGTTGCCGGCCACCATCACCGTGGCGCCGAACTCACCGAGCGCGCGCGCGAAGGCGAGGACGGTGCCGGCGAGCACGCCCCGCCAGGCCAGCGGCAGCGTCACGCGGAAAAACGCGGCGGCCGGCCGGCAACCCAGCGTCCGGGCCAGCCCGACCAGCCGCGGGTCGACCTCCTCGAAGGCGGTGCGCGCCGAGCGCACGAGCAGGGGGAACGACATGACGCTCATCGCGAGGACCACCGCCTTCCATGTGAAGACCATCTCGATGCCGCGGGCGGCGAGCCAGGCCCCGAGGGGCGAGTGCCGGGAAAGGGCCTCGAGCAGCACCAGTCCGACGGCGGTCGGAGGCAGGATGAGGGGCAGCGACAGGATCGTCTCGAGCGCGCCCTTTCCCGGCCCGCGGTACCGGGCCAGCGCGAGGGCGGCCGCCAGCCCGAGCGGAAAGATGAGGAGCGTGGCGAGGGCGGCGACCTCGAGCGTGAAGAGGACGACCTCGACCTCGTCCCTGGTCAGCACCGGCCCTCAGCGGGGAGCGAGGACCCGGAACCCGTATCTCTCGAAGACGGTCCGCGCCTCGGGGCCCGCGAGGCGGCGGACCAGCGCGAGCGCCGCCGGCTTGCGCGAGATGACGAGGGGAGCGAGCACGTAGACGATCCCGGGCCCCCCCTCCGCGGGTACCGTGAAGGCCACCCGAACGCGGCGGGACAGGGCGGCGTCGGTGCGGTACACGAGGGCGGCGTCCGCGTTGCCGGACTCGACCGCGGCGAGGGCGGCGCGGACGTTCAGCGTCGGGATCACCCGGTCCTTCAGGGCCGACCACAGCCCGACCGACTCGAGGTAGCCCCGCGCATAGACGCCGGCGGGCACCGCCTCGGGATCGGCGAGCGCGATGCGTCGCAAGAGAGCGAGGTCCGCCGGCGAGCCCACCCTGGTCGGGGCGGCCGCCGGCACCACCACCACCAACACGTTGGAGAGCAGCTCGATGCGGTCGGAGCCGCGCACGAGCCCCGCCTTCTCCACGACGTCCATCTGCGCGCGGTCCGCGGAGAAGAACAGGTCGGCGCCGGCTCCGGCCAGGATCTGCCGGGCGAGATCGTTGGAGGCCCCGACGTTCAGTACGACCTTGTTTCCGCTGTCCTTCTCGTAGGCCCGGCCGATCTCCTCGACGGCGTCGGCCAGGCTGGCGGCGGCGAAGACCGTCACCTCCTCGGGGGAACCGGTTCCGACCGCCGACAGCAGGGCCAGGATTGCGAAGAGTGACGCCCTCACGACTCCTTCCAGGCGGCGAGGTTCCGCTCGATCTGTCGGGCATGCTTCTCCAGGTGATCGGCGTAGATCCTCAGCCAGTCCTGGGCGGTATAGCGGCCCGACTCGCTGTGCCGGCCCTCCTTGCGCCACGCCTCCTCCGGCAGCGTCCGGAGCAGGAGCGTGGTGCTCGCCCGCACCGCTTCGATGGTGCGCAGGGCGGGCTCCAGCGGCAGCGCGTGGTAATCGAAGACGCGCGCCCACTCGTCCTGGTCGTAGCCGAGGATCGTCGGCTCCTTCTGCGCCACCAGGTACCGGATGCGCGCGGCGCCGTTCGTCTCGGAGTCGGCGCAGTGGCAGACCACCTCGTGGACGGACCACCGGCCGGGGCCGGGGCGCCACCGCACGGCCTCGTCGGGGACGACGGCGAGCGCGTCGCGGATGAGCAGCGGGCCGCGCTCGTACTGCACGATGCGCTCCTCGCGCCCGGCGGCGCTGAAGAACATGGCTCCTCCGTCAGGAAGAGCCTACACTACTTTGCCGCGGCGATTGCGGCGTGCAGGGCGGCGCAGAGGTCCCGCATCGACACGGGCTTGCGCAGCACGGGGCCCACGCCGAGCCCGGCCTGCTCGCTGGCTTCGAGGACGAGGTTGCCGCTGAAGATCACCGCCGCCACCCGGTCCCCTTCGCCGCGCAGCAGGCGCAGGAGCTGACGGCCGGTGAGCCCGGGCATCTCCTCGTCGAGGAGCAGGGCGTCGAAGGGACGCTTCGCGCGGTACAGGACCAGCGCTTCCAGGCCGTCCACGGCGGCCTCGACCTCGAAGCCCTCGTCGATCAGTCCTTCGACGAGTATCTCGCGGAGCAGGGGCTCGTCCTCGGCCAGGAGGATGCGTGTCATCTCGACGCGCAGCGCCGGCAGCCAGGCTTCCGGAACGACGGCACCAAGACCTCCGCGAAGCTCGAAACGACGAGTGATTCTCGGGTGACCGCCGCTCCTCGTCAATATCTATTTGACGCATTTGTGAGATTTTACGGTGACGCTTCCGCTACGTTTTATTTGTATACATTGTCAGTACATGAGCGTCCCCGCGCCCGATCGCTTTTCGATCCGTCGCGGCCGTGTATGCGGTCTCAGTCGGAGGCGGCGGAGACGAGGTCGTAGCCGAGCTGGCGCAGGAGGAAGAGGGACCAGGCGCGCTCGAAGTAGAAGATCGGCTGGAGGGCGGTCTGCATCACCACCGGCAACAATACGCAGCAGCACGTGAGGCAGGCCGCGAAGATGAGCACGATCCCCGCGACGATGCTGAAGACGATCTTCAAGAGGACGTACACCACGAACACGCTGGGATGGGCGCGCAGCAGACCGAGCAGCAGCCGCATCGCGTCGGGGCAGCCGACGCCGGCCCGGACCTGGAGGGGGGCCACGAAGTCACGGAGGGCGAGCGAGGCCAGGCCGGCGCTCACGATCAGCACCAGGAACAGCACGAAGATCGCGCCGAGGCCGAGCCCGGCCGTCAGCCCCGAGCCGGGCGGGCCGCTGACCAGCACCACCACCGCGAGCGCGGCGGCGGCGCCGAGGACGAGGAGCCCGACCAGGGTGGCCAGCGCGAGGCCGAAGCTCCACGCGAAGTACGAGTCGGCGCGGGCGGCGTGCTCCCGCCACGGGCGTTCGAAGTCGGCCCGGCCACTGGCCACGTTGTCCAGGTACATGAACACACCCCGGCTGTTGAGCCACAGCAGGAGCGCGGTGAACGCGATCACGACGGTCAAGACGGCGGCGGCGACCGCGGCCACGATGGGGGCGTGCGTGGCCAGCCACTCGACCGCCTTCGAAACGTCGCCTTCACTCGGACCCGCATTGCCCCAGCCGCCCGGCGCCGGCATCCTGAACGCGCCCCGCATCCCGCTCTGGCGGCCACACTGGTCGAGGAACGCGACGCAGCCGAGGATCAGCCAGCGCTCGAAGCGGAACGGGAAGAGCTGCCGCCGCGTGTGATCGATGGCCTGTTGCGCCGCGTCGAGCGGCGAGGGCCCGGGCGCCGCCGGCGTGACGCTGGTCATCGAGTTTGGATGCGGTGCGCCACGTCGCGGATTATACGTTCACCGCCGGCCGCCGCCGCGCGAGGCGTGGGCACGCGCGACCGTGACGAGGTCGGACAGGAGGCCGTAGGCGGTCTGCTCCACCGTCCCTCCGCGCTCGAGGACGGCGATCTCACCCATGAGGTCCGTCTCCAGGACGAGGGCGGAATCGCTGCCCGCCCCGCACAGAGGGTCGCCGGCCGGAAGCTCCTCGGGCGCCACCCTGACCCGAACCGCGCCCCCCCCGCGCTCGGCGCGCGTCACCAGCCGGAAGTGCCGCCCCGCGCGGGCGACGGCGCGGACGGCGGAGTCGGACAGGCCGCGGATCCCCCGCCGGCGCACGCGCTCCGGCCGGATCGACGCTCCCATGAGGACGCTCGCCAGCGCGCAGCCCTTGACGGCCGCATCCCATCCGTCGAGGTCGTGGCTCGGGTCGGCCTCCGTGATGCCCATCGCCTGCGCTTCCCGCACCGCCGCGGCCGCGCTCGCTCCCTGCTCGATCCGGGTCAGGACGAGGCTGGTGGTGCTGTTGAGGGTTCCGCGGAAGGCGAGCACGCGCGCGCCCGGCAGGCAGCGCTCCACCAGGTTGAAGATGGGGGCGCCGTCCATGACGGTCGATTCGTAGAGGAAGAGGCGGCCCCGGCGCTTCGCGAGCTGCTTCAGGCTCCGGTACGCGAAGGCGAGCGGTCCCTTGTTCGCGGTCACCACGTGGCGCCCGCCGCGGAGAGCCGCGCGCACGTGGGCCACGGCCGGCTGGCCCCGCCGCGGGTCGAGCGGTGTCACCTCCACCACGACGTCGGCGGGAGCGCGGCGGACGAAGGCGGCCACCGAGCGCAGCGTCGGCCCTCGATGAAACGGGGCCAGCGACCGGCCCGCGCGCACGGCGGCGAGGCAGCGTCCGAGAGGAAGGCCGCGCTCGTTCACGGCCAGCCCATGGTGGGCGGTGGCGATGCCGGTCACGCGCGGCTCCACGCCCGCCACCCGCAACGCACGGCCATAGGGCCCCGCGAGCCGCTCGACGAACCGCCGTCCCACGTTGCCGAAGCCGACGAGGGCGATGCGGAGGACGGGGCGCACGGCGGGGATTATCCGCCGGACCCGCTCACGGCGCCGCCAGACCCTGCTGGACCTTCTGCTGCATGCGCCTGATGAAGCGGTCGCCCGTCGCCTCGTCGTAGCCGCTGGCCCGGAAGGCGTCCTGCCATTGGTTCGGCGTCAGCTTCGCCAGCGCCTCGCACGTCCAGCGCACGTCCTCGACCGAGATGTTCTCGTAGAGGTCTCGGTGGCGCCGGCCCTTCCTCTCGAAGTGCACGAACCCTCCCTCCACCTTGTCGATGAAGGGCTGCTTCTCGAAGTCCTCGACGTTGTTCTTCGTCCCCTGGTGCCGGAAGCCGGTCGTGCGGCCGAGAGAGGACCCCAGATCCTTCACGACGTAATGGCGGGTCACGCCGTCGCGCGGGGGATCCAGCTCGTACAGCTCGTTGTTGCGGTCGAGGATGTCCCAGTTGTTGACGATGCGCATGAACACCACGAGCCCGCGCAACGGTCGGGTACCGAGGAAGGGATTGTGGCGCCACAGCCAGGACCCCCGATCCTTCCACCCGGGGAGATGGGGGCGGAAGCGGGCCGGGCCCTTGCGGCCGGGCTCGGGTCCGTCCACGAGCGCCCACGACTCCAGGAAGTAGACCGGGGGCTGGCGGAACCCGATCGCCCACAGGAGGCGCGACACCACCACCTCCACCTGCGCCTCGATCCCCATCTTGGCGCTCCAGGTCACGCCCTTCTCGTCCTTGACGGTGTAGCCGGGGCTGAAGCCGCGCTCCTTCCTCTTGACGAACGTGAATCGGGCGTTGGGATCGGGGGCGAGGGCGGCTCCGCCTTCGCCCAGCAACAGATTCCGGGAAGCAATGCTCGACGGCTCGGCCCAGAACTCGGCCATTGGCGCCGGGCTGGGCAGCACGACGACCTTGTCCGGCGCGATCGATCGACAGCCGCCGGCGACCACCGCGATCGCCGCCAGCACCCGCAGTTCGCGCACGGACATGCCTCAGGCGGCGGGCGCCGGAAGGCGGTCGAGCACGGCGTCGATGCGCTGGAGGCCGGCGCGCAGGTCCTGCGGCTCGTTGCCGAAGCCGACGCGCAGGAAGCCGTCCATCCCGAAGTGGTCGCCGGGGACGATGAGCACGCCCTGCTCCTCGCGCAGCCGCGTCACCAGCTCCGTGGAGTTGACCCCCCACGCGTAGCGAAGGTAGGCGATGGCGCCCGCGCGAGGGGCCACGAGCCGGAAGAGGTCGCCCCGGCGCGCGATCCACTCCTCGAGGACCGGGTAGTTCGCGCGGAGTATCCCCCGCGTGCGCCCGAGGATCCGCGCCCGTACGTCGGGGCGCAGGGCGGCGCGCGCCAGCCGGTCGGAGAGCGCACCGGGGCTGATGGTGATGTAGTCCTTTCGTCCCCACAGCTCGCCCGCCGTCGCCGGAGGGCCCACCACCCAGCCGATGCGCAGGCCCGGCAGGCCATACGCCTTGCTCAAGCCGCCGGTGACCAGCAGGCGATCGTACGAGCCCCACAGCGTGGCCGTCTCCTTCCCGTCGCGCTCGGCTCCGCGGTACACCTCGTCGGCGAGGATCCAGGCCCCGTGCCGTCCGGCGGCGGCGACGATCTCCTTCCCCTCCGCTTCGGAGAGGATCGCGCCCGTCGGGTTGTTGGGGTTGCACACCGCGATGAGCCGCGTGCGCGGGCCGACGGCGCGGCGCAGCTCGTCGGCGTCGAGCCTCCACCCGGTCTCCTCGCGCAGGCGTGCCGGCACCACCGTGGCCCCGAAGGCGCGGACGATGCCCCAGAGCTGCATGTAGTTCGGCAGGATGAGCACCACCTCGTCGCCCGGCTCCACCAGCCTCCACGCGGCGATGAAGTTCGCCTCCGCGGTGCCGTTGGTCACGGTCACGTTGTCCGCGGTCGCGCCCGGGTGCAGGCGCGCCACCGCCGAGCGCAGCTCCTCGGTGCCGTTCGACTGGATGTACACGAGCGGGTCGCGCAGCAGCGCCGCGCGCTCCTCGGGCGTGGCCAGGACGTCTTCCACCGACATCGGGTGCACGCCGCTCTCGGACAGGTTGTGGGCGACGCGGTTCTCCCACGTCGACTGCATCCGCTCCATCTCGAAGGGTTCGAGCTTCATGGAGCTGATTCTATCTTCTGATCGCCGCCGAAGCGGACGGAGAAGGGCGCACGGACCGCGTCAACGCGGCGGCGGCGGGGACGGACGGCGCAGTATCTCGGCCAACGCTTCGGCGACGGCGGGGCACGCCTCGCGGGCCAGGTTCGCGACGTCCCGGGCAACGGACGCCTCGTCACGCCGGCGATGCGCTCGTGCGTCGTCCAGCAGGCTCGCGAACAGGTCGACGGCGCTGTGCGCGGTCGCGTTCCAACGCGCATCGCTCCCGCCCGGGCTCTCGTCGATCGCCGCGTGCAGCATGGAGGCCAGCGCCGGCGCGACCTTCTCCGGTTCTTCCTCGAGCACCCAGCGCACGATGGAGGCGATCGTCTCCGCGTCGGCGGTTCCGGACGCCAGCGCCTCGCCCAGACGCCGCGGCGCGTCCGCGCGTGACGCCTTCCGCGTCCCGGCCCAGAGGCTGGGTCCGGACGCCATCGCCAGGATCACCGCTACCGCCACCGCCCGCGCACGATTCATCGCCACCTCGGGGTCAAGGACGAGTCTTGAGAGTACCGCAATCCACCGCGGGAGCCAACGTGATCAGATGGCATTGGCGCGCGCGGCGGCGCCCGGGTCGGGCACCCCGGAGTTCCGCCAGATGATCTACCTGCTTTCTGCGGCCTCTGCGTCAAAGAGCAATGCGGCCCATTGCCCCGCTAGTGCCGTTCCAACTTTTCGCACCGAGCTTGGCACGAGTGTCGATTCTGCGTCCCAACTCCAATCTTCGAGATCATCGTAGGTCCATCAAGTTGGAACGGCACTAGCCGTCGACGAATATCCGCAGCTTGCGGGGCTTGACGTAGAGACGCTCGCCGACGCGGGCCTGCAGAGCCTCGCTCTGCTCGCGCGTCAGCTCGGCCTGGAGGCTGCGCCCCTCGGCGTCGGACAGCTCGAGCTTGACCACCGCCCCCGCCGGGCTCGCATGGCGGAGCGTCACCCACAGCCCTCCGCCGCCGTTCTCGACGCGGCTGACCTCCAGCTCATGCGGCCGCGCATAGCCGGAGGCCGGCCGCGACTCGTCGTGGAGGTGGGCGGGATAGTCCACGGCCAGCGGCCCCAGGAACGCCTTGCCGCCTTGGACCGTGCCCGCGAAGACCGCGGACTGACCGATGAACGTCATCACGAAGGGCGTGGCCGGGTGCTCGAATACCTCCTGCGGCGTGCCCATCTGCTCGATGCGCCCGCGGTTCATGACCACGACGCGATCGGCGACGTCGAGCGCCTCCTCCTGGTCGTGGGTGACGAAGACGCTGGTGAGCCGGATGTCGTCGTGCAGCCGCCGTAGCCAGCGGCGCAGCTCCCGGCGGATCCTCGCGTCGAGCGATCCGAAAGGCTCGTCGAGCAGCAGCACCTTGGGCTCGACCGCCAGCGCGCGCGCCAGCGCCACCCGCTGGCGCTGCCCGCCGGACAGCTCCGACGGCCGGCGATCCGCCAGCCAGTCGAGCTGCACCAGCTTCAGGAGGTCCATCACCTTCGCGCGGATGTCCGCCGCGGATGGGCGGGCGCCGCGGGGCCGTACGCGCAGGCCGAAGGCCACGTTCTCGAAGACCGTCATGTGGCGGAAGAGCGCGTAGTGCTGGAAGACGAACCCCACCCGCCGGACGCGCACGTCGCGCTGCGCCTGGTCCTCTCCCTCGAAGAAGACGGCGCCGGCATCGGGCGCTTCGAGACCCGCGATGATGCGCAGGAGGCTGGTCTTGCCGGAGCCCGACGGCCCGAGCAGGGCCACCAGCTCACCCGCGGGGACGGTGACGCTCACGTCGTCGACCGCGGTGAAGCTTCCGAACTTCTTGGTGACGTTGCGGACTTCGATGCTCATGCCGCCTCCCGCGCGGGCTCGTCCGACCGCACGGCCCGCCGCGACCGCCACTCGACCAGGCTCCTGGCCAGCAGGGTCACGAGGGCCAGGAACGCCAGGAGGGAGGCGACGGCGAAGGCGGCCTGGAAATTGTATTCGTTGTACAGGATCTCGACGTGGAGCGGGATCGTGTTGGTGAGCCCGCGGATGTGGCCGGAGACCACCGACACGGCGCCGAACTCGCCCATCGCGCGGGCGTTGCAGAGGATGACGCCGTACAGCACGCCCCACTTCACGTTGGGCAGGGTGACGCGGAGGAAGATCTGCCCGCCGCCCGCGCCGAGCACGCGCGCCGCTTCCTCTTCCTCGTTGCCCAGCGCCTGCATCACCGGGATCAGCTCTCGGGCCACGAACGGGAACGTCACGAAGACGGTGGCGAGGACGATCCCGGGCACCGCGAAGATGACCTTCAGGTCGTGCGCGCCGAGCCACGGTCCCAGAAGGCCTTGCCGTCCGAAGAGCAGGACGAAGATCATGCCCGAGATCACGGGCGAGACGGCGAAGGGAAGGTCGATCAGCGTCAGCAGCGTGCCCTTGCCGGGGAACTCGAACTTCGCGATCGCCCAGCTCGCCGCCAGCCCGAAGACGAGGTTCAGCGGCACCGCGACGGCCGCGGTCAGAAGCGTCAGCCGGATCGCCGCCCAGGCATCGGGCGCACGCAGCGCGGACACGTAGGCCCCGAGGCCCTTTTCGAGCGCCTGGGCGAAGACGGCGGCGAGCGGCATCACCAGGAAGAGGGCCAGGAACACGACCGCGACCGCCAGCAGCGTTCCCCGCACGACGGGCGGCTCGGTGAGGGCGCGTCTCATGCCACGGCCCCGCGGCGGCTGGCCCAGGACTGAAGGCGGTTGATGGCCCCGAGAAGCAGGAAGGAGGCGGCCAGCATCACCACCGCGATGGCGGTGGCTCCCGCGTAGTCGTACTGCTCCAGCTTGGTGATGATGAGCAGCGACGTGATCTCCGTACGCATCGGCATGTTGCCGGCGATGAAGACCACGGAGCCGTACTCGCCGAGGGCCCGCGCGAACGCGAGGGCGAAGCCGGTGATCCACGCGGGGAAGAGGGCCGGGAGGATCACGTGGGCGAAGGTCTGACGACGGCCGGCGCCGAGGCTCGCCGCCGCCTCCTCGACCTCCACGTCCAGGTCCTCGATGACGGGCTGGAGCGTACGCACGACGAACGGCAGCCCGATGAAGGTGAGCGCGACGACGATGCCCAGCGGCGTGAACGCCACCTTCAGCCCCAGCGCCTCCAGTGGGCGTCCGAGCCAGCCGTTGGACGAGTAGAGCGACGTGAGGGCGATGCCGGCCACCGCCGTCGGCAGCGCGAACGGCAGGTCGACGAGGGCGTCCACGACCCGCTGGCCGGGAAAGCGGTAGCGCGCGAGCACCCAGGCCACCACCAGCCCGAACACGCCGTTCAGCGCCGCCGCCGCCAGCGATGCGCCGAAGGTGAGACGGTACGAGGCCAGCACGCGCGGCGACGTGACCGTCGCCCAGAACGGCCCCCAGCCCATGGAGGCCGTCCTGAGCGCCAGCATCGACAGCGGCACCAGCACGATCAGGCTCAGGTAGAGCAGCGTGAAGCCGAGGGTGAGCCCGAACCCCGGCAGCACGCGGCGGCGAGAGGACGTGGCGATCATCTCCCCGGTTGATACAGCTGGTCGAACACGCCGCCGTCGGCGAAGTGCGTCTTCTGGGCCTTCGTCCAGCCCCCGAAGGCTTCGTCGATCGTGAAGAGCTCGACCCTGGGGAACTGGCTCGCGTACTTGGCGGCCACACTGGCCAGCCGCGGCCGGTAGAAGTGCCTGGCCACGATCTCCTGGCCCTCGGGCGTGTACAGATACTCGAGGTACGCCTGGGCCGCGGCCCGGGTGCCCTTCTTGTCCACCACCTTGTCCACCACCGCCACCGGCGGCTCGGCGAGGATGCTGACGGAAGGAGCCACGATCTCGAGCTTGTCCTTGCCCAGCTCGTTCACGGCCAGGATCGCCTCGTTCTCCCACGCGAGGAGGACGTCGCCGATGCCGCGCTGGACGAACGTCGTGGTCGAGCCGCGCGCGCCCGAGTCGAGCACCGGGACCCGCTTGTACAGCTCGGTCACGAACGCGCGGGCCTTGGCCTCGTCGCCGCCGGGCGGTCGCTGCGCATGGCCCCAGGCCGCGAGGTAGTTCCACCGGGCTCCGCCCGACGTCTTGGGGTTGGCGGTAATGATCGCGACTCCGGGCTTCAGCAGGTCGGGCCAGTCCTTGATGGCCTTCGGGTTGCCCTTGCGCACGACGAAGACGACCGTCGACGTGTAGGGCGCGCTGTTCTGCGGCAGGCGCTTCTGCCAGCCGGGCGTGATGAGGCCGCTCTCCTGGACGGCGTCGATGTCGTAGGCCAGGGCCAGCGTGACGACGTCGGCCTCGAGGCCGTCGATGACGGCGCGGGCCTGCTTGCCCGAGCCACCGTGGGACTGGTTGATGGCGATCGTCTTGCCCGTCTTCTGCCTGTAGCTCGCGATGAACGAGGAGTTGATCGCCTGGTACAGCTCGCGCGTCGGATCGTAGGAGACGTTGAGGAGCGTCGCGTCCTGCGCCCGCGCGGCGGACGCGGGGCCGACGGCGGCCAAGGCGGCGAGGACGGCAACGCGGGCGGCGGCGTGGATCTTCGCGGTCATGGTCTCCATGCCTCCTAGTGCCGTTCCAACTTGTTGTCCCGAGTCGAAGAGAGCGTGCAGGCCAGACGCTGCTTGAGGTAGCGGCCGCCTCGACCAGATTTCAAGTAGCGTTTACGACGAT
>Ga0207684_10001216_pt1 | contig 28649 bp, 28 predicted proteins | sample KBSK5501metaG_FD_184342 | JGI IMG/M metagenome (GOLD analysis project Ga0207684, IMG submission 184342) | Corn, switchgrass and miscanthus rhizosphere microbial communities from Kellogg Biological Station, Michigan, USA - KBS K5-50-1 metaG... | ecosystem: Host-associated > Plants > Roots >...
CTGTCGCCGGGCAATGGCCCACCGTGAAGAGGATTCTAACCTCTTTTTGAGGTCCGCTAACAGGTTGCTGACAAGGATATGAAAGGAGTCCTCGTTGAGCTTTCTCCTGTGGTTGGTTGATTTGGCTGTCTCGCCATTACAGCGCGGCGCCGCCCGCTTCCGTTCGTTCTTTGTTTCGATGGTCAATCCTCAATTGGCTGGAAGGGTAAGCGCGGAGTGGTGGATTACAACCGCGAACGGCGAGTCACGTGGGCGAGGAAATGGCCTGCACCGCGAGAGGATCCTGCACGACGGCGATGACTCGCAGCCCACCGCCCAAGCGCGCGCTGGCGAGGGGATCGAGGTCGAACAGGCGGCGGCCCAAGTCCCGCCCTGTGCCAGGGTGTGGCACCGGCTCCTGGGCTCCTGGGGCGGCCAGCTTCCGCGTCTAGAAGGTTGATGTCGCGGGCACGGCGGCCACGGACGAGACGGCCGCGGCCGGAGGGGCTAATGTTGCCTACGCTCCGACCGCGGATGGGGAAATTTAGCGGCCGGTCACTTACACGGTCCAGTTACTGGTTGACGGCGCCGGCGTGCCGGCCATAGCATGCCGCTCAGGAGGGCGGGGTCTGTGTGCGAGCAGGGCCGCTCATGTGCACTATGGCATCAGCTCCTGGGGGGCCACGCGCCGTCGGAGGGGACTAATGGCGCCTACGCTCCGACGATGAAGGAGACCATTGTCCGGATATCACCCGTAACGTGTCATTCGGAGAATGTTTGTTCGTGAAGAATCGTCTGGTCCGTTTGCTACGGAGCCGCCGACTGCAACCCATCTGGGAACGGCTGCATCACGTCTCAATCGTTGGGATGAACTACTGGGGCGGGGCGTCTATTCAGACGAGTGGTGAACTCGCTGCGCTTCGTTATGTCCGCGAATGCCTTGAACCGGACGCAGCGGTAATCTTCGATATTGGAGCGAACATTGGCGAATACACGTTGCAGGCCGCGCGAGAGTTTGGAGAACATGCGCGGATATTTTCGTTCGAACCATCCTCTACGGCGTTCCAGAAACTGCTAGCCGCTACGGCCCTGATGTCGACGGTGCGGGTCTTTAATCACGGTTTCGGTGATGTAAGCGAATCCCGCGACCTGTACTCGCCTCACAACGGGTCGGTTAAGGGTTCTCTCTATGGAAACGGACGCGGACTCGTGGTGGAGTCGGTCTCTCTTCGCACTATCGACGAGTTCTGCGAAGAGGAACGCATTGAGAAAATTCATCTACTGAAGATTGATGTGGAGGGGCACGAGCATAGAGTGTTGCGAGGCGCCAAAACAATGATTGACGGCGGGCAGGTGCAGTTTATCCAGTTTGAGTTTGGCGAGTGCCACCTTGAGTCAAGATCGTTCTATAGGGATTTCCACGAACTTCTCGCACCTCGTTACAAGCTCTATCGGATCGTCCCGGACGGTCTCAGCCCGATCCAGGACAAGTATTCAATAGAACTTGAAGTGTTCGCGACTATCAACTACTTTGCCGAGCTCCGAATGTAGCGGGGCCGAGAAAAGAAGGGCTGCTTGTCGGGTCGTAGTCGTAAGGGGGAGTCGGCGGACAAGCGCTTTGTTGAGGTTCGCTTTCGGTCTTGCGTTGGGGGCAAAGATTCTTGTGGCCTACTTTCCGCTGTTCGGGCCTGCCTTTGTTGCAGAACACGTCGGCTCCTCGTCCTCAGTGGCTTCCGCGATGTGCAAGACCTGAAGCGACACGACTACACGCTATTGCGCCGGCCTCGATAGCAGACTGTGGATACACTCGTCTCCGTCCTGAAGTCATCTGCTCGACACCTTGTTGCTCCGATACTCCACCTCGGCTGGTACCGCCGACGCCGGTACCGGCTCGAGGTCACCTCTAACCGACAGGCCCTGAAACCAGGAATCACAGCGATCGTCGCGGCGAGAAACGAGGCCTACCTCATCCCCTTCTGCCTGGAAAGCCTGGTCGGTGCGGTGGAGCAAGTCGTCTGTGTCGACAACGGCTCCAGCGATGCTACTCTCGCCCTCATGCACGAGTTTCAAACACGAAGGGCTGCTGACCTTGACGTCGAGATACTCTCGATGCCGGGTGCCCTTCTCGGCGAATGCCGACAGGCAGCGCTCCAGCTTACCCGACATGAGTGGCATCTTCGCTGGGATGCCGACATGGTGTGCCGAACTACAGGGCCTGAGACTTTCTCAAGGTTGTGCCGTCGCGTCCTCACGGATGACCGTCCCCGCACCATCCAACTCCCGCGAACGAATCTCGTGGGCGATCTCCACCACACGCACCGCCTCCTTCCAGTCATCGACCCCGGGGAGCCGATACTTATGCGGTTCTCACAGTTGATAAATTATCGGGAGATTGGACGGTTCGATGTCATTCGCGTACCGCTCTCGTATCGCCAGGTTGTCGACAAAGGCCACTACTATGTCCACTGCGCTGGGCTCAAGTCAGATGAGAACCTGATTCACCGGTTCCACTACTTCGCCTGGCGCGAAGCAGTCAATGCAGCCCCCGATGCGAGCAGCCGCCACGCCCTAGCCGACTTTGAGGTGTTCAAGCGCCAGCGGAACTTGGAGCTCTTTGGCACCAATTCCCCCTCCTCTCTGAAGTTCCGTTACCAGCGTCAGCTTGTGTACCATCTGCAGCGGTATGACGAGACGGTCTATGGGCCGTACCCTGAAGTCCTGTGCTCCGAATTGAAACGGCCTGACCCTAGGTTTGAGGTTATATATGATGGTGGACGACCATACCGTCGACTTGACCGGGCAGACCGCGAAATGCTCGACTACCGTCCCACAGATGAAGACCTCGCGTGGGACCCTGAAGCATTCCTCCGCCGCTTTTTCACGCCAGCCCAATGTCTTCAACTCGGAATCATGTCAGCAGGGTAGTACCTCGCGCCGCCTTCGCACTCGCGGCATAGACGATCCGGTGAAAGTTGGCGTGGAGCTCTGACCTGCCTGCTTTCTTCGGACCATTCCATGATGGAGAATGGCGTCGATAGGGTGATTGTGTAACCGAACTCGGTTCCCGTCGTTGTTCTTCTTGCTCAGCGCGAGCCGGCACCGCCGGCGAGCGCCCTCCGTCAGGATCGCGCAACCCAGTCGCTTTGAGTTCCAAGGCGTCAAGTGCCAGAGAGTCGAATGCTGGCGCACCGCGTTTGTGGTGCCGGCGCTCAGCTGAGCTCCTGGGCGAGTCCGATGAGAAGCCCTTCAGGCCCGCGAATGTAGCAGAGCCGATACGCGTCTTTATAACGCACTACTTCGCCTACGAGCTGCGCGCCGCGTTTGCGGAGCTTCTCGAGCGTCTCGTCGATGTCGTCCACGGCGAACATGACGCGTAGATAGCCCAGAGCATTCACCGGGGCGTTCCGGTGATCCGCGACGGTGGGCGGCGTGAGAAAGCGGGAGAGCTCGAGCCGGCCGTGACCGTCGGGGGTGCGCATCATGGCAATCTCGACGCGTTGATCGCCCAATCCGGTGACACGTCCGGCCCATTCTCCTTCGATCGTGGCCCGCCCTTCGAGCTCGAGGCCGACGTCGCGAAAGAAATCAATCGTCGCTGCGAGGTCATCGACGACGATTCCTACGTTGTCCATCCGTTTAAGCCCCATGTTTCGAATCTACAAGATGTCGTCTGTTCTGACAACGGAGCGCGGGGCATTGTTTAGAGGATGTTTCGCTTTGAACGCGGCGTGCGTCAAATAGCCGAGACTGGAATGCGGCCGGACGTCGTTGTAGCGGCGACGCCACGCTTCGATGCTGACCTTGGCTTCGACGCGATTCCGAAACCACTGCAACGACCAGTGCTGATCGCGGAACGTCCCGTTGAAGGATTCGTCTGCTCCGTTCTGCCACGGCTTGCCGGGATCGATGAACGCCATTTCGATCGCCGCGGTCTGGAGCCACCGCAGGATAGCCCGCGCCACGAACTCGAGGCCGTTGTCCGAGCGCAGATAGCGCGGCGCGCCGTGGACGCTCACGAGCTGCGTGAGCACCTCGATGACGCGCGCGGACCGAATCCCACCTGCGACATCGATCGCGAGGCATTCGCGGGTGAATTCGTCGATGATCGTGAGGCACTTCAGCGTCTGGCCATTCGCGCACGTGTCGAACACGAAGTCGTACGCCCAGACGTGATTGATCGCCGGCGGTGGAAGCGGCCGCGGTCGACTGGTGGCCACGCGTCGGCGCGGCCGCTTCTTCGGCACCTGGAGCCCTTCCCGTCGCCACAGGCGGTACATCCGGTCGGCGCCGAGCACAAGGCCCAGGCCTCGAGGAAGAGATGCGAATCGTGCGGTAGCCGTACCGTGGATACTGCGCCGCCAAAGTCCGCATCGGCGGCACCACGTCGGCATCCCGGCCGATCAGCCGTGACACGTAGCCGATGCCGCGCGACCGACAGCAGGGCGCACGCGCGGCGGCGCGACAGGCCGCGCCCTTCGGCGTAGGCGACCTGCTGCCGGCGCACGCGTCCGCTTACCATGGTTTTCGCCTGATCTCCTTGAGGACGTCGATCTCGAGATCCCGGTCAGCGACCATCTTCTTCAGCCGGCCGTTCTCCTGCTCCAATTGGCGCAGGCGCTTCAGATCGGCGGCTTCGAGGGTCCCGTACCGGTGCCGCCACGCGTAGATCGTTTGATCGCTGATGCCGTGCCTCTTGGCGACCCCCGCGACCGGCTTCCGGTCGGCTTCGCGGAGGATCGTCACCATCTGCTCTTCGGTAAATCGCGTCTTCTTCATGGCTCCCTCTGTCGTCCGAGGGGTGACATTGTCTCAGGCTTCAGCTGGTCCGAAAATCGCCAGGCGGGTCAGCTCGTCGAGGACGCGCTTGGGAGCGTTGCGTTCCGGATTCCGCTGCTTGTGGACGCAGCAGCTCTGCACGTGCCACCCGGCCCAGACCTTCCCGAGGGCTTGCCGCAAGCCAGCCTGGCCGTCAACTAGGAGAGCAGCCGGGCGTCAACCCGCGCGCGTCGAGGTAGTCCAGACATCCCTTCCAGGCCTCGTACGACTCGCCGCCACACGGATCCAACTCCACGGACCACCTTCTGCCCGTCGGCAAGCACGCCGACGACGGTGTCGGATCCGGACGGATCACAGTGCGCCAGGGATGATCACGCGGACGACGCGAGTGCCTTCTGCTACGTCTTGAGGGTCCGCTAAGGCAGTGCTGGCGGACTCATCGGCAACCACCTGGTAAAGCGGCTGAAGCGAGAGAGTTTCTGAGTTCAGGGTGTCGATCTCAGGCGCCCAGAGTTTGCCGAGACTGTTGCAGAAGAGTCGTGTTTTCCAGCAGGTGTATCACGCCGCTGACGCGGAGCCGGGTATCTCTTCACGGGGGACAATGACACCGCCGTCATGCACAACTCCGCTTCTCGTCCGCCTGCGTGTATCCCGCCTACAATCGAACGGATCCTGATAATCCGAAATGCACGGAGGACTCCGTTGACCCCGCGGATCCGGATAGCGAGTATGGCTGGGAGAAGCTCTTCGGCGAACGGCGGCTGTATCTCTCGTTCGCCCGGAACTCGTCTCTGCGGGTGCGGATTGCCCGGTTCCACAATGTCTTCGGCCCCGAGGGAGACGGCGGAGAGATTGAGGTCTGGGGAGACGGAAGACAGATCCGCTCCTTCCTGTTCGTCGATGAGTTGTCTTGAAGTTGTCAGGCGCCTGATAGAATCTGGGAAGACCCGGTCAACATTGGGTCGGAAGAGAATGATCAGCCTCCAGGACCTGGCCCAGCTGGTCATCGAGATCTCCGGCAAGTCGTCACGGATCGTCAACGTCCCTGGGGCAATGAATGTGCGAGGCCGCAACTCTAGCAATCGCCTCATGGCGGAGAAGCTGGGCTGAGCACCGAGTCAACCGCATCGGAAAGGGCTGGAGGTCACCCACCGCTGGATCGAGGAGCAGGTTCGGCAGCGGGCGGGTGGCCATTCATAGCGGGGACCTCTATCGCCGATACCGGCATAGGAAACTGCCGATCGCCAGGTAGTCCAGACACCCCTGCTGAAAGGACCGGATGGCGTCGCCAGGCGTCGCCACGATCGGCTCCTCGTGCATGTTGAAGCTGGTGTTGATGAGGGCCGGGATCCCACTGAGGCTGCAGTACTCGTCGAGGATCCGGTAATACGATGGGTTAGCGTCGGGCCACACCACCTGCGGCCTTGCCGTGCCGTCCACATGGGTCGCAGCCTGCAGGCGGTCGCGCCACTCGGGCCGGACGTGGTAGGTGATCGTCATGAAGTTGTCTGCATAAGCCGCCACGCCGCGCGCATACCCTTCAAGCAACTCGCCCGCACGAGGGCCGAGAACGCTCGGGGCGAAGGGCATGAACTCCGTCCGGTTAAGACGCTGATTCAGCCAATCGTTGATGCTTCGATCACGTGTGTGGGCTAGGATGGTACGGTTGCCGAGCGCGCGGGGACCATACTCCATGCGGCCGGCGAAGCGCCCGACAACTTTCCCCTCATGTACCAGCTCGGCAACACGCCTCTCGAGATTCGGCACATGCTGGAAGTCGATTCCTCGACTTTTAAGTTCGCGTTCGATCTGGGCGTCAGTGTACTCCGGACCGAAGTAGACGTCCCTTGGCTGGTACCCGTCGTATGGGTGTCCCTGGTTCCCATGAAAGTGATGTAGTGCGGCGCCCGTCCCGATACCCCCGTCTCCCATATTCTGGTGCACGTAGACGAAGTCGACGCCCGGCATCTCCGCAATCATCTGGTTCACCCGAACGTTGGCAAAAACGCCCCCGGCCATCAGGACGTTTCGCCGCGGGTGCTTCTTCAGAAAATGCCCGACATACTCGACGGCGACCTCCTCCAGAAGTCGCTGCGCCGCGGCTGCCAGATCCTTCGCGTCCTTCGTCCGGTCGAAGTTCGATTCCAAGAACTCATAGAAGTCGGCCACGTGGGGAACTGCCGTCGCGCGGTCCTTGAGGAGACGCCTGGCCGTCCGAAACTTCGAGCGGAGCGTAGACACCTTCTTCCTGTCGTAGACGAACTGTTCGGTGCGAGGGTCGAAGCTAAGGAAGCGGCGTAGCTCGGCATGGTAGCGGGCAGGGTCTCCCAGAGCCGCGAGTCCCGTGATCTTCCCCTCGTGTCTCAAACGCTTGTAACCCAGGAAGCCAGTTATTTCCGAGTAGAAGCGCCCCGGTGAGATCAGGTCTGAGGCACCCGACAGGCGGCGGAGGTGGCCGCTCTCGAACAGGTTCGCGGTTGCGCACAGCCCGTCTCCGGCGCCGTCGAGGGTGACCACGAGACCGTCACCCTTCCCCGAGAGATATGCGGCGCTTGCCGCGTGGCAGAGGTGATGCTCATAGCTCACGACGTGGGCGTGCCCCAGACCAACCTCAGCAAGCGACTGCCGCTGGCGCTCGAGCGTCATGCGCTCCGCCTCCCGAACGAACTCGCGCGGCGGCAATCGCCGCCGCGAAGAAGTCAGGTTTCCCATGAAGAGATCAAAGAACAATTTGCCCTTAGGCTTAAGGCGGGGTTGATTGAAATGGTCCCGCGCCCTGATCTTCGCCAGGTCACGCTCGAAGAAGAGGGCGTTGTATTCAGGGGTGCCTGGAAAGATCAGGCGGCGGGTGGCGAGGGCAACGATGCCCACGTCCTTCTTTTCGACGCCGGCCACACGTAGGCATTCGTCGATCGCGCCGTATGGAAAACCAACGTGGAACTTGACGCGAGAGAGTCGTTCCTCCCCGATGGCCGCAACGATGCGACCTTGTGGATCGATGATCGTCACGGTGGCGTCGTGACCAGCATTGATGCCAATCACTGGGCCGCGGCGTTGTGTCATGTCTTCAGTCAGTCGGAGAAGAGCTTGGCATAGATCTTCGCGGTCTCCGTCGCCATGCGGCTCCACTCGAACTGGCGGGCTCGCTCTAGGTTGTGCCTGCCGCACGCCTCGGGATCACGCTGCATGGCTTTCTCCATGGCCGTCTGCAGCCCTTGTGGGTCAGCGGGGTCGTACAGAATATTGTCATCCGGACCGGCGTAGTCGGGGATGCAGCCGAGACGGGGTGCGACGACCATTCGTCCAAAGCTCATCGCCAGCAGCAACGACGCTGAGGTCAACACGCTCCTGAAAGGCAACACGACAGCGTCGGCCGCATTGAAGAACACCTGTAACTCCTCGTCGGGCACAAAGGAGGGCTCCAGCCTCACCCCCGCCGCAGGCACGGCTTTCCGGAGCCTTGCGAGGTAGGTCTCGTCGGCCGCAGGACCCGCGACGATCAGACGCTTGCGCGGGTCGGCTAGCCGCCCGAAGGTGTCAATTAGCTCGTCGATGCCCTTGTAAAGTCGGAGACTGCCAAGGCACAGGAACACGAACTGTTCGGGCCTGATCCCCATCCGAGCACGACTCTCACCCCGGGTGATCTCGTTTGGGTAGATGCCGATGAAACTTCCGAAAGGGATGACTGTGACCCGCTCAGCAGGGACACGGTAGGTGGCGATGACGGACTCCTCGGCGGCAGCGCAATGCGTGACGAGCTGCCCCGCCCGCCTGGCGAGGAACCGGCGTGCTGCGAGGTCTGCTTGGGGGTATCTGTTCTCGTGAGATGTGAGGTTGTGGACCGTCCAGATCACGCGGCCGGACAGCAACCGACGCACGAGACTTACGTCGATGCGGAAGACGAGTTGCTTCAGCAGATGCTTGAAGAAGTTGGGCTCGTTGGCGCCCTGGATGTCCGCGATCCAATGAATGTGGAGGGCCTCAGCCTTGTGACGTCGCACGTTTCTGAAGAGGGGGAACGCGGCTCCGGCGTAGTCCGCGAAGCGGATGTCGTAACCGGATTCGGCGAGGCCCGCAGCGAGCATGGGCTGGTATGGGTTGCCCTGTCGCCAATCGGGGAAATGAAGAACACGCCGCCGTGAGCCCGTGACAAATGACATGTTAATCTTATGGCACCACGACGGGTATATCGGTGCGATCAGAACGGCCTTCATTCATCCTAAACTGTCCGCCGTTAGGATAACCGACACATGAGAGAGAACCCGTGGCTATATACGAGTCACGAGACACTCAAGAGACCTCGTTCCGCAGTCGCAGCTGTGACAAACACCTGGGTCCTTTTTCAGCAGCCGACCTCTTACTTGAGATCGCAATCGTCATTTCAACCCTCGGCCACGCCAGCGCCTCGTCCCCTCAGCGTTTCCAGGCCGGCGCCTGGATTTCCCCTCAGGCCGATTTGAGTCCCCCGCCGCGACTGCCCCGAAGCAACTGATGGCCGCTCCTCGGGTCACGCTATCCACATTACTCGGTGACGCCGTCATCTACGGACTGCCCCGCTTCGCCCAAATGCTTATGTCAGTGCTTCTTCTTCCCCTATACACGCGCTATTTCGCCGTGGCTGAATACGGCATAATCGAGAATCTGAATATTCTTGCTGTACTCTTGACGTGGGCAGTTGGCCTCGCCCTGCCGAGCTCCGTCGTCCGGTTCTACACCGTGGCCGACTCGCTGCAAGAGCGAGTCAGCATAGTCACATCGGCCGCTGCGGCGACGACAGCGATGAGCGGTTTGACACTTCTAGCTATGGCACTGCTCGGTGGCTGGCTGGGTCAGTTGTTCCTGCACCTAGAGCCGGCTCGCGGTCGACCGCTTATCATCCTCGTCACAGCATGGGTTGCGACGCTTCTTCCCCTTTCCGTATGCGAGTCGGTTTTCCAAGCACGCTTCCAGCGGCGCCAATACCTGGTATCCACACTGGGATCCGTCGTGGTGTCCGTGGCGATCACAGCCCTCTGCTTGGTCCAGTTCAGGCTCGGAGTTGTCAGCGTGTTCCTCGGGGCGGTCCTCGGTCATGGCCTTTTGATGGTCTACGCTGTATACAACATTTCGACGGAATTCCGGATCTCAGCTTTTCACGTTCGGACGCTGCGCCGACTTCTGGCGTTTAGTCTCCCTCTCGTCCCCGCCGCGCTGGCACTCCTCGCCATCCGCTCGGCCGATCGCTATTTCATCATATTCCTGCTCCCAGATCCCTTGCATCAGGTGGGGCTATACAGTATGGCCGAAAAGTTGATGGGCCCGCTCACCCTCCTCGGTGCTGCATTTACTCTCGCCTGGTCGCCCTTCGCGATGGCGGCAAGTCTCCAGGACAATGCTCAGCTTCTGTATCTGAGGGCCTTCAAACACTACGTCGCGCTCACCTCGGTGGCCATCGTCGCGCTATGCGCTGCAGCGCCCTTACTTCTACGGATCCTGGCGACGCCCCCCTACTATGAGAGCGTGATTTACATGCCCCCGCTCGGACTCTATCTTGCGCTGAACTCACTCTATCATCTCGGAGCCCTCGGGTTCATGCTCACCAACCGGACGGTCCTCATGGTCCCCATGGTGCTGGCGGCCGCGCTGGTGAACGCTGTGCTGAACCTTCTCTGGATCCCGCCTTATGGGGTGTCTGGAGCCGCGTGGGCGACCGTGGTCACATTTCTCATATACAATGGCGCTCTGTTTCTCGTCGGTGACCGTCTTTGCCTAGTTGGCTTTCCGTTGGCCACTGGGCTGACGGTGTACGCATTAGCCATCCCCGCCGCATATCTGGCGCTCTACTTTCCGCTGTTCGGGCCTCTCCTCGTTGCAGCACACATCGGTCTCCTCCTCGTCACCGGTTTCCTCGAGCTGCAAGGCCTGACGCGACACGGCCATACGCTATTGCGCGGTCCCCGATAGCAGACTTGAATACACTTGGCTCCGCCCTCAAGTCGTCTGCTCGGCCGCGATGATGGGATAGAGAGCGGCTCGATGGGAGAAGACTGGCTCACCCCCGCCCCACCCTGCTATCGTGGGGGCATGGCCCTGTTCCTCTTCTACGAGAGCCCGAGCCCCGAAACGGCTCGGCGCGAATGGCTCCGCCCCAAACCCGGGTACCTCGTCTACAGCCAACCCGCCGAGCCGAAGTCGGCGAAGTGTACCCCGGATGGCTGGAGCATCATCTCGCGCGCCACCTCTACGGACGGCGTTGTCAGTCACGCGACGGCATGGACGGGCCACGTGCCGCTCAGCCCCGATCGCAGCTGTGGCTACTACGGCTCCTGGGGCGGGCGACGTTCGAGTGTGGCAACGCCGGCCACGTGGATCGCGGCGGAGTGGGGCAGGGAGGGTGCAGGACTACCTTCGCATGCCCTTGATGTCCCCTGCCCGCTCAGAGGTCGATCGCGCGGTCGGTTTACCGCGTCGTCAAGGTACTGATGCAGCAGCAGATCGCCATCGTCGATTACGGGATGGGCAACCTGCACTCGGTGCAGAGGAAGTTCAGTCGAATCGGAGCGCGAACGACCGTGACGTCAGATCCTGGCGTCGTCGGTCGCGCGGAAAAGCTCATCCTTCCCGGAGTCGGCCACTTCCAGCGTGCGATGGAAAATCTTCGCCGGCTGCGGCTGCTCGAGGCTCTCAATGACGCTCACGCAAGGCGTATCCCCGTTCTTGGAATCTGCTTGGGTATGCAGCTTATGGCTCACAGGAGTGAAGAAGGCGATACTGACGGACTAGGCTGGCTCGACGCGAAGGTTGTCCGCTTCAAGGTTCGTGACACTGTCCGCTTCAAGGTTCCGCACATGGGATGGAACGAAATCGTCCAGAAAAGGAAGAGCGCTCTTTTCAAGAACATTCCAGACCGCGCGGAGTTCTACTTCGTTCATGCCTATCACCTTGTGGCGAACCGCGAAGCGATTGTTCTCTCTGAAACCGAGTACGACTACAGCTTCGCTTCGGCTATGGAGAGCGAGAACGTCTTCGGAGTTCAGTTCCATCCAGAGAAGAGCCACGACATCGGAGAATCGCTACTGCAAAACTTCATGGATCTCTGAATGTTCCGACCGAGGATCATACCAGTGCTGCTGCTTCGCGCTGGTGGTCTGGTAAAGAGCCGACGTTTCGGGGATTTCCGCTACATCGGGGATCCGCTCAATGCGGTCAAGATCTTCAACGATCTCAGAGCCGATGAGCTCATCTTCTTGGACATCATGGCGACCGCGGCGAACCAGACCATCTCACCCGATTTTGTTAGGAGCGTCGGGGAAGAGGCGAACATGCCGTTCGCGGTGGGGGGCGGCATCCGGACGCTTCAACACATCCGTGACATCGTCGGTGCGGGTGCGGAAAAGGTTGTCATCGGCTCGTACGCTGCCGAGCACCCTGAATTCGTCGCGGACGCGGCGGCACACTTCGGCTCGTCCACGATCGTCGTGTGCATCGACGTCAAACAGGGGAGATGGTCCCGCGATGCCCGCGTCTGGACCGTTAACGGTACGCGCCGCACTCCCTACGAGCCAGCCGAGTTCGCCATGCTCATGGAAGAGAGAGGAGCAGGTGAAGTCATCGTCCAATCGATTGATAAGGACGGGGTGATGGACGGATACGACATCGATCTGATCCGCACGATCTCGGAAAGGGTATCGATCCCGGTCGTGGCTCTCGGCGGAGCCGGGAACCTCTCACATCTGAAGGACGCCTACCTCGCCGGCCGTGCAACCGGACTCGGCGCGGGGAGCATCTTCGTGTTCCAGGGAAGAAAGAAGGGCGTGCTCATCAACTATCCCGAGAAATCGGAGCGGCCGGTTTGACGAAGGTCCGAAGAGACTATCGGGAGTGCGACAAATGCGTGATGGACACATCTGATCCGGAGATTTCGTTCGACGACGCAGGACGCTGCAATCACTGCCGCGAGTACGAGGAACGAACATCGAAGCTCACTTATCGGGGCCCGGATAGCCAACGGGAACTAGACGCAATCGTTGCTCGCATCAAGGAAGCCGGGCGGACTGGCGAATACGACTGCGTGCTCGGAATCAGCGGCGGCGTAGACAGTTGCTACGCGGCGTACGTCGCAAAATCGCTCGGCCTTCGGCCACTTGCCGTCCACATGGACAACGGCTGGGACTCGGACACCGCCGTAAAGAACATCAAGAACGTGACGGCGAGGCTCGAGATCGACTATCAGAGCTACGTCCTTGACTGGGACGAGTTCAAGGATCTGCAGCTATCATTTCTGAAGGCTTCAGTTCCGGAGATCGAGTCTCCTACCGACATGGCGATTCCTGCGACGCTGCACCGAGTCGCGGCGGAGAACCGAGTCAAATTCATCATCAGTGGGGGGAATTATGCGACGGAGGGAATCCTCCCAAAGGCTTGGCACTACGACGCGAAGGACGTCCGGTACCTGGATGCGATCCACGGTCGATTTGGCACTCGAAAGCTCAGGTCGTTTCCGACATTTGGCTATTGGTCAGAAGCGTACTTCAAGCTGATAAAGGGCATCCGGTTTGTCTACGTACTGAACTACGTCTCGTACTCGAAGGCGGAAGCCATGAAGTTTCTCGAGGGGGAGCTCGGGTGGAAGAACTACGGAGGAAAGCACCACGAATCCAAGATCACGGCGTTTGTCCAATCGTACGTGTTGCCGGTCAAGTTCAATATCGACTATCGGAGGGCGACCCTGTCGACGCAGATTTGCGCGGGCGAAGTCAACCGGGAGGACGCACTGGAGCAGCTTCGGCGGAGTCCGTTCGATGCCGCGACGATCGATGGAGACAAAGAATACGTCGCAAAGAAGTTCGGGGTCACTCGGGGCGAACTCGAAAGAATCCTTGCGCTACCTCCTAAGTCGTATCGCGACTACCCAAATAACCAAAGATTTCTGGAAGTCCTGTATGGCACATACCGCCGTTGTTTCGCGCCACGTCGCGCACTAACCTCATGAAGCGTGCGCGCAGAGGGATGAGCAGATCGTGGATGTGCGCCGGGAGCCGGAGGGTCGATGCAGCGCTGTGCCGAGGAACGCTATGGATGATCAACGTTTCGTGAGTGTGACGGGACAGCGGATCGAGTCGGCGTTGCTCTCTACGGCGCCCGGGAGTAACGAGCACTTCGTCGTGGAGGATCAAACGGAGCGACGTGGACGGTCCATGGTGGTTCGGAAGGTTAGCCGGAAGATCGGCTAAGCGTGCGACTTCTCGGCACCCGCATCGGGAATAGGTCTCATCTCTTAGGTCTGGCGCGATCCCGGGGATCGGAGCACGTGAGAGCGCTGATCCTCGCGTACGACTTCCCACCACTTGTGACTGTCGGGGGGCTTCGACCGTACTCCTGGTATCGCTACTTGAAGCAATTCGGAGTCGAGCCGACCGTCGTCACTCGCCAATGGAGCACTCATCATGAGACCGCGCTAAACTATGTCGCGCCGAGCGACGCGAAAGAGGTTGTCGTCGAAGCTTCGCAATTCGGGACAATTCTGCGGACGCCCTATGAACCGAACCTGAGCAACCGACTCTTGCAGCGCTCACGAACACGGTTTCGATGGATTCGGCGGGCGATCACTGCATGGTACGAAGTCGGTCAGTACCTACTACCGATAGGACCTAAGCGACAGCTTCTTTTAACCGCGAGAAGGTACTTGCGACAACACGGTGCTGACGTGATCGTTGCGACGGGGGAGCCTTTCGTGCTGTTCATGTATGCGTCTCAGCTCTCGAAGGAGTTTGGGATCCCCTGGATCGCCGACTATCGCGACCCATGGACACATGATCGAGCCAGGCTGCCCTGGCGAGTCTCCAGAACGTGGAACGCGACGCTTGAGGCGAGATTTACTGCGAGTGCCAGTGCAGTCACGACTGTCTCGGAGTTCTTTGCCGATCTGATCGCGACCCTCATCAAAGGGAAGCCGATTCATGTCGTTCCGAATGGGTACGACCCTGAAGCGGTAAGACGGACGCGAGGGATCGAGCAGGGGAGGGAGAAGCTCGCGATTGCATTGGTGGGCACGATTTACGAATGGCAGCCATTGGAGAGTGTCCTAGCGGCTTGCAGCCAATTCCTTGTATGCACGCATGAGGCGCGTTTCGAATTGAGGTTTGTAGGGATCAACCGGCAAGCTGAGGTCGAAGCGATGGTGGCGAGATACCCTGTGCTCACCTCCTTTGTGGCGTTCTCCAGGAGGGCGCCGAACGCCGAGACCATTGAGACGCTCGCCACGGCGAATGCGTTCTTGCTTTTCAATAGTGGTGCCTACGTAGGGACCAAGATCTACGACTACCTCGCACTCAGGAGAAAGATCTTGCTCTGCTTTTCCGACGGCCGCGAGACTCGAGAGCTGCGTGGAGCGTATTATCTCGACGAAGGTAGAATGATGGGGCGCCGAATCCAGGAGGAGATGATCAGAGCGACTGAGTCAGGCGTGATAATCCGCGACGAAGAGCAACTCGTGGAGACGCTTTCGGATCTATATCGAGAGTTTCTAGAACAAGGGGGCATCACGTGCAATTCCGTAGGCATCGAAGCGTACTCGCGTGAGTCGCACGCACGGGGAATGGCAGAGATCATCCGCGGCGTGTCCGGACTACGCCAGACGTGAGCTCCATTGCTTTTGGGCGTAGAGTCGCTTCGGATCTTCGAGAGGGGCGCTCTATAGTGGGTGGGAGTTGGGCCGAGTTGTCGAAAGCACCATGTAACTCCGGTCGGCGCGGGCTCGGCCGAGACCTTCTGGTCTGGTGCGCTCGGTTCGGGCTCGCGATGGGGGAATCGCGCACAGCTACGACGTGCGCTGCTAGGCGGCGTCGCGGGGTGCGATATCCTCTATGCATTCGACGCGATGCAGCAGGCACCGGGAGGGTGCGGAAAAGGTCGACTTTGGATCTCGGGGTCAGATGAGAGTTCGGCTGCGGTGAGCCTAACCGCTTTCTGGGAGGCGCGCATGCGGGGTGACGACCGACCGGAAGCGATGTACAGGCACATCTCGCCAGAAGTTCGAGTGTGCCAGGATCATTCCCTCCGAGCGATGCGGGTGTTGGCGGACTAGGTGCTAGGGGAGCTCTCTCCGCGCTGTGAGGGACGGTACACTCGGGTCGGCCGGCCGTCGCGATGGCCCCGGAGAAGCTGCTGCGGACCAAGTTGGTGCAAGTGCTCTGCATGATGCAGCGTGTGGCAACCGATAGCGCATCTCGACTAGAACGTGGTCTTTCGGTGGTTCGTCGGGTTGAGTGTGGATGACCCGATCTGGGACCGGGGGCACCTCGAATCGTTCGAGTGCGACCGATGGCCGCGCTCCGCGTCATCTCGGCTACTCGGGGTGGTGAACAGAACATGGGGGTAGCCGAACTCGGGAATCCGCTGCTCGCATGGGTTGGCCGGTGCGGGTGATCTACGTTTCCTATGACGGGGCGCTGGATCCTCTTGGGGCGTCCCAGATTGTGCCATACCTCCTTGGCTTGGCAGCGGGCGGTGTTGCCGTGACACTGGTCAGCTTCGAGAAGCCTACCACCTGGGCGCAGCTGCAGACGCGAGACAAGCTGCGACACCGCCTGGAAGGGCACGGGATCCGATGGCGGCCGCTCAGATACCACAAGCGACCCCGACTAGCCGGTACGCTGCGCGATATCATTGCCGGGTGTAGAGCCATAACCCGGGAAGCGTCGCGTTTCGGGTCTACCCTGGTGCACTGCCGAGGTGACATCGCGACCATCATGGCGCGATGGGCGCACCTGCCGCCGCCCGCTCGCCTTCTGTACGACGTGCGAGGGTTTTTTTCTGATGAGCGGGTCGAGAGCGGTTCTTGGCGACGGGGAGGCATCGTTGATCAGGTGGTCAGGTGGATGGAGGCCAAAAATCTTGAGCGCGCAGATGGTGCGGTAGTCCTCACGCGCCACGCTGCGGAGGAGTTGCGGCGGCGCCGCCCCGCGCTCCCGCCGCTTCGGGTGATCCCGACGTGCGCCGACGTGTCAGTCTTCAGGCCGCGCGCGGCGTCGGAGATGCCCGAGTTCGGTCTGGTCTACAGCGGTTCTCTGGGCACCTGGTACATGGCCGAGGAGATGGTGGCATTCGCCCGATCAGCGGCAGGCGTGGTGCCGGGACGGACGCTATTCCTGACACCCCAGCCCGAGGTGCTCGGGAGACTGGAGTTGGCGCCGGACTGGGCGGAAATTCGAGTGGTCGAGCCCGGACACGTAGCGGGATGGCTTCGTCGCGCCACCGCGCTCTTCTTCTTCATCCAGCCGATCCTGTCGAAGCGGGCCTCTTGCCCGACGAAGTTCGCCGAGGCCCTTGCGTCGGGGCTGCCCGTGATCTGCAATCGTGGGATCGGTGACCTGGACGACATTGTGGAGCAGGAGGGTGTTGGGGTGCTCGTAGACGGCTTTTCCGAACCCGATTACGCGAGCGCAGCAAGACGGCTCAGACGCCTGCTTGAGGACCCTGATCTCTCCGACCGGTGCCGGCGCCTAGCGGAGAGTCGCTACAGCGTCGAGCTGGGTATCAATACGTATCGGAAGCTGTACGACGAGATCGTGGCTGGGTCTGGCCCCTCCTGCTGATCCGGAGATCGCACCGGATGATGCGGGTGCTCGCCTTCGCACCGCACGCCATTCGGGCGCGCGCTCGACCAGCGCTACCGGATCGAGCAGTGGGCGCCACCTCTGCGTCAGGAGGGCGTCCGCTTGACTCCCTCACCGTTCCTTTCTGAAGTGGCATGGACGTTCAGATCCTTTCCGTTCGAATCGCCCAAGCGGTAAGGCCGATGCCCTTGCCTAGCCAGTAGCCAACGCGGTTAACCGCACGCACAGCAACTCGCTCGAATCGCGCCAGATCTTCGGTCGGGACATCCCATGCGTGCGTGCTCAACTCCGCAACTCGAAAGCCGACGCGGTCGAGAAGGAAGGTCAAGCTCGCGGGACAGAACCCTACAACGTGAAATGGCGGAAACGTTGGGCTCATGTTCACGACCCAGTCCCGCCGGCGAACGCGCTGGTATGCATTCGCGACGAGTGTGAACAGTGAACACTCGTTTGGCACGTCGATGAAGATGATGCCGCCCGGTCTCAAGACGTTCCTGACACGTTCCAGGAGGGAAGCTGGAGCGTAGACGTGCTCGAGGATAGCAGCCAGGAGCACGACGTCGAATTCGCCTACCTCGTTCAGCACCTGGGATTCTTCAACAGACGAAACCTCGATGGGAATTCCACGCGCGCGACCGGCCTCCGCAAACGCTGCGGTCATGTCGATTCCAGCAACGCTCCATCCCGCGGCTCGTGCGCCATCGAGGAAGTCGCCAGTACCGCAACCGAGCTCAAGCAACCGTCCACGGCGACCCAAGAGTGACTCTGCCTTCCGCGCCCAGAGCGCGCCTGCGTCGCGCTTCTGGCCCGGATCGTCGTGTTGAAAATAGCTCTCCGCGACATCGGTGTATGGGTTTTTCGATGGAAGCAGTGTCGGCGACTGGTAGACGGCGTGACAGGCGCGGCACCGCACGAGCGAGGTTTCCATTCCGAGTCCGAGACGATGAGCACGTCCACCGCGGGCGCCGAGTCGCGTGTGCCGACGCTCGCCACAAATCGGACATGGGCGGTCAACAGATTGCCAGGTGATTGGACCGTTCACAGCGACCGAAGGAGTGCGCGGGTCTGAAGCTCGTTGAAGACCGAGTCAGGGCGATCAACCGCCACTGCGGCGCGTGCCCACGCCACGAGGTCGTTCACGCCCTCCTCTAAGTCGATAGCAAGCTCGAACTCGAGCGTCGATCGAAAACGCCCGATGCCGGCGAACCGGCGCCGAAGGTCACGCTTTTGGAACTTGTCGACAATGTCCGGCGGTACACGGTCGCCGAAGACGCCCTGGAGCATTCCAAAGAGCTGCAATAGCGGAGTGCGTTGGCTAGTGCCGATGTTGACAGCCATTCCGTCTGCGGAGCCCGACTCGGCAGCCAGTACGTTAGCGCGAGTCACGTCTCTGACGTGCACGAAGTTGCGGTTCTGGAGTCCATCCTCGGAGACGACTGCTGGCTTCTTGTTCAAGATGCGGCTCGTGGGCCACGCCAAGCGCTGTCGAATCCATCCACGGCGTCGCGGCTAAAACACAGTGAGGCGGCGGAACGCGACCGCCAGGATGCCGTACGCGTGGCACATGTTCGGGACGAGGTCCTGCTGGTCACGCTTTGTGGTCACATACAGCGACGTTGGCTGCTCCTCGTCGGTGGCAACTGCTTCCAACTCCTCACAGACGGGCGCGTAGGAGACATAACCATTATCAGGCCCGGCCAAGGCCAGCGGGGCCCGACCCGTGGCTGACGCCGAGAGAGCCACGCGGGCTGGGCCGGTCATCAACGGCGAGCTTGCGCCGGCGCCCCCGGGGAGTCAAGCGGCGTCCTGCAGGGGCAGAGTCCAACGCCGAGATCGGGACGGATTACAGATGGGAGGGGGGTGGCAGCGCGCAGGCCGGCGGAAGGCGGGGCCGGTCCGGAGAGGCCGCCGGGTGCACGACCAGATGCGTGAGGATCTTGCCTACGACGGCCGGAGTCCTCGAGCGTGGCGATATGCCGCCGGCCGCCACATCGCGGGCAGGCGAGGATAGCGAGATCGAACACGCGGCGCATCAGGACGGCCGAGGTCCCCGCGCCTGGGTGCCGGCGCGGGGCCGAGCGCCAGCGAGCATGCGGGGGCGAGCATGCCATGATCCAAAATCAGGTTGACCGCGGGTCGCGGGATGATCGCTGCGAGTTTATCCATGAACCGGGCGGGGGCGATTGCTGGGAGGGACCCAGACGTTGGCGTGGAGGTCGAAACCGTCGAACTTCGCCTGGCCGGCCATGGGAGGCAACGTGACCTAGGTGCGGCTCGTCGCCGAGGCACCGGACGCGGGCGCCGGCTCGGAGGCCGAGGGCGACGGCCTGGAGGGAGGCGCCGGCGAGGCCGGCGAGGACGAGCGAAGCTTTGGCAGCGGGTCCACCGAGGCCGTGTTCATAAGGCCGACAACCCCCAAGTCGGGGCTACACGAGTGGGCGCTTGCGCGAGAAAAGCCTACATGTCACCCTGCACCCCTGCCGAAAGAGGAGGACGTGGCTCACGTCCTTGCCACCGGTCCGCGCCCGCGTGGGGCGGCTGCTCGCCCCCATCCCCCTTTCGCTGAAATGAGGGAAATAACTTTCCCACAGGTAAACGGGTTCAAGCAAAACGCTGAGTCCCCCCTCGCTACCCCTCTACCGAGTTTTTTGCCTTTCACAACAGTAGCTTCACTTGATTGTCCGCTTGCGATGTGTTGTACTCTGTCCCCCATTTTAGAGCGGAGCCCCTGGCGCTCTGTGAGTGAGAGGGCGGAGCTTTGCAGCCTGTCATTGTGAGTGTGTCCCATCTTCTCCTACCATTCCATCGGCCAGGTCAATTCTTCCTGCTCGCCTTCGAACTCCGGCTCGATGGCCGATTCCCGCGACGTGCGGCTGGACTTGCCCAGTCCGACCATCCAGCTGTCACGAGAGAGCATCAAGGGGGGTCAACATGTCTAGAGCACTGATCACCGGCGGAGCCGGCTTCATCGGATCCCACCTGTCGGAGGCCCTCCTGGAGCGAGGGTGGACCGTGGAGGTAGTCGACGACCTCTCGACCGGCCGCATCGAGAACATCAGCCACCTCAAGGGCCACCCGCACTTTGCCTACACCCTCGACAGCGTGATGAACCGCTCGCTGATGCTGGAGCTGGTGGATCGCGCGGACGTGATCTTCCACCTGGCGGCCGCGGTAGGCGTCCGGCTGATCGTCGAGAGGCCCGTCTACACCATCGAGACCAACATCAAGGCGACGGAGCTCATCCTGGAGCTGGCCGCCCGCAAGCACCGGCCGTTGCTGCTGGCCTCCACCTCGGAGGTCTACGGTAAGCTCGACAAGCCGAAGTTCAGCGAGGACGACGACGTGATCCTGGGGCCGACCTCCAAGTCCCGCTGGTGCTACGCCGCCTCGAAGATGATCGACGAGTTCCTCGCGCGCGCTTACTACAAGGAGAAAGGGCTCCCCACCGTCGTCGCGCGGCTCTTCAACACCATCGGCCCCCGCCAGACCGGGCAGTACGGCATGGTGGTCCCGCGCTTCGTGCAGCTGGCCCTGGCCGGCGAGCCCATCCCGGTCTACGGCGACGGCACCCAGCGGCGGTCCTTCACCTGGGTGGGGGACGTGGTGGGCGCCATGCTGGCCCTGATCGCGCACCCGAAGGCCCACGGCGAGGTCTTCAACGTCGGGCACACGGAGGAGATCTCGATCTACGAGCTGGCCGTGCTGGTGAGGCAGCTGACCGGCAGCGCGTCGGAGATCGTGCTTGTACCGTATGAGCAGGCGTACGAGGCGGGCTTCGAGGACATGGCGCGGCGGGCGCCGGATATCTCGAAGATCCAGCGGTTGATCGGCTACCGGCCCATGCTGGACCTGCCGGAGATCCTGGAGCGGGTGATTGCATACGAGCGGGAGCGAGGGTAGTGAACCAGCCCATCGCTTCGCAACGCGCCTCGTGCGCAACGAAGCTTGCGGAAAGCTTGGCCACTGGGCCGCCTGTCGTTTGCTACCGCGGGGATCTGCGAGCCGGACAATACTGTCGAGCGGAAGGGTCTCGGAGTTCTCGTCGATGGCTTTTCCGAGGCGGCGTACTTGGCCCCGGCCCAACGCCTCGAGGTGGCTGCTTGAGGACCCTGACCTGTCCGAGCATTGCAGACGCCCGGCGGAGACGCGCTTCGGCGTCGACCTAGGAGTCGACGCATGTCATCGCTTCTTTATGAGGAACTCGTGCCTGGTACCGGGTCTATCGATTTCGAGCTGGGCAGGCCCTAGTGCGGAGATCCCTTTGGAATTGGCTCTCGTAGAAGAGCGGAGCCGCTGCAGGTTCAAGCGGTCGAGCGCGCCCTGGTGTCTGGGCGGCCGGATGTCCATCATGCGCCACCCCGAAAAGCGGTCCGGTGGTTGGCACTGCGGATACTGGGGTTCCCCGAGACCAGGAGGTCGAGGTGAGTAAAGGAAGGGTGCTGGTCACTGGGGGTGCGGGATTCATCGGGTCCCATCTGGTCGATCGCCTGGTGGAAACGGGATACAGCGTGCGGGTGTTGGATGCCCTGCTACCACAGGTTCATGGCGATACCGTGCCGACCTTCGCGAATCGAGAGGCGGAGTTCTGCCACGGTGATGTGCGCAAGCCCGAAACGGTGCAGGATGCCCTCTCCGGAGTCGATGTGGTGGTACACTTCGCGGCCGCGGTGGGCGTCGGTCAGTCGATGTATGAGATCGCACACTACGCATCGGTAAACGTATTGGGGACCGGAACGCTGCTCGACGTGTTGGTGAAGGGTCAGCACCGCCCGCGCCGCATGATCGTAGCGTCCTCGATGTCCATATATGGTGAAGGGTTGTACCAGTGCGCGGGCTGCGGTCCGCAGAGTACGCCGCCCCGGCCGGTAGGCCAGCTTGCCCGGCACGACTGGGTAGTGCGTTGCCCGGTGTGCGGAGAGTCGATGGAGTCTCGACCGACCCCGGAGACGAAGCCGAGCGTGCCGACTTCGATTTACGCGCTGAACAAGCGGGATCAAGAGGAGATGATGCTGCTCGTCGGGCGGAACCTAGCAATTCCCACGGTGGCGCTCAGGTTCTTCAACGTCTACGGTGAGCGTCAGGCCTTGTCGAATCCCTACACGGGTGTCGGGGCGATCTTTTCCAGCGCTTTTTTGAACGGCCGAAGGCCACTCGTTTTCGAGGATGGTCTCCAAGAGCGGGACTTCATCCATGTCAGTGACGTTGTCGCAGCCTGCATGCTCGCCATCGAGCGTAATGACGTCGGAGACACTGTGGTAAACGTCGGTACCGGGCGACCGACGACCGTGCTCAAGCTGGCAGTGCTCCTTCGCCGAAGCATTGCGCGGGCTGAGGACATCGAGCCTGAGATTGTCGGTCGGTTCCGAGAGGGAGACATCCGATCCTGCTATGCGGATGTCCGCCGGGCCCAGGCGCTGCTTGGGTTCTCGGCCCAAATCCGGCCGGAGGAGGGCGTGAAAGACCTAGCGAGATGGGTGTCTGAGCAGAGCAGTGTGGATCGGGCTCGGGAAGCACTAGAGGCGTTGCAGCGCTATCGGCTGCTCAGGTGACCGGATAACGAGGGCCGCTACGATGATTCGCGTGCTCGCGATGACGCCGTATCCGCACAGTCGCGTGCCGGGACAGCGCTTCCGAATTGAGCAGTGGGCGCCGCTGTTGCGCGTGGAGGGCATCGACGTCGCGTTCTCACCATTCATGTCACCCGCCGCGATGGACGTGCTCTACCGAAGCGGTCACAAGGGACAGAAGGTCGGAGCGATGCTACGGGGTTACCTCAAACGAGGAAGGGAAGCGCTGCGCTGGCGTCCGGCCGACGTCGTGTTCGTCTACCGCGAGGCGGCTCTTCTGGCCCCCCCCCTGCTCGAGTGTATCGTGGCCCGGCGGACGCCGCTCGTCCTGGACTTTGACGACGCGATCTACCTGGCGGATACAAGTGCCGCTAACGCGTGGAGCCGGGTCCTGAAGTGGAAGGCTAAGACTGAGACGATCTGCCATCTTGCTCGCCACGTCACCGTCGGCAACGAATTCCTCGCCCAGTTTGCGCGAGAGCACGCTCCGGCCGTCACCGTGATACCCACAACGATCGATACGGATCTGTACACTACGCGGTCCCGACCCAGGAATCTGCGACCAGTGGTTGGATGGTCGGGCAGCGCCACGACGCTGCCTTATTTGAGAGGCCTCGGGCCGGCCCTCCGGCGCTTGCGTGAGCGACACGATTTCGAACTCCAGGTGATTGGTGGCGAGCTGCAGTTCGACGGAGTGCCGACCTGCTGTAAGCCGTGGCGGCTCGACACCGAGGTCGAGGATCTCCGTGCGCTTGACATCGGGCTCATGCCGTTGTCCGACGACGAATGGTCACGGGGGAAGTGCGGGCTCAAGGCGCTCCAATATATGGCACTCGGTATCCCCGCGGTTGTCTCGCCGGTCGGAGTCAATACGGCCATCGTTCGAGATGGGGTCAACGGCTTCTACGCGTCTACGGAGGAGGAGTGGATCGATCGCATCGCTCTCCTGCTCAAGGACGAGGTCCTTCGGCGGAGCCTTGGACAGGAGGCACGGAGGACCGTCGAAAAATCGTACAGCGCTACGGCCCACGCGCCGCGCGTGGCGAGGATTCTCAGGGAGGCTGCGGCGTGATGGTCGAAGGGAAAAAGAAGTGAGGAAGGCAGTACTTCGAGTCCGCACCGCTGCTGCGATCGAGAAGCGAACTGTTGCGCGACTCTACGGATGGGCATTCTTGGTCCGCGTTCTTGTGGGATTCCTCGCATACGCGCTGACGATATACGCCGATCTGCCCATCGTTGAGGACGCTCGCTTCTACGAAGGAATAGGCTATGAGGTGGCTCAAGATTGGCTGTCGGGAAAGAACGTTGACTTCGACGCCTTGCCGCAAGGCGTTCAAACGGCCCGATTGCTGGTTACTGTGATTGCCGGCTTCTACTTTGCGCTGGGAGGCGTACGTGCGCTTCCGGTCTTGCTTGTCGCCTATAGCGCGGTCACCGCACTGGTTCCGGTCTATGTCTACTGGTTCACGCGGGTGCTAGACGCCCCGGAAGCTGTGGCGAAACGAGCAGGGTGGCTCGCCGCGCTGTCGCCGGCCTTCGTGTTTTGGTCGGGCAGTCTCTATAAGGAGGGCCTCACGCTGCTGCTTCTCAGCGTGGCTGCGTACCACACGCTTCGGCTGCAATCGGGCTGGAGGGGGCGGTCAGTGGGCGCCGTAGCGCTGTGCGTCTTGGTGCTATGGGGAGTTCGCTTCTATCTCGCCATATTGCTTGCTCTTGCTGTGGCGTTGAGCCTGCTCTGGGGGCGAATGTCAGGGGCGAGACGATCCAAGGGTGTGCCCGTGTTCGTGCGGCAAGCAGCTGTCATGTCGGTCTTTGCGGTGGCCATCATTTCCGTAGCGCTGACAGTACGGACGGAGGAAGTCCTGCTAGAGAGCGATGAAGGCGTGCTGGTGAATCTCGACGTTCGGCGAGCCGGGTCGGCGAGAGAGGCCCAGTCTGGTTACTTGCAGGAGGCGAGTGTAGCGACCCCTGAGGAAGCATTGCAGTATTTCCCCCTTGGTCTCTTCTACTTCTTGACGGTGCCATTCCCATGGCAGCTTGGTGCAATCAGACAGAACCTGATCATCCCTGAGAACGTATTCTGGCTGGGACTCTATCCGCTGATGCTACTAGGCATTAGACGGGCGCTCAAGTCCAATCGGCCCGGGACTGTGTTCCTCCTGGTGATGACAGCGGGGATGTGCGTGGTCTACGCGTTGTTGGCGGCGAACGTCGGGACGGCATACCGAATGCGGTCGCAGGTATGGCTGCTCTGGGCGCCGTTCGCCGCGTGGGGCTGGGAAGTATGGCGTGAACGTCGGCACCCGGCAAGGAGAATGCAATTGGCTCGTCAGGGCTCGCGGGCTGTTGAGACCGGGTCGCGCTAGGAATGTGTGGGATCGCGGGAATCGTAGATCTCCAGGCCCGCCCGGTGGAGCCGTCGCTCGTGGGCCGGCTCTGTGACGTGCTGGTCCACCGGGGCCCCGACGATGAGGGCTACTACATCAAGGGACCGGTGGCCCTGGGCCAGCGGCGTTTGGCCATCCTGGATCTGGCCGGCGGCCGTCAGCCGATGAGCAATGAGGATGGCACGGTCTGGATCACCTTCAACGGCGAGATCTACAACTTCCGCGCGTTGCGGGCGCGCCTGGAGGGGCTCGGGCACCGGTTCGCGACGCGCAGCGACACCGAGGTGATCGTCCACGCTTACGAGCAGTACGGCCCGGCGTGCGTGGCGGAGCTGCGGGGTATGTTCGCGTTCGCGCTATGGGATCAGCCGAGGCAGACGCTCCTCCTCGCTCGGGATCGCGTGGGCAAGAAGCCGCTGTTCTACACCGAGGTGGACAGGCAGTGGGTGTTCGCCTCCGAGCTCCAGGCGCTGCTCCAGCACCCCGGGCTGGCGCGCGAGATGGACTGGGCCGCGCTGGACGACTACCTGACCTATGGCTACGTGCCGGCGCCGCGAACGATCTTCCGCGGTGTGCACAAGCTTCCACCGGCTCATTGGCTCACGCTCAGGCTGCGCCCGGGTGGGAGCGGGGGTCCCGAGGTCCACGTCGAGCGATATTGGCACCTGGCCTACGAGCCGAAGCTCGGGCTGGGCGAGGGAGACGCGGCCGACGGATTGCTGGAGGTGCTCAGGGAGGCCGTCCGGCTACGGATGATCGCCGACGTGCCGCTGGGCGCACTGCTGAGCGGCGGAATCGACTCGAGCATCGTGGTCGCGCTCATGAGCCAGCTCTCTGACCGCCCTGTCAAGACGTTCTCCATCGGCTTCGACGACCAGGAGTTCAACGAGCTGCCCCATGCCCGGCGTGTGGCCGAGCGGTGCGGAACGGAGCATCACGAGCTCATCGTCCGTCCGAACGCGCTGGAGGTGTTACCCACACTGGTGCGTCACTACGGGGAGCCGTATGCGGACTCGTCTGCGATCCCAAGCTACTACGTGGCCAAGCTTACCCGCGAGCACGTCAAGGTAGCCCTCAACGGCGACGGCGGCGACGAGTGTTTCGCGGGATACGAACGCTATGCGGGAGGGCTCGCTGCTGACCGCTATGGGCGGATCCCGGCAGCCGTCCGAACGCTGGTGATCGAGCCTCTCAGCCGTCTCATCCCCGCCAGCGCCCCGCGACGGAGCCGGTTGAGGCAAGCCCGGCGCCTCCTGGAAGTGGCCGGTCAGCCCGCGCCACAACGCTACCTACGCTGGATCGGCTATGTCCCGACCACCGAGAAAGCAGCGCTCTACTCTCCCGACTTCCAGGACCAACTGGCCGGGCATCGAGCGGAGTCCTGGCTGTTGGAAGTGTGGGAACGGCTCACCGCTACCGGCCTCGGCCCCCTCGACCGGATGCTGGCCCTGGACGTGGAGTCCTACCTCCCGTACGACCTGCTGGTAAAGATGGATATCGCCACGATGGCGAACTCCCTCGAGGCCCGATCGCCGTTCCTCGACCACCATGTGATGGAGTTCTGCGCTCGCTTGCCGGCAAATTACAAGCTGCGGGGGATGCGCCTCAAGCACTTGCTGAAGAGGGCCGGCGCAGGGCTCTTGCCCCCCGAGACGCTGACACGACGGAAGATGGGCTTTGGGGTGCCCGTTGGAAGCTGGATGCGCGGGGATCTGCGGCCCTGGATGGAGGATCTGCTGCTGTCCCCGAGGGCGCTCAAGCGGGGCTACTTCCAGCCGGAGGCGCTCCGCCACGTCGTTGATGCGCATCTCGAGGGCCGGGAAGACCGGTCCTTTGAGCTCTGGGCTCTGCTGTGGCTCGAGCTCTGGCATCAGGAGTTCATGGATTGAGCATTGCCCGACCGCAGGACATGCCAGGAGTAACGGGCAAGTGACTACGCCGTCTGCGCAGGCGGTCAAGGTGGTCCGGGTGATCGCCCGCCTGAACGTCGGAGGCCCGGCGATCCACGTGATCAACCTCACGTGCGGTCTCGACGCCACTCGCTTCGCCTCGACGCTAGTCACTGGCACGGAGAACCCTGGTGAGGGCTCGATGTTTGATCTCGCCCTCGAGCGAGGGGTGAGGCCGGTCGTGATCCCGGAGATCGTCGGCCAGGCAACGCTCAAGCCGCGCGATCTCAAGGCGCTGATCGCGCTCTACCGGCTGATTCGACGGGAGCGGCCGCAGATCGTCCATACCCACGCGGCCAAGCCGGGGGTCCTGGGGCGAGTGGCCGCTCGGCTCGCCGGGGTGCCGGTGGTCGTCCACACGTTCCACGGGCACATCCTCCACGGCTACTACGGGCCCCGGATGAGCTGGCTCCTCCGCCGGATGGAGCGGATGCTGGCGCACCTCAGCGACCGGATCATCGCGGTAAGTGAGCAGGTCAAGCAGGACCTGGTGCGGTATGGCGTGGCGCCGCCCGAGAAAATCGCCGTGATTCCGCTCGGCCTCGAGCTCGATCCCTTCCTCGAGAGCGATGTGCACCGGGGTACGCTGCGCCGCGAGCTGGGGGTCCAAAGCGACGCCCCACTCGTGGGCATCGTCGGGCGTATCTTTCCCATCAAGAACCACCGCCTCTTCCTCGAGGCAGCGGCGCTGGTCGCGGCCAAGGAGCCGGCGGCGCGATTCGTTGTCGTGGGCGACGGCACGTTGCGCGCGGACATGGAGGCGTTGGCCCGCCAGCTCGATATCGGCGAGCGCACCATCTTTACCGGATGGCGCCGCGACCTCCCGAAGGTGTACGCGGATCTGGACGTTCTGGTGGTCTCCTCGGACAACGAGGGCACGCCCGTTTCAGCCATTGAGGCGATGGCCTCGGGCTGTCCGGTCGTGGCGACCCGGGTGGGGGGGCTCCCCGATCTGATCGAGGACGGGGAGGTCGGTCACCTCGTCGCAGCTCGAGATGCGGAGGCCATGGCCGGGGCGATCCTGGGCTTGCTCGCGGACGGAGACCGCGCTCGCCGCATGGGCCAGAGTGCCCGCCGGCGCGTGCAGGATCGCTACCGGGTCGAGAGACTGTGCCGGGATATCGAAGCTCTCTACACGGAGTTGCTTGCACCGGGGAAGGATTCACGTGTGAGCGGGAGTCCGCGACCGTTGGATCTGGTACTGAAGCGGCTCTTCGACGTGGCGCTCGCCACGGCGGGGCTCGTGGGCTCGGCGCCGCTCTGGGGCCTGGCCGCGCTTGCCATCAAGCTCGAGGACGGCGGACCGGTCTTCTTTCGGCAGGAGCGCTGGGGCCAGCACGGCCGGCGCATGCCAGTGCTCAAGTTCCGCACGATGATCACCAACGCGAACCCCGC